>Ga0209987_10001725_pt1 | contig 11988 bp, 8 predicted proteins | sample N074metaG_FD_182134 | JGI IMG/M metagenome (GOLD analysis project Ga0209987, IMG submission 182134) | Deep subsurface microbial communities from Kermadec Trench to uncover new lineages of life (NeLLi) - N074 metaG (SPAdes) (version 2) | ecosystem: Environmental > Aquatic > Marine > Ocean trench... | reverse complement strand
CCGATGCGCGCCGGTTCGTGACTGCGGCGGCGCGGACCTGGGACCTGATCCAGTTGCCGCTCCCCGGCGGCGGCGCCGGGGCCGGTGCGCGCGGCCTGAACCAGAGCTACCTGCATACCGTCGAGGCTTTCGGGCTGATCTATCGGCGCCTGCGCCCGGACGGGTGGCTGAGTGTCACTGGCTGGCTCGACCTGCCGCCCAGGGCCACGCTGAAACTGGTCGCGACCGTCCGTTCCGCGCTGGCCGGGCAGGGCGTCGGCGACCCGGCCCGGCGCCTGCTCGTGATCCGCGGCATGACCACCGTGACGCTGTTGGTGAAGCGCGGGCTGGTGTCCGCCGGGGACATCACCGTGGCCAGGGCCTTCGCCCGATCGCGGGCCTTCGACCTGGTCCACTATCCCGGCATGGGGAGGCAAGAGGCGAACCGGCGCAACCGGCTCGCGCAGCCGGTGTTCTTCGACGCGGTCGGCGCGCTGCTCGGCCCCGGGCGCGACGCGTTCATTGCCGGCTACAAGTTCGACATCGCACCGGCGACCGACGACCGGCCGTATTTCCACGACTTCTTCAAATGGGCGACCCTGCCCGAACTGCTGGCGCTCGGCCCGGCCGGGGGGGCGGTACTGCTGGAACTGGGCGAACTGATCGTCGCCGCCACGCTGGTTCAGGCGGTCGCGCTCAGTTTGCTGCTGGTGCTGCTGCCGCTGCGTGCGCGCCGTTACCGGCGCAAGCAGCACCCGACGGCGTGGCGCTTCGGGGCCTATTTCACCGCGCTCGGCGTTGCCTTCCTGTTCATCGAGATCGCCTGGATTCAGAAGTTCGTCCTGTTCCTCGGCCACCCGCTCTACGCGGTCTCGGTCGTGCTGACCGGCTTCCTGGTCTTCGCCGGTCTCGGCGCCGGTGTCTCGGCAATGCTGGAGCGTCGCCTGAGCCGGGCGCGGTTTTCCGCCATCGACGTCGCCGTCGCCGGGATCGCGGTGGTCGCGCTGGGGTATCTCGCAGCGTTGCCGCCGCTGTTCGAGGTGCTCTCGAGCCTGTCCGATCCGGTGCGGGTCACGTTCTCGCTGGCGCTGATCGCGCCGCTGGCCTTCTTCATGGGCATGCCGTTCCCGCTCGGCCTCGCCCGCATTGCCCGGGCCGACCCCGATCTGGTGCCCTGGGCCTGGGGGCTGAACGGCTGCGCATCGGTGGTCAGCGCCGCCGCCGCGACCCTGCTGACGATGCATCTCGGCTTCTCTGCGACAGTCGTCATCGCCGTCGGGCTCTACCTGCTGGCGGCGCTCGCGCTGCGCCCGGGCGCGACCGCCGGTTGACCGCCCTCCGGAAAGCGCCGGCGGCCGCTCATTTACCGAGCGCGGCGGCGAGAAACGCGTCGAGCCCATCGAGATAACGCCGGCCGCTGACCAGAAAGCCGTCATTGTGGCCGCCCCGAAGCTCGAGCAACTGTTTGGGCTCGCGGGCAATCTCGAACAGCCTCAGCCCGTGGCCGAACGGGATGACTTCGTCATCGCGGCTGTGCACGACAAGCACCGGGGAGGAAACGGCCTCGAGAAAGTCACCGGTCGGAAAACCGATTCGCGCCAGCCACCGCGCGGGAAGCCAGGGGTAGAGCTCGGCGGCCATGTCCGGGACCGAGACGAAGCCGCTCTCGATGATCAGCGCGCCTGGCCTGTGCCGGCTCGCCACAGATGCTGCGACAGCGGCTCCGAGCGAGCGGCCGAACAGGACGATCTCGGCGGCGGGGATGCCGCGTTCCCCGGTGAGATGGCGCCAAGCCGCCTCGGCATCGCGGTAGATGCCCTGCTCGGAGACCTTGCCCTCGCTGCGGCCGTAACCGCGATAGTCAAAGATCAGCGTGGAGAGACCGAGTTGGTTGAAGACCCTCAGCGAGTCGAGCCGATGGGAGATGTTGCCGGCATTGCCATGAAAGAACAGCACGGTGCCGCGCGCCTCGCGTGCCGGCACATACCACGCGTCGAGCCGTATTCCATCTTCCGTGATGATTTCGACCGTCTCATAGGCAAGCCCGATGCTGTCGGGCCCCGGGCCGAGCGCGCGGGAGGGCATATTCGGAAAATAGACCAGGCGTGATTGAAAGGCGTACAACCCAAGGAGCACTGCGGCGTAGCCCGCCGCCACCAGAATCACGATCGACAACACGGTGCTCAATGATGTTCGCCTGTCCGGCACGGAGCCATTTCACCTCGCTGAACCCACGCGGAAGTTTGCCAGCTTCGCGCGGCAAGGTCACCTGACCCCTTCAGGGCTTCGGCCGCGCGCCCTCAGAGACTTCTCTGATTGGGGATCGTGAAGTCAAGCTGCTCCGTTTTGCTTTCGTCTGCCGGTTGCGCGGGGCACGCACTGCGCTTCGCGGTCGGCGCTGTGGCCGCCGCGTGAACCTGTCCAGTAGCAGGGGCGCAGTCCAGATAAGGGGTCACGATTCAATGCCGATTGACTGAAAACCCACCTCACAGGCCATCCGCACCTCGATACCGCAGCAAAGATGAGGCCGGGAGGGAGTGATCCCGCCCGGCCGATTTCGGTTCCGTAGAACATGGAACCTGTGCTGTGTACGCACGCCTGCACAGAGGGAGTGGCTGTGCAAGCAGGGGTAGTAAAGCATAAAGTGGGATGAAATGGAAGAAAAAAACCTTGAAATGGGATAGAGTGGTGTAGTATAAGCTGATTCAGAGGCGCCCGTCGGCAACGACAAAAACAGGCAGTTTCATACAGGCATCGGCGGGCGCCGCGAACACACACTCGGACGTGACGAAGGCGGCAGACGAACCCCAGACACAAGACAGGTCGAGCCGGACTGAGGGACAGGGGGCGGACTGATAGGCAAATAGCCCGGTCCGCCCTTTCACGTTCCGGACCCTGTTCCCGCCAGAAGCGACCAGTGGAAGACGGCCCGATGGAAGACGGCGGGGTGGCGTGGAAAAGTGTTGAAGTTCTTTACAGGCAGTTCGACCCACAAGGTGGACCCGAAGGGCCGCGTCTCGCTGCCTGCGGACTTTCGCAAGGTTCTGGAGGGCGTCGGCTCCAGCCATGTGGTGGTGTTGCCCCGGATGAATCACCCGGATGCCCATGTGGTGCTGTCCCGGGCCGGCTACGAAAAAGTCGTCGAACAGTTCGAGGCGATGGACCTGAGCCACGCCGATACCGAGGCGCTGGCGCTGCGAATCGTCACTGACGCGCGCCAGATTCCGGTCGATGAAGCCGGCCGGATGGTGTTGTCGAAGGATCTGCGCGAACAGATCGGCATCGGCGATCAGGTGCGATTTGTCGGCCGGGGGTCGAGTTTCCAGATCTGGGAGCCCGCCAAGCGCGGCGCCTACGAGGCCACCGCGCAAGACCGCAGTCAGGAACTGGCGCCGTCGATCCGGCTCGCGGGGCTTCATTGATGGGCGCCGGCGGGCAGGCGGCTCCGCCCGCGGCCCCGCACATCCCCGTCCTGCTAGACGAGGTGATGGCGGCGCTGGCGCCGATCGCCGGCGGCATCTTCATCGATGGCACCTTTGGCGCCGGGGGCTACACCCGCGCCCTTCTGGAACGCGGCGCAGCGCAGGTCATCGCCATCGACCGCGACCCGGAGGCGCTGTTGGCCGGTGCGGCGCTGGTTGAGGCATCCGGCGGCCGGCTGACCCTGGTGGACGGGGTGTTCGCCGAGCTGGACCGGATCGCCGAGACGCACGCAGCCGGACCGGTGACCGGCGTGGTGCTGGATATCGGCGTCTCCTCGATGCAGATCGACCAGGCCGGAAGGGGGTTCTCGTTCCTGCGCGACGGGCCGCTCGACATGCGCATGGCGCAGACCGGGATATCAGCCAGCGATCTGGTCAACCGGGCCGGCGAGCGCGGCCTGGCCGACATCATCTATCATTACGGCGAGGACCGGGCGGCGCGGCGCATTGCCCGGACCATCGTCGCGGCCCGGGCGGGCGAGCCGATTACCCGGACCGGCCAACTCGCCGAGATCGTCGCCGGTTGCCTGCCGCGGCAGCGCGCGGGGCAGATCCACCCGGCGACCCGGACCTTCCAGGCCCTGCGGATCGCGGTAAACGATGAACTCGGCCAGCTTGTCCTGGCGCTGGAGGCGGCCGAATCCGTGCTGGCGCCGGGCGGGCGGCTTGTCGTCGTGACCTTCCATTCGCTCGAGGACCGGATCGTCAAGCGCTACTTCCACTTCGCCTCGGGCCAGGAGGGGCCGGGTTCGCGCCACGGGCCGGCGCGGCAGGGCCCGCCGCCACGCTATCGGCGTCCGGCTCGCGCGGCCAAGCCCGGGGAGGCGGAGATCGCGCTTAACCCGCGCGCCCGCTCGTCTCGGCTGCGCGCGGCAGTGCGAACGGATGCGCCGCCGGTGCGCGTCGATCCGGCCCGGCTCGGCCTGCCGCCGGCACCGGTCGCAGCCGAGTTGATTGCGGAACCGATGAGGGGAGGGCGGCGATGACCCGCCTCGGTTTTGCCCTCTCGATGATCGCCGTGGTGGCCACCGCGGCCTGGGCCTATCATGTCAACTACCGCACCAAGACCACCCTGGGCCAGGTTGACCGGTTGCGCAGCCAGATCGCGGCCGAGCGCGAGGCGGTCGAGGTATTGCGGGTCGAATGGGCCTATCTGAACGCGCCCGCCCGCCTCGCCCGCCTGGTCGCACAGCACAACGACCGCCTGGGCCTGGAGCCGATGGGGCCGCAGCAATTCGACGAGGTTGCGGCGATCCCGTTCCCGCCCCGGACGCCGGGGCCCGCACCGGACGATGTTGCGCCTGCGCGCGAAGCGGAAATGGTGGTCGTGATCTCGGAGTCAGTACCGCCGGTCAGCAGGCCGATCCCGATGCCGCGGCCGGCGGGCTGGAGGTCGGAGTGAGCGATTTCGCCGCCCCGCCCTTCCGCCAGGCGCATGGCCGCGCCCAATCGGCGTCGCGCGGCGGCGCGGCCACCCGTCCGCGCGACGACTGGCGCCTGATCGTGGTGATGCTGGCCCTGCTTCTGGTTTACACCGCTGTCGGCGTTCGCATGGGACTGATGGCGCTGAACGAACCGGTCGAGCCGCAACTCGCGCGGGGCGCGGGCATGGCGACGCCGGTGCGGGGCGAGATCGTCGACCGGAACGGCAACCTGCTCGCCGCCAATCTGCCCGCCTTTTCGCTCTACGCCCATCCGCGCGAAATCAAGGATGCCGCGGCGGTGGCACGCGATCTGGCAGCGATCTTCCCGGACATGTCGGCGGAACAGTTGATCAAGCGTCTGTCCCGCGGTTCCAGATTCGTCTGGATCAAGCGGCCGATCACGCCGCGGCAGCGGCAGCGGGTTCTGGATCTTGGCTATCCCGGCCTGAAATTCGGTTCGCGGACGATGCGGATCTATCCCGCCGGCCGGACCGTGGCGCATATCGTCGGCAACGTTCGGGCCGGTAACGAGGATGTGCGGTTCGCCGAGCTGGTCGGAGCGGGCGGGGTCGAGGGCTACTTCGACGAACGGTTGCGCGACCCGGCCCGCCTCGGCGCGCCGCTGGAGCTGTCGATCGACCTGACCGTGCAGGCCGCGCTCCGCGATGTGCTGGCCGCCGGGATGGCGCAGTTCACCGCCAAGGGCGCCATGGGGGTGCTGATGGACGTGCGCACCGGCGAGCTTCTGGCCTTGGTCTCGCTTCCGGACTTCGACCCGAACCGGGCGCCGGAGCCGTTCAACGGCCCCCCCGAGTTCAACCCGCGCTTCAACCGCACGGTGCAGGGGCGATACGAGCTTGGCTCGACCTTCAAGGTTCTGACCGCCGCCTTCGCCCTGGAATCCGGCGTCGTCGGGCCGGAAACCCTGATCGAGACCGGCTCGGCGTTGACCTATGGCCGCTACCGCATCCGCGACATGCACCGCATGCCGCCGGAGATGACGGTCACGGATATCGTCGTGCGCTCGTCGAATGTCGGCGCCGCGCGGCTGGCTCTGCGGGTTGGAACGCCGCGGCTGAAGGACTATTTCAAACGTCTGGGGTTCTTCGAGCCGCTTCCCCTGGAGCTGGCCGAGGCCGAGCATGCGCCACCGCTGTTGCCGCCCAAATGGACGGACCTCTCATCGATGACGATTTCCTTCGGCCACGGGATTGCCGTCTCGCCGGTGCACCTGGCCGCCGCCTTCGCGACATTGGCGGGTGGCGGCAAGCGGGTGCTGCCGACCCTGATCAAAGGCGGCGCCGAGCCAACCGAGCGGGTATTCTCGCCCGAAACCGCGCGCACGATGATGCGGATCATCCGCGAGGTGGTGCGCCGGGGCACCGGGCGGCGAACCAACCTGCCGGGCTACGAGGTCGGCGGCAAGACCGGAACGGCGGACAAGGTCCGTCCCGGAGGCGGCTATTACAAAAGCCGGGTGATCGCGACCTTCGCGTCCGTGTTCCCGACCTCGAATCCGAGATACGCGCTGGTGATTTCGCTCGATGAGCCGGTCGATCTCTCCGGCCCGAAGCCCAAGCGCGAGGCCAGCCGCACGGCGGTGCCGGTGACCGCCGCGGCGATCAGGCGGATCGCGCCATTGCTCGGCATGCGGCCGCTGCCGGTGAGCGCCCCGGCGGGCCTCGCCACCGTCGCCGCGGGTGGCCAGTAGGGGGGGCGATGGAGGAGACCGGTATCCGTCCCGCCCGCACCATCGGAGCACTCGGACTGACCGAGCTGCGGGTCCGCGGGCCAGATCCGAACCCGGCGGCGGCGGTTGCGGGTCTCGCCGTCGACAGCCGTGAGGTGCGCGACGGTTTTGTCTTCTTCGCGATGCCGGGAACGCGCCTCGACGGCGCGACCTTCGCGCAATACGCGGTGCGCCAGGGGGCGATCGCGGTTGTCGCCACCGAGGCCGGCGTCGAGACCGCGCGCGGTGACATTGGCGGGTTGCCGGTTCCCTTCTTCGTGACCGAGGAGCCGCGCGCGCTGCTGGCACGGCTGGCGGCGCGGTTTTACGGCGCTCAGCCCCGGGTGATGGCGGCCGTCACCGGCACCAACGGCAAGACCTCGACGGCGCATTTCCTGCACCAGATCTGGGTCGCGGCGGGGCATCGGGCCGTGGTCTTCGGCACCACCGGGGTCGAGGGCGATGGCTTCGAGGAGCCGTTGTCGCACACCACCCCGGAGCCCATAGCGCTCCATGCATTGCTGGCCAGGTTGGTGCAGATGGGCTGCACCCATGCGGCGATGGAGGCGTCGTCCCATGGGCTGGCCCAGCACCGGCTCGACGGGGTAGCGCTGGCGGCGGCGGCTTTGACCAACATCACCCGCGACCACATGGATTATCATGCCAGTCACGAGGACTACGTCGCCGCAAAGCTGCGGCTATTCGGCGAGGTGCTGCCGGGGGATGGCACGGCGGTGCTGAACGCCGATGATCCGGTGTTCGCGCGGGCCCGTAAGGTTGCCGTCGGGTGCGGGCAACGGGTGATCTCGGTTGGCCGCGCCGTGGGGGCGGACCTTGCCATCCTCGCCACCAGATATCATCCTCGGGGACAGATGTTGCAACTCGGCTGGGCCGGCGAGGTTCACCGGGCGGAGTTGGGCTTGATCGGTGGCTTTCAGGCCGCGAACGTGGCGCTGGCGGCAGGGCTCGCGATCGCGACTGGCGTGGCGCCGGATGCCGTATTCGCGTCGTTGCCCGGTCTCACCGGCGTGCGCGGCCGGATGGAGCCGGTCGCGCGGCGGGCCAATGGCGCCGCGATCTATGTCGACTACGCCCACACGCCGGATGCGCTGGCGACCGCCATCGATGCGCTGCGGCCCCATTGCACCGGGCAGCTTGTTGTGGTCTTTGGCGCCGGGGGTGACCGCGATCCCGGCAAGCGGCCGATGATGGGCGAGGCGGTGGCGCGGCGGGCGGATGTCGCCATCGTCACCGACGACAACCCGCGCAGCGAGGACCCGGCGGCGATCCGCGCCGCGGTTCTGGCCGGCTGTCCGGAGGCGCATGAGATCGGTGACCGGGCGGCGGCGATGCTGGCCGGTGTCGATGCCCTCAAAGAACCCGGCGATTGCCTTCTGATCGCCGGAAAGGGGCACGAACAGGGGCAGGAGGTGAAGGGCGCCATGCTGCCTTTCGACGATGCCACGCAGGCGCGAGCGACGGTCGCCGCGCTGGACGGGCTCGAACAGGGTTTCGGAGGCGAAAAATGAGCGGATATCTCTGGACCGCCGGGGATGCCGCCGCCGCGACCTCCGGCAATGCGCGCGGCGGCTGGCGCGGCGTTACCGGCATTTCCATCGACACCCGCAGCATGGTGCCAGGCGAGCTTTTCGTGGCGCTTGCCGGGGAAAACCGGGACGGCCATGACTTCGTCGCCCAGGCCCTCGACGCCGGAGCCGGGGCGGCCATGGTCAGCCATGTGCCGGACGGGGTGGCGGAGGGTGCGCCTCTGCTTGTGGTCGACGATACGCTGGAAGCGCTCGGCGCGCTGGGTGCTGCCGCCCGGGCGCGTAGTGCGGCCCGGGTGATCGCGGTGACCGGCTCGGTCGGCAAAACCTCGACCAAGGATATGCTGCGCGCCATGCTCGGCTGTCAGGGCCGGGTGCATGCGGCCGAAAGGAGCTTCAACAACCATTGGGGCGTGCCGCTGACCCTGGCGCGGATGCCCGCCGATACCGAGTTCGCGGTGATCGAGATGGGCATGAACCACTCGGGCGAGATCGAACCGTTATCGCGACTGGCGCGGCCGCATGTGGCGCTGGTGACCACCATCGAGGCGGTGCATCTGGCGGCCTTCGGCTCGGTCGGGGAGATCGCCGACGCCAAGGCCGAGGTCTTCGCCGGGCTGGAGCCGGGCGGCGTCGCGATCCTGAACCGCGACAACCCCCATTTCGACCGGTTGGCGGCGCAGGTGGGTGAGGCGGGGATACTGGGCTTTGGAACCGAAGATTGCGATCTGGTGCTGGAGCAGGCGGCGGTGTGCGAGCTGGCAACGGTAGCCCGGGCCCGGATCGCCGGCCAACCGATCACCTTCAAGCTGGGCACGCCCGGTGTGCATTTAGCGCTGAACGCGGTGGCGGCGCTGGGTGCTGTGATTGCCGTCGGCGGCGATCTGGCGCGCGCCGGTCTGGCCATTGCCGACTGGGCGCCGCCCGAGGGGCGCGGCCTGCACTGGCGGATCGAACTCGGCCCCGCCGGCATCGACGGCGAGATCACGCTGATCGACGAGAGTTACAATGCCAACCCGGCCTCGATGCGGGCCGCGCTGGCGGTGCTTGCGGCCAGCTCGGTCACGGATGACATCGGCCGTGTCGCCCGCGGCCGGCGGATTGCGTTTCTTGGCGACATGCTTGAACTTGGCCCGACCGAGAACGAGTTGCACGTGGGGTTGGCCGGGTTGGGCGAGCTCGACGGGATCGATTCAGTGCATCTTGCCGGGCCGCGCATGCGCCGGCTGCACGACGCCCTGCCTGCGAGCAAGCGGGGCGAATGGTTCGAGGACAGCGACAAACTTGCCCACCGGGCACGGCGCATGGTTGACGCGGGCGATGTGTGCATGGTCAAGGGCTCGCTCGGCATGGCGATGCGCCGGGTGGTCGACGAGATCAAGGCGCTGGGCAGCGCGCGGGACGCCCGTGTGCGCGATGAGGAGTGAACGCGGATGCTCTACCACTTTCTGACCCCGCTCAGCGACGGCGGCGATATTTTCAACCTGTTCCGCTATATCACCTTTCGTTCGGGCGGCGCCTTCATGACCGCGCTGATCTTCAGCTTCGTGTTCGGCCGCCCGATCATCAACTGGCTGCGCCGGATGCAGAAGAAGGGCCAGCCGATCCGCGACGACCTGCCCGAGCGCCATATCGTCGAGAAGGCCGGCACGCCGACCATGGGCGGCGTGATGATCCTGAGCGCACTGCTGATCTCGACGCTGCTCTGGGCCCGGCTCGACAACGGTTTCGTCTGGGTCGTGGTGGTGGTGACCTTCGGCTTCGGCGCCATCGGGTTCGCCGATGATTTCCTGAAGGTGCGGAGATTCTCGGTCAAGGGCGTGCCGGGCAGGGTGCGCCTGGGTCTCGGGTTTCTGATCGCGCTGGGCGCTTCGTACTGGGCGACCTCGTTGCAGCCGGAGGCGTTGCAGAACACCATCGCCCTGCCGGTGTTCAAGAACGCGATGATCGATGCCGGGCTGCTCTACGCCCCGTTCGCGATGCTGGTGATCGCGGGTTCGGCCAACGCGGTGAACCTGACCGATGGGCTCGACGGGCTGGCGATCATGCCGGTGATGATCGCCGCCGGATCGCTGGGCATCATCGCCTATGTGGTGGGGCGAACCGATTTCACCGAATATCTTCAGCTTAGCTACGTGCCCGGAACCGGCGAGATCGTCGTCTTCTGCGCGGCGCTGATCGGGGCCGGGCTGGGGTTCCTGTGGTACAACGCGCCGCCGGCGATGGTGTTCATGGGCGACACCGGCTCGCTGGCATTGGGCGGCGCGCTGGGCGCGATCGCGGTGTCGGCCAAGCACGAGATCGTGCTGGCGATCATCGGCGGGCTGTTCGTGCTGGAGGCGGTCAGCGTGATCATCCAGGTCGTCAGTTTCAAGCTGACCGGCAAGCGGGTGTTCCGGATGGCGCCGATCCACCACCATTTCGAGCAGAAAGGCTGGCAGGAGGCGACCATCGTGATCCGGTTCTGGATCATCTCGGTGATCCTGGCGCTGATCGGGCTGGCGACCCTGAAGCTGAGATGATCCCGATCCGCGCATATGCCGGCCAGCGGGTCGGGGTTCTGGGGCTTGGCCGCTCGGGGCTGGTCGCGGCCCGCGCCCTGAGGGCGGGCGGCGCGGAGCCGGTGTGCTGGGACGATGACGACGCGGCCCGCGAGATAGCGGCGGGCGAGGGCTTCGAGATTGGCGACCTGTCGCGCGAGCGCGAGGCGGCGAGCATGGCCCGCCTGATCGTCTCGCCGGGCATCCCGCATCTCTATCCCCGGCCGCACCGGGCGGTGGCGCAGGCGCTGGCGGCGGGCGTGCCGGTCGACAATGATGTCGGGCTGTTCTTCCAGGCGCTATTGGCGGCGGACCCGGAAGATTTTGATGAGGACGGGTCGCCGTTCAAGGTGATCGCCGTCACCGGCTCGAACGGCAAGTCGACGACCACGGCGCTGATCCACCACATCCTGAAAGCGGCGGGCCGCCGGACCCAGATGGGCGGCAATATCGGGCGCGGCGTGCTCGACCTCGACCCGCCGGAGCCCGGCGAGATCGTGGTTGTCGAGCTGTCCTCCTACCAGATCGAACTGGCGCGGACGCTGGCGCCCGATGTCGCGGTGTTCCTGAACCTCTCGCCCGACCATCTGGAGCGCCATGGCGGGATCGGCGGCTATTTCGCCGCCAAGCAGCGATTGTTCGAGGCCGGGGCGCCCGAGCGTTCGGTGATCGGGATCGACGAGGCCGAGGGGCGCTATCTCGCCGGGCGGGTCGAGCAGTCGATCACGGTTTCGGTCGAGACCCGGCTGCGGGGCCAGGGCTGGTCGGTGTTCATGCACAAGAGCCACCTGACCGAATGGCGCCGCGGCAAGCAAATGGCTGCCATCGACCTGCGCCCGGCGCTGGCGCTGAAAGGCGCCCATAATCACCAGAACGCCTGCGCCGCTTATGCCGCATGCCGGGCGGCCGGGCTCGGCCCACGCCAGATCGAGGGCGGACTGTCGAGCTTCCCCGGCCTGGCGCACCGGATGGAGCGGGTCGGCGAGGCGGCCGGCATCGTCTTCATCAACGATTCAAAGGCGACCAACGCCGATGCCGCGGAAAAGGCGCTGCTGGCCTTCGAGAACATCCGATGGATCGCCGGAGGCCGCCCCAAGGAGGGCGGGATCGAGCTGTTGCGGCCGCTGTTCGGAAAGATCGCCAAGGCTTATCTGATCGGAGAGGCCGAGGCGGAGTTCGCGGCCACGCTCGGTGGCACACCCCATGCGCGCTGCGGGACGCTGGCCGAGGCGGTCAGCGCGGCGCGGGCCGATGCGCGGCCCGGCGACGTGATCCTGCTGTCGCCCG
>Ga0209987_10001724_pt1 | contig 11990 bp, 13 predicted proteins | sample N074metaG_FD_182134 | JGI IMG/M metagenome (GOLD analysis project Ga0209987, IMG submission 182134) | Deep subsurface microbial communities from Kermadec Trench to uncover new lineages of life (NeLLi) - N074 metaG (SPAdes) (version 2) | ecosystem: Environmental > Aquatic > Marine > Ocean trench... | reverse complement strand
TTTAGCACGGCTTTGCACCCTCTTATCCCAGCTAACCTCTTATCCGGGTGGCGGTGCTGACAACGCTGAGGGTTCGCATTGCGGTAATAATATCTGTCAATTGTTTAACGTTTCGCACTTCAATATCCACCAGCATAGTGAAAAAGTCCGGGTCACGGTCAACAATTTTCAGATTAGAAATATTGGCGTTGTGTTTGGCCACGACCGTGGCGATATTGCCCAAAACCCCGGCTTCGTTGACCACCACCAGGCTTACCCGGCCGGCAAAAATGCCCGGTTTTTCGCCTTGGGATAGCCAAGACAGGTCAACCCAACTGTCTTCATCACCAATCAGGTTTTCAAGTGTTTCACAATCAATCGTGTGGGTTATAACCCCCTTGTTCTTCTCGAGCAAACCAACAATTCGATCACCCGGAAGCGGATGACAACAATCGGCCAGGTGGACTGCCACGCCTGGGGTCAAGCCCTTGATAGAAATGGCGGCATCAGGATCAGATGGTTTTTCCGCCCAAAGTTTCGGGCCCCCTTTTTTCCTGGTGTGTTTAAAATCCATTCCGGGGAAAATCAGCTCCATGGCCGCCCGGTCGGCAAGAACCCCCTTGCCGACCTCAATATAAACATCTTCCAGCTTGCCGACATCCAGCCGTGGCAAGGCTTGGGTAATGGCCTTTTCAGAAAATTCCAGGTTTTCCTGACGAAACGCCCTCTGTAAAATGGTTTTGCCCAGCTCGCCAAATTCTGCGTTGGCTTGTTTACGGACATAACGCTTGATCGCAGAGCGCGCTTTGCCGGTGATAACAAACCCTTCCCAGCGCGGGGATGGATGTTGCGCCTTTGAGCGCAGTATTTCCACCCGATCGCCGTTTTCAAGTTGATGACGCAAGGGAACATGGCGGCCATTGACCTTGGCACCAACACAGGTGTCACCTACCGCAGTATGAACCGCATAGGCAAAATCCACCACGGTTGAGCCCCGCGGCAGCGGGATTAAATCCCCCTTGGGGGTAAAACAAAACACCTGATCCTGGAACATTTCAAGCTTGGTATGTTCCAGAAACTCTTCCGGGGTGGTCGCCAATTCAAGAATTTCCAACAGCTCTTGAAGCCATTTATACTGGGTGCCGTCTTTTTCACTGGCGCCTTGTTTATAGCTCCAGTGGGCGGCAACACCGCGTTCTGAGATTTCGTGCATTTTTTCTGTTCTGATCTGAATTTCAACGCGGTAGCTGTCGGGGCCGATGATCGCGGTGTGGATTGACTGGTAACCGTTTCGCTTTGGCGTCGAAATATAATCATCAAAGGTGCCGGGCACCATCGACCAGGTTTTGTGAATAATCCCCAGCGCTACATAACAATCCTCAACCTTTTCAATGATCACCCGAAAAGCAATCACATCAGAAAGCTGTTCGAAACCGAGGTGATTGCGCTCCATTTTCATCCAGATTGAATAGGGCGTTTTTTCACGGCCAAACACTTGCGCCTTGATTCCATTTTTCTTCAACAGCCGTTTGATTTTGGCGGCAATTGATTTCGAAAGGTTGCCACCTTTTTTCTTCAAGTACGTCAGGCGCTGGTTGATAGAGGAATAGGCTTCCGGGTTTATCTCCCGAAAGGCGATGTCTTCCAGTTCATCCTTCATTTTTCGCATGCCGATCCGCTCGGCCAGGGGGGCGTAAATTTCCATCGTCTCGAGCGCGATACGGCGGCGTTTTTCTGGGGCTGTGATGTGGTGAAGGGTGCGCATATTATGAAGGCGATCGGCCAGTTTTACCAAAAGAACGCGAATATCATTCGACATCGCGAGTAAAAATTTACGGAAATTTTCTGCTTCGCGAATGCTTTCGGTGGGCAATTCAATGCGCGATAGCTTGGTAACACCATCAACCAACTGGGCGATTTCCTTACCAAAGTTTTCTTCAATCTCCTCGATTGTCGACAACGTGTCCTCGACGGTGTCGTGCAACAGCCCGGTAATGATGGTGTTGGTATCCAAGTGCATTTCTGTGAGGATTTCTGCGACTTTCAGCGGATGCATGAAATAAGGATCGCCGGAAGCGCGGGTTTGGTCGCTGTGGGCCTGTTCCGAATAATCATAGGCTTTGGTGATCAACGCTTCGTTAACCTGAGGGTCATAACTTTTGACCTTTTCGACCAATTGCGCCTGTTTTTTTAACGGCCAAATCCGCATTTTAACTCCCACATTTCTTCCGGTAGAATTGTGCCCTTATACAGATATAAGGCGGTTTTGACATACCACAAACAAAAAACCCGGTGAAAATTTCTGCCGGGTTTGTATTTTTTTAACTTGAAACAAGTTTATTCGTCTTCAGCCTCGATAATGGTGGCATCTTCGGCCTGTTTATTGCTGTCTTGTTCAAGATTCTTTTTCTGGATGTCTGTTTCGAGATCCGCGGGTGCTTCGTCGCCGGCTTCCGACCCCCCGCCTACAGCCTTTCTCAAAAGATCGATGTCGTCTTCTTCAGGCTCGTCCACTTCGACATGTTTTTGGGCGGCTTGGATGATGTTTTCCATCAGCTCTTCGGGTAAAATTTTACCCTCGGCGATTTCACGGAGGCTAACAACCGGGTTTTTGTCATTATCACGCTCAACCAAAAGCGGCTCACCAGAAGCAATCTGACGTGACCGTTGGCCTGCATAAAGAACCAGATCAAACCGGTTCGGAACTTTGGTTATGCAATCTTCTACGGTTACGCGGGCCATGCTGTGTTCTCCTTGAGATGTATTATTATTTGGCTGCCGAGGAGGGCTTATAGCTTTTTGGTTTCTTTAAGTAAAGAAATTTATTCGCTTACAACAGCACTATTTGGTATTCCTCCGGCACCTCATCCAACAGCTCTTTTGCGCTTTTGCCCAAAACCGGGTGGCGCCACTCCGGAGCAAGGTCGGCCAAGGGCTTCAGGACAAACCGGCGCTGCTGCATCCGGGGGTGCGGCAAAACCGGCCCGGCCCTGGGATTTGGTGTTACCTGTCCCTGGTAATCAAGCAAATCCAAATCAAGGATTCGCGCTTCATTGCGGATCCGCCTGGCACGGCCAAACACTTCCTCAACCTCGTGCAACCGGGTCAGCAGATCCTCCGGCCCAAGCTCTGTTTCAATTTGGGCAACCGCATTGACAAACCAGGGTTGGTCGGATTTCGGTACCGGCTCGCTTTTATAAAAGGGCGATACCGCAATAACCTCCACCCCGCAATCCGATAGGCGCGCCAAGGCCAGCTTTAGGGTCTCGGCCGGAGGCGCGCCGTCCCTGCCTGGAAGATTTGATCCTAAACCGATGACAATCACCAAAAGGTTCCTTATGACTGGTTGCGCTAAGGCTAAAGGTTTATTAAACGAGGTGAATGTTGAATAATAGCATAAACCCGCCGCGGGATTGTCCCTTGTGCCCCAGGCTTTTTCAATTCCGCATGGAAAATGCCAAAACCCACCCGGATTGGTTTAATGCCCCGGTGCCAGGTTTTGGCGACCCAAACACCCAATTATTGATTGCCGGGCTGGCGCCGGGCCTGAAAGGCGCCAACAAAACCGGGCGGCCCTTTACCGGCGATTATGCTGGTGATCTTTTATATGCCACGCTGAGTAAATTTGGTTTTGCGATTGGTGAATATCAAGCCCGTCCCGATGACGGACTTGTTTTAAAAAACGCTTTAATTACCAACGCGGTGAAATGTGTGCCACCCCAGAACAAACCCACCGGAGAAGAAATGAAAACCTGCCGGCCTTTCCTTTTGAACCAGATTAAAGCCCTGCCACATTTAAAAATTATCCTGGCTTTGGGCGGGATTGCCCACCGTAGTATTGTTGCCGCCTTTGACCGCAGACAGGTGGATTTTCCCTTTGGCCACGGCAAATGCCATGATCTGGGGGGCGGCTTGACGCTCATGGACAGTTACCATTGCTCGCGCTACAACACCAATACCAGGCGTTTGACCGAAGAGATGTTTGAAACCGTGTTCAGCCAGATACGCGATATGTTGGATTAAAGAACCATGCACCACCACGATCATCGGGAGCAAAACGAGCGGCGGGTTTTATTGGTCCTGCTGCTGACCGGGTCGTTTATGGTGGTCGAGGTTATCGGCGGCCTTTTGTCCGGCAGTCTGGCGCTTTTGGCTGATGCCGGGCATATGCTGACCGATACCGCGGCGCTGGCGCTGGCCTATGGCGCCTTTCGCATCAGCCGCCGGCCCGCTGATGATTTGCGCACCTATGGCTATGACCGCTTCCAGGTGCTGGCCGCCTTTATCAACGGTCTGGTTTTAATCGGAGTTTTTGGCTGGATTGTTTGGGAAGCCATTCACCGCATGATGAACCCCACCGAGGTTTTGGCGGTGCCGATGCTGGTGGTCGCGATTCTCGGCCTTTTGGTCAATCTGATAGCGTTTAGGGTGTTGCACCCCGGCGCCAAAAACAATCTGAATATCAAGGGCGCGCTGCTGCACGTTACCTTGGATATTCTCGGCTCGGTTGGGGTCATCATCGCGGCGGTGGTGATATACTTTTTTGGCCTTTCGATCATTGATCCAATCCTTTCCGTTTTCCTGGCTTTTTTGATTGTGCCGTCGGCCTGGGGATTGATTAAAAAGGCCACCCACATCCTGATGGAAGGCACCCCCGATACCTTTGATGTCGAAGCGTTGAAAAAAGACCTGGTGAAAACCATCCCCGGCCTGATCGAAGTCCACCACGTTCACGTCTGGCTGCTGACGTTGGAACAACCGCTTTTGACCATGCACGCAACCATAAAAGACATAAAAAAAAGCGAGGATATTCTGGTCGCCATCAAAAATCATTTGCGGGAAAAATATAAAATTTCCCATTCAACGGTTCAGGTTGAAAACCGGGAATGCGCCGACCACCATTAAGTTTACCAAAAAAAACGGCGGCCCGAAGACCGCCGTTCCTTATTTCTGAATTCAATTATTTACCAGATTTTGACCCGCTCTTCCGGCGGCAGGTACATCGCGTCGCCTTCTACAACGCCAAAGGCTTCATAGAATTCGGGAATGTTCCTCAAGGTGCCATTGGTCCGGAATTCAGGCGGTGAATGCGGATCGGTCAGCACCCGTTGGCGGGTGGCTTCTTCACGGGCAATCGAGCGCCAAACCTGGGCAAAGCCGATAAAGAACCGTTGGTCACCGGTCATGCCGTCAATCACCGGGGCTTCCTCACCGCCGAGCGAATTTTTATAAGCCCGGTAAGCCAGGGTGACCCCGGTCAGGTCGCCGATGTTTTCGCCGAGTGTCAGCTGACCATTTACATTCAGGCCTTCAAGCGGGCTGAACTGGTCATACTGGGAAACCAAAGTGGCGGCACGGGCTTCAAACGCCCCACTATCTTCTTCGGTCCACCAGTCCCGCATATTGCCTGCGCCATCAAAACGACGGCCCTGGTCATCAAAAGCATGGCCGATTTCATGGCCGATCACTGCACCAATGCTACCGTAATTGACCGCCGGGTCCGCCGACAGGTTAAAGAAAGGAGGCTGTAGTATAGCGGCCGGGAACACAATCTCGTTCATGGTCGGGTTATGGTAGGCATTCACCGTCTGCGGCGTCATGCCCCATTCGTTACGGTCAATTTCCTGGTCCAGTTTGTCAATATTATCCTGATAGCCCCAACGGGTTGCGGCCGCCAGGTTGGCAATCGGATCGTCGGCGATAATTTCCAGGGTTGAATAATCTTCCCATTCATCGGGATAACCGATTTTGGTCATCATTTTCGAGCGTTTGTCCTCAGCCATGGCTTTGGTTTCATCGCTCATCCAATCCAGTTCTACAATACCGGTGCGAAAAGCTTCCATCAGGTTGGCAACCAAATCTTGCATTTGCTCTTTGGCGGCGGGCGGGAAATGGCGTTCGACATAAACCTTGCCGACAGCTTCCCCAAGGGTGGCATTAATAACGCGCACACCTGTTTTCCAACGCGGGGTTTGTTCTTCCAGGCCGCCAACCAGGGCGCCCATGAAATCAAATCTGGCGTCCGCAAATTCGCTTGAAAGGAACTGCGCAGCGCCATCAAGGATTTGAAACCTGAGATAATCCTGCCAATCTTCCAAGGAAGTGTTTTCGATGATACCGCCCAAAGCCTCAAAATAGCTTAGTTGGGCAACAACCAGCTCGGTGCGGCCGGCCAACCCGGCGCCGTCCATATAAGCCTGCCAATCGATAGAGGTGGAAACATTGCCTAAATCTTCAGTCCCCATCAGGTTATAAAGAGCCGGAATATTCCGGTTTTGCTCCGGAGACCAATGCTTTTCAGCAAGGGCCATCTCAATCGCAAAAATTTTATCAGCGCGCTCGGCGGCATTGTCAAACCCGGCCATTTCCAATAATGAGGCGATATAGGGGGGGTAGGCGGAACGGATTTCTACAAACTTTTCACCTTCATCCAAATAATAATCACGTCCCGGCAGGGCCAATCCGCCTTGAAAAATATAATTCATATAGCGGCTGGAATCACCAAGGTCGGGAAATATAGCCGTCCCCATTGGAGCAGCAACACCATAATAGTTGGCTTCCCCAAAAAATCCCACCACCGCCGATTTTGAATCGAGGGCATCAATCATATCCAGATAGCTTTGGATAGGCTCCGCGCCTTTACCTTCAACCAGGCTTTGATCCAGAATGCTGGCAAAAAAGAGGCCTATTTTCTGTTCTTCGGAACCAGCAACGAGATCATCGCTTGTGCTTAAATCTTCAATAATTTTGCGTTGGTTAATTTCGCTTTCATCGCGAAGCATGGCAAACGCGCCGTAGGTGCCGCGATCGCCTGGAATTTCTGCGTTGGCGATCCATGTGCCATTAACATATCTGAAAAAATCTTCCCGCGGGCTAACGTTTTCATCAAATCCGGTCTTATCAATCCCGCTTGCAGTCGCATAAGGTGATAATTCCGCTGTCGTTTCGGTGTTTTCGGCCGGGTCACACGCGCCTAACAGAAAAGCGCAAATCCCCAGGGCCGTTATAGTCTTTTTCATTTAATCCTCCTGGTTAAATTGGAAACCAAACCTGGTCTGAAATGTCCTAGTTTGGCGCGCCATGTGTTAGCATTCAATTTAGTTTTTGAAAAGGGGTAAGAAAAAATTAAATCGTGGCAAACCCAAACGTCTCACGGGGTTTATTGTGGGGTTATCTGTTGATTCGGGGTGGAAATTCTTGCTTTACCCTTTATCCCGCATCAGCCGTTGTTTTTGCCGCTGCCAATCCCGGGTTTTCTGGGTTTCCCGTTTGTCGTGAAGTTTCTTGCCCTTGCCCAGCGCAAGCGCCAGTTTAACCTTGTTTTTTTCATTAAAATATAACCGTAACGGGACCAGGGTGTATCCTTTTCTGGCGGCGGCGGACCCGACATGGTTGATCTGTTTTTTGTGCAACAAAAGTTTTCGTGGCCGCTTGGGTTCATGATTGGCACGGTTGCCGTGGCTGAACTCAGGAATATGGGCGTTGACCAACCACACTTCACCATCTTTCACTTCGGCATAGCTTTCGGCAATTGTCGGGGCCTGGCTGCGCAGGGATTTCACCTCGGTCCCGACCAATTCAATCCCGGCTTCAATAATTTCCATAATCTCGTAATTGAACCGCGCCTTGCGGTTCTCAGCCAAAACCTTGATGTTCCGGGTTTCTTTCTTTTTGCGTGGTGGGGCCATGGGGTTTGCTCTTACTTTAAAAGCCCGGTTTTTTTCAGGGCCGCCTTTACCACTTCCCGGGAAGCTGCTTGTAACGGCGCCAGCGGCAGCCGAACATCCGGGCAGCAAAGGCCCAATAAACTTGCGGCATATTTAACCGGAACCGGGTTGGTTTCAACAAACAAATCCTGATGAAGCGGGGTTAAACTTTCATGGATTTTTGCGGCCCCTTCAAAATCACCGCCAAGACACAGGTTTTGAAATTTTGAAAGCGCCTCAGGAGCCAGGTTAGCCGTGACCGAAACACACCCCTTGCCGCCCCGCCTGGCAAACTCAAGGGCGGTGATATCGTCGCCTGAAAGTTGAACGAATTCATCCCCAAGGGCTTTTTTCTGCGCCTCAACGCGGTCAAGGTCTCCGGTCGCATCCTTGACGCCAATGATCGTCGGGCATGCCTCATTTAAACGTGCCATGGTCTCTGGTGTCATATCCACGGCGCTGCGGCCGGGAATATTATAAATCAGAATGGGCAAACCAGTGGCGCCGGCAACCGCCTTGAAATGTTGGAAAAGGCCTTCTTGGCTGGGCCGGTTGTAATAAGGCGTGACGATCAAAAGGCCATCAGCACCGGCGGCCTCTGAGCGGCGCACCAGGGCAATGGTTTTTTCTGTATAATTGGTTCCGGCACCGGCAATAACCGGGATACGCCCGGCCACCGCCTCAACCGTCAAGGTCACCACCCGCTCGTGCTCATCCGGGGTCAGGCACGGCGCCTCGCCGGTGGTACCACAGGGAACCACCCCGTGGCTTCCGCCCGCGACCTGGCGGGCTACCAGGTCCTGGAACCGTACTTCATCCACTTTGCCGCCCTCAAAGGGGGTAATCAAAGCTGTTATAGATCCCTTGAACATCGTTTTCTTCCCTGGTTACGCCGAAGGTATAGGGGCTAGCCAAAAGGGGCAAGAAAAAGACGTGTGATAAGTTAAAAAAGAAAAGACGGCGGAAAATCCGCCGTCTTTTTGAGAGGTGTCTTTAGATTGTTTTTTATTCGTCCTCTTCCTCGCGCGTAAACCACTCAAAGGCAAAGTCACCTTTCAAATGCATGCTATCCAACTCTTCTCCGCTGAGAACGCCATCGCCATTTTTATCAAGGCGGTCGAACATTTTCTCATGGGATTTTGAAAATTCTTCCAGGGTTATTTCACCGTCGTCATTTTCATCCAGGTTATTCATATCATTCAAATGGGGCCACACGAAAACAAACCTGGAAGCAGGGTTTAAAATAAAATCATTGTCATCAAGATTAAAACTTTTCACGAAAACCTCACTTTCGCGCAGGCGTTCCATGGCTTTGGCGATACGGTCATCAACTTCGCCTAAATGTCTTTCCAGACTAAATGTAAAATCACTATTGTCACCAAAATTAAAATCAAATGTGCCGTGCAAACCCTCCAGTTTATCAATGACTTCAGCCAAGCGGGTTTCGATATAGTCATTTATTTCCTCAACCTCAATCTGGTTGTCATCATTGGCATCAAATTTTTCAATCATTTCAACCCAATGGCCCTGGCGCCATTTCATGCCACGTTCGGATACATCTTCTTCTTCAAAGGCCAGGTATTCCTGTTCTGAAACCTTGCCGTCGCTATTGGCGTCGACATCGCCAAAATCGCCCACCCTTTTGAATTGGATGGTGTTTTCGTCATAATCTTCGTCATGGGCTAAGGCCGACGCGGAAAAAATTAGCGCGGTTGAAAGCCCCAAAAGTGGAATAAATCTCAGCATTGCTCGCTCTCCTGGAATATAGTGGTTTTAAGATTTTCTACGCCCTCAGGTATGATACGCCTCTGGCCCGGGAAACCTTTGCCTTTGCGCAAATTTTATAATTATTTTTCTAATCCGGCTTCATACTGTTGCCCCAATTAAAAAGTACCGCTAGTCTACCAATATGAAAAACACATTGTTTATAACGCTTTTTTTGGCCACCGTTGCGTTTCCAGCCAGTGGCCAAATTTTAAAAGAAACCAAAACCCCGGCGATCAAAACCGCGATCCAAACCGGCCAACTGGCGGGAGCAGGTTATTTTTGCCAGGTAAATAATGACACGCTGGATGATTTGATCACGTTATCCCATTCCCGAATCGCCCTTGAGGCAATCGATAAGGTAGACCGGGTGGTTGCCCAACTGGAATTTTCAAACAACTATAGTGCCTGGAGTGCCCGCCCCCCCGAAGAGGGGTGTGAAATTTTCCGGCAAAATTTTATAAAAAACGTTAAAACCCTGTTTCAAATGAATAAGGGCCCGGAAGGCCCTTAAATCTTCTTGAATTCAACCAGCGTCTGGTTTTTACGATCCCTCAATCACAATCGGGCCAACAAAATCTACGTCGCCAAACAGGTTTTCCAGACCCTTTTGCACGAACCGTGCCAAAGCCGGGCCAACCCGGTTAAACGGATCCGTTGACGAAAAGGCATAATCAGGGCCTTGGTAATTGTGATCAACGGTTCTATTGAACACTAAATTAGCCGACACTTTGGTTGACTTCAGAACAGCGCCGTTGGCATCAACGTGCTCAAGAGTGCCAATCACATAGCTGTCAGAAGCCGTTAAAACACTTAAGGGATGGTTTTGCACCCTAAGCCGGTCGATGTTCAAACGAATGGTGCCAACAACATCACCCATTCCGGCGCGGTTCAGGGTTTCCTTCACCATGGCAATGGTAAAATTTTCAACCGTGAAATTATTTAAATCGGGAATAAGAGTTTCACCGGCCCAGGCCACATTTCCAAATCTTGTGACATTTGCCCGGCGGGCAGTATTGACAGCCGAGTTATTGGCATCATCCAAATCCTTTCGGAATCGCTCTTCCCTATTCTTTTCAATCCTGTTTAGTGCCCCCATTTTTCCATCAAGGTAGGAAGAGAAATTGACCTCAACATCCGCGGCAAAAGCGGTGGAGGCAATTCCCCCAAGTCCAATAACCAGGGCAACAGCAAGAGATTTAAGTAAATTTGGCATCATCATACTCCGGGTTAAAATTTTATTCGGGCAACCTGACACTATGAATACACCCCTTAAACTGAACCCAAAATGAACAAGTTTCCCTTTAGTGGAAATAAGAAGCTCCATTAATATCAAAGGTAGCCCCGGTGGCGTGGCGGGCCTGCCCGGACAGTAAAAAGGCTATAATGTTGGCAACCTCTTCAGGGGGGGCGGCCTCGCCCATGGGTATTTCCCCGAGAAGAAATTCATTGCCGGGTTTGGTCAACTTGGGCAGCACCCGTTCGGTTGCGACCCACCCGGGGGCAACGGTATAAGCCAAAATACCGTGCTTGGCATACCCTTTGGCAATTGACCTGGTCAGAGCAATCACTGCCCCTTTCGACGCGGCATAATGCATAGAATCCGGGGCGTCGCCGCGAAAGCCCGCCCGGCTGGCAATATTGACGATGGCACCGCCCTGCCCCCGGTCCTTGAAATAAAGGATGGCGTGACGGCTAAGGTCGGCCACCGCCTGGGTATTTACCTTAAGTGTCCGGCGCCAATCTTCGCGCCATTGATCCTCTGGCGCTTCGGGGGCGCTTGAGACCATCAGGGCGGCATTGTTAACCAGGCCATCAAGGCGCCCCTGCCAGCCTAAGGCCTGATCCCACAGGGCATCAATTTCAGCATCAATTTCCAGGTTTGCACGCAGTGTTTTGAGATTTTCAGGCCCGAATTCTTTTTCCAGGGCCGCGGCCTCTTTCTCAGAGGAATTATAATGGGCGATCACCTTGGCGCCATCGCCGATTAAGCGGCGAACCGCCGCCGCGCCAATGCCCCGGGCGGCGCCGGTAATTAAAAAAACCTTGTCCTTATTTGTCATCCCCACCTCCGGTTTCAAATATCATTGCAGGGGTTTTGAAGGTTTTAAACTCTAGTGCATTGCCAGCGGGGTCGCGAACAAAAAATGTTCCCTGTTCCCCGGGCTTGCCTTTGAAGCGGGTTTTAGGGTCCAGGATAAATTCTACATTTTCACGCCTCAAAGTGGCTGCCAACGCCTGCCATTCTTCAGCCCCTAGAAGTGCGCCAAAATGACGGACAGGAACGTTATCGCCGTCAACTTGGTTTTCGCTGGTTTTGGCGCATTCAGCCGGGTTCAGGTGCGCGGTTATCTGGTTTCCAAAAAAATCAAAATCGACCCAGGCCCTGGCTTTGCGCCCGATCTTACAGCCTAAAATCCGGTGATAAAAGTCTATCGCGCGTTCCAAGTCATTAACCGGAAAGGCTAGGTGAAAGGGCCGCGCCATAGGTATTACCCTTATTCGTCAATAAGTGTTTTCAGGTAGGCAATTACATTTTCC
>Ga0209987_10001721_pt1 | contig 12007 bp, 8 predicted proteins | sample N074metaG_FD_182134 | JGI IMG/M metagenome (GOLD analysis project Ga0209987, IMG submission 182134) | Deep subsurface microbial communities from Kermadec Trench to uncover new lineages of life (NeLLi) - N074 metaG (SPAdes) (version 2) | ecosystem: Environmental > Aquatic > Marine > Ocean trench... | reverse complement strand
TCTTGGCGCCGTCTTTGAGAACCATGCCCTGCGTCAACAGGTTTGTGAACGGTTCGGAAACATCCGTCAGGCCTTCGTCACGCATCACTCGCTGGAAAAACCGTGAATACAGCAAATGCAGGATCGCGTGCTCGACGCCGCCCGTGTATTGGTCCACCGGCGTCCAGTAGCTGGCGCGCTCGTCGAGCATGGCGGTATCACTGTCCGGGCAGGCGTAACGTGCGAAATACCATGATGACTCGACGAATGTATCGAAGGTATCCGTCTCACGGCGCGCGTCTTTGCCACACTTCGGACACGGCGTCTCGTAAAATTCCGGCATGTCCTTGAGCGGCGATCCGCTGCCCGTCATCTCAACATGCTCGGGCAACACGACCGGCAGCTGATCTTCCGGAACTGCTACGGCACCACAATCGTCACAATAGACGATCGGAATCGGGGTTCCCCAGTACCGTTGCCGGGACACACCCCAATCACGCAGTCGGTAATTAACTTTACGTTTTCCCAGTCCCGATTTTTCGAAATGATCAGCAATCGCCTCGCATGCCGCCGCTGAATCCAGCCCGTCGAATTCGCCTGAATTGACCAGCACGCCCTTGTCGACATACACGGCTGCCTCGATATCGATGTCACTGCCGTCGGCCGGCGCAATCACCTGCCGAATGGGCAACCCGTGTTGCTTCGCAAATTCCCAGTCGCGTGCATCGTGACCCGGCACAGCCATTACCGCCCCGGTGCCGTAGCTCATCAACACAAAATTCGCGACCCACAGCGGAATATCGTCTCCGGTCAATGGGTGAGTGGCGGAAATGCCCAGGGACATACCTTTCTTTTCCATCGTTTCCAGCGTTGCTTCCGCAGCATCGCTTATCTTGCACTCTGCGATGAAAGCCGCGATATCGGGGTTATCCGCCGCGACCTTGCTTGCGAGAGGATGCTCAGCCGCAACCGCCATGTAGGTCACACCCAGCAGAGTATCCGGTCGTGTTGTATAGACCGTTAACGGCTCGTCCTCGCCATCTACGTCGAAGGATAATTCCACACCTTCGGACCTGCCAATCCAGTTGCGCTGCATCGTCTTTACAGAGTCCGGCCAGCCCGGCATACGATCAAGTTCGTCAAGAAGTTCGTCGGCGTAGGCCGTAATTTTCATAAACCATTGCGGAATTTCGCGACGCTCGACAAGAGCGTCGGATCGCCAGCCACGGCCATCAATCACCTGCTCATTGGCCAGTACGGTCTTATCGACCGGATCCCAGTTCACAACTGAGTTCTTGCGGTACACGAGTCCCTTCTTGAACATCTTCGTAAACAGCCACTGCTCCCAGCGGTAGTACTCAGGGCGACAAGTCGTAATCTCACGACTCCAGTCATAACCGTAGCCCAGTCGTTTGAGCTGGCCACGCATGTCATCGATATTCTTGTAGGTCCATTGCGCCGGTGGCACGCCGTGCTGAATAGCAGCGTTCTCAGCCGGCATGCCGAATGCGTCCCAGCCCATTGGCTGCAACACATATTTGCCCTGCATACGCTGATAACGAGCAAGTACGTCACTTATGGTAAATACCCGGACGTGACCCATGTGCAGTTTGCCGCTGGGATACGGAAACATGGTCAGGCAATAGAACTTTTCCTTTGTCGGGTCTTCTTGCACCTCAAAACATCGCGTGTCCTCCCAGTATTTCTGGGCTTCACGCTCGACAATTTCAGGTTGGTACGGGGTGGTCATTGGTGTCGCTGGTCTTCAGTGGTCGGAAAACCCGCAAGCCTACATGAACACACTGCAGTTAGCAGCAGCCTAGAAGCTTGCGCGACTGCGAAACCAGAAAATACCCAGTACCAGCAGACTGAAGCCGATGACGGGCCAGTTGCCGGCACTGGCATACGGAGTGGTCCCTGTTCGAGACCAGACATCCATCGTCATGACCACGGGCTCGAATTGCTTGCCGGCCATCAGCAGTGCGCCGTTGTGGTCAATGAAGGCACTGATGCCAGTGTTGGTCGCACGAATTACATAGCGCCCGACTTCGAGCGCGCGCATGCGTGCGATCTCGAGATGTTGATGCGGCGCTATCGAATCACCGAACCAGGCGTCGTTACTGACGTTAATGAACAGGCCCGCGTCCGGGAAGGCATAGCGCTGCTCCGCCCCGTAGGCAACCTCATAACAGATGGCTATGGCGAGCTTGGTGCCGTTTGCGGCGACAAGCAGCGGTTGAGGATCGACACCTGCATCAAGGTCCGAGTGCGGCAATGCCTGCATACGCATCCACTCGCGGACGAATTCCGGCACTGGAAAATACTCGCCGAACGGCACCAGGTGTCGTTTGCGATACACCTGTCTCTCTTCGCCTCCCAACAACAGCACGCTGTTGAAAATCTTGCCGTCCTCGCTGCGCTCAAAACTGCGCTCGAGTATGCCGAGCACCACTGACTGCCGGTTCCGTCGAGCGTCTCCGTCGATGATGCTCAGATACGATTCAACCTGATCGGTGAGCCTGGGAATCGCGACCTCTGGCCAGATGACGATCTCACTGTCCGGCACGTCCAATGTAGAGAGGCGGTAGAAATCCATCGTCGGCTGCAGTTGTTCCTGCAGCCATTTCCGGTCCTGGGAAACACCGCCCTGCACAATTGTCGTCCGTATTGCCGTGCCGTCGGGTGCAGTCCACTCCACTGTCGTCAGGATGCCGCCGACCAGCCATGGCAAAACAACGATGGCCATGGCGAAAAGCCTTGCCCTGCCGGCCACCATGATCATGGCGAGCAGTGCCGTGCAACTGAGCATCAACATGAACGACACGCCATAGACGCCCAGTACGGGTGCCCAGCCGGCGAGCGGAGAATCGATCTGCCCGTAACCGAGTGCCAACCACGGGAACCCTGTCAGAATCCAGCCACGAAACCACTCGATGAGGACCCAGACCGAAGGCGCCACGAACAACATCTGCCAGGGTTCGCTTTGTGCCAGGCGACTCATGAGCCAACCAGACAGCCACAGGAAAGACGCCATGATCAATGACAAGCCAACCATCAGCAATACGGCAATGAACGGCGCTGCGTTACCGAATACGTATACCGAGATATAAATCCAGTAAGTACCAACGAGGAAAAAGCCAAAGCCGAACCAGAACAGATGTGCGGCGGAATCTTTGGGCGACCGGGTCAGGCTGACAAACAACAGTGGCAACACCAGCAACGGCGCAAGCAAAGACCAGCCTGCGGGCGCGAAGGTAAGCGTCATCGCACAACCCAGGATGAACGCAATCGAACGACTGAGTCTTGGCTTGTCGGCAGGCAGTAAAACCAGAAAATGCTGGTACTTCGCCACCCGGTCAGTCGCCGTTCCGTTGAACTTGCAGCGCATCAATACGCCGCTCGTCTGCCTTGACGACTGCAAATTTGAAGCCGCCAAACTCGACCGTCTCGCCGCGCCCAGGCAACCTCCCCAACTCGTGCATGACAAGGCCGCCGATCGTATCGTATTCCGCATCGGCCAACTCGCACTCAAAGAACTCATTGAAGTCTTCAACGCGAGTTAATGCCCGAACAGCAAAAATCGGCTTACCATTGCGGTCGCCGTCCGGGCGGATGAACTCCACTTCCTCGTGGTCGTGCTCGTCATCAATCTCACCAACAATTTCTTCGAGTACGTCCTCGATCGTCAACAATCCGGCAACCCCGCCATATTCATCGACAACGATTGCCATGTGGTTGTGACTGGCACGAAATTCTTTCAATAACGCATTCAGGCGCTTCGACTCCGGAATCACGGTAGCGGGTCGCAGCAGTTTCTGAATCGTAAATTCCTCGTCCACGCGACTGCCGAACTGGCGCAGCAAGTCCTTGGCCAGCAAAATACCCAGAATTTCGTCGCGATCTTCGCCGATGACTGGAAACCGTGAATGCCCCGATTGAATAATTAATTCAATAACGTCATCGAAATCGTGCTCGATTTCGATGACGACCATCTGAGATCGCGGCACCATGACCTCTCGAGCTTGAGTTTCCGATACCTCGAGCACACCGGCGAGCATGCTTTTCTCTTCGGCATCAAGATCAACATCGGACTGAATAAAGGAATGAATTTCATCGCGGCTCCAAGGTTCACCCGTGATCGCACGCTTGATGCGTGCGAAAAGTCCGGGGCCACCCGCACCGCTGGTACTTGGCGGTTTGTCGTTCATATTCGCTAAATCGTATCGGGTCTCTGGTGAGACTCTCCGTATGGGTCTGCAACCCCGTGTGTGGTCAGGATGCGTGTCTCAAGGCCTTCCATTTCGAGGGCCCCGTCATCATCCGTATGATCAAAGCCGAGCAGGTGTAACGTGCCATGCACGACCATGTGTGCCCAGTGCTCGTCACCAGGCTTGCCCTGCTCCGCGGCCTCCTGGTTGACGATGCTCGCGCAAATTACGATGTCGCCCAGCATTTTTGACATATCCGCCGGAAGTCCTTCAATTCTACCTGTCGGGAAGGAGAGTACGTTGGTCGGCTTGTCTTGTTGACGATATTCACGATTCAGCGCGCGGCTTTCGGCACAACCAACGATACGCACCAGGACTTCGACCTCATCGGCAACATTCTTGCCCGCGGCGTCGATCGCGCGCTGCAGCCAGGATTCGATTTCGTTCGACTCAGGCAGCTCTTCATCATCGCACGCGATCTGCACGTCAACTTGCGCGATCATGTTCTTCGTAGGCTTCAACGATACGCTGCACTAATTGGTGGCGCACGACATCCTTTGGTGTGAAATAGGTAAACGCGACACCCTTTACGGCGGCGAGGATGCCCGCCGCATTCTTGAGTCCCGATACCTGACCCGACGGCAAGTCGATCTGCGTAACATCGCCAGTTACGACAGCACGCGAACCGAAGCCGATTCGCGTCAGAAACATTTTCATTTGCTCAATGCTGGTGTTTTGCGCTTCATCCAGAATAACGAACGACTCATTCAACGAACGCCCGCGCATGAAAGCCAGTGGCGCGATCTCGATGACATTGCGTTCGATCAATTGCGTCACGCGCTCCGCACCGATCATGTCGTACAGCGCGTCGTACATCGGCCGCAAATAGGGATCGATCTTTTGCGATAAGTCGCCAGGCAGAAACCCCAGTCGCTCACCCGCTTCAACCGCCGGCCGCACCAGTACGATGCGCCGCACCTCGTCATTTTCCAAAGCATCGACTGCACTGGCAACCGCGAGATAAGTCTTCCCCGTGCCGGCCGGACCGATACCGAACGCAAGATCATGTTGTCGAATACGGCGCAAGTAAGCCAGCTGATTCGCACCACGAGGCCGAATCAGCTTGCGCCGTGTCTGAATCGTGATGACGTCGTCATTCGCGCCGTCAGGGACTGATGCATCGCTGGTCAACTGGGCGTTATCCATAAAAGACTCCTGCAACAGTAAATGTACGCGTTCGGGGTCGAGGCTCTCTTTGTCGGTCATTGCGAATAAGGACAGCAGGATGTCGCTACCAACCTCGGCGGCCCCCGGCTTGCCGGTAACGCGGAAGCGATTGCCGTGACTGGCAATCTCAACGTCAAGGCGGCGTTCGATCTGCCGCAGGTGTTCATCAAATTGACCGCAGAGGTTGGCAAGGCGGTGATTATCAGCAGGCTCCAGGACAATGTCCCGAGAAATTTCGACAGCATTCAATGTCTGTATTTAAAACCTCTGCGTACGAAGTCGCCTGTCAGGAAGACAGGGATGGTGCCATATCCGGCCAACTGCATGGCTGGAAATCTATTGGGGCAATAGATCATTGGCTAACAGATTACGCCGCAGCCCGTTTCTTCGCAAGTCGACCCCGTAATGAATTTGGCAGCGCCTCGGTGATCACGACGTCAACAAATTGACCAATACAAGACAAATCGCCGTCGAAATTCACCCACCGATTATTTTCAGTACGACCGGAGACCTGGCGGGCGCTTTTCTTTGAGAGCCTCTCGACAAGAACGCGTTGCGTTGTGCCAACCATGGATCTGCTGATTGCCATCGCCTGCCGGCTGATACGCGCCTGCAGGACCTGCAGACGCTGCTTTTTCACATCCATCGACGTGTCATCGGCAAGACTTGCCGCCGGCGTACCGGGGCGTCGGCTGTAGATAAAACTGAAGGACTGATCGAAGCCCATCTCCGCAACCAGGTTCATCAGTGCCTCGAAATCGCGATCTGTCTCGCCCGGAAATCCGATAATGAAGTCGGACGACAGTGAGATGTCGGGACGTGCTTGTCGCAACTTGCGAATTTTCTGTTTGTACTCAAGCACGGTATGACCGCGCTTCATCGCCGCCAATATACGATCGGAGCCGTGTTGCACCGGCAGATGCAAATAACTAACGAGCTTCGGCACCTCCGCGTAGGCCTGGATAAGGCTGTCCGTAAACTCGACGGGGTGTGATGTTGTAAAGCGAATGCGTTCGATGCCGTCAATTTCGGCAACGTAATAAATAAGCGTTGCAAGGTCAGCTATCTGGCCATCGAACATCGGGCCGCGATATGCGTTCACATTCTGACCGAGCAAATTGACCTCGCGTACCCCCTGTGCGGCGAGACTCGCGACTTCGGCAATCACATCGTCGAACGGGCGGCTTACCTCTTCGCCCCTTGTGTACGGTACAACACAGAAACTGCAGTACTTGCTGCAGCCTTCCATTGCGGAAACAAAAGCCGTTGGACCATCCGCACGTGGTTCCGGCAGACAGTCGAATTTTTCGATCTCCGGGAAAGAAATATCGACGACCGGGTTGCCCGTTTTCGCGACATCATCGATCATAGCGGGGAGGCGATGCAGTGTTTGCGGACCAAACACGATATCAACATACGGCGCGCGATCGATAATGCCCTCACCTTCCTGGCTGGCCACACAGCCGCCGACGCCAATCCTGATGTCGGGATTTTTTTCCTTGAGGGCACGCCAGCGACCGAGCTGAGAAAAAACTTTCTCCGCCGCCTTGTCGCGTATGGAGCAGGTATTGACCAGCAACAGGTCGGCGTCGCCAACCGTGTCGGTTAATTCGTAGCCGTGTGACTCACGCAATACGTCTGCCATCTTGTCCGAGTCGTACTCGTTCATCTGGCAGCCCATCGTCTTGATGTAGAGCTTCTTGCTCATCGTCTACTAAAACGCTGGCTTAGAACGGAATATCGTCATCGAAGTCGTCGGGACCCGGCGGAGGAGGAGCACTGCCACCGCCACTCTGGCCGCCACCCCCCTGGCTGCCGCCCCCCTGGCTGCCGCCACCAAAGTCGCCGCCGCCACGACCACCCAGCATTTGCATTTCATCCGCAATGATCTCGGTGGTGTAACGATCGCTGCCGTCCTTGTCCTTCCACTTGCGCGTGCGCAATTTGCCTTCGATGTAGACCTGTGAGCCTTTGCGCAGGTACTCGGCAGCAACCTCGGCCAGGCGATTGAACATGGACACACGATGCCACTCGGTGCGCTCTTTCTGCTCACCCGTCTTCTTGTCTTTCCACGATTCATTGGTCGCGACTGTGAAATTGGTAACCGCTGAACCGCTCGGCATGTAGCGCGTCTCGGGATCTTGTCCGAGGTTACCAACGATGATGACTTTGTTTACTCCGCGGGCCATACGGGTCCCCTGTCTGGTGTCTGATTGTAGGATCTCGCCGCCTGCAGCGAGGGGGAACTATTGTAGAGCCTGATGGGGCAAAAGCCACCCCGATTTCTGGTGATTGGCACAGAAAACGCAGGAGCGAGCCTTGTCCGCGATCCTCTGGCAGGCCCCTACGTCGCTGTGCGCAGCCGTCCAAACCCCTGCAAGGCCAGCCAGATGCCTGCCAGCAGCGCACAGACAAAGAAGACGTCACCAGTTTGCCCCTGGTTGAGGAAGCGGCCGCCCAGCAGACCCCCGGCGAATGCACCGAAAAACTGTGCGCTGGAAAACACTCCCAGCGACGCGCCGCGTATTTCGTCGTCAGCGAGCATGGACAAACGCGCCGGCAGACCGGCCTCGAGAAAATTGAAGCCACCGAAGTACAGTGCCAGCGCGAAGAACACCATCATTACGGAAAACCCAAAAAACGTCAGTAACAATTGTGCCGTGAGTATCAGGCTTACCGCGATACCGATCAGCCTGCCGCTGCCGCGGTGATCGTCTTTGATGATCAACGGCACCGTAATGATCAGCGACAACAGCAGCGCGCCGACATATATCTTCCAGTGATCGATCAATGCCATCTCCAAACGCCTGCTGAGCAGGAATGGCAACGCCACAAAGGTTGCTGTCATTATCGTGTGCAACAGGAATACGTAAAAATCCAGGCGCAACAGATCCGCCCGAAACGCGGGCAACAAATTCCAGCCGGAGCTCTTACTCGTGCGCGGCACGTCCGGAATCAGCTTCAACAGCAGACCCGCGACGATGGCCAGAACAGCTGCCACCCAGAATAGCGACCGCACACCGAACTTTGCCGCAACCAGCGGACCCGCAATCATGGCCAGCATGAAGGACACGCCGATGCCGATACCGAATATCGCCATCGACCGCGTGCGCACTTCCTCACGTGTCACATCAGTGATCAAGGCGGTCAGCGTTGCCGATATCGCTCCCGCACCTTGCAACAAGCGGCCGGCGATGACGCCATGTATGGAGTCGCTGAGAGCGGCCAGCACGCTACCCATCGCGAATATGACAAGTCCAAGAAGTATCACGGGAACCCGGCCCACCCGGTCGGATAATGCTCCCAGTGGTATCTGGAAGCCCGCCTGCGTAAGGCCATAAGCCCCGACCGCCAGGCCTATCAGCAATGGCGTCGCACCCCTGAGCTCCGCCGCGTACAGCGACAGCACAGGCAGTAAGGCAAATAGCCCGAACATCCGAATCATCGAGATGAGCGCAATTGCGCCGACTGCACGGCGCTCAGACGCAATCATCGTAACGCCGGCGTCACTGTTGTCTGAGCTCATTCTCAATGTTCCTTTGCGCAGTAGTCGCGGGGCGGCGTATATTAGCAGGTTGGTCGTTGATCACTGAATCGTTAGCATATGAAATTTATCGACATTCGAGGCGCGAGAACACACAACCTGCGCAACCTCAATTTAAAGCTGCCGCGAGACAAACTAATCGTCTTCACGGGCCTGTCCGGATCGGGCAAGTCTTCGCTCGCCTTCGATACAATTTATGCCGAGGGTCAACGCCGCTACGTCGAGTCGCTGTCGGCTTACGCACGTCAGTTCCTGTCAGTGATGGAAAAGCCGGACGTCGACCACATCGACGGCCTGTCTCCGGCGATTTCCATCGAACAGAAATCGACATCGCACAATCCGCGTTCAACCGTCGGCACGGTCACAGAGATCTACGATTACCTGCGCCTCCTGTTTGCGCGTGCCGGCACGCCGCACTGCCCCGATCACGACACCACGCTCGAAGCCCAAACCGTCGGCCAGATGGTGGATTTGGTGCTCGCACTACCCGAGGACACGCGCCTGATGCTGCTTGCACCCATTGTCTCCGAACGCAAGGGTGAACACGTGCAACTCATGGCGGACCTGCAGGCGCAGGGATTCATTCGCGCCCGTATCAATGGCGAAATCTACGAACTCGATCAGCCACCGGCACTGGATCTGCGCAAGAAACACAGCATCGACGTCATTGTCGACCGCTTCAAAGTGACCGAAGAGGTACGCCTGCGACTCACTGAATCGTTCGAGACCGCGCTGCGACTCGCCGATGGCGTCGCACGAATCGCCTATATGAACGACGCCGATGCAGAAGAGATCGTCTTCTCAGACCGCTTCGCCTGCAAAATTTGTGGCTACAGCCTGAGCGAACTGGAGCCGCGGCTGTTTTCGTTCAACAATCCCACGGGTGCCTGCCCGACCTGCGATGGTCTCGGCATCAAACAGTTCTTCGATCCTGAACGCGTCATCGTGAATCCCGGCCTGTCGCTTGCTGGCGGCGCGATTCGCGGCTGGGACCGTAAAACCACCTATTACTACCAGATGATTTCCAGCCTCGCGGCACACTACGACTTCAATATTGAGGTACCGTTCAGTAGCTTGAGCAAGAAGCTGCAAGACGTAGTCCTGTATGGCAGTGGCAAGGAAAAGATCGAGTTTTTTTACGCCAACTCACGCGGCATGCAAATCAAGAAGCGGCATCGATTTGAAGGGGTCATACCGAATCTCGAGCGTCGCTACCGCGAAACCGAATCGGGCGCGGTCCGCGAGGAGCTCTCCAAGTTCCTCAATAGCCAGGTCTGTCCCGACTGCGGCGGTACACGTCTTAACCGTGCGGCAAGACACGTTTTTATTTGCGGTACCTCGCTGCCTGAGATAACCAGTCTCTCGGTCGGTCACGCCCGCGAATTCTTCGCGACCATGAAGCTCGACGGCTGGCGGGCTACGATCGCAGACAAGATCGTCCAGGAATTAGGCCATCGCATCGGCTTTCTGTCCGACGTCGGCCTCGACTACCTGTCGCTGGATCGCAGCGCCGATACCTTGTCAGGTGGCGAGGCGCAACGCATCCGCCTGGCCAGCCAGATCGGCTCGGGACTCGTCGGCGTCATGTACATTCTCGACGAGCCTTCTATCGGCTTGCACCAGCGCGACAATAAGCGGCTGCTCAACACACTGATTCACCTGCGCGACACTGGCAACACAGTTATCGTCGTCGAGCACGATGAAGAAGCGATACTGGCTGCCGACTATGTCGTCGACCTCGGCCCTGGCGCCGGTATACACGGTGGCTACATCGTCGCCGCCGGCACACCGGCCGAAATCATGCAGGAACCTCGCTCGCTGACCGGCCAGTACCTGTCACGTAAGCGCGTCATACCACTTCCGGACAAACGTGTTGTCGGCGATCCCGACCGCCAGATCGTTATCGTCGGCGCCAGCGGCAATAACCTGCAGAATATTGAGGTATCAATACCTCTCGGTCTGATGACCTGCGTGACGGGCGTGTCCGGTTCCGGCAAGTCGACGCTCGTGAATGACACCCTGTATAAGGCCGTCGCAGATGAGCTAAACCGGTCCAACCGCAACCCGGCACCGCACGAAAAAATTCTCGGACTGGAGCAAATAGATCGCGTCATCGAAATCAGCCAGAGTCCAATTGGCCGTACGCCGCGCTCCAACCCGGCCACTTATAGCGGCTTGTTCACCCCGATTCGCGAATTGTTCGCCGGTACCCAGGAGGCCAGATCGCGCGGCTACCTGCCGGGGCGTTTCAGCTTCAACGTCAAGGGCGGCCGCTGCGAAGCATGCCAGGGAGATGGCGTCATCAAGGTGGAAATGCATTTTCTGCCCGACATCTACGTCCCCTGTGATATATGCCGCAGCAAGCGCTACAACCGCGAGACGCTGGAAATACGCTACAAGGGCAAGAATATTCACGAGGTGCTCGACATGACTGTCGAGGATGCCGCCGAGTTTTTCAAGAACGTACCGGTCGTGGCCAGGAAATTAAATACCTTGATGGATGTCGGGCTGACCTACATTCGCCTCGGTCAGAACGCGACGACGTTGTCGGGTGGCGAGGCACAGCGCATCAAGCTTGCGAAAGAACTGTCCAAGCGCGATACGGGCAGCACGCTGTACATTCTCGATGAGCCAACCACTGGCCTGCACTTCTATGACATTGAGCAACTGCTTGGCGTACTGCATCGCCTGCGGGATCGCGGCAATACCATCGTCGTGATCGAACACAACCTCGATGTCATCAAGACGGCGGACTGGGTTATCGATCTCGGACCTGAGGGCGGAGACGGTGGCGGGCAAATCATGGCAACCGGCACACCCGAGCAGGTGGCCGAAACCAAGGGATCATTTACCGGCGAGTACCTGAGACCGCTGCTTAAGCGCGCGGGTAAATCGCGGCGCGGCGCCGCCGCGTAGCACCCTGTAGGAGCGCGCCTTGCGCGCGATTCTGCCTTGCGCGATTTCCGATCACTCTGCCTCCACCCCAAAACTACCATTGCGCAAAAACTCTATCGTCAGGTCGATCGGTCTTTGCATGCGCATCATGAAC
>Ga0209987_10001719_pt1 | contig 12013 bp, 12 predicted proteins | sample N074metaG_FD_182134 | JGI IMG/M metagenome (GOLD analysis project Ga0209987, IMG submission 182134) | Deep subsurface microbial communities from Kermadec Trench to uncover new lineages of life (NeLLi) - N074 metaG (SPAdes) (version 2) | ecosystem: Environmental > Aquatic > Marine > Ocean trench... | reverse complement strand
GCCCGGCGTTTCGCAGACTCCGCCGACTGTGGCCGCAGCGCAATCGAGCGAGGTCGGGATCGTGACCCACTACTACCCGAGAGTCGATGCGGCGGTGGTTACGGTGGGCCCCGGAAAACTCCACACCGGAGACACCGTTCATTTTCGCGGACACACCACCGACTTCTATCAGACACTCGACCGGCTGGAATTCGATCACCGACCCATCGAGGTCGCAACACCCGGACAGCAGGTGGGCGTGCATGTCTCCCACCGCGTTCGCGAGGGAGACATCGTCAAGCGTATCGCGTAAGCGGCCGGGTCGCGCCGCAGCCGACCGGCCCGAGGCCCCGCTACGCGTGGGCTCCGCTCACCTCTCCCTTGGCGTCGGTTTTCGCATCAACAGATTTGAGCGAAGCCGTAGATTTTTGGCTCGAACCGCTGCCCATGTTGATTTTGCCAGTGATCATCGCGCCCTCTTCGACCACGATCGAGGGCGTCTGGATGTCACCATTGATTCTCGCGCTCTTGTGAAGCACGACTTTGGCCTCGGCGATCAAATTGCCGTTGACGGTTCCGCTCACGACGATGGTCTTCGAGCGAATCTCGGCGTCGATCTCGCCACTCTCTCCGACAATGAGGGTATTCTCGCTGGTGATCTCGCCGCTAAATCGACCGTCGATTCGAACGGTGTCGCGAAACGAGAGTTTCCCCTCGAACTCCGACCCCTGGTCGATGAATGCGGTGAGACCCCCCGAAGCGGATGAACCGCTGGATGTGGACGAGCTGGAATTGGACTGACCGTCGTCGTCTGACTCCCGGCCCCGGCCAAACGCGTTGATTCCCATCTGCGAACTCCCTCCCAATATCAGTTGCGAACGTCCTCTGCAGCAGCCGCGAACGTCCTATAGGGCGGCGTGCAAACGTCCAATTTCGGTGAACAAACGTCCTTTTCGGTGGTGAATAAACGTCCTATTCGCGGTGAACAAACGTCCTATTCGGCGTACAAACCGGCGGCGTGCAGAAGTCTCATACGCGTGCAGGCGTGCCGCCTGGATCGGCGCCCGCGCCGGAAGACTTGAGCCTTAAGTCCTTCAGACGTCACTGGGAGTTTGGCGATCCGATGCGCAATCCTGAGTGTGGGAAAAACGCGCCCTCATCGAGCGCGTGAGCACGATTCCAGCCAAGAATCCGCCGGTGTGGGCCCACCAGGCTGTCCCCCCCTCCTCTGCGGGCAGGTAGTCGAGTCCGGATAGGACCTGGATCACAATCCAGACCAGCAGAAAGAAAATCGCAGGGATCGGAACGGGCGGCCATCGCAGCCGCAGGCGTCGATGCGGATACGAGACCACGTACGCACCGAGCACACCCGAGATCGCGCCGCTCGCGCCGATCATCGACAGGTAGGAGTCGGGATTGCTCGCGATTTGAAATCCCGCCGCGGCCAGGCCAGACACGAGGTAAAGGGCCAGAAAGCGGAGGCCCCCAAGCCACTCCTCGATCTCCGCGCCGAATACCCACAGATAGAGCAGGTTGCTCGCGAGGTGAATCAACCCGCCGTGGAGAAACATCGAGCTGATCGGTGTAAACCAGGGAGCTTGTCTCGTGGCACCCGGGTCGGCGATCTCGCGGAGGAATTCTCGGGGAACCAGTCCCCAGGTTGCGACAAACTCACCCACAGCGGCGCCATCCGCAGCAGGTCCGCCAGACAGGATCATCTCGTAGACAAAAACGATCGCATTGACGGCGATCAATACAGCGACCGCAACCGGAGTCCGGTACGACCGAGCATCGTCGAGTTCGCGAACCATCGAGCCCGAGCGTACCCCCACGTCTGGGGGTGGTGCTAGACTGCTCGCCCCATGCCTACTGCTTCGAGCGAGCTGCCTGGCCTACTGCGCCGCAGTCTCGAGAGCGGTCGCATCCACTCGGCGTATCTGCTGTCTGGCCCTGGATCGATGCCGCGGGACGCGGCCCTCGACTTCGTTCGGGCCCTTGTCTGTCAGCGGGCGGGCGGCCCCTGCGAGGAATGCATCGACTGCCGACGATCGAGTCCGCGAGAACCGATCGCGATCGATGGAACCGGCCGCAAAGGACCGCTGCTGCGCCACGTCGGCGATCACGCGGATCTCTTCTGGGTCGAGCGCGGCGAAAGCGATACGCGGGTGCGGATCGGCCAGATTCGCGCGCTGCAAGGCGCGCTTCATCTGCAATCCAACGAGGGCGGTCGACGCGCAGCGGTCATTGCCGACGCCGAATGGATGAATCACGAGGCCCAAAACGCGCTGCTCCGGATCCTCGAAGAACCCCCGCCCCAGACTACCCTGGTACTGGCGACTGCGACCGCGGCGGGCTTGCTTCCGACCGTGCGCTCGCGTTGTCAGCGCGTACGCTTCGAATCCGACTCCGCTGCGGCGCGACGAGACCCCGAGCGCAAAGTGATGCGGGAGCGCTTGGACGGGATCGCGGCCACGACGATTCCAGATCTGCTCGATTGGGCGGCGGAATTCAAAGGCGCACGCGCCACGGTGGTCGGCGGTGTAGAAGAATTCCTCGAGACCGCGTCGCTCTGGTTGCGCGATGGCGTGCTCACGGCGGTGGGCGAGTCTGAGTTCGACGTCGACCGCGACCTCGATGCGTTCCTGACCCTCAGCGACTGCCGCAAGACGCTGTTGCAGCGAAACGCGAACCCCCAGATGGTGGTGGAGCGCGCGCTGTTCGCATTGCGCGAGTCCGCGCTTCGATGAGCGACACCTTTTACACCACAACGCCGATCTATTACGTGAATGCGGATCCGCACATCGGCCATACGTACACGACCGTGATCGTCGACACCGTTGCCCGCTACCACCGCTTGGCGGGTGACAGCACCTTCTTTCTTACGGGCACCGACGAACACGGCGACAAGATCGCCGAAATCGCCGCACAGCGCGGAGTGCCTCCACAGGAGATTGCCGACGAGTACTCGGCCGCTTTCAGTTCTACCTGGAAAGAGCTCGGATTCTCGTTCGATCGCTTCATCCGCACCACCGATCCGGAACACAAGTTGGTCGTTCAGGAGATCCTGCAAAAAGTCTACGACGCGGGAGAGATCTACTTTCAGGAATACGAGGGGCTCTACTGTGTGGGCTGCGAGCGATTCCTGACCGATCGCGATATCGAAGACGGACTCTGTCGCGACCACGAGCGCGCGCCCGAGAAGCGATGTGAGTCGAATTACTTCCTTCGGATCACCTCCCACTTCGACTGGTTGTCGAACTACATCGCGGAGCATCCGGATTTCATTCGTCCCGAGCGCTACAAGAACGAGGCGCTTGCGATGCTCCGGGAGGAGAGCGGGCTCGGCGATCTCTGCATATCGCGCCCCAAAGAGCGGCTCGACTGGGGGATCGAACTCCCGTTCGATTCCAATTACGTTTGTTACGTCTGGTTCGACGCACTGATCAACTATCTGACGGGTATCGGTTACCCGGACGGACCGGACTTCGAGCGCAATTGGAGCGCGGTCGAACATTTCGTCGGCAAGGACATCCTCAAACCACACGCGATCTTCTGGCCAATCATGCTCAAGACGATGGGCCTACCCGTCTTCCAGCATCTCAACGTGCATGGCTACTGGAACATGGAGGGGCGAAAAATCTCCAAGTCCCTCGGAAATATGATTTCGCCGCTCGCGATGAAGGAGATCTACGGATTCGACGCGTTCCGCTACTTCCTGCTGCGCGAAATGACCTTCGGGCTCGACTCGACGTTCAGTGAAGACGCGCTGATTCGCCGGATCAATGCCGACCTCGCGAACAACCTCGGAAACCTCGTGAGCCGCACGCTCAACATGACGGCGCGATTCGCGGACGGTGTCGTTCCCAAGCCGGGCGAGCCGGGCGACCTCGAGCGCGAAATCCAGACGGCGGCTACCGAAGTTGCCGCGCGCGTCGATCAGTTGATCCGACGCTACGAGTTTCACCGCGCGCTGGAGGCGATCTTCGAATTCCTCGATCGCGTCAACCGCTACCTCGAAACCCGCGCACCCTGGAAGGCCGCCAAGGATCCCGCCAACGCCGATCAGGTGGCGACGACGCTCTACACCAGCTGCGAGGCGCTGCGCGTGATCGCGCTGCTGCTCGCGGCTTTTCTGCCCGAAACGGCAGCGGAGATCCTCGCCCGGCTCGGCCTCCCCGACGCCTTGCAGACAGCACGCCTTCCCGAGGACGCGGCGCGTTGGGGGGTTCTCGAACCCGGGACTGCGACCACCAAGGGTGCCGCACTCTTTCCGCGCATCGAAGTTCCCGAAGAGGCCGGCTAGCCGTGTGGCTCGACAGCCACTGCCATCTGGCAGCGGACGAATTCAACCTCGACCGCACGGAGGTGCTCGACCGCGCGCGCGAAGCGGGCGTAGACACCTTCATTGCGATCGGTTCGGGTTATGGGATCGCGGGCAATGCCCGGGCGGTCGAGATGGCCGCCGCCGATCCGCGCGTGTTCGCAACGGTGGGCGTCCACCCCCACGAAGCCGTGGAATTCGACGACGAGGCGCGCACCCTGCTCGATGAACTCATCGGCCGGCCGCGGGTGGTCGCCGTCGGAGAGTGCGGACTCGATTACCACTACATGAATTCGGAGCGCAACGTGCAGCGCGCGGTCTTCGCAGAGCAGGCCGCCACCGCGCGTTCCCGGCGAATGCCCGCCACCATCCACGTGCGCGGTGATGAACCCAACGCCTTCGAAGAATTGCTCGACATCTGGCTCGCAGAAACGCGAGGCGAAATCGAAGGAGTCCTCCACTGCTACACGGGAACCCTCGAGTTCGCTAAGCGGGCCATCGAGGCCGGTTTCTACATTTCGTTCTCTGGAATTTTGACGTTCAAGAACGATCGCGGCCTTCGCGACGTCGCGAAGGCACTTCCGATGGAACGCCTGATGGTCGAAACCGACGCGCCGCTGCTCGCTCCACAGGGTTTTCGCGGCAAGCGCAACGAGCCCGCCCACGTTGGTGTGGTCGGCGAGGTACTCGCGGCAGTCCGCGCCATGCCCGTCGAGGAGGTCGCACGCATCACGAGCGAAAACGCGCGAACGCTCTTTCGCCTCGACGACGCCTGATCGATGAGCGCCGAGGTAACGCGGATCCTCGAACTCGCTGAGCGCCTTGCACGCGAGGCCGGTCGGCTCCAGCGCGAAAGCTACGAAGGCGAATTCGAGGTCCATACCAAGAGCGCCGTCATCGACCTCGTCACCGACGTCGATCGAGCCTGCGAGCGGCTCATCGTCGACGCGATCCAGGCCGAACGCCGAGGAGACGCGATCCTCGCCGAAGAGGGCGGCGGCACCGACGATCCCGACGCCGAGTGGCGCTGGGTGATCGATCCGCTGGATGGCACCGCCAACTACGCCCACGGCTATCCGCGCTTCTGCGTTTCGATCGGAATCGAGCAGCGTGGTGTCGCGACCGTCGGCGTCATCTACGACCCGTTGCTCGACGAACTCTTTTCGGCCGTGCGCGGTCGCGGCGCCACGCTGAACGACCGCCCGCTACAGGTAAGCGCGGAAACCCGGCTCGATCACGCAATGCTCGCGACCGGCTTCGCGTACGACGTCCATCGCTCGGTCGAAGACAACCTCGATCATTTCTCGGCCTTCGTAAAAGCCGCCCGAGCCATTCGCCGAGATGGAAGCGCAGCCCTCGACCTCTGCTATGTCGCGGCGGGCCGCTTCGATGGCTTTTGGGAACTCAAACTCCACCCCTGGGATGTTGCCGCAGGGCTCTTGATCGTAGAAGAAGCCGGTGGGCGAACGAGCGACTTTTCGGGGCGCGGAAGCTGCGCGAGCGGCCAGCAAACCGTTGCGAGCAACGGCCAACTGCACGACGCCATCCTCGAACTCCTGCAGCGGTAATTCGAACTCCTGCAGCGGCAAGGCATCGCGCGCGCATTGTCGGGAGCCGCGGCGCACAGCGCCAGGCAGCCGACATCGGCTGCGGTTGCAGCTGCGGCTCAGGGTCCGTGAGACGCGTACGTGTAGGTGCTCCCCGCTGCGGTGAACGCGAGCACGTCGTAGGGCACCGGGTTGGGTCCCTCCATCCCCGGGGAACCAATCGGCATCTTCGGTACCGCCAGGCCAGCGACATCGGGGCGCTCTTCGAGCAACCGGAGGACATCCTCCACCGGAACGTGCCCCTCGATCACGTAGCCGTCGACGAGCGCCGTGTGACACGACACGAGCTCGATCGGCACCCCGTTCTCCTTCTTGACCGAGGCCAGGTTTTCGACGTCGATGGCTTCGACCGTCAGGCCACCCGCTTCGAGGTGGTCGATCCACTTCACGCAGCAACCACAGGTGGGAGATTTGTAAACCGTGACCGTGAGGGGGTCTGTCGAACGGCACGACACGAGGATGACCAGCGCTAACGCCAAGGTGCACGCAGTCGATGAATTCCGCATTTCGCTCCTCCGAGCCTAAAATGGGATTATAACAGCGCGCGATCCGCGGACACATTCGAATCCATCCGCTAGCGGGCGAATCCTCCGGATTCGCTTGCGGTCGCTCCTGTGAGGTGCGCGCGCGAGCGCCTATCCTAATCTGGCAGACGCCGTGCATGACGAAATGCGGCTGCTTGTTGAACCAGTCGGGAGGTCGATATGCCCGCATTCGTGATCGTGGAGATCGAGGTTCGCGACCCGGAGGCCTACGAAACCTATCGGAGCCTCGTTCCCGCGTCGGTCGACGCGTACGGTGGAAGGTTCATCGCGCGCGGGGGTGCGACCGAGAATCTCGAAGGAGACTGGACGCCCGAGCGAATCGTCGTGCTCGAATTCCCGAGCCTCGAACGAGCCAAGCAGTGGTGGAGCTCCCCGGAGTACCGCGACGCGAAGGCCATTCGCATGCGCGCAGCGCAAACCCGGATGATCGCCATAGAGGGCGTTTAGCTTTCGTCGTCTCCGGCATCTGTGAGCGTCTCCTGCTCGTCGGCCGCTGGCTCCGGCTGTGCGACGAAACGCTCCCGATAATCCTCGAGATCGCGGGGAAGCGCGTCGGCGGGCGCTGCGTCGAGCAGGAAGATGGTCTCACGGTCGGGGGTTCGCACCGTGATCCCACCACCGAAGGCGATACCGAGCTGAATCTCGGCCAGGCGCTCCGCAGGGTCACCGTCAGCGTAGATTTGCAGCACGGCTCGCGGGGGATCGAATCCCATCGCCTGAAGCTCGGCAGACCCGAGCTCTTCCGCGATGATGTCGTCAGCGCGCAGGCCCGAAAGCACGTCCACCAAGACGTCCAGCTTCTCGGGTTGGACGGGTTCGGCATTCGACACCCAGCTGCCGTCTTCGCGGGTGACACTCACAGCAACGGCTTCTCCGCTAGCGCTACGGAAACCCAACTCCAAACGCCGGGCATCGTCCGCCTCGAACGCTGCCAGTCGACGATCCCGATACTCGACCACTCTGCGCGAATAATCGTCGAAGCTCCGTTGGGAAATCAGGTAGAGCGACTCCGCGGCGCCTCGAGCAAATCGCTGCAACCCGCCTTCATCCACGCCGCCGACCGAAAAGCGCACGATCCTCGGATCCGGGCCCGCTGCTTCGTCCAGCAGCTCCAGTTCGACCGCGAACTGCGGCGGCGCGAAACCCATCTCTTCCTCGGAACCGGGCTCGTCGACAAAGGCCAGCGCCCTGAGGAATGACAAGCTCGAAAGCAAGTCCTCGACGGTGTCCTGATCCGCGAGCGCGCGAATCGGTTCGACCATCTGCCAACCCGCGTCGCTTCGCTCGACGGCGATCCGCGCTTCAGGCCAGCTGACGGCGACGCGCCGGACCGCGGCGGGGTCAAAATCCAGAATCCGCTTGTCGCGGAGATCATCGATGCCCTTCTTGAACGATGAAAGCTGGTACGACGCCACGGTGTAGACGCGATCGTCTCCTTCGACCGACACGTAGGAGTCCGAGCCAACAGGCGTCCCAGTGCCGATCCGGAGGATCTTTTCGAGATTGCCGACCCTGAAGTGGACTTCCGCACCCTCTGCGCCAAAGCCGTAGACGTCGGGTGGTTGAGGCTCTTCGATCACCGTTTTGCTCCGCAGCTGGGTGATCGCGCTCGCGACGCCATCGGCCATGAACGTGTCTGCCGCAAAATCGATGGGCGCCACAATTCGCCAACGGCCATCGCGGCGCTCGAGCCGAATCTCGGTAGCGTCGGAGACGCGCAGCGAGATCGCCGTGATCTGGCCCTGCTCGACATCGGGGAAGAGCCGATTCTTGGCAGCCTCCGCTTCCACGCGCACCTCTTCACGCGGGATCACGAAGAAGTAGATGCAGGCCGCGAGCGCCGCGGCGATTGCGAAGAGCACCGCCGTCGTCTTCGGGTTCATCGCCTGGAGGTCTGGCGGCGGGTCCACCAGATGAAAATACCCACCACTGCGAGGGCCTCGGGAATCGCGAACAAAGCGAGGATCTGAACCGTCCGCTTCTGCGAGGCGCTCATCTGGAAACTCGAGGCGCGCGGGCGGTTTGGGCGAACGGAAATCGCTTCGATGTCGCCGAGCAACCAGTTGACGGAATTCACGAAGAGATCGCGGTTCTGGTATCCACCGAGCATCTGATTGGACGCAAAGTCCGAGTCGCCGAACACCACGAGCCGGGCTTCCTGCGACGCATCGCCCTCGCCTTCCAGGATCACGGTTCCCGCCACCGCGATCGGCACGGGACCCAGCAGGTCGTCGCCATCGAACTCGGCTCTTCTGTCGGTGTCGAACTGCTCGAGATCGCGCTCTGCCCACGATTCGCGCCCGGTGAACGCGATCACGCTGAAGCGATCTTCCGCTTCGGCGGTCGGCTTCACGCTGCGCACCTCGAGAAACCACGTGTACTCATGCAGATTCTGCGTGATCGGGTGATTCGGGGCGTGGCGGGCGAACGGAACCGTTTCCCGGTTGATGACCGCCAGCTCGCGATCGACCACGATGTCATCTCCGAGTTCGACGCCCCATGATGCGAGCTTTGCGACCAGCTCCGTGCGAACTCGCGGGTCGATCATGACCAACACCGCGCCCCCGCGCTTCAGGTAGCGATCGAGGGCGTCCCGCTCTTCTTCGAGCATCAGGCGCGTCGCACCTGCAATGACGACCACATCCGCGTCCTCTGGAACATCACTCTTTGCGGCGAGCAACAACGACTCCACCTTGTAATTCTCGTTGCGCAGCGCTTCGACGGCCTGTTGGTAGCCCCCTTCGGCCACGGCGTTGGCGCCTTCGATCGGGTTCTCGCCGTGACCTTTCAGGAAATAGACGGTCTTGTCGCCCCTGCGGGTGAGCTTCACGATTGCGTTGGTGAGGGCATCTTCCGTCGCATCCTCGACGTTGATCGACTCCCCCCCATAAGTGAGATGAATGATGCCCTGACCCAATTGCTCGCGCGTGACCCCGATGCGCTCGACCAGGTGCGGCTTCTCGATGGGATCGGCAATTTCCTCGACCTTGAATCGCTCGCTCGCATACTCGTAGCGCTCGAGCTGGCTTCGAACCGGCTCCCAATCCAGCCTGTTGAAGAGCGCGAGGACTTCGAGATCCTGCTCCAGAGCCGACAAGACCTTCAGCGTCTGATCGGACAAAGAGTGAACAGATTGCTCGCTCCAATCAAATTGCTTGGGATAAAGATTGGTGAGAAAGCCTCCCATGCCGAGAATCGCAAGCACCAGCAGGGTCGAGATCAATGAACTCGAACCGTACTTACCCGCGCGACGCGCTTCCCCCGAAGTCATGCGCTCGCGCAGCCCATCGAGGTTGATCAGCGCTGCAACGCCCAGCGCCAGGATGCCGGCGATCCCGTGGAGGACGCTCCAGAGGAACGGGGCCGCGCCCGTCAAGGCCATGAAGAAACCCGCCACGGCGAAGAGAATCGAAACCAGACCGAAGGCCCCAAACAGAGCAGACATCAGCGCACGCCCACCGTCATCGCCATCGCACCGACTCTACGATCGCCTTCGTGATGACGAGGAATCCCCCGATCATGATGGCGAAGTAGCCGAGGTCCGCGGTGTCCACGAGGCCACTGAGCAGAGGATCGAAATGGAGCTGGACGGAGAGGTAGCGGAGCGTGTCGGCAACACCAGGAGCGGTGCCCGCGATTCCCAATTCGGCGATCCCAGGCACCAACAAGAGCGTCATTGATCCAACAAGCGCAATCAAAAATGCGACGGTCTGGCTGCGAGCAATCGCAGAGGCGACGCCACCAATCGCCACGTAGGTCCAACCGATGAGGAGGAGCCCGATCAAACCCGATGCGGTCCTGCCGACCTCGGGATCGCCGTAGAAGAACAGCGCACTCGAGAAGAGGCCTACGATGCCGACCATCACGGCGATGAAGATCGCACCCGCCGCGAATTTGCCGAGCACGATGTCCCAGATCGTTAGCGGGCTGGTGAGTAACAGTTCCTCGGTTCCATTCGCCTTCTCGGCCGCGTACACGCCCATCGTGATGCCCGGAATCATGAACAGCAAAACAATCGAAAGCGAGCCGTAGAACTCGCGGAGCAGTCCGTCGTTGAGATTGAGGCTGGCGAGCTGCGCAGGATCCCGCTGCAACATAAAATAGTACTGCTCGAACACATTCAGAAAAATGATGAAAAACATCCCAGCGAGCACCGAGAACAAGCTCAGCACCCCATAGGCGACCGGCGACACAAAGAGGGAATGCAACTCGCGGCCGGCTACCGAAGCGACATGTCTCACGACGCGCTCCCCGACTCGGATTCAACGATCGGTTTTGCTGGAAATGCAGCCGGGTCGGCCGCATCGCGGGCCGTGTACTGGGTGAAGATCTGATCCAGCGTACGGCCACCGCTGGTGAGTTCAGACAAGGGCGCGTCGACGACCTTTCGGCCCTGGTGGATCAAGATCACGCGGCGGCAGATGGCATCCACCTCAGAGAGGATATGGGTCGACAGAATCACCGTGTGCTGGGCTTCGCCCTGGGACGGGGCCGTCAACTCGGTGATCAGGGCGCGAATCTCGCCGATCTGGAGTGGGTCGAGCCCAGCGGTCGGCTCGTCGAGGATCAGCACCGGTGGGTTGTGGACGATGGCCTGCGCCAGACCCACGCGCTGCCGGAAACCCCTGGACAAGGTGCCAATGACCTGTCGCTCGACGCCAGTCAGCGCCGTGCGCTCGAGCGCTCGATCGACGGCCGTTCGCCGTTCCACGCGGCGCACATCCTTGATTTTCGCTACGTACGTGAGAAAGGATCTTACCGTCATTTCCGGGTAGAGCGGAGGCGATTCGGGGAGATACCCAATCGCGCGCCGGGCGGCGATCGGGTTGCTGAAGATGTCGTATCCGGCGATTACCGCTGTTCCGTCCGTAGGGGGGAGAAAACCCGTGAGCATGCGAATCGTGGTCGTCTTGCCGGCTCCGTTGGGACCCAGAAAACCAACCACCTCGCCTCTCGCGATCGAGAAGTCGACGCCTTCCACAGCCACGAGATCGCCGTAGCGTTTGGTGAGTCCTATCGCCTGGATCACGCGACCTGCCCCACTGCAGTCATCATCGAAACCAGATTCAACGGCCTCACCCGAAATGCTCTCTCGTGGTAACCGGCATTGCCAATTTTCTCACTCGCAAACGCCACCCTTCTCGTTCGCAAACCGCAAACTTCCCATTAGCAAACGCCATCCTGCAAACACCATCCTGCAAACGCCATTCTTCTCCTTCGAAAATGTCGATCTTCTCGTTCAGAAAAACCATCTTCTGGCTCAGAAAAGCCACACCGCGAATGGGCGTGACTATAAGAACTCCGCGATGACCGTCAACGCCACAGGCCGGGTAGCCGATTGGCTTGAACGCAATATCCTATTGAACGTGAGCGTTTCCGCGTTGATCGCCGCTTTGTGCACCGCGCTTCTCGCGCACACCGCGCAGGCCGACACTGCGGCAGCACCCGAATCCGAAGCGCGCCCCGCGGCCCACTGGCGCGGTCAGCGCTGCACGCCTGCGGGCTGCACGAGAGCGCCCGCAAATCCCTGGTCGGTCGTGGTTGGATTCGGCGGAGCGGCC
>Ga0209987_10001717_pt1 | contig 12029 bp, 9 predicted proteins | sample N074metaG_FD_182134 | JGI IMG/M metagenome (GOLD analysis project Ga0209987, IMG submission 182134) | Deep subsurface microbial communities from Kermadec Trench to uncover new lineages of life (NeLLi) - N074 metaG (SPAdes) (version 2) | ecosystem: Environmental > Aquatic > Marine > Ocean trench... | reverse complement strand
TCAGCCGTCCGGTCAGCGCCGCCGCCGCGGCCATCATCGGGCTGACCAGGTGGGTGCGGCCGCCGCGGCCCTGGCGGCCCTCGAAGTTGCGGTTCGAGGTCGAGGCGCAGCGCTCGCCCGGGGCGAGCTGGTCGGGGTTCATGGCGAGACACATCGAACAGCCCGCCAGCCGCCAGTCGAAGCCGGCCGCGATCAGGATGTCGGCGATGCCCTCGGCCTCGGCCTGGGCGCGGACCAGGCCCGAGCCCGGCACCACCATGGCGCGCAGGCCCGCCTTGACCCGCTTGCCCTCGACGATCTTCGCCACCTCGCGCAGATCCTCGATCCGGCCGTTGGTGCAGGAGCCGATGAAGACGGTGTCGACAGCGATCTCCGCGAGCGGCGTCCCCGGCGTCAGCCCCATGTAGTCGAGCGAGCGCCTGGCCGCCGCCTGCTTGCCCGGATCGGCGAAGTCGGCCGGGTCCGGCACGCGCGCGGTGATCGGCAGCACGTCCTCGGGGCTGGTGCCCCAGGTCACCACCGGGGCGATGTCCTCGGCCCTCAGCGTCACCACCTTGTCGTAATGGGCGCCCTCGTCGGTGTGGAGCGTCCGCCAATGCGCCAGCGCCATTTCCCACATCGCGCCCTTGGGCACCTTGGGGCGGCCCGCCAAGTAGTCGAAGGTCTTCTGGTCCGGGGCCACCAGACCGGCCCGCGCACCGCCCTCGATGGCCATGTTGCAGACCGTCATCCGGCCTTCCATCGAGAGGTTGCGGATCGTCTCGCCGCAATACTCGATGACATGGCCGGTACCGCCCGCGGTGCCGGTCTCGCCGATGATCGACAGCGTGATGTCCTTCGCCGTCACGCCCGCCGGCAGGGTGCCGGTGACCTCGACCTTCATGTTCTTGGACTTCTTCTGGATCAGCGTCTGGGTCGCCAGCACATGCTCGACCTCGGAGGTGCCGATACCCGTGGCCAGCGCGCCGAAGGCGCCGTGGGTCGCGGTGTGGCTGTCGCCGCAGACGATGGTCATGCCGGGCTGGGTCAGGCCCTGCTCGGGGCCGATGATGTGGACGATGCCCTGGCGCACGTCGTCGATATCGAACAGCTCGATGCCGAATTCGCGCGCGTTCTCGCGCAGGGTCTCGATCTGGATCCGGCTAGCCGCGTCCTTGATGCCCTCGTTGCGGTCCAGTGTGGTGGCGACGTTGTGGTCGGACACCGCCAGGGTCGCGCCCGGGGCGCGGACCGTGCGGCCGGTCGTGCGCAGGCCCTCGAAAGCCTGCGGGCTGGTGACCTCGTGGACCAGGTGGCGATCGACATAGAGCAGGCAGGTGCCGTCCTCGGTCCGGTCGACCACATGGCTGTCCCAGATCTTGTCGTAAACTGTCTTCGGTGCGCTCATGGCAATGTCTCCTGGGCGTATCGTGGGTCGGGGGAGAGCGGCGCCCGGTGGCGCCGAAAGGGTCGGGTCACCCCGGCAGGACGGCGGTGGCCGCCCGCCCATGGAACCGCCACGGCAGGCGGGCACGGTCGGCCAGATCGATCACGATGGGTCCCTGATACGTCATCGGGGCGAGTGTTACTCCGAAGATTTCCCGGCGGCAAGAGCCTTATCCGGCCTGATGGAATCAGGCCGGAGACCCTATCCCTTTGTTTTTACGCAATTTCCGAGTCGCCAAATGAATTCATTTGGCTAGAAATTGCTCTGCCCTTTGTTCGCGCAATTTCCGAGTCGCCATATGAAGTTATCTGGCTAGAAATTGCTCCAGCACGCGCGCGGTCCGGGCGTCGGTTCAGAGCGCCTTCTCCATCACCACCGCATCGTCGCGGCTGCCGTCCGGCCGCTGGTAATAGCCCTTGCGGCGACCGCATTCGCGATAGCCGGCGCGGTCGTAGAGCGCCCGGGCGGCGCGGTTGCCCGCGGCCACTTCCAGGAACAGCCGCACCGCGCCGGACGCCCGCGCGCCATCCTCGCACGCCGCCAGCAGGCCCGCGCCGATGCCGCTCCGTCGGGCCTCGGGCAGCACCGAGATGGTCAGAATCTCGGCCTCGCCGGCCACGGCGCGGTAGAGCGCAAAGCCTGCCGGGGTCAGCCCGCCGCCCGGTTCCGTGCGTTCCCGATGGGCGAGGCGCACTGCCACCACCGGCTCGCCAAGCAGGGCGAGGATCTCCGGCCCGCTCCAGGGCCGGCCTTCACCGGCAAAGGCGCGCGCATGGATCGCGGCCAGTTCGGTCGCCAGCCGCAGGTCCGGTTCGCGATGCTCGCCGTGTTCGATCACCATGGCCCCGATCGGCATGGCCTCAGTCCAGCAGCGCGGGCCGCCCCTCGCGGGGCAGCTCGGCATCGGCGCCGCGCAGGTAGAGCGGGGCGGGCAGGGCCGCACCCTCGCGGCCATCCGACAGACGCGCGATGACCGCCGGATCGGGCAGGCCATCGGCGAGCCGCGCCGCGCCGCCCGCCAACAGGTGCGCCGCATCTCCGGCAAAACGGGTGCAGCCGGGTGGAATGGCCGCTTCGAGCCCGGTGTCCGTGGTCATTTCCGGGGCCGCCGACGGCGCGCCATCCGCACCGAACGCCTGCAGATAGACCGTGCCGCCACGCCCGGCGAGGCAGATCGCCACCGCCCCGCCGGCCCCAATCTTCAGCGTCTCGGCCGCCAGCGCCTCGAAGCGGCTGATCCCGATCACCGGAATGCCCCGGCCGAGCGCGATCCCCCGGGCCGCCGCGACACCGATGCGCACGCCGGTGAAGGAACCCGGCCCGGTGCAGACAGCGATCCGGCGAACACCCTCATAGCCGATCCCGGCCCGGGCCAGGACCGCGTCGATCATCGGGAAAAGGTGCTCCGCATGGCCGCGCTCCATGGCCCGGCGCTCGACCACCGGATCGCCGGCATCGATCGGGCTGCCAAGTACGGCGACGGCGCATTGCGCCGCCGAGGTGTCGATGCCGAGGATCATCGCGTGCTCGGGGCCTGGCCCGAAACTCCGTTCCGGGCGCCGCTCACCACCCCGCACCCCCGCCCAACCCCCGTTCAAGGGTATCATTGAGGGGGTTGGGCGGGGGTGCGCGGTGGTGAGCGGTCATGCCGGGCAAATCTCTCAGACGCTGACCGGCCGGACCTCGATCACTTCCGGGATATAGTGGCGCAGCAGGTTTTCGATACCGTGCTTCAGGGTCAGCGTCGAGGACGGACAGCCGGCGCAGGCGCCCTGCATGTGCAGGTAGACCACGCCCTTGTCGTAGCCGTGGAAGGTGATGTCGCCGCCGTCCTGGGCCACCGCCGGGCGCACCCGGGTGTCGAGCAGTTCCTTGATCTGGACGACGATCTCGGCGTCCGGGCCGTCGTGCTCGGCATGGGTCACGGCGTGGCTGTCGCCCTTCATCACCGCAGCACCCGAGGCGAAGTGCTCCATGATCGCGCCGAGCAGCGCCGGCTTGATATGCGCCCAGTCCACATCGCCCTTGGTCACGGTGACGAAGTCGGGCCCGAGGAACACACCGGTCACCCCCTCGACCTCGAACAACCGGCTCGCCAGCGGCGAGGCATCCGAGCCGTCGCGGCTGGGAAAGTCCGCCGAGCCGGACTGCATCACCGGCTGACCGGGGAGGAATTTAAGCGTCGCGGGGTTGGGGGTAGCTTCGGTCTGGATGAACATCGGTCTCTCCGTTGTGTGGTCCACAAATGGCGCAGATGGGGCGAAAAATCAAGATATCTTCTAGGGTGGCGGCAACGTCCGGAGTCCCGGGCGGTCGCATCGGAAAGGGAGAGGACGGCATGCTGTTCATGGTGATCGAGCGTTTCGAGGGCAACGACATGGTGCCGATTTACCAGCGGCTGGAGGCGAGGGGCCGCCAGCTCCCCGAGGGGCTGGCTTACGTGGACAGCTGGATCGAGGCGAATTTCAGCCGCTGTTTCCAGTTGATGGAATGTACCGACGCGCGGCTGTTGCAGGAATGGGTGCTGGGTTGGCGCGGCACCGGCGCCGCCTTCGAGATCGTCCCCGTGGTACCCAGCCGCGAGACCCGCGCCGTGGTCGCGCCCTTCCTGGCGGAAGGGTGATTCTTTGCCCTGACGGCTCCGACTGAGTCCATGCCCGTGACGAAATCCGCCGTCGCGGATTTCCGGCGCCGCCACCCGCCCCTCGAGTCTTTTGCGCCTGATTCGAAAGCTGGCGCTTTCGGCGCTCCACCAACCCACCCCTCCTCCCCACCCAACCACCGATCATGCCCGGGTACCATCGGTGGTTGGGTGGGGAGGAGGGGTGGGTTGGTGGAGCGCGCCCAAAGACCGCGCAGCGGACTTTGGAACAGGCGCATAAGATGCGTGGGCTGGCGGCGGATATTAACAGGCGCAACACATCTCAGCAGACCGCGTCGATCCGCTCCAGGGTCATGCCGCCGGGGACCACGGTCACCGGAACCGGCAGGCGGTGGCCCATCTTGGTCACCAGATAGCTGACCAGCGGGCCGGGGCCCTCGCCCTCGCCGGCGCCGAGGACCAGAACCCCGATTTCCGTGTCCTCCTCGATGATGGCCAGCACCTCCTCGGTCTTCTTGCCCTCACGAATGGCGAATTCCGGGGTCACGCCGCTGAGCGCCTGCATTTCGTCGGCCAGTTGCAGCAGACGCGCCTCGGCGGTCTCGCGCGCCTCGGCCCGCATGACCGCCGCCACCCCCATCCAGTGCTGGAACTCCTCCGGCTCGATCACGTAAAGCATGGTCACGCCGCCGCCGGTCTTCTGGGCCCGGCGCGCGGCGAAACGCATCGCGTTCATGCATTCAGGGGTCTCGTCGACGACGATGAGAAATTTGCGCAAGAGAGGCTCCCGGTCTGACCGCAACGGCGCCGAGAGGATGCCAGCAGATCGGGCGGCGCGCAAGCAGCATGCGCGGCGCCGAAAACCCTCACCCCCGCGCGCGCAGGAGCCCGACCTGGTCGTAGGTCTCGGCCAGAATCGGCCCGGCCAGCGCCGCGGCGCGGTCGGCGCCGTCGCCCAGCACGCGGTCGATTTCGGCCGGGTCGGCCATCAGGCGGCTCATCTCGGCGGTGATCGGGGTCAGGTGGCTGACCGCCAGCTCGGCCAGCGCCGGTTTGAAGACGCCGAAGCCCTTGCCCGCGAACTCGGCCACCACCGCCTCGGCGCTGGTGCCTGCAAGGGCGGCGTAAATGCCGACCAGGTTGCGCGCCTCCGGCCGCTCGGCCAGGCCCTCGACGGTCTCCGGCAACGGTTCCGGGTCGGTGCGGGCCTTGCGGATCTTGTTGGCGATGGCGTCGGCGTCGTCGGTCAGGTTGATCCGGCTCATGTCCGAGGGGTCCGACTTCGACATCTTCTTCGACCCGTCGCGCAAGCTCATTACCCGGGGCGCCGGGCCGCCGATCAGCGGCTCGGTCAGAGGGAAGAAGTTCGGGCAGCCAAAATCGTTGTTGAATTTGGCGGCGATGTCGCGGGCCAGTTCCAGATGCTGCTTCTGGTCCTCGCCCACCGGCACATGGGTGGCGCGATAGGCCAGGATATCGGCGGCCATCAGGGCGGGATAGACAAACAGCCCGGCGGAGGAATTCTCGCGGTTCTTGCCGGCTTTTTCCTTGAACTGGGTCATCCGGTTCAGCCAGCCCAGCCGCACCACGCAGTTGAACACCCAGGCCAGTTCGGCATGGGCCGGCACCTGGCTCTGGTTGAACAGGATCGAGCGCTTCGGGTCGAGGCCGCAGGCGAGGAAGGCCGCCGTCACCTGGCGGGTGGCGTCCTTCAGCCCCGCCGGGTCCTGCCAGATGGTGATGGCGTGCAGATCGACGACGCAGTAGATCGTCTCCATGCCGCTGTCCTGCAACTCGACAAAGCGCCGGATCGCGCCCAGATAGTTGCCGAGCGTCAACTGCCCCGAGGGCTGGACCCCGGAGAATACGCGCGGGGTGTGGGTGTGGGCCTCGCTCATGCCTTGTATCTCTCACCACTTCCGATTTCAGCGGCCTTCTATGGTCTCCGGCCCCTCTCGCGTCAAGGCCGGGCCGCGTCAAGGGAAGCCATGGCGCGCCGCGCGGCAAGGCGGTAGAAAGCACGGATGAGCATTGCCGACACCTCCCCCGCCCGCGACGCCGTGCACCCGGTCCTGTGGATCATGATCGCGGTCATGATCGGCTTCGAGCTGCTGTTCGCCGCCGCCGACGCCGGGCTGGTGCCCGAGGGTCTCGGCCGCTGGCCGGCCTATCTGAATCTCGCCTTCTTCGATCTGATGCTCGAATACGCCCGGGCGGGCAACGGCGTCGAGCCGCAGCTTGTCTGGTCGCTGCTGACCCATGCCTTCCTGCATGGCGGCTGGCTGCACCTTGCAATGAACGGCGCCGCCTTTCTCGGCCTCGGCCACGCGCTGGTGCGGATGATCGGGATCGGGCGGTTCCTGGTCATCTTCGCCGTCACCGCCATCGCGGGTGCTCTGACCTTCGGGCTGATCGCCCAGACCGTCGGTCCGCTGGTCGGCGCCTCGGGGGCGATCTTCGGGCTGTTCGCGGTGCTGACCGCCTGGCAGGAGCGCGCGCTGCGCCGGGCCGGGCGCAGCCGGGCGATGATCTGGCGGCGGATCGGCGGGCTGGTGGCGCTGAACGTCGCCCTGGCGTTCGGGCTCGGCGGCTTGCTGGCCTGGCAGGCGCATCTCGGCGGCTGGGTCGCGGGCTGGCTGCTTGCGGGCATGTTCCGGCCCCGCTACGGGCCGATGCGGGCCTTCTGACCGCTGTTAAAACCCGCCGCCCGCGCGCGCGGCGCGTGGCGGCGTCGAGGGGGTGGGGGCGGGGCCACCGCGCTTGCCGCGGGGTGCGTGCGTCAGCGCGCAGCCCAAGGGGCGCAAACAGGGGGGCATGACGTGGATTGGGGCCGGCTCGGTCCGGTATCAGCCGCGCGACATCGCGGCCCGGATCTCGGTCAACCGGAACGCCCCCAGCGCCGCCGCCACCGCCGTATAGCCCGCGGCCCCGGCGACCACGATCAGCACCAGCCCCGGCGCCCGCCAGCCCGGCAGCATCGCCGCCTGCGCCTCGGCCAGCCCCAGCACCAGCGCGCCCATCGCCAGCGAGGCGGCGAGGATGCGCGGCCAGCGAGCAGCCAGCCGGGCGTCGATGGCGACCTCGCCGCCGAGCCCCCGCGTGGCGCGCCACAGCAGCACCAGGTTCACCCAGCCCGCCACCGTGGTGCCGACAGCGGCGGCCAGATACCCCGCAAAAGGCGCGCCGCCGACCGCGATGACCACGTTCACCACCATCGAGACCACCGCGCAGCGCAGCGGCGTGCGGGTGTCCTCGCGGGCGAAGAAGGCGGGCTGCAGCACCTTCTGCAGCACGAAGGCGGGCAGGCCGAAGGCATAGATCGCCAGCGCCGCCGCCGTGGCGGCGGTGTCCGAGGCGGTGAACGCGCCGTGCTCGAACAGCACCGCCGTCACCAGCCCGGGCACCACGATCAGCGCCACCGTGGCGGGCAGGGTCAGAGCCAGACAGAATTCCGCCGCCCGGTTCATCGCATTTCCCGCACCGGCAGCGTCGCCCGCCCGCACCCGGCGCGACAGTTCCGGCAGCAGCACCACCCCGATCGCCACCCCGACCACGCCCAGCGGCAACTGGTAGAGCCGGTCGGCATACCAGAGCCAGCTCACAGCACCGTCGAAATAGCTGGCGACCTGGGTGCCGACCAGCAGGTTGATCTGCATCACCCCGCCCGCCAGCGCCGCCGGAACGCCCAGCGTCACCAGGCGCTTCACATCCGGGGTCAGCCGCGGCAACCGCAGTTTCAGCGACATCCCCGCTCGTCGCGCCGCCCAGACCACCAGGCCCAGTTGCGCGATACCAGCGGCAAATACCGCCCAGCTCAACGCCGGGCCGACATCCCAGCCCATCCCTGCCGCCAGCGCCATGGCGCCGATCAGGATCACGTTCAGCAGCACCGGCGCCGCCGCGGCGGCCGAGAACCTGCCGAAGGAATTGAGAATGCCCGAGAACAGCGCCGCCAGCGAAATGAAAACGATATAGGGGAACACCACCCGCGAGAACGCCACCGCCAGGTCGAACCGCCCAGCATTGTCTCCCGTGTCGTCGAATCCGCTGGCCAGCGCCAGCACGAACCACGGCATCGCCAGTTGGGCAATCACCGTCAACGCGATCAGCGCCGTCAGCAGCACCGCCATCGCCTCCTCGGCGAACCGTTTCGCCTCCCGCTCGCCGTCGCCCTCCAGCTTCTTGGCGAACAGCGGCACGAAGGCCATGTTGAAGGCGCCCTCGGCGAAGAAGCGGCGGAACATGTTGGGCAGCCGGAAGGCGACGAAGAATGCCTCCGCCACCGGCCCGGCGCCGAGGAAGGTGGCGATCAGGATATCGCGCACGAACCCCAGTACCCGGCTGATCAGGGTCCAGCCGCCGACGGTGGCGAAGCCGCGCAGGAGCCCGATCGGCGAGGGGCTCATTTCCGTGCGGCTCTTGTCGGCGCGCCCGCTGCCGGCGCGATGCCCTCGACCGCCTCGATCAGGCGGCGCTCGACCAGACCCAGCTTCTGCGCGCTGCGGATCTTGTGGCCGAACAGATCCTTCACATAGAAGACATCGACCGCGTGCTCGCCATAGGTGGCGATGATTGCCGAGAAGATGTTGATGTTGAGCGTGGTCAGCGTGCGGGTCAGCACGTGCAGCAGGCCCAGCCGGTCGCGGGCATTGACCTCGATCACCGTGTAGAGTTCCGAGGCGTCATTGTCGAAGACGATCCGGGTCGGCATGGTGAACGACATCTCGCGCGGCTTGTCGCGGCGGCGTTTCTTCAGGGCGTCGCGGGCGATCACCTCGCCCTTGAGAATGCGTTGGATGGTGCGCTTCAGCCTTGGGAGTCGACTTTCCTCGAAGGGATGGCCCTCGCGGTCCTGGATCCAGAAGGTCGAGCAGGCCATGCCGTCGGCGGTGGTGTAGGTCCGCGCGTCGACGACGCTGGCGCCGGCCAGCGCGAAGGCCCCGGCCATGCGCGAGAAGATGCCCGGATGATCGGCCATGTAGAGACAGGCCTTGGTCGCATCACGGCTCTCGTCGGGCAGGAACCGGCTGGAAAATCTGGCCGTGTTCTTCGCGTCGTGCGCGAGCCGGGCAAGAATCTCGTGGGTATCGGTGTCGAGACCCAGCCAGTAGGGCGGATAGTGGCGCTCCAGTTCCGCCTTGCGCTCGGCCTCCGGCCAGCCCGCCAGCCGATCGGCCAGCGCGGCGCGCGCTTCCTCGACCCGGGCGGCGCGGCTGATTTCGTCGCTGCCGCCGGTCAGCACGTCGCGGGTGTCCCAGTAGAGCTTGCGCAGAAGCTGCGCCTTCCAGTTGTTCCAGACCCCCGGCCCGACGCCGCGGATGTCGCAGACCGTCAGCACCAGCAGGAGCCGGAGCCGAGTCGGGCTCTGCACGATATCGGCAAAGTCCCTGACCGTGCGCGGGTCCGAGGTGTCGCGCTTCTGGGCCACGTCGGACATCAGCAGATGGTGGCGCACCAGCCAGATCACCATCTCGGTCTCGGCCCGGTCGAAGTTCAGGCGCGGGCAGATCGTGGCGGCGATTTCGGCGCCGTATTCGGAGTGGTCGCGCGGATCGCCCTTGCCCAGATCATGCACGAACAGCGCCATGTAGAGCACCCGGCGGTTGATCCCTCCCTTGATGATCTCGGTGGCGACGGGATGGTCCTCGCGGGCCTCCAGCTTCTCGATCTTGTTCAGCGTCGCGATGGTCTGGATGGTGTGCTCGTCGACCGTGTAGTGGTGGTACATGTTGAACTGCATCATCGCCACAACGCGGCCGAACTCGGGGATGAAACGACCCAGCACGGCAGTCTCGTTCATCCGTCTCAGCAACCACGCGCCATTGACCGGGTCGGTCAGCATCTCCAGGAACAGCTCGATCGCGGCCGGGTTGGCGCGGAGGTCGTCGTCGATCAGGTCCAGGTTCTGGGTCACCAGCCGCAGTGCCGCCGGGTGGATATGCGCGTCCAACCTCGCGGCATCGCGGAACAGCCGCAGCAAGTTGACCGGATTGCTGGAGAACACCTGATCGTCGCGCACGCTGAGCCGCCCGGCGCGCACCACGAAGGGTTGGCTCGGGTCGCTGGTCACGCTGCGGAAGCTGAGTGCGCGCAACAGCGTGGAGAGACGCGGCGGTGCCTTGGCGTGCTGCGCCTCCAGCGCGGCGGAGAAAATCCGGGTCAGGTCGCCGACATTCTTGGCATGGCGGAAATAGGCGTGCATGAAATGCTCCACCGCCATCCGCCCGTCATGGTCCGCAAAACCCATGCGCCCGGCAATCTCGATCTGGCGGTCGAAGGTCAGTTGCTCCTGCGCCCGCCCGACCAGATCGTGCAGATGGCAGCGCACCGCCCAGATGAACTTCGAGGCGTCGGCGAAGCGCTGCACCTCGTCGCGCTCGAACACCCCCATCTCGACCAGGTCCCAGGCGGTGTCGGTGCGGTAGAGGTATTTCGAGATCCAGTGTAGCGATTGCAGGTCGCGCAGACCGCCCTTGCCCTCCTTGATGTTGGGCTCCAGCAGATAGCGCGAACCGCCATGGCGTTCGTGCCGCAGGTCATGCTCGCCCAGTTTCGCCTCGACGAATTCATGCCCGGTGCGCAGGAACAGGCCCTTCCACAACCGCTCGTCCAGCTCGTCGAACGGTTCCCGGTCGCCGCATATGAACCGTTTTTCCAGCAGCGTGGTGCGGACTGTCAGGTCGGACCCCGCCAGCCGAATGCAGTCATTGACGCTGCGTACCGACTGGCCGACCTTCAGCTTCAGGTCCCAGAGGATGTAGAGCATGCTCTCGATCACGCTCTCGCCCCAGGCGGTCTGCTTGTAGGGGGTCAGAAACAGCAGATCGACATCCGAAAAGGGCGCCATCTCGCCCCGGCCGGTGCCGCCCACCGCCACCACCGCCAGCCGCTGGCCCTTGGTGCGGATCGGCGCCGGGTGCATGTGGGTGGCGCAGTAATGGAACACCCCGGCGACCACCACGTCCATGACGTGGGTGTAGCTTCGCGCCACCCGCAACCCTGCATGGGGGTGCTCCAGCAGGGCCGCGCGTACCTTGTCGCGGCCTTCGGCGAGCTGTTCGCCGAACAACCGGATGACATCGCCATGCAGCGTTTTGGGCAGCGTCTTGGCAGACCCCGCCTCGGCGGCCCCGTCGATCATCGCGTCGAGCGCTGCGGTGAGGCGGCTCAGATCGGCCAGCTCCGCCGCCGGCGCGACCAGATGCGCCAGCCCCGCGAATGTGGGGTCGGTTATTTGCTTGCGCTCTCGCTGTGCTGTCGCGATCAATCTGCCCTCACGAGCCCAGGCCAAGGCGGGCGGGAGCCGGGTCGAGCACCTCGAAACTGCGCACGCCGACCTCCAGGATCGCCATCGCCCGCTGGTTCAGGCCGCCAGGCTCGAAACGCAACGGCCCCAGCGCGCCTTGGAAACCCTCGATCCGGGTCAGTTCGGCCCGGCCGAAGGGTGTGTTCGAGCGGTCGCGGCGCGCATCGGCCAGAAGCTGGCCGGCCACCTGCACCGCGTCGTAGCCGAGCACCGCGATGAAGGGCGGCTGGGCGCCGTAGCGTGCCGAATAGAGGCCGGCGAAGACATCGAGCTTGCCCGGATCGGGGGCCGGGAACCAGCCGCCCTGCAACGCCGGCTCCTGCAGCGTGGCGCTGGAGTTCCACTGGCCCAGGCCGAGATACTTCACCTCGGCCGGGTCGAGCCCGCCGTAGTCCACGAAGGCGCCGGCCGAGCGCAGCCCCTGGCCGCTGTCCGGCAGCAGGACCGCGGTGGCGCCCGCCGCCAGCGCCGCACCGGCGAATGGTTCCGAGGTCGCCTGGATACCCTCGAAGGTGCGCGGATAACCGGAGGCGACCACCACCCGCGCGCCGCTCGACAACACCGCTTCATCGGCGCCCCGGATCGCGGCGTCGCCGTAGTCGGTCTGCGGATAGAACACCGCGATCCGGTCCAGCCCGCGCGACGCGGCGAAGCCGACGATGCGCTCGGCCTCGGCCTCGGGCAGGAAGCCGCTG
>Ga0209987_10001715_pt1 | contig 12037 bp, 11 predicted proteins | sample N074metaG_FD_182134 | JGI IMG/M metagenome (GOLD analysis project Ga0209987, IMG submission 182134) | Deep subsurface microbial communities from Kermadec Trench to uncover new lineages of life (NeLLi) - N074 metaG (SPAdes) (version 2) | ecosystem: Environmental > Aquatic > Marine > Ocean trench... | reverse complement strand
CGGATGTAATGAATCAATAGCAGCAACAATTGGAAATAATACCGCAACAATTGTAAGCAACTCCACGCCCACAATTATTGGAGGTGGAGGACAAATTAATTCTACTACAACTATTGTAAATGCTGCGGCAACTATCGACAGCTTTTTATGCAGAAATATCCCTACGGGTATTGACCAATCAGAAGAGGGTTCAGATACCAACCCTCAGCAGTTTAATCTGTTTCAGAATTACCCAAATCCGTTCAACCCAGGTACGTTAATAAGATATACACTACCCACTGGAGGCAACGTTTCATTAAAGATTTACGATTCACTGGGCAGAGAGATACTTACTTTGGTCGATGAATATAAACAAGCTGGATCGTATGAAGTAAGATTTGAGAATGAACATTTACCCAGCGGACTTTACTTCTACAAATTAAATGCTGGATTCCCCGGGGGACAAACATTTATTGAGACTAAGAAGATGGTTTTGATTAAATAACGACAAATGTCGTAATAGTTAGTTAATAAGAAAAAGTTTCATTTGAATCTTAAATAACAAAAGTTGAGTGGGATTTTTTATATGTATTTGATCTGGATTTGATTGAGGCATAATCAGAAACACATTTTAAACACGGTAAGAATGGGTTTGGATAAAGCACAATGGATACGTTGATTATCTTATTGTTAAAAATGAAAAGTATTAAAATCATTACATTTTTATTCTTAATTTTAGTTTTTAAAGCCGCAACATCAGAAAAAGTTTTTGCTCAAGGTCCGCCCATCTTTACAGATTCACCTTTATTACTGGGACTTGAAGGCGGCGGTATAAGAACTTTTGGTAAATATATTTCTACTGAATCAGGAAAGTCCTACATTCAGCCACTGGTTATTCCGTACAATGTTACAACAGATTTTCAAATAGGCGGGATCCAGCCGTATGTCTTCCGATCCCCCGACAATGGTGAAAGTCAATCAGGATTCGGAAATTTTACTTTGTTCGGTAAGTATTCAATTATTCAGATTGATGGGAAAGCAAAAACATTCAGGGCACTTTTAAAATACACTCAGACCTTTACAACAGGTGCTTCAAATGTAAGTGTTAATGCTAACGCTTCTCAGTTTTCTATTGTAACAGGATACGTAACAATAAATTACGGCATTTACGGAACACTGGGCTATACTTTTGTCTCAAACGATTTACCAGATAACTTAATTTACAATTTTGCATTTGGTTATCCGATTCTGCCTCAAAAATATCCGCCGTTCCAGTTAAATATTTTTATTGAATTAAACGGCACACATACTTTAGATATAGTTCAGCACCTGCTTTTTGTGTCCCCCGGATTGCAATTGATTACATCAAGTACTTTTTTAATTGAGACCGGAGTGCAAATACCTGTGATTGATGATAGAAACACAACGAAGTTTGCATACACACTGGGAATAAGATTTTTATTCTTTTAATGATAGGAAGGATATAACTATGATATCAACAATAAAAAAGATTTTAATAATATTATTGTTAGGAATCTCAGCATCACTCGCCCAATCTGATGAAGTGAAGGTTAGAGTTGACGGTCTCTCCTGCCCGTTTTGTGCTTATGGCTTAGAGAAGAAGCTCAATGAATTGGATGGAGTGGATAGTATATTTATAGATTTCGAGGAGGGATTGGTAGTGATGCAGGTAACAGATTCGGAAAATATATCTGAAGAAGAAATCAGGGTAAAGATTGAAGAAGCCGGGTTTACTCCGAAGGAGATTGTTTTTTCCGGGAAAAATGAGAAGCCGGATAAGGATGACTAGATTCTTTTTTCTGCTGCTGATTAGTTGGTTAATTCTAATTTCCTGTAAGGATTCTGGGGAAGAGTCTGCTGATTCAGTTAATAATAAGCAATGGAAATTCGTTCGTGAGATAAAAATTGATAGCATTTCACCAACCGGCTTGCAGACAGACGGGGAGTATCTCTGGATTTCAGATGCAAAAAATAATCGTGTTATTAAGACTGATTTAGATGGAAGTATTATAATAGAGTATCCGGATATTAAACGACCAATGCATCTATCTCTATACAATTCAAAAATTTATGTGCCGGAATATTTAACAGATAAAATTAAAATTATAAATGATGATGAAATAGAAGAATACCCGCTGGAAGAAAAACCGGATGCACCAGCAGGTGTTTTTGTAAACGATAGTCTAATTGCCGTTGTTGATTTTTATAATCACAGAATTATTTTACAGGCCAAAGACCACATTACTCTAATAGGAGAGGAAGGACATAAAAAAGGCAAGCTTTATTATCCAACAGATGTAGTACTTGTAAATGATAAAATTTATGTGGCGGATGCATACAACAACCGGGTTCAGGTTTTTGATTATAATGGTAATGTATTAAAGGTAATTGGTAATAAAGAGAAAATAAATGTTGCAACGGGAATCGAAGTAACTGATGACAATATCTTCGTAACAGATTTTGAAGGGAACCGGATTCTTATTTATGATTTAGATGGTAAACTTATTCACATTATTAATGAACATCTGAACAAGCCAACCGAAATATCTGTTTCTAATAGCAGGATGTATGTTTCAAATTATGCAGGAAGTAGTGTTTCGCTTTTTCATCTCAAATAAAAACGAATAAGGACACCACCCAAAGAGCGCAAAGTTATTGACGCAAAGACAGGAAAGAATAACGACGCTGAGTCCGCAAAGGAATTAATTAAACCATTCCTGCTAAAACAAATTCCCTTTATCGTATAGATTGATACCCGTTAATAACTCCATCCTTTGATAACACTATTTGCCAAACCTGGTTTCTTCTTGATCTGAATGTTCCTGCGAGGAATAACAAATAATACTTCCACATTCTGTAGAAACGTTCGCTGTATTTGTTTTCTATTTTATCATAGTTGTTATCAAAATTATTAAACCAAGACATCAAAGTTTTATCATAATCTGCTCCGAAGTTATGCCAGTCTTCCATAATAAATAAGTTTTCAATTACTTTACCAAATTGTTCAATCGATGGAAGCATACTATCAGGGAAAATGTATTTGTTCATCCAGGGATCAGCAGTTCTTTCTGATATTTTATTTCCGATTGTGTGCAAAAGGAATAACCCGTTATCAATTAAACATTTGTTTGCTACTTCAAAATATATTCTATAGTTTTTATAGCCAACATGTTCTATCATTCCTACCGAGACAATGTGATCAAACTTTTCATTTAGATCTCTATAATCCTGAAGACGGAATTCAACGGGCAGACCTTTACATAGCTCCTTGCCAAGAGCAATCTGCTCTTTTGAAACAGTAATACCAACAACAGTCACATCGTATTTTTCAACAGCGTATTTGCCGAATGCTCCCCATCCGCAGCCGATATCCAGCACGCGCATACCGGGTTTCAGGTTAAGTTTTCTGCAAATTAGCTCGAGCTTATTTTCCTGTGCCTCATCGAGCGAATCAGCATTTTTCCAATATGCACAGCTATAGTTCATTCTTTTATCAAGCATATTTTGGAAAAGATCATTCCCAAGGTCGTAGTGTTTCTCGCCAATATTGAAAGACTTTTTGTAGGATTGAAGATTTATAATCTTTGCTAAAAGAATATGGTAGGTGATAGAAAAATTCCGCTTTACTTTTTCATCCAGCTTTGCCCGGATAATTTTACAGATCAACTCATCTGTTTGTTCACAGTCCCACCATCCATCCATATACGATTCGCCGATACCAAGCTCAACTTTTGCTAATGCGCGTTTATAGAATTCTTTGTTATGAACCTGAATGTCCCACGGATTGCTCCCGTTTATTTCGATACCAGCGAGAGTAAAAATTTCCCGCACAGTTTTTTCAAATTTATCTGAGCTCATGATGTCCCTCCTTAAATAATATAATATTATTTAACTGAAATACAACAATGAATCAAGATTTGAAAATTATGCTGTTGCACCTCCGCAGCTTGAACCTGCACCAGCTGTACAGCCATAGCAATGCTGCCCTGTAACAATTCTCCTATTTTCTATTGAATTAATGTTAAAATTTCGTATGTGATTCGGAGCGCCGTGATCCATATTCAATTCAAGCATCTGGTTGAAATCACAATCGTACAATTGTCCGTCCCATCCAACAGATATCGTAAATCTACACATTACATTTGAAGCTGCAACAGGGTTAAAAGAATCCACAAGCTTTTGCATATAAGAATCATAATTCCCTGATTGAATGAGATAATCTAGAAAACGGCTTATTGGCATATTTGTTATTGTGTACAGATTATTGAAATCAATATCGAAATTATTTTTTAATTCTCTTTTGTAGTCCTGTTCAAGCTCTAATTGAGATGGGGGCAGATAGGCACCGACTGGATTATAAACAAGATGAAATTTTAATTCTGCGTCTTCCTTACCATAACCAAGTGCATTAAGTTTTTTCATTGCAGCTATTGATTTATCAAAAACACCGTCTCCTCTCTGCTTGTCAGTAAATGATTTTTTATAGTACGGCAAAGACGAAACAATTTCCACTTTATGATTTGCCATGAACTCAGCATAATCTTCAAATCCATTTGTTTCCAAAATCGTAAGGTTAGATCTGACTATGATATGGAGATCAAGTTTTTTTACTTCATCAACAAACCATTTGAAATTTGGGTTCATTTCAGGAGCACCGCCTGTTAGATCAACAGTCGGGATATCATGCGCACTAAGAATATCCAAACAATCCTGCATAGTTTCCTTTGTCATGATTTCTTTTCTATCGGGCCCGGCATCAACATGGCAATGTTTGCAAACCTGATTGCACATCTTTCCAAGATTTATTTGAAAGATTTCTATTTCGGTAGCTTTTAACCGTCCTTCACCAACCAATTCATATTTATCATCAAAATGTGGGAGGTCGCCCTGGTGATTTATTATTTTTAACTGCTCGTTTGCCAGAGCAAGATTTTCCCCAAATGCTTTCATACTTTTATGTCGTGTCTGCATTTACTATCCTATAGATAAATTCTTTTACATTGTTAATTTTTCATTTACATTTTTCATCTGCACACCGTGAACTAAAGATGCACCGCCGCGTATTGCACTTGCAACATGTACAGCTTCTGTCATCTGTTCGAGATCTGCACCTTTTTCAAGACTTGCCTCCGTGAATGCATCTATACAATAAGGGCACTGTACTGCATGAGCCACTGCTAAGGCAATCAAAGCTTTTTCTCTCTCACTTAGTGCCCCGGCTTTAAATACTGCACCGTACCACTCGCTGAATTTTTTCCAGAGCTCGGGAGCTCCTTCGCCTATTTCTCCAAACTTTAATAAGTCTTTCGGGTTATAATAAGTATCCATATTACTCTCAATAAGTAAGTTGATTAATAATTAAAACTGCAAGTAAAAGTTTCATAAACGCAGATTACAATATTTGCAAATTAGTTAATTCCAATAAAGACTTCAATCAGTTTGTGTGTTCAATTTCCAGTTATACTTAAAATATTTAACTGAAGCTTCTTTATTCATCAAAAAATCACGATTATCATCATTCATAAAATGAATTGCTGTTTCTTTTAGAGAACCATACTTCTTAACAAAACTATCTTTAAACCATTTGAATATTTCCGATAAATAAAGAATATTATTTTCCTTGTCCAACCGGTTCTTATCTGAATCATTAAAATATATTCTTCCATTTTCTTCTAACTGTTTAATAACACTCTCGCCTTTATAAATGGTTCTTATCAGTTTCGGACAGCTAACAGCGGCACAGACCAATCCAAAATGACTGAGCACCGGTTCTATTTTCAATGCATATTGATGTTCGAGTTCATCCAACGTAATTTCTTTACCGGCAATAGTATGTTTTATTTTGCTGAAGAACCCATCCACATCCATTGGAGAATTTATCGGTAAATGATCAATTACATTTTTAATCACTGTGGCATTATAGGCATTAATATAGAATGCAAGTTTCTCTTCCTTAGTAAAACCACTAACATCCGCATTTTCAATAGCTTTAAGATAAGTTACGAACTTCTTGTTGTTTATAAATGCCGGATAATTAACCATTCCACTTTCATCAACATATTCTTTTAGGAGAACATCAAATATTGAATGATCGAATTCAACTGATTGTGCATTGCTGCAAGTTATAACAAGCAGTAACGGAAAGAGGTGAATAAGAGGTTTTTTCATTGTATTTTTTTAATTTCATTTATTGATGGTCGCAATATGAATAAAAAAAAGAGGAAAGTCAGCAATGAAATTAAAAAGTGTAAGTTCCGATACAATTATTTTTTAGATGAGCTGATGTAATTCCCCTTTTTTACCATCATAACGCCGGAAAAGATTAAAGCAGCTGCAAAGAGTATGTTGATTGATAAGTCTTCGCTAAGAATATACCATCCAAGTATTAATGCAATTATTGGATTGATATATGCATAGGTTGAAACAAAAGAAAGCGGCAGATGCTGAATCGCATATATGTAAGATGCATATCCGAATATAGAACCGAAAACCACTAAATATGCAATAGATAAAAATCCATTTTGAGTTAAATGAAAATTATTGTGCTCGCCGAGAATTAACCCCAGTAAAATTTGTAATGCTCCGGCAATCAACATTTGTATTGAAGCGCCCATCATTGGATGAACAGAGATTTTTTTATACTTTGAATAAATACTTCCAAGAGACCAGGCAATTACCGCTCCCATCAATGCGAGCACACCAAGCAAATTGCTACCGTGTATCCAATGCTGCAAATCTTTTCCGAACATCATAAAAACACCTGAAAGACCAAGAAGCAATCCTATAAAAATATAACGGTTAAAATTCGGTCCTTTTGGTAGTAGTGATTCAAACCCTACCATCCAGAAGGGAAGAGTTGTTATAACAAGTGCTGCTAATCCGCTTGGTATCCATTGCTCTGCAACAACAACCAAGCCGTTTGCTATACCTAGCAATGCAATACCAACAACAGCAAGATGTTTTATTTCATTCTTGGGCGGCAGTTTGTTTCCCATTAACCTTCGAATTGAAACTAATATAAGTCCGGCGGCAATCCAGCGAAAACCTGCAAATAGCATTGGAGGTAAGTCAGCAACACCTATTCTTATTGCAAGGTAAGTAGTTCCCCAAATTATACAGATAGCAATCCAGGCGATGTAAGCGGTAGTGTTTTTCTTCTTCACTCAGATTCAAATTTCTTTTAGTCCGTTAATGATTAGTCAATCGAAGATTTATTTATGCCGATAAATAATATAAGACTTGGTATCATCTTATTGAAATTCTATTTCGTCAATATCATTTTCTTGACATCGGAAAAATTATCTGCATTCAGTTGATAAAAATATATACCGCTTGGAAACTCAGCACCATCGAATTCAATTTTATAATTTCCAGCCTGCAATTCTTTGCTAATTAATGTTGCAACTTCGCTACCTAATACGTCATATATCTTGAGTGTAACGAAATTGGGTAAAGCCAATTGCCAACTGATTAGAGTTCCAGGATTAAATGGATTGGGATAGTTTTGAAATAATTTAAATTCTAGAGGTAATGTTATATCAATATTTACCTCATCACTAAAAGTAAAAGAACCATTATAATCAATTTGTTTTAATCTGTATTGGAAAGCTCCTTGAGAAATAACTTCATCTTTAAACGAATAGTTATATGGCTCTGTTGTTGTGCCGTGACCGGGAATAAATCCTATTATCCTCCAATCGCCACCGCCTTCGGTATCTCCTCCTTCATTGGAAGGTAATGGCGAGGAGGTTCGTTCAATTTCAAATCCGTAGTTATTTGTTTCTGTAGCAGTTTGCCATTCTAATTTGACTATATTACCATTGCTAGTTCCGGTAAAACCAATTAACTCAACCGGTATCTGGGAGGAAGGTGTAGCACTATCAGGCAGACTGAAATAACTTTCATCACCGATATTATCTTTTGCGGTGATCCAATAAAAGTAAGTAGTATCGTTGATTACATTTACATCCAAATATATTGTGTCCGGATGAATAACTGCTGCAATGGAATCTGCTGTTAAATTATCATTGGTTGTATTTCTATAAACAACATAAAGAGAAATATCGCTTTCAGGATTTGGTGACCAATCCAGGTTGACGAGTGAATCTCCTTCAGTAGCGGATAGATTTGTTGGAGGATCTATAGGATCCTGCATAAATATTGCGTAACTGGTACACAAACCAAGGAATATATCCATATTACCATCACGGTTAATATCAAGGAAAGCAAAATCATATGAAGACAGATTCCAGGGATTGGATGTTGTCCCCCATGGATCCATTAATGTTCCTGAAGCAATATCTTGATTCCTTAATAATGCAAATTTACGCAACCCGCTAATTTCACAAGGAGGAATATCTACATCTACGCTTGCAACTCCCACATCCAGATCGCCATCATTATCTACATCAGCCATTTTTACATTGCCACCAAAACCAGTAGTTCTGGGAGAATTGGTCAGGGTGGATGTATTAAAATCAATTAGGCTATCAGGCCACAAGTTTGTTGCTATATTTACGTAATCCTGTTGGTCGTCTACAGTATAGACATCCTTTTTTGAATCGTTTGTTAGATCACCGATGGTAAACATATAAGGACTATTCCCGAATATTTTCTGCCAATTGCTAAATGTTCCAGCTCCATCATTAAATAATATGAATACACCTATTGCATTCCATGGAGGAACGTCAAATAATGTAGATATCTTCACAATATCGTTATCACCATCATTATCTACGTCGTAAATTTCAACAGAAGTACCGAATGCAGAATTACGGAGTGTACCAAGACGGCTAAAGGTTTCATCCGTAAAGTTTCCGTTTCCATCATTAATAAGGAGAACATCAAAACATAACCCACTTGGATTATAATTTGAGAAATAAATGTCTGGTGCACCATTCCCGGTAACGTCTCCTCCCCACACAGCACAGAACTGTAATGGATTAACTGTTATTAAAGGGAATCGAGATGCTGTTTCGTCCTGAAGCCCTAACCATTCCCCACTTTCATCATTACCAAGATTGTGATATAATATTGGCTGTTGCGCAAATGTATTACAGACAATCACATCATCCCAATTATCTCCGTCAATATCTATTATTAATACGTCTCTGGCATCGGATGGGTTTGATATAAATTCAGGTGCATAATGTAGAGTGCTGTCAACGAGTTTACCCCTGTCGTTCAATAGAAGAAGATCAGCCCTTGGTCCTTGATTTGAGAAAGGGTTCTTTCGCACCACCACTATATCCATCCATCCGTCCCGGTTCAAGTCTCCGATGGCAATATCCTTTTCTTCTCCATCAAATTTCTGGATTGATGATAGTGTAAGCCGGGCGGACGTTTGATCCTCGAGATTTATCCATTGAGCAATTGCAGATTGAGACATTAAAAAAATGATAATTACTGATAGTAAAATAAAGTACGATTTACGCATAGATACCTCTAATTTTTCTTGTCTGTAAATCTTTCTCATTAACAAAAAGATTCGAAGATTAACCTGGTTGAATCATTGTAAAAGATATGATATTATAAGTAAAAAATGAAATGATTTAAAATATCTTAACTTACATAACAATCTGAGCAAAAAATATCAATTATGGCTTAAATGAAGAAGATTAAAAAGAGATGATGGGAAATGGTATTTTTCCTATCTCACCTCGTTTATTATTATGTTCTACAGTTTCGTAAATAAGAAATCTTTTATATCTGTCCACGTTATACTTTTATTGTCACCAATCAATTTAGCTCTTAATAAAAAGAATGCAGCCGGAATTAATTCAAAGATAGGAACAAAACTAAAATTATTACTGTACCCTTGCTTTATTTTTCATTACCCTTTACCTAATTTTATTTATTGATTTTCGATAAATATTATTTTAATACTCAAATGGATTAGGAGAATGAAATGACAACCATAGTGGATATAGTAGGTAGAGAGATATTGGATTCGAGAGGGAATCCCACAGTAGAAGCAGAAGTTTTACTTGAAAGCGGAGTCATCGGCAGGGCGGCTGTTCCAAGCGGAGCATCAACCGGGGAACACGAAGCTGTGGAGTTGAGAGATGGTGATAAAAACAGGTATGGCGGCAAAGGCGTACTAAAAGCAGTTGAAAATATTAATGATAAAATAGCAGATGAATTGATTGATTTTGATGCTGCAGACCAGGTTGGAATAGATCAATTTCTAATTAATCTTGATGGTACAGAAAACAAATCTAAACTTGGTGCAAATGCAATGCTTGCAATTTCGCTTGCTTGCGCAAAAGCTGCGGCTGAAACTCTTGACTTGCCGCTTTACCGTTATATTGGTGGAACAAACGCAAGAACTTTACCTGTGCCGATGATGAACATTCTTAACGGAGGAAAACACGCAGATAATAATGTTGATTTTCAGGAGTTTATGGTAATGCCGGTTGGTGCTCCAAATTTTGCAGAAGCTTTAAGAATGGGTGCAGAAACATTTCACGTTTTGAAATCGGTGTTGAAAGAAAAAGGTTATAATACTTCTGTTGGAGATGAAGGCGGATTTGCACCGAATCTTAAATCGAATGATGAAGCGATTGAGTTGATATTAGAAGCCATAAATAAAACAGGATACAAAGTTGGTGATGAGATTGCCATTGCCCTCGATCCTGCTTCCAGTGAAATGTATTTGAGTGATAAAAAATCTTATCAATTCTTTAAATCCGATAAATCAGAAAAATCATCCGAAGAAATGGTTGAGTACTATGTCAACTGGGTTAATCAATATCCAATCGTATCGCTCGAAGATGCTTTGGCAGAAGATGATTGGGATGGATGGAAATTATTAACTGACAAATTAGGGAGTAAGATACAGTTAGTGGGTGATGACATCTTTGTAACGAATACGGATAGACTGACAAAAGGAATTGAATTGGGAGTTGCTAATTCAATATTGATCAAAGTTAATCAGATTGGAACTCTTACGGAAACTTTGGATGCAATAGAAATGGCGAAAAATGCCGGTTACACAAATGTTATTAGTCATCGCTCTGGTGAAACCGAAGATACAACTATTGCTGATATTGCTGTTGCAACTAATGCAGGACAAATCAAAACCGGTTCAGCTTCAAGATCTGATAGAATTGCAAAATATAATCAACTGTTAAGAATAGAAGAAGAATTGGATACCACTGCAATTTTCCCGGGAATTGCCGCATTAAATTATAACGGATAATTCATTTTTTTAGCCCGGTTAAATTCTGCCGGGCTTCCTTCTTATAAAGTAACAGTTCAACAATCGTCTCGTTCATATTGTTTGCAAAAACGATGTTAAGTGGATGAAGAAATTGAATCATTATTTAGGCCCCGAATTTATCGGGGCTTTTTTATTTTAAAATTTTGCGAATGGTTTGATACGAATGTTTAGTAGTTTTCAAGCGTAAAAAAATGAAATGTTCGGATAAAACAATCGATTAAAACATTAATTCAATTTCTAGTTCTAATATAATCCGCAGAGTTTGTTATGCCATCATCATCAAAACAATTACAAAAATGTGAAAACTTAATTAAAAAACATAAAGTGGAAGTGATTGATCTTAAAGCGACTGATCTGACAGGACGGCTGCATCATATTTCATTACCTGTTTACCCGGGAATACTTAAAAAGTTATTATCTGAAGGTGTTGGTTTTGATGGTTCAAGTTATGGTTTTAAGAAAGTTGAAAACAGCGATATGATATTAATGCCGGATTTAATTACGGCAAATATAGATCCATTCCGTGCTGCACCTACTTTAAGTTTTTATACTCATATTCTGTTAACCGATAGAGCAAGAACACCATTCGCACAAGATGCTAGAATGTTAGCAGCAAAAGCTGAGTTATTATTGAAAAAAACAACGGGTGCAGATAAATCGTGGTGGGGACCTGAATTTGAATTCTACATTTTTTCGAATGTTGAATATGATACCAGAACTGCAACATCGTATTATAAAGTTGAGCATGCTGAAGAATTTTATAAAAAAGCTTATCACGCAGCTAATCCTTTTGATTAGTTCAATGACTTCCGGGAC
>Ga0209987_10001709_pt1 | contig 12060 bp, 13 predicted proteins | sample N074metaG_FD_182134 | JGI IMG/M metagenome (GOLD analysis project Ga0209987, IMG submission 182134) | Deep subsurface microbial communities from Kermadec Trench to uncover new lineages of life (NeLLi) - N074 metaG (SPAdes) (version 2) | ecosystem: Environmental > Aquatic > Marine > Ocean trench... | reverse complement strand
AAATATTGTTTAGGTAAACCAATCGTCAGTCCATCAAGGCTGTCATTGAGATTTTTTGTGTAATCTTCAACGGCTTCTTCTGCTGATGTTGAGTCACGTTCATCAAAACCTGCCATGGCATTTAACATGATGGCGGCATCTTCAGCCGTTTGCGTTATCGGGCCTCCCTGATCAAGACTGGAGGCAAAAGCAATCATGCCGTAGCGTGAAACCCTGCCATAGGTGGGTTTTAGACCAGTGATCCCGCATAATGAAGCGGGCTGACGAATAGAACCTCCAGTATCTGTGCCTGTTGCAACAGGGGCAAGTTTGGCTGCTACTGCTGCTGCTGATCCCCCTGAAGAGCCACCAGGGACGCGGTCTATATCCCAGGGATTCTTGACCGCACCATAAAAGCTGGTTTCACTTGTTGAACCCATGGCAAATTCATCCATATTGGTTTTGCCCAATGTCACCATCCCTGCATCATTTAAACGAGTAACAACAGTGGCATCATAGGGCGCAATAAAATTATCCAGCATCTTTGAACCACAGCTAGTCTTTGTGCCGTTGGTACAAAATATATCTTTATGTGCCAGAGGAATGCCTGTGAGTGGGCCCGCATTTCCGTTTTGTATTTTTTTATCTGCAGATTTAGCCTGTTCTATAGCTGTCTCAGGCATCAAACTAATGAAGCAATTTAAATCTGCGTTATATGATTCACATCGATGCAGATAAGACGTCACGAGTTCTTCACTGCTGAATTCTTTATTCTGTAGTGCGCTTGAGAGTTCTTTGATTGTTTTCTTGTACATAAAATTTCGTAAAATATGGCTGTCTTAAATATTTGTAATATTATTTTTTGTTCACGTGTTGGCCTGAAAAATAACCACGGAGCTCATCGAGCTAAAGCGGATCTTAATGTCCCCCTGTTTATCTTGATTATTCAATCACCTTGGGAACAAGGTAATGGCCATTATCGACAGCAGGGGCAATTTCCTGAAAATGTGCCCGCTGATCGGTTTCTGTGATCTTGTCGTCCCTGAGCCTGGCAGTGATCTCAAGTGGGTGGGCCAGTGGCTCGATATTGTCTGTATCTACACTAATCATTTTTTCGACCAGCTTCAGGATATTCGATACATCGTGTAGGTAATTCAGGGTATCTTCTTCCGAAATAGAGATTCGCGCCAACCAGGCGATTTTGTCGATATCAGATTTTTCTAGAGACATTCAAGGTTCTGCCATTAATTTGTTGAAAATCAAAAATTTATCATATTCTATCACTTGCCCAAAGCGATACTCGTTGATACAGTTACCCAATCAAGCGGGAAGTTTCTGCAGGAGCCAAAAATCACCCATGAAAAGTCGAAAAATGAGTAAGATAAGTACTTTGGGTAACTCTTTACCAGGCATATTGATAGTTTATTTCCGAGTGGAGACTAACAGGTTTTTTCCGCCAAAACGTATCTTTTAATATAACAATAAAGTAAATCAAAGTAATCCATGTTTAATAAAATCAGAGGTATGTTTTCTAACGATCTTTCGATCGATTTAGGTACAGCCAACACACTTATTTATGTCCGCGGTAAGGGCATTGTCTTGAATGAACCTTCTGTTGTTGCCGTGAGGAATGATGGAAATACGATTAACGCCAAATCAATCATGGCCGTGGGTCATGAGGCAAAAAGCATGTTGGGCAGGACGCCCGGACATATTACTGCGATTCGGCCATTGAAAGATGGTGTGATTGCAGATTTTACGGTGACTGAAAAAATGCTTCAGTATTTTATTCACCAGGCCCATGGTGATACCATGTTCAAACCAAGCCCCAGGGTACTGATTTGTGTGCCGTGTGGTTCAACACAAGTAGAAAGACGTGCCATCCGTGAATCTGCCAGTGGTGCAGGGGCAAGAAAAGTCCACTTAATGCAAGAGCCAATGGCGGCAGCGATTGGTGCAGGAATGCCAGTGAGTGACGCGAGAGGATCCATGGTGCTCGATATAGGGGGGGGTACAACCGAAGTCGCAGTAATTTCTCTGAATGGCATTGTTTACGCGGATTCAGTGCGTATTGGGGGGGATAAATTTGATGAAGCGATCATTAATTATATCCGCCGAAATTATGGTAGCTTGATTGGCGAGGCCACCGCAGAACGAATCAAACTCGAAATTGGTTGTGCCTATCCAGGGAACAAAGTGAAAGAAATGGAAGTTCGTGGTCGTAATCTTGCGGAAGGTATCCCTCGTAGTTTTACACTCAATAGCAACGAAATCCTTGAGGCTTTACAGGAACCATTATCTGGTATTGTGGGTACTGTTAAAAATGCACTGGAAAAGACACCGCCTGAGCTTGGCTCTGATGTGGCCGAAGTGGGCCTGGTACTCACTGGTGGCGGAGCATTGTTGCGAGATATGGATCGTCTCCTGATGGAAGAAACAGGCTTGCCAGTGATCATTGCAGAAGATCCGTTGACCTGTGTGGCCAGAGGTGGTGGTCGTTACCTTGAGATGATAGAGGAGTACGGTAACGATATTCTGGCTGTTGAATAGCCTGACTTTATTCATCAAGAAGGAGACAGACGATTAGTACGCTGTTTCTCAAAGGTCCATCCGCTAATGTACGCATTGTTGCGTTCATTCTGGCCTCATTAATTATGATGACGGTTGATCATCGGCAAGGTCATCTGGAGAAAGTGCGCTCAACACTTTCGGTCTTTGTCTATCCCTTACAGTATGTTGCAAATTTACCGGTTGCAGTCATTAACTGGGTATCAGAGGCGCTAATAACGCGAGCCAGGCTGATAGAAGAAAATGCCAGGCTGCGTGATAAACAGTTGGTACTCAACTCAAAAATACAAAAATTTCAAATTCTCGAAGCTGAAAATGAACGTCTCAGGGAATTGCTTCAGTCTTCAGAGAAACTTGATGAACGGGTACTCATTGCAGAGTTATTGGCAGTAGACCTGCAACCATTCAGACACCAGATCATCATCAATAAAGGCCGGCGTGAAGGCGTTTATGATGGGCAAGCTATTGTTGATGCCCACGGTGTAATGGGGCAGATAGTCCACGTCGGTCCATTTTCCAGCACAGTCCTTTTGTTGACGGATCCCACGCATGCAATACCGGTGCAAATCAACCGTAATGGATTACGATCAATTGCAGTGGGCACTGGACAAAGTCATATTCTACAGCTGGAACATTTACCCAACAACGTTGACATTAAAGAAGGAGATTTGGTTGTATCGTCAGGCTTAGGAAGCAGGTTTCCTGCAGGATATCCCGTGGGTGTTGTATATAACATCAGTAGAGTTGCTGGAGAACCTTTTGTCAAGGTGACCATAATACCCAGTGCACAACTTGAGAAAAATCGAGAAGTGCTATTGATTTGGCCAGAAACGACCATTGAGTCGTCACCAGATTTTGAATCACCAGCAGATGATATAGATATCTCAGCGGGCCTATGATGTTAAATAAAAATACAGGTGGCTGGATTATTTTCACAAGTTTGTTGATAGCATTTCTGCTGACTGCGTTACCTTTACCTGCCTGGGCCGATGACTGGCGGCCTGCCTGGGTAGCCATGGTTCTTATCTACTGGTGTATGGCCTTACCTGACAAGATAGGCATCGGGATCGCCTGGTGTTTGGGCTTATTACTAGATGTTCAGCAAGGCACTCTACTGGGACAAAATGCCCTGGGTCTCGCATTGATTGCTTATTTTGTGATTCAGATTCACAAACGGTTTCGACTGTTTCCACTTGTGCAACAATCCTGTCTGGTTGGATTCATGATCATATTTTACTTGCTCATTTCTTCATGGGTAATAGGGATTATGGGCATACCTCCCCAGGCATGGACTTATTGGATGCCTGCGGTGAGCAGTATGATTTTGTGGCCATGGTTGTTCGTTGTCCTCAGGGATATACGTCGTAATTATCACGTGACCTGACGCTAAAACGGGAATGGGGTTAAAATTTACACTTAAAGATATCGAGGAAGAATCACGACTCGTCCGTCTTCGCGTCTATACAGCTGCGGCTGTAATTATCTTACTGGTTCTCGTGCTTGTTGCCCGTTTATTTTATTTGCAAGTGGTTCGACATGAACATTTTACTACTTTATCTCAAAGTAACAGGGTAAAGGTATTACCTATTGCGCCAATCCGAGGTTTGATATTCAGTCGTGATGAAGTCCTGGTCGCAGATAACCAACCTTCATTTAGTCTGGAATTGATACCGGAGCAAATAGACAATCTGGATAAGACCATAGGGCAGCTTTCCAGGCTGATTAATATCGATGAAGAAAGTATCAGTCGTTTCAAAAAGCTACGAAGCGGGAAAAGGCGTTTTGAGAGCATTCCGCTTAAGTTTAAATTGTCAGAGGATGAGGTTGCGCGTTTCTCTGTCGAGCGACACAAGTTTCCTGGTGTAGAGGTGATCGCCCGTCCTTATCGCTACTACCCGGAGAAATCAGACCTGGTTCATGTTTTGGGCTATGTCAGTCGCATTGATGAGAAAGATCTGCAGGAAATTGATGAGTCAGATTATCTGGGCACGAGTCACATTGGTAAATTAGGCGTCGAGAAGGCCTATGAAGATGTATTGCATGGGCGTGTTGGCCATCAGCAAGTCGAGGTAAATGTGCAAGGACGTATTATTCGGGTGCTTGAGAGAACACCACCGGAACCAGGTCATAATATTTATTTAACACTCGATCTTTCGCTTCAGTCCGCTGCATCAAATATAATGCAGGGGAAACGTGGGGCTATCGTGGCTATAGATCCGAATAACGGCGATATATTGGCACTGGTCAGTTCACCTGCTTATGATCCCAACCCGTTTGTAAACGGGATAGATTCAAAGTCATATAAGGCATTGCTCAGTGCCAGGGATACACCCCTTATCAACCGAGCGCTCAATGGTAAATACCCTCCGGGTTCAACCATAAAACCATTTTTGGGAATCGCTGCACTGACAACTGGTGTTAGAGAGGCCAGCGATACAACCTGGTGTAAAGGCTGGTATTCATTGAAGGGGCATAGCCATCGTTATCGAGACTGGAAAAAGACTGGACATGGGCATGTGGATTTGAATTATGCAATTATGCAGTCCTGTGATGTCTATTTTTATACATTGGCACATGATCTTGGCATCACCAGGCTGAATAAGGCTTTAACAAATTTTGGATTTGGGACTAAAACGGGGATTGATATTGGTGGTGAATCAACTGCATTGGCTCCTTCTATCGAATGGAAACGTCGTGTGTTAAATCTACCCTGGTATCCTGGTGAGACCTTAATCACTGGCATCGGTCAGGGTTATGTTTTGGCAACACCTTTACAACTGGCTGTGGCAACCGCCGCTTTGGCCAATCATGGTAAACGTATTTACCCGAGATTGGTGAATAAAACCAGCGACCCTATTTCAGGCGAATTCACGACCTTGTCACTTGCAACTCCGAATTATGTTAGCGACTACAAAAAAGAATATTGGGATTACATCATACAAGCAATGGAAGATGTCGTTCATGGAGCAAGGGGGACAGCCAGACGTAGTGGTGCTAATGCTGCCTACAGGTTTGCTGGAAAGACAGGGACTTCCCAGCTCTTTAGTATCGGGCAGGATGAAAAATACGATAAAGACAATGTGCCGGAACATTTGCGCGACCATGCGTTATTTATTGCATTTGCTCCTGTCGAGGCACCTAAAATAGCGCTGGTAGTTGTTGTAGAAAATGGTGGTGGTGGATCATCAATCGCTGCACCCATCGCAAGGCAATTACTTGACCACTATTTGCTGGATGAGTCGGGAAATCTTAAATGAAACATTTTGAACAACAATCATTGTCTCAGCGACTGCATCTGGATGTACCTTTGTGTTTTGGTCTATTGGTGTTATGTGGTTTGGGTTTGATGATACTTTACAGTGCTGGTGGAGAAGACATCGGTATCCTGATCAGACAAGCCACCCGAATGGCTGTCGCTTTTGTGATAATGTTTTTAGTGGCACAATTATCCCCAGCTGTCATTGAAAGATGGTCACTATGGATTTTCCTCATAGGCATTGCCATGCTGGTCGCAGTTCTGTGGGTGGGGCATGTTGGAAAAGGGGCTCAGCGCTGGCTGGATCTGGGGTTATTCAGATTTCAACCTTCCGAGCTTATGAAATTAGCTGTGCCCATGGTTGTTGCCTGGTATCTTTCTAACAAAACATTACCACCGAATCTAGGCAATATCTTTATTATAGGCATGATGATTATTGTTCCAGTTGGCTTAATCGCAAAGCAACCTGACCTTGGTACTTCATTATTGGTGGCAACTGCAGGTCTTGCTGTCCTGTTTATCTCGGGAATACGTTGGAAGTTTATCCTTGTGTTCACAGCGCTCTGCAGTCTGTGTGCACCGATACTCTGGTACTTCATGCACGATTATCAAAAACGCCGTGTATTGACATTGTTTAATCCGGAACAGGATCCCCTGGGCGCAGGTTATCACATTATTCAGTCTATGATTGCGGTCGGATCGGGTGGTCTTTACGGTAAAGGCTGGCTAAATGGTACGCAATCACATCTGGAATTCTTACCAGAGCGCTCAACTGATTTTATTTTTGCAGTTTATTGTGAAGAGTTTGGATTGATGGGTGTACTACTTCTGCTATCTATTTATCTGTTCATTATTGCCAGAGGTTTATATATAGCAACGAATGCGCAACAGACATACGGGAAATTATTAGCTGCAGCACTAACGCTTACATTCTTTGTCTATGTCTTTGTGAATATGGGTATGGTGATAGGTCAGTTGCCTGTGGTTGGTGTTCCTTTACCCTTAATTAGCCATGGAGGAACATCGATGGTTACTTTGATGCTGGCTTTCGGCATTCTCATGTCAATACAAACACATCGCAGAATACTTTCTAACTGATTATTCTGAAATTTTAAGATGTTTGTTCAATCAGGAATATCTATGCATAACGTATTAAAAGTCAGTTTATTGTTGGTTTTATTGCTACCGAATACTAGTTTTGCCAAATCACTGGACTCCGAGCAGGTAAATCAGTTTATTGATGAGATGGTAAATAAACATGGATTTGATACAAATGAATTAAGAATATTATTTGCTGGAACGAAATATTCGGATAAGGTCTTGCAAGCCATATCACAACCGGCTGAAAGCCTGGCATGGTATAAATATCGGAACATTTTTTTAAAGGATGCTCGTATCAAAAAAGGCGTTACCTTCTGGAAGAAGCATAAAGAAGCCTTGAGTAGAGCAGAAAATATTTACGGTGTTCCACCACAAATCATTATTGCGATAGTGGGTGTTGAAACACAATACGGGAAGTATAAAGGCAAAGATAAAGTAATGGATTCTCTGGCGACACTCGCTTTTCATTATCCAAAACGCGCGAAATTTTTCCGCAGCGAGCTGGAACAGTTTTTACTATTAACCAGAGAGCAGAATGTTGATCCACTGTCATTAAAAGGATCTTATGCGGGGGCGATGGGGATCCCACAATTTATTTCCAGTAGCTACCGTATTTATGCTGTGGATTTCGACAAAGATGACAAGAAGGATTTGTGGCAGAACCCCGTTGATGCAATAGGTAGTGTCGCAAATTATTTTAACCGGCACGGATGGGGAGCAGGAGAGTCGGTTACGTACCCTGTGCGTGCTACCGGGGATGGGGTGGATGCTGCTATAGATAAAGATTTGAAACCAAATCTCAGGGCAGGTGATCTGAAGAATTACGGCATCATTTTTGATCAGGATATTCCAGATGCCACCTTGCTTAAAGTGATGAAATTTGAGCAAAAGGACCGTAATGACTACTGGATAGGTCTGCATAACTTTTATGTAATTACACGCTATAATCACAGTGCCTTGTATGCCATGGCCGTGTATCAGCTATCAGAAGAAATAAAAACAGAATACGCAAAAGAGACTGCCGTTGAAAAATAGAATATACAGTATGGGGTTGGATCGTTACCTCTGTTTGTTGTTGATAATGACATTAGCCGGATGTTCTTCTATTACAATCGAGCGCGACAGCGCACCTTCGGAATCTGTAGATATTTCGTCTATACCAGATGCCATTCCAAAATCGGAAACCAGAAGTAAATACGGAAATCCGGAATCTTATCTTGTCTTTGGAAAGCGTTATTATCTAGTGGATGACAATAAAGGATTTACTCAGCAGGGAATTGCCTCATGGTATGGTAAAAAATTTCACGGCAAGCGAACATCCAGCGGCGAGTCCTACGATATGTATGCAATGTCAGCTGCACATAAAACTTTAATATTACCGGCTTATGTTGAAGTGACTAATCTTGGTAATGGTAAAAAAGTCGTTGTTAAGGTAAACGACAGGGGCCCCTTCCATGAGAACAGGATCATCGATCTGTCTTATTCGGCCGCTACAAAACTTGATGTTGTTGCCAAAGGCACGGCCCTGGTGAAAATTCGCGTAGTGGGTTCAGGATATAAATCTCGGCAGGCTTCCGAGAAACGGGGGGCACCTGTTGAAACAATCTCTCCTGATCATTCCCCAGGAGATTTTTTTATACAGGTTGGTGCTTTTTCTGAATTAGGTAATGCAGAAAATTTACGTAGAAAATTAAATGCAATAGGCAATACGCTGGTAAAAATAAGTCAGGTGGTTGTTGATAATAGATCACTCTACAGAGTAAGAATAGGACCATTATCAGATGTAGAGAATGCAGATAAGATAGTGCAACAATTAATTCAGCTTGATGAACATGAGCATCATATCGTCATTAACTAAAATATTTATACATAACACCTATGATTAAAAAGATACTTGTATTACTGATTGGACAGTTACTGTTTAGCTGTATTGTTTATGCTGGTGTAACTGCAATCCCCGCACCGCCAGGCATTAGGGCAAATGCATATTTACTTCAGGATTTTGATAGTGGAAAAATACTGGCATCCAAAAATATTGACCAGAAAACTTCCCCGGCAAGTTTGACAAAGATGATGACAGCCTATGTTGTTTCAGCCGAATTGGCAGAGGGGAGAATCTCACAGGAAGATGAAGTGTTAATAAGTGAAAAGGCCTGGAAGATGCCTGGTTCCCGTATGTTTATAGAAGTTAATAAAAAAGTATTGCTTGGTGATTTATTACAAGGTGTGATTATTCAGTCGGGTAACGATGCCAGTGTGGCATTGGCTGAATATGTTTCTGGAAGTGAAGAAGTATTTGCAGATCTTATGAATCAATATGCCAGTGAATTGGGAATGACAAATAGTCATTTCATTAATAGTACTGGTTTGCCAGATGAACAGCATTATACAACAGCGAAAGACATGGCAATTCTTGCGGCGGCTTTAATCCGGGATGCTCCTGAAATATATGCCCTGCATTCTGTAAAGGAATTCACCTTCAATAATATCACCCAACAAAACAGGAATAAGTTACTGTGGCGTGATCCAGCTGTCGATGGTATTAAGACAGGTCACACGGAGGCCGCGGGTTTTTGTCTGGTTGCTTCGGCAAAGAAAGATAATATGCGACTTATTTCAGTGGTGATGGGGTCTGAAAGTGACACCGCAAGGGCAAAAGCGAGCCAGTCATTACTTGGCTATGGCTTCCGGTTTTATGAGACACAGAAAGTCTATGATGCTAACGAAAATATTACTTCTGTGAAAGTGTGGAAAGGCGATGTTGAGAAATTGGGACTCGGCATAAATACCGATCTGTACATTACCTTTCCCAGAGGTCAGAAAAATAAGCTGACAACAATATTTGACTTATCTGATCAATATATCGCACCTTTAAATAAGGGAGAGGTGCAGGGTAATCTGAAAATTATTCTTGCGGATAATGAAGTCGCTGAGGCAAAATTAATTGCACTGCAATCGGTTAATGAAGGGAGTATTATCGTTCGTTTGAAAGATAGTTTCCGACTACTTCTAGAATAAATTCCAATATGTCTTCTATTGTTTATCTTAACGGTCTCTATCTACCGATCGAAGAAGCCAAAATCTCTGTATTGGACAGGGGATTTACATTTGGTGATGGTGTTTATGAGGTGATTCCTGTTTATCACGGTAATATATTCAGATTAAAGGAACATATTGAAAGACTGAACAACAGTCTTGATGAGATATATATAGACAGGCCGCATAACATGGCGCAGTGGCAGGAAATATTGCGCGAATTGATTAATCGAAACCCCGCAGAAGATCATTCTTTATACATTCAGGTTACCAGAGGAGTTTCAGAAAGAGATCACGCCATAGAAACGACAGCAAGACAAACGGTATTTGCAATGAGTAAGCCGTTACTTAAAAAGGATTATTCTGCAGGGATAACTGCTATTGTCGAGGAAGATATTAGATGGAAATATTGCCATATCAAGGCCATTACTTTACTCCCAAGTGTCATCTTAAGGCATAAAGCAAGGCAAACAGGCGCAACTGAAGCATTGTTAGTAAAAGATGGTTTTGTCACAGAAGGGGCGGCAAGTAACGTATTTATCGTCAAAGATGGAGTTGTTAAGACTCCCCCCAAAGATGGTAACTTGCTACCAGGGATCACCAGAGATCTGCTTGTTGAATTGTTATTAGAATCAGAGATTCCCTGTGAAGAAGTGACCATCACTGATAAAGAATTAAAACAGGCTGATGAAATATGGATCACCAGTTCTACCTGGGAAATTGTGCCAGTGGTGAAGTTAGATGCCGAGCCTGTTGGAACAGGCAAACCCGGTGAGGTGTGGCAACAAGCCATCAAAATTTATCAGGCATTTAAAGATAGAATGGCGAATGATATTTGTGATCAATCTTAATCATAGAAGTAAGTGAGTTAGTTTAATAATGGAGATATACAAAGAATTTACCATCGAATCAGCACACCTGTTGCCTAATGTTCCTGAAGGCCATAAATGTAAAAGATTGCACGGCCATTCTTTCAGGATAGAAGTGCATGTTGAAGGTGATATTGATCCGGAGCAGGGCTGGGTTATGGATTTCGCCCAACTAAAAAGTAGTTTCAAATCTGTGTTTGAACAGTTAGACCATCACTATCTCAATGATATTGAAGGTCTTGAAAACCCTACCAGTGAGAATCTGGCGCGCTGGGTATGGCTAAAGTTATTACCTGAATTACCACAACTGATAAAAATTGTGATTAAGGAAACCTGCACTTCAGGATGTGTCTATCGAGGTGAATAGCTGTTGGGCACCTCTATTAATTGTACTAAAGCATAAGATTCCCTAAAGCTCATCTAATCTTTTTCCGCGATTGCGGCGTCAGTTCCGTGCTCACAAAAACGCTGGGAGCGTTTTTGGGCGGCGTTGCTGCTCGAAGAGCAAAAACCAAGGATGGTTTTTGTCCAATCCTCATGTATGACTTATACACTGCGGTTCTGCGCGCGGTGCTTCCTTGTACTTATGTACAGGACGTACGGTATGCTGGTTTTGCAGGAGCAAAAGCCGGTCACGCAAAAACCCTAATTATTAGAGGCACCCTGTTATAGTAATCCCTGCAACTAGCTTTTAATACCGATCCCTTTGTTTAATAAATAAAGACATAAACTAAAAAGTGCGACATTAAATATTATTATGATTGCAAACGCAGTTTGAATGTTAATATCTGACACACCAAGCATGCCATAACGAAATGCATTGACCATATAAAATATGGGATTGAGTTTCGAAACCGTTTGCCAGAATTCAGGCAATAGATTGATGGAATAAAAGACACCCCCTAGATAAATGAGTGGGGTGAGTACGAAAGATGGGATGATGGCAATATCGTCAAAATTTTTGGCAAATATGCCGTTGATAAATCCTGCAAGGGAAAAAAGTATCGATGTGAGTAGTACAACAGAGATAACTATCAGTGGATGTTCAATATGTAGTTCGGTAAAAAATAGCGCAACCAGTGTGACAACAAATCCCACCATCATGCCTCGAGCAACCCCACCCGTGATATAACCGCTGAGTATGACGAGATTGGGGATTGGTGCAACCAGCATTTCCTCAATGTGCCGTTGAAACTTTGCCCCAAAGAAAGACGATACAACATTAGCATAAGCACTATTGATTATAGACAT
>Ga0209987_10001708_pt1 | contig 12061 bp, 10 predicted proteins | sample N074metaG_FD_182134 | JGI IMG/M metagenome (GOLD analysis project Ga0209987, IMG submission 182134) | Deep subsurface microbial communities from Kermadec Trench to uncover new lineages of life (NeLLi) - N074 metaG (SPAdes) (version 2) | ecosystem: Environmental > Aquatic > Marine > Ocean trench... | reverse complement strand
ATCTACATTATTCTGAGCTACCAATTGCGTACCAGCTGTGTAGGAATCAAAATCATCGGAAAATCCAGGTCCAGGGGGAGGTGCCAACAGATCTGTAAATACGTAGTTATCAACATACATTTCATCATCTGCAGTTGCTCCAAAGAAGTTATTTGCATCTAATTGAAGCGGGCTTCCGGCACCAAAGGTACCAAGAGTCCATTGCCATGAATAGATCAAAACTCCATCAAACCATAACTCAGCAAGATCGGAATCGAGATCTACAACTACTACAACAGATTGCCAGGTATCATACAAGTAAGTCCAGAGTGCTGTATTTGCACCACCAGCATCCGTTCTGGCTGCACCTGCGGCTTCAAAGTATACTTGCATACCCCAATTGGTGGTTCCAGTCAATGGCGATACAGCCAGTGTATTGAAGTAACCCTGTTGGCCAGTTGGAATGTAAATCATAAACTCCATAGACCATTTACCTGAAGTTAGAGTTCCAAGTGGCTTGAGCAAATCTTGATTCGGAGCAGAAACAAATGAGTTTGCACCGCTAAAAGCAAAATTGTTAGAAACGAACATATCTTCTGCGCCACAAGGATCGTTACTCCATGTTGTCCAATCGATGGGATTCTGACAAGCCAATTGCATTCCGGCAGTGTAAGAATCGAAATCATCTTCGAATATAACTGCCTGACCAAAAGACATTGCAGTAAAAACAAGTGCAATAAAAGCACTTACAGAAAGGGTAAAAAACTTATTAAACATAGCTACCTCGTAAATTTAATAAATGAATGTTAATTAAATAATGAATTGTAAGGAAATCCAATTCCGTTATGGACCTTTGAACATCAACAACGTTTACACCTCCTTAATTGGTGAATAGAATAAATCGGTTAGACTGTTACACTATAATATGAATATTTTACATAAAAAAGCAAGAAGAATAAAAAATAATATTATTATTTTTTCTTAAAAAGAGAACTTATTAGACTTGTTTTGACAAGATTATCACAAAAATCATAATTAAATTCTAATTTATAATATTATTATTTTTAGTATTCATTATTATAAAGATTTTAGAATGTCGAAAACTGAAAGAAATATATTAATTGATAGTCTTGCTGAAAAAGGAATTACTGATCAAAACGTATTGAAAGCAATGCGTGAACTTGAAAGAGAAAAGTTTGTTCCTTTGTTGATGAAACTTAATGCATACCGTGATATTGCACTTCCAATCGGTTATGAGCAAACAATTTCGCAGCCATATACGGTTGCTGTTATGACACAAGCACTGAGCGCAGAAAAAGGTGATAAGGTATTAGAGATTGGTACAGGTTCCGGTTACCAGGCGGCAATTTTGGAAAAGATGGGTGCAAGGGTTTATACCATCGAAAGGCATAACGACCTTTACCGCAAAACACAAAAGCTATTTGATAAACTGGGGATAAGAGTTTCAACAAAATGTGGGGACGGAACTATTGGCTGGAGCGTACACGCACCTTTTAATGGAATAATTGTTACTGCCGGTTCTCCCGAAATTCCCGAATCTCTGAAAAAGCAATTAGCAAATGGTGGAAGATTAGTTATTCCCGTTGGGGATAAAAGAACGCAGACACTTAAAGTTGTTACAAGAATATCGGAACAAAATTACGAAATTGAAAGTATCCCGGAATTTGCTTTTGTTCCTTTAATTGGAAGGGAAGCGTGGGACAAAGAGTAATTGTTATTACCGGACCAACCTGTTCGGGCAAATCATATCTTGGATTAAAATTTGCACAACTAATAAACGGTGAAATTATTTCTGCCGACAGCAGGCAGATTTATAAACGATTAAACATCGGAACAGCAAAACCAACTTCAGAAGAACTTCAAAAAGTTAAACATCACTTTATAGATATTCTAAATCCGGATGAAGATTATGATGCAAACAAATTTTCAATAGATGCTGAAAATGTAATTGATGATATTCATAAAAGAAAAAAAACTGCAATAGTTACAGGAGGATCCGGATTATATGTAAAAGCATTGATTGATGGTATAGTAGACAGCGCTGATAAGGATGAGAATTTAAGAATAGAACTGCTTGCTAAAAAAGAAAAATACGGAAATGAATTTCTTTATAATGAATTATTAAAAGTTGATCCAATCAGTGCAGAGAAAATGCTTCCGCAAAACTGGAAAAGAGTTATAAGAGCGCTGGAAGTTTTTAATCTTACCGGTAAACCAATCCATCACCACCACAGCAGCCAAAATAAAAACTCAAAGTTTAGCTTTTATCAAATTGGATTAAATTGGGAAAGGGAAGTTCTTTATACAAGGATTGAGGAGCGTATAGATAAGATGATTGAAGATGGTCTCGTTGATGAAGTAATGGGAATTCTCAATGATTGTTATAATAAAAAACTCAATTCTCTAAACACAGTAGGTTATAAAGAGATCATTTCTTATTTAGATAAAGAAATAACCTTAAGCAGAGCAATCGAATTAATAAAAAGAAATACACGGCGTTATGCAAAACGACAGCTTACCTGGTTTAGAGCAGATGAGAGAATTAAATGGTTCGATGTTTCATCTCAAGATTATATCGATGACCTTTCCCTTCAATTAATTAATAATATCGATTAAATGATCATTCTCGTCATTCACAAAGGATTATTAACATAATTTAGATATTATCTTACCCTCTCATAAAATGGCGAATGATATTTAATTATTAAAGACCTGATATCCAATCCAACCATTCACTTCATATAGGCTCCCTGCTTTTCAATCCCAATTGCATTATATTAATAATATTAATATTAAAGAATAATGTACTTGGAGTTTTTATTGAAAGACAAAATAAGAATTGCATCGGGGCAGGGCTTTTGGGGAGATCTTCCTGAAGCACCGGTTCAACAGGTAACGAATGGTGATGTTGATTACCTTGTAATGGATTATCTTGCCGAGGTTACAATGTCAATCCTTCAAAAACAAAAAAACAAGAATCCAAATCTTGGTTACGCACGTGATTTACCAGAACTTATGAAAAAAATATTACCAATCTGTTTGAAAAAAAACATTAAGGTGATTACTAACGGCGGAGGTGTGAATCCTGCTGACTGTGCCGATGAAATTTTAAAACATGCAGTTGATTTAGGAATTGAAAAATTAAAAATAGCAGTTGTTTTAGGTGATGATATTCACGACCGATTAGATGAACTTGTTGAAGCAGGTGCCGAACTAAATAATATGGAAACCGGTGAATCAATTAAATCAGTTAAACATAAAATTCTAAGCGCAAATGTTTACTTTGGAGCAATGCCTATTGTTGAAGCGTTAAGAAATGGAGCCGATATTGTTATAACAGGAAGAACAACCGATACCGGTTTAACACTAGCCCCAATGATCTACGAATTTGATTGGGATGAAAAAGATTACGACCTTATGGCAGCGGGAACTGTTGCAGGGCATATTTTAGAATGCGGTGCTCAATCAACGGGAGGTAACTTTTTAGGTGATTGGCAATCGATTGAAAACATGGCAGAGATCGGCTTCCCTATAGCTGAAGCATTTCCTAATGGTGAAGTTATCATTACAAAACACGAAAACACCGGTGGAAAAGTTTCTTACGAAACTGTTGCAGAACAGCTTATTTATGAAATTGGCGATCCTACAGATTATATCACTCCTGATTGTGTTGCTGATTTTACTTCGATAAAACTAGAAGATTTGGGAAACGACAAAGTTAAAGTGTATAGTGTAAAAGGGAAGCCGGAAACGGAATTTTATAAAGTATCTTGTTCATACGAGGACGGATATTCTGCTGTTGGCTCGTTAACATATTCCTGGCCTCAGGCATTATCAAAAGCAAAAGCTGCCGATATGATCTTGAGAAAAAGATTAGAAAATCTCGGACTTCAGTTTGATGAAATTCGTACCGAGTTTATTGGTTACAATGCAACACATGAATCATTAGCTAAAGTAATTGATGAAGATGACATCAACGAAATAGTATTAAGGGTAGCCGTTCGTTCACACGATAGAGATGCCGTAAAAAGATTTGGGCAAGAAATCGCACCATTAATTCTTACAGGTCCGCCGAGCGTAACCGGATTTGCCGGTGGAAGACCAAAACCTAGTGATGTTGTGGCATATTGGCCTGCATTAATTCCTAAAAAATATGTTACACCCAAAGTTAAATGTTTGGAGCTTGCATGATGAGGATTAAATTAATAGATATTGCACACGGAAGAAGCGGTGATAAAGGAGATGCTGCAAACATTGGGATTATTGCTTACGATGACAAAGGTTACGAAATAATTAAAAAGCATCTAACAGCCGAAAAAGTAAAAAAACATTTTGCCGGAATTTGCAAAGGAAATGTTGATCGTTATGAATTACCGAATATCCGCGCACTGAATTTTATGCTGCACAACACTCTTGGCGGCGGTGGAACAGTTTCATTAAAACACGATGCACAAGGTAAAACACTTGCCGCAGCGTTACTGAGAATGGAGTTAGAAGTTTAGACGTCATGCTGAACTTGTTTCAGCATCTGCTAATTAAAACATAACCCTGAATTGATTTCAGTGTGACTAAAACACAAGTTAATAAAATTGGAATATTCATGTACGAAGAAGAAAATAAAGAATTAAAATCTTATAAAGATAGAGTAGAAAAACTTCGGAGGTATCTTTGACATCGATGGTAAAGAGTTAAAGATAAAAGAACTTCAGGCACAAACCGAGGAACCTTCATTCTGGAATGACCAGGTAGCTGCTCAAAAGATATTACAGGAAATTAAATCCCGCCAAACCTGGGTGGATATGTGGGAAAAACTCAATAAAAAAGTTATCGAGTCAGATGAATTTATTCAGTTGGCACAAATGGAAAAAGACGAATCATTTTCATCTGATATCTTAAATGAACTTACTGAATTGAAGAAAGCCGTTGAAGATGCTGAATTTAAAAATATGCTCGGTGGGAAAGATGATAATAAAAACTCTCTTTTAACAATTCATTCCGGTGCAGGAGGTACAGAAGCACAGGATTGGGCGGATATGCTTCTTAGAATGTATTTACGATGGGGAGAACAAAATAACTATAAGATGACAATTTTAGATATACTTGATGGAGACGGTGCCGGTATAAAAAGTGCAACTATCGAAGTAGTCGGTGATTTTGCTTATGGTTATTTAAAAGCAGAAAATGGTGTGCATCGGCTTGTAAGAATTTCCCCGTTCGATTCCAATAAAAGAAGACACACATCCTTTGCATCAGTGTTTGTTATTCCCGAAGTTGATGACACTATTGAAATTGAAATCAATCCTTCAGATCTTCGTGTGGATACATATCGCGCAGGAGGGAAGGGTGGACAAAATGTTAACAAAGTTGAAACCGCTGTAAGGATTACTCACATTCCAACAAAAACTGTTGCTGCCTGCCAGAGTGAACGATCTCAATTGCAGAACAGAACTAATGCTATGAAAATGTTAAAATCAAAATTGTACCAGCTTGAACTTGAAAAACTAAATGCGGAATTGGATGAAGTTGAAAAAAGTAAAATGAAAATAGAATGGGGAAGCCAGATTCGTTCTTACGTTTTTCATCCTTACAATATGGTTAAAGATCATCGTACTAATGAAGAAACCTCGAATGTGCAGGCAGTGATGGATGGAGAAATTAATAACTTCATCAAAGCTTACTTATCAAAGTTCAGCGGGAATTAAACTGATAATTAATCTTGAGTTCACTCTAAAATCTCATCACTTAATCTGTCATTCCCATGCAAGTGGGAATCCCAAGATTAAAACTGACTTTTTTTAAGGAACCTTAAACTTGAATAAGAAAAACCCTGATAAGAACACTGACTTTTTTAATAAGGTTTTTGCCGTTACAAAACAAATCCCTTACGGAAAGGTAACTACATACGGAAACATCGCTGAAGTATGCGGAATAAAATCTTCTGCACGAACAGTTGGCTGGGCATTAAATGGTTGTGGGAGAGACATCCCCGCTCACAGAGTTGTTAATCGCTACGGTGCATTATCAGGCAAACATCATTTCGGTGATCCAAATTTAATGGAAGATCTACTCAAAGCAGAAGGTGTAGAATTTGATGAAAAGGGATGCGTTAAACTTGATAAGCATTTGTGGGTACCAAAAAAATCACGGTATTCTGAATCTTTTTCTTGAACTTGAACTTCCACAAAATGTGATTTCAGATAAATGTAAAGTTTAAGTCTAATAAATAAATTTACTCTGAATATCTTCGAATATTTATTGAAGAAACACCGCAATCTATATTTATAAATATTTTCTTTTCTGCATCGTCAAATCCTTCGGTTCTGTAAAGACCCGATTTAATTTTAATAAATTCGTAAATATTTTTTGAAGAAAGAACATCGTCTGTTATTACCTGGCAGCCAACTTCTTCCGGTACCAAAATATCAATGTTGGAAGCACCAGCTTCAATGTCTAATCTTATTTTATCAGATAAACTTCCTAGTTTAACATCCAATGAAGCAGCACCCATATCAACTTCAATATTCTCAATTTTAAATTTTGTTAAGTCAAGATTTATTGCCGCTGCCCCGCCATCAATATTTATATCCCAGGTTGGATTTTCATTGAGAGCAATTTCCACCCTGTTCCTGAATTTATTTTTACCAAGATGGAAGGTCGTTTTATGCATTTGCAGCTTTAGCTTGCTTACGTTGTCGTAATCGCTCTTTGTAAGTTTATAGTTTTTTTCAATTCCCTCAGTTTTAACAAAGATTAACTCACTTGTGGTATCGCCTATCTTAAAACTGCCCAAACCTGCTTCAAGATAGAGCTTTGCTTTTGCTATGCTTGTATCGAATGATTCCCGGTATTCTGTAATTGCAAAATTATAATCTTCATCACCATTTAATATTAATTCAAAATCTCCCTTAATAAAATCGGTTGAAAGTTTAACCGAGGTAAACAGGAGTAAAGCAAGTAAAATTGCTGCCGCACCTGCTAAAGCACTTTTACCAAATTTATTCTTCACCAACATGGATATTCCAATCAATACAAGCAAAATTGGCCAGAACTGCCAGAGATTTCCCCAGTGAAGATTAATCGCAGAAAAATTATTTAAGAGAACTAACAAACCCAAAACTATAAATAGGGTTCCCCAAAATATTTGTGAAGTTTTCATAATAGTTTACTTTTCTAATTTATTTTCTGGATGCTTTTATTATTATACCCACACCTAAAGCTATTAAAATAATGGGCCAGTAATCACCAAAATCAAAATATGGTAGTAGGTTGTCTAATAGAAATAATACTCCTAGTAAGATTAAAATTGTACCACCAAGAACTTTTTTATTGCTTCTGGCTTCGTCCAAAATCTTATTGATTTCGTTTGCTGCATAATTAACCTTTTGGTTAATTTCAGCATTAAAGTTAGATGAATCAAACTTTGAAGAGTCCTGGTTCGAATTCGAATTTGATTTTTCACTGTCAGAATCTGATTGATGTGTTTGTGAATCTTGTGCCGCTGATTGGAAAATAATTTGTTCTTCGGGTACAACTATCCAAAGAATAATGTATGCTATAATTCCTCCTCCTCCGATAAAAATGCTTACAACAAACAGCACTCTAACAATTGTAGTATCTATATCGAAATATTTTGCAAGTCCGCTGCAGACACCTGCGATTGTTCGATCGATTCGACTTCTGTATAATCTATTTGATGTCATTGCTGTTTACCTACTATATTATTAATTCCAACGTAATTATATGAAACCAATTTATCAGAAGCACTTAATATTCGGTGAAATGATGACAATCATCGGCATATGGAGATAAAACTACAGTAATGGCACATGGTTTTTGTGAAATTATTAGTTATTACAAAGTAAGAGATTATTCAGTTACTACGCTCCTTCAGAATGACCTCGTAAAGAACATAATTAATTTACGCTGTTTCTGGCTAAATCCTTCAACCTCTTCCAGTTCATATCTGTGTATTCCTGAATCTGTTTTAAGATTTCACCTGATATTCTTAAAAAGGTGTGTAAAATAAATTTAGATTAGTAAATATTCTTTACTAAATTTGAGCTAAATATTCTTATATTTGAGTTGAAAATTTTCAAGAATTTTTTGCCAATGTTGAAAATTTCCCTTTTAATTTTTTTTCAAAATTGAAAAACCAATTCCAAACGTAAATATATGAAGATCGCACTTTGCCAGTTAAATTCAATAATTGGCAACTTAGATTTTAATAAAAATAAGATTATAAATGGTTACAAAAAGGGAGTTGAATCAGGTGCCGATCTTGTAATTTGCCCCGAACTTTCACTCGTTGGTTACCCGCCCAGAGACTTGGTCGAAAAATCAGAATTCCGTGAGGCCGTTAAAGATCATATTTTAGAAATTGCAAAAATAACGAATGATGTCGGGTTAATTTTCGGTGCAATTACTGAAGACGACGATTTGATTGGAACCAACATTCATAATTCTGCAATACTTTGTTACGAGGGAAAAGTACAATTCATTCAAAACAAATCACTAATCCCTAATTACGATGTGTTTGATGAAATGAGATATTATGAACCAGCTAAAAGTGTTGATGTGTTCGAATTCAAAGGAGAAAAATTGGGTATCTCTGTTTGTGAAGATATCTGGAACGATGAAGATTACTGGTACCGAAGACGATATTTGGAAGATCCGATAAAAAAAATGATAGGTAAGGGTGCTACACTTCTTATAAACATTTCTGCAAGCCCATACTCTTACGGGAAAAGAAAACAACGACGTGAGATGCTGTCGCTTGTATGTAAAAAAGATAGCATACCATTAGCATATGTATGCTGTACAGGTGCACAGACCGATCTTATTTTTGACGGTGCAAGCATGTGTTTTGATGAGAAAGGAAATCTAATTGAGTTAGGAAAAAATTATGAAGAAGATTTTTTCATTTTCGATACAACAATAAAAAAATCGTTAAATATAAAAACGGAAGGAACATTTGAAGAAGAAGTTCTTGCTTCACTTATTTATGGTGTAAAAGAATATTGTGAAAAGTTAAAATTTAAAAAGGCAATTGTTGGATTAAGTGGCGGTTTGGATTCTGCACTTGTAACTTACATAGCAGTTAAGGCACTCGGTAATGAAAATGTGCATGTTGTAATGATGCCGTCAAAGTATTCAAGCAAAGGAAGTGTAACTGATTCTGAAAAGCTTATTCGCAATCTTAATATTTCTAAAAACAATATCTCAATTCAACCTGTTGTTGATAACGTAATCGAAATGTTGGTCCCATCGTTTAAAAATAATTTAAATGGATTAACCGAAGAAAACCTGCAGGCAAGAATACGCGGAGTATATTTAATGGCTTTTGCAAATAATGATAATTATTTACTTTTGTCAACCGGAAATAAATCAGAAATGGCTGTTGGATACTGTACTCTCTATGGAGATATGAACGGCGGACTTGCAGTATTGGCAGATGTATACAAAACAGATGTTTATAGAATTGCAAAATATATTAATCGGGATGAAGAATCTATTCCCAACGAGATTATTCTGAAAAAACCATCTGCAGAGTTAAAACCAAATCAAACAGACCAGGATTTTCTTCCACCATATGAACTGCTCGATAGAATTTTAAGAATGTATTTAGAAGAGAATAAAGAATTCAGCCAAATCACTTCAGTTATCGGTGAAAAAGAAATTGTTAAAAAAGTGTTAAGATTAGTTGATATAAACGAATTTAAAAGATATCAGGCACCACCTGCAATCAAAGTCTCCAGAAAAGCATTTGGATACGGAAGAAGATTTCCGATTGTTCAGGGTTGGCGTAATTAATTCATATATAAAGCCCTATTATTAATATGAATCACATAAAACTGTTTGTACTTGTTATAGCGATTATCATCTTTTCAAAACCAGCTTATTCTCAATTCGGTTTGCAGAATGAAATTGTAAAGATTAAAACTTATCAATCATTTGATAAAACTTCTCCAGCCGGAGAATTCAAAATAGCTGTTGAAGCTGATGTTGAGGAAACCTGGCATATAAATTCCAATAACCCCAAAGATGAATTTTTAATTCCCACCACTGTTATGATAGATGATACTATCAATTTTAATTTATTGAAGATAGCTTATCCCGAAGCACACGATATTAAATTGGGCTTTTCGGATACTCCGCTTTCAGTATGGGAAGGTAAAGTTTTTTTTGGCGGGTTGGTAAAAGCAGCAGATAAATTATCACCCGGCAAATATCCTTTAGTTGTCAGTGTAGAATACCAGGCTTGCAATAATGAAAGTTGTCTTGCCCCAACTATTGTAGCTGATACATTAATTATTGAAATAGCCGGTAAAAAAGATGTTGTAAATAAGATCAATCAGGATGTGTTTAAAAATATTGATTTAAGTTTTACACAAATCGTAGTTACTGATAGTGCGGGTTCTTCAAATGACATTTCAAACCTATTGGAAGAGAATGGAATTTTGTTAGGATTGATCTTTGTCTTTCTCGGCGGTTTGGCTTTGAACCTTACACCATGTGTGTATCCCTTAATTCCAATTACAATAGGATTTTTCGGCGGGCAAAGCGAAGGCAGCACAAAAAGATTAGTTATGATGGGAATTTTATTTGTCCTTGGTTTAGCTGTAACCTATTCGATTATAGGTGTTGTAACTTCTCTAACTGGTGCACTTTTTGGGGCTCTCTTACAAAACCCGCTTGTAATAATTGCTGTTGCTTTAATACTGATTGCTCTTTCCTTAAGCATGTTCGGTGTTTACGAATTCAAACTTCCGGATTCATTAGTAGCAAAAGTCGGCGGAGCTAAGGGTGGAATGTATGGAGCCTTCTTTATGGGTTTAACACTTGGTATTGTTGCTGCACCGTGTATCGGTCCTTTTGTTTTAGGGTTGGTAACTTATGTTGCATCAAAACAAGATCCGTTCTTTGGGTTTATAATGTTTTTTGTTCTTGCGTTGGGCCTTGGAACACCTTACCTCTTCCTTGCAATTTTTTCCGGCAAAATTAAAAATCTACCAAGAGCAGGCGAGTGGATGCAGGGAGTTGAACATATTTTTGGTTTAATTCTTGTTGGAATGGCAATATATTTCTTGCTGCCTTTATTACCCAATGAATCAGCCGGTTATATTTTACCAATATATATGATTCTTGCCGGAGTATTTGTATTGTTCTTTGAGAAGAAGGCAAAAAGTGTAAAGGGATTTCAAATATTTAAAACACTATTTTCTGTTTTGATAATTAGCATTGCGGTTTATGCATTAGTTCCTTCGGATACTAAAAGTGTTGCCTGGCAGCCATATTCTGAAGAAGCAGTTGCTGAAATTAGTAACAGGGGAGTGATAATAGATTTTTATGCCGATTGGTGCATCCCCTGTAAGGAACTTGATGCATTTACTTTCAGCAATCCGGAAGTAATAGAAGTTTCAGAAGAATTTGAAACCTATAAAGCTGATTTAACAGAGTCACTTTCACCTGAAGTCGAACATTTGAGAGAAAAATATAAAATTGTCGGCGTTCCAACTGTTCTCATTCTCAACTCGAAAGGTGAAGAGGTGGAGAGAATTACGGGCTTTGTTACGGCAGAAGAATTTTTGAATATAATGTTAAATGTTGAGTAATAAATTTAAGGGTATTGTTAAATGGACATACTCTTAGTAATTTTATTTTTGTAATTAATTAAAATATTTGAGAGATAAAATGCCAGAAGTAAAAGAGAAAAAAATTGAAACTTTATCTGATGTTACAGTAAGATTTGCAGGTGATTCAGGTGATGGAATGCAATTAACCGGAACACAGTTTAGCGATACAACCGCATGGGTTGGTAACGATTTAAGCACACTTCCCGATTATCCTGCTGAAATTCGTGCTCCCGCCGGAACCCTTTATGGAGTGAGTGGTTTCCAGCTTCATTTTAGCAGCAGCAATGTTAATACGCCGGGAGATGTTCCTGATGTTTTAGTTGCAATGAATCCTGCAGCTTTAAAAAAGAATTTACCTGAGTTAAGACCCAACGGAACTATCATTGTAAATACAGATTCATTCGATCCTAAGAACCTAAAGTTGGCAA
>Ga0209987_10001706_pt1 | contig 12064 bp, 9 predicted proteins | sample N074metaG_FD_182134 | JGI IMG/M metagenome (GOLD analysis project Ga0209987, IMG submission 182134) | Deep subsurface microbial communities from Kermadec Trench to uncover new lineages of life (NeLLi) - N074 metaG (SPAdes) (version 2) | ecosystem: Environmental > Aquatic > Marine > Ocean trench... | reverse complement strand
TAGTCATCATCGATGTAAAGAAAACCGCCGTTCTCTAAATAGAGTCTTAACCTTTCAACTTCATCTTCAGAAAAAACAACATTTCCATGTCCTGTAACAAATAAAAATGGATAAGAAAAAATCTCTTCCGATGATATTTCTACAAACCGATATCTTGCATCAACTTTAATATTTGTGTTTCGCTTAATGAAGTTAAGCAGGTTCACTTCGGCTGAAGGATCATTGTACCAATCGCCGCCGCCGCTATACTTTAGCCGTGCAATTGAAAAGGTTCCCTGCTCCTGTGCAAAAGTGCTTAAGATAAATCCTGTTAATAAAAATATTGTTAATATTCTGTACATATTATTTCCATTATTGAAATCAATATATTCAGCTAAAAAATGAATAGCAATTTAGAAAAACAGTTCTTATGAAACGAGCATGAAAAATCTATTTACGCACTTCCGAAGGAATGCCTTCGGCAAAGGGAATGATTATAATGCGAGTTCTATCTGACCAAAAAGAAAAATTCCGCCTGAGGCGGACAGGTATAAACAGATGAAACCAGTCCCGATGAGTCTGCCTGTCCGGTTGGCAGGTCGGAACGAGTTCCATATGACTTTAATAAGAAATTCCGCCGGAAGCAGACAGGTATAAACATATGAATAATTCCTATTTTGTGTATATGTTTGGGGAAAACAACAAAATAATTTGAGGAATAAAATTGTCAAAGAAATATTGGCTTTTCAAATCAGAACCAAAAGCATTTTCAATTGATGATTTGCAGAACAGTCCCGGCAAAAAAACTTACTGGGATGGTGTACGAAATTACCAGGCACGAAATTTTATCAGGGATGATATGCGGAAAGGCGATGGTGTATTATTTTACCACAGCAATGCAGACCCGCTCGCTGTTGTTGGTTATTGTGAAATTGTAAAAGAAGCTTATCCCGATCATACACAGTTTGATCCTGATAACAAACACTTTGATCCAACCGCACTGCAAAAAGAACCGCGCTGGTTTATGGTTGATATTAAGCTGAAGGAAATATTCAAGCACCCAGTTACCTTAAAAGAGATCAAAGAGAACTCAAAACTAAAAGACTTCAGATTAATTCAAAGAGGTAACCGGTTGTCGGTATTTCCTGTAAATAAAAAAGAGTGGGATGAGATTTTGAGGATGGGGAAGTGAATTTATTAAAGGGCTTGATAAATCAAGCCCCTACAATTTTGCCTTAATCGAAAACATCATCGGAATGATATCTTCCATTCCTATTATTCTCCACCAGCCGTCTTTTCCTTTAACTGAGTTTGAGAAAACATCATACACACTGAACGGGAACTCGTGAAGGAATTCAATTTGCAAACCATTATCAATTAAGGAATTTATCACTTCACTTAATGGGTGATTCCAACCATATTGCTTTTGTTTAAGCGGGGCGTTCAGATCAGCATACGTTCCTTCCACTTCCTCTTCAATCTCTCCCTTGTTAAAATAGGAATACTTAAATTTCTTAAAATCGTCATCAAACATCCAAAGCACTGTATGAAATTCAACTATATAAAATATTCCCCCCGGTTTAAGATAATGCGAGATCAACCTTCCCCACTCTTTCAATTCAGGCAGCCAGCCGATTGTACCATAAGAAGTAAAAATAATATCAAATTTTTCATCAAGATGTTCTTTAATATCATAAATATTCGAGCAGATAAATTTTGCATCTAGATTGAGTTCATCGTTTAATGATCTTGCCACTTTAATTGCTTCATCCGAAAAATCGACCCCGGTTACTTTCGCACCCATTCTTGCCCAGGAAAGAGAATCCTGTCCAAAATGGCATTGCAGATGCAGCATAGTTTTATTATTTACATCACCCAACTCTTCCAATTCAATAAACTTTAAGGAAGATTTGCCTTTCTTAAATCCCTCAAGATCATAAAGCTCTGATTTCAGATGGAACGGAGTTTTATTGTTCCATGCTTTTTTATTTGTATTAAAAAATTCAGAAAGTTCTTTTTGATTATTCATTTATTTTCTCGATTAGAATTGATTCGCTACGCAAAATAAAGCAGGTAGTCTCAGAAGTAAGATCTATTTGTCATTTCCGTGAAAACCTGCCTACCAGACAGGCAGGCGGAAATTTCACTGATTGAAAATGTAAGAGATCCCCACTTTCCCCGATAAATCGGAACGGGCAGTGGGGATGACATTTCTGCAATTATTACTTTTGAAATACCTCGACAAGTTTGAATCGAATTTTATTTTGTGGTTAAGCCATCTGAGTATTCAAATCCGGTTTTATTCTCCATGCTAAAACTAATCCAGCGAAGAACCATGTTATACAATAATCAGCCACGTTTACTAAAGTGTAACCTAACGGGAAGCCCCACCAGTTCCACTCAACAAACGGACCTAAAAATGCTGCAAACAATCCAAGCATCATTACAAAAATTACCCTGCGCCAATAAGATGGATTTTGAGCAAGTGTCATCATTAATAAAATCCCCGCAATAAATGCAGCTATAAAATTGATGATAAAACTTTTAATAAAATTCATCGGGTTCATTGGATCTGTACCTTCTGGATGATAAACCATAAAGTTTACAAGTGGTCCAGTTTTATATTTGGTTGTCCATTCTTCCATGCTAGCATCACCACCGCCTTCAGGATGACCGGGATAAATATAAATACCAGGTTCATTCATCGATGCTTTCATTTGTTCAGCAATGGCATCACCGTTTGGCAGGTTTTTAATATCAACGTTATGCCAGCCGATAACCATCCACGAAATGAACATCCATATAAATACGGTTATAGCAGCAATTAATGCGGGAACAATTAATCTGTTCATATCTCCTCCAGAGATTTATTTAACAAATAATGTTTTAGTTGTCCCCTTCTTCGACATCTGAACGGTCTAAAATTTTCTGTGGAAGTGACTTGGAAGTTTTAGCACCAAGCTTTTTAATTCTTTCTGCCCTGTTAACCAGATTGCCGGTACCTTCCGAAAGTTTTTTCATTGCTCCTTCATAACTATTCTTTGCCTGATCCATCCTGTTGCCAATATCAATTAAGTCATCAACAAAGCCAACGAACTTATCGTACAGTGCACCAGATTGTTTTGCAATTTCAATTACATTTCTGCTTTGGTACTCCTGCTTCCAAATATTTTCAATTGTTCTCAATGTAGCCAAAAGAGTAGTTGGACTGACAATAATAATATTCATTTCTCCAAAAGCATAATTATAGAGGGAATTATCATTTTGTAATGCGAGTGCAAATGCACCCTCAATTGGGATAAACATTAATACGAAATCTAAACTTTCATTTTGATAAAGATTTTGATAGCCTTTTGAGCTAAGATTCTTTAGATGTGATCTGATAGACGAAATATGTTCTTTCAACACAATTTGCTTTTCTTTTTCATCATCAAGCGAAGTATATTTTTCATACGCTAACAATGACACCTTAGAGTCAATAATAATATTCTTTTTATCGGGAAGTTTGACAATTACATCAGGTTGTAGTCTTTTCCCATCTTCCGTGGTTACACTCTCCTGGATAATGTATTCACGATCTTTTTCCAGACCAGATATTTCAAGAATTCTTTCGAGAATCATCTCCCCCCAATTACCCATAGTTTTGACTTCGCCTTTTAGAGCATTTGTTAGATTTTGTGCATCCTGACTCATCTGCAAATTCATTTCCTTAAGCGAAGATAACTGCTGGCGTAATGCGGCATTTCTATCTATGCTTTCTTTATTTGTTTCTTCAACTTTGTTTTGGAATTCTGAAATTCTTTCTTTTAGAGGATCGAGTATCTCTTTCAGTTGGGTTTTATTCTGCTCTGTGAATTTGCTGCTTTTTTCTTCGAAGATTTTGTTGGCAAGATTTTCAAATTCCTTTATGAATTTTTCCTGCAGTTCTTCAATCTCACCTTTTTGCTCGGCGAGTTTTTCCTGAAGGTTATCGTAATCTGCCTGAAGTGAAGAAAGATCAGAATTTAGTTTGAAAGTTTTTTCCCGCTCAGCGTTTAATTCGCTCTCTTTTTCAATATTATCTTCCTGAAGATGTTTGTTCCGCTCTTCAAGCCTTCCGCTTTCACTTTTGCTAATTAATAATTTAATTATCCAACCGAAAACGAGACCTATTACCAACCCGGTTAAGAGATATAAAATTTCCATATATTCAGTTTACAGTTTTTTTTAAATAATAAAATTATTACCGCAAAGACGCTGAGGCGCATAGTTTTAATTCTTAGCGTCCTTGCGACTTCGCGGTAAAGAGACCTATTCCAAACTTCCAACTTCTTTTTCAACTTCCTCCAATATTTCACAGGATTTAACCAGCTCTTTCATCTTGTTATGATCATTATAAAGGGGTCTGTCGATATCAAGAAATTCAACATATCTCCGAATAACTTCTTTTGCTTTTGCAACTCCTTTGCCTGTTTGATGATCACGGAAATCCAATGCTTGCGCAGCAGCCATAAATTCAATTCCAAGAATACCATATGCATTCTCAATTATTTGAGCATTCTTTAGTGCAGTGTTCATACCCATCGAAACAAAATCTTCCTGATCAGCAGCAGCAGGAATTGATTGAATAGATGCGGGTGCTGAGAGCATTCTTTGCTCAACAATTAGAGTATCAGCAGTATACTGGCTTAACATCAAACCGGAAAACATTCCTGCACCTTTTGTCAGAAATGGTGGGAGTCCTACACTTAAAGCCGGATTGTTTAACCTGTTCATTCTGCGTTCACTCATAACACTTACCATAGTAACGGCAGCGCTTATCATATCCATAGGCAGTGCAACGGGTGTACCCTGAAAATTTGCGCCTGTAAGTATAAGATCATCTTCTGGAATGAATATTGGATTATCGCCAATTCCATTCAGCTCAATTTCTATTTGCTTCAGTGCATAAACTACAGCATCGTGGGCAGTGCCTATTACCTGCGGCGTGGATCTCATCGAGTAAGCATCCTGAACCTTATGTTTTATCTTGCCTAACTGCAGATCACTTCCGTTAACACATTTCATTATTGCATTTGCACTTCTAACAGCGCCGGGAAACCCTCTCATCTTATGCAATCGTTCATCATAGGGTTTAATGTTTGCATGAAGAGCTTCAAGAGACATAGAAGCTGCAATTTCTGATTGCTTCAGCCATCGGTTTATATCATACAATTGAAGCGCGCTGATTGCCGTAATGAAGTTGGAACCGTTTATTGTTGATAGACCATCGCGTGCCTCCAAACCGGGTATTGCTATCTCCGCCTTTTCTAAAGCATCTTTGCCGGGCATCCTTTCTCCGTTATAAAATGCTTCACCTTCTCCCATTAAAAGCAAAGCGATTTGAGCCATTGGGGCTAAATCTCCGCTCGCACCAACCGATCCCTTTTGGCAAACAACTGGAGTAACATTTTTGTTAAGCATTTCTAATAATGTTTGAGTTATTTCAGATCGGCAGCCGGAGTTACCGTGTGCATGCACATTAATTCTTCCGGCTATTGCACCACGAACATATTCAATCGGCATTGGTTCACCGATTCCGGCAGAATGATTATAAATGAGGTACTTTTGAAAATCTTTTACCTGGACATCATCTAACACTACTTCCGAAAATTCACCAATACCGGTATTAACACCGTACATAATTTCCTTTGCTGCAATCTTTTTTTCAAGCATTGCGCGGCATACTTTTATTCTTTCTAGTGTTTCGTTACTTAGTTCTACTTTTTCATTGAAGCGCGCAATACGCACTAATTTTTCAATTGTTAATCCTGATCCATCAAGAACAATTGCCATTTATTCCTCCGTAAAAAGATAAAATTTTAATGTTGAAAGTTAAGAATAGAAAGCGAGAAAACAGAAAAATTAAAAGGTAATTTTAGAATGGCTAATAACTAATACGGAATTACAAACTTCAGAGTTATTTGTCTCGCTGATCAAGCCTGATATTCCACTCCATCACGCTTTCCAAATACAGGATACCATTTTTAATAAAAGGATCATCCTTGAATGTGATACGTATTTCACTTTCATCCTTTGCATCATAAATTATTACAATACGATCGTAGTGAATTATGGGACCTGTAATTACAACTTTACCTTTGGTAAATAATTTATCAATAAATTTAGCGTGTTTGTCCCAGTAGTCTTGTTCTTCAACTTCTTTTTTTTCATCCCAGTTTGGTCCGGGATCGAAAAGTAGTATAAAAGTTTTCTTTATTACTTTTATCCTTCTTCTTTATATTCAATTTTATTTCTCTCATCTCTTCCAAGTAATTTTTTAATCCTCTCCTTGTTTTCTTTACTTGTTCTAATATTCATCACAACGCTGCCATTATTGTATTTTGTAGAAATAACTTCTGCAAGTGAATGGATTTGTGAAACAAGTTTTGTCTTCTCAATTGCAATTGATATTTCATCTTCTACAAATGAACGTTCAGCCTTATCAATCAGCATTTCATTTAACTTTAGAATGTTAATCCCTTTTTGAGCGGATATTATCACGCTATTTTTATAAGTGTTTCGAATAAATTCTATTTTACTTTTATCTTTAACTGCATCAACTTTATTAAAAACTTTTATCTCAATTTTATCTTCACTTCCAAATTCTTTTAAAGTATCATCAACAATTTTCAAATGGTCTTCATAAAAATTATGAGACATATCAATTACATGCAAAATAATATCAGCATCTCTAACTTCATTAAGTGTACTTTTAAATGATGCAATTAGGTGCGGAGGAAGTTTTCGAATGAAACCTACGGTATCGCTTATCAGCAATTTCTGGACGCTGTTCAAATCAAGTGCACGCGTTGTGGAATCAAGAGTTGCAAAAAGTTTATCTTCAGCAAACACATCAGATTTTGTAAGCAGATTGAAGAGTGTGGACTTACCGGCATTTGTATATCCTGCAAGCGATACACGAACGTAATTTTTTCTGTTACTACTTTGAGTACTCCGCTGCAATTCTATTTTCTTTAATTTTTCTTTCAGATGACTGATGCGTGTACGAATTATTCTTCTGTCAGTTTCAATCTGTGTTTCACCGGGACCTTTGGTTCCTATGCCGCCGTACTGTTTTGATAAGTGAGTCCAGGCTCTTGTTAACCTCGGCAATAAATATTGAAGCTGTGCAAGTTCAACCTGAGTTTTTGCTTCTTTAGTCTTTGCTCTCAGTGCAAAAATATCAAGTATCAAGCCGCTACGGTCAATAATTTTTCTGTTAAATAATCTTTCAAGATTCCTTACCTGCACCGAAGTAAGATCATCATCAAATATTACTAGTTCTATTTCGTTCAACTCAACAAGCTGAGCAAGCTCTTCCGCTTTGCCTTTTCCAATATAATATGCAGGATCAAACCGGTTCCTGGATTGAATAATTTTAAAAATAGTATCGGCTCCTGCAGTATCAGCAAGTTCTTCAAGTTCAGATATATGCTCATCAACCAGATGTTTACTAACATCCTTTAGGTTAATCGCAACGAGCATTGTTCTTTCTTTTGTTTTCTTTGGAATATCTATCATTCTTTTACATCAACCAAATCTTTTTTTGCCGATCTTGCAATTGTCATTTCGATTAAGGCTAACAAGAATGCAGCAATTAAAAAGTAACGCCACAACTCCGAACCGAATCTCGCCTGTAAAATTAATGTGACGGGATCTTCTCCCTTTGTTATTTTAATATGTGCTCCTTTAAAATTGATTTCTTTCAAGTAATCTTCAAATTCATCATCCGAAATATAATTTATATTCGATTCCAGTTGATCCGTATTTACACTTATTGTTTCAAGAAGATCAACGCCAGAATAAATTTTATAATTTCCCGCTAGGTAGGTTTTGCTGTAATTTAGAAAATCCGAGTCGTTCCCATTAAGATTTATTAAATCTTCACTCCTATCAGGGCGAACCACTTTTATTATCGGTAGAGTTCTCCTGGAAATATTAATATTTAACGGTTCACCAGCAATGTATTCTGCTTCACTTCTGTCTTCTGCGGAAATATAAATTACAGATTTATAAATTATAGGTGCAAAAATACTTTTGATAGGAAAATCGCTCCACTCCAATACGGGCGGAACATTAAAAACAAAAATCTTTCCTCTTTCAAAATCAAACTCACTTAAAAATGATGAGCCATCGAGTAAAGAAATTATGCTCTTACCTTTTCCCATCGGAGATATTTTGTAATAATTTTGAATTATTGGTGATTCAATCTCCTTCTTTTGTTCATCCCTGAAAATATTTTGCAGAAGAGGATGATCGTAGTCAATTTTTTCAAAATCAACTGTTTTATTTGTTTGCTCCGAATAAAATATTAGTTCTTTCGCCTGAGGCAAATTCAATGAATTTAACATTCCCTGAAACCCCGTCAACTCAGGTTTGGATGATGGAAATATAATTACACCACCACCGTCTGTTAAAAATTTTCTTAAGCCAACGAAACGATCAATTACTTTGCTGCCGATAATTATTACTGCATCGTAGTTGTTTAATTTAATTGCACCTATTTTGCTCAAAGGTTTTTCATCAAGCTCAAGATTTCCATTAGCAGCGGCAGACTGTAAAGCAAGTTTAACGAATCGTATATCACTAAATTCATCATAAAGTAAAAGCACAGAAATTTTTTCTGGAATAAATATTGAACTAAATCGTTTGTTATCTACGCTTACTTCGTCGTCTTCTATCTCAACTATAATATCAACAAACCCATTTTCATTAGCCGTTCCTTCAAGCTGAACAACTTTTGTTTTATTTGATTCAAGATTAATACTCTTTTGAGCAGATCGCTTACCGCCGACAAATAAAGATACAACAAGGTTATTTACCGTTTGATTCGAGTAGTTTGTAATTGTTGCTTCAAGCGAGATTGGTTTGTTTATTTCAAAAATTTTTGTAACCACCTTCAGCTTACTAATTCCTATGTTGTAAACATCTTTACCAGAATAATCGAAAGAATAAAGCTTAACCTGTTCATTAAGAGTTTGACCCAAATCAGTTAAGTTCTGTTCGATTGCAACTCTATTTTCTTGAAAATCTGAAAGAAGATAAATTTCTTTATTAAAATTTTTAGATTCTAAAATTAAATTGGATGCCTTAATTAAAGCAGAATTAATTGTACCGCTTGCGTTTGATACATTTATATTTTTCAGTTTTTCTGCAACCGAATTAATATTTGTAGTAATTGGTACTTCTCCATCGGTGTCTCCCGAAATAAGAATTAATCCTGCTTCGTCTCCTTCTTCCAAATTACTTAACAGTTCTTTAATGGTTTGTACTGCCTGGTTAATATACGAACCATTCTGGTCGACTACGGACATGCTAAACGAATCATCCAGGACAAACAATGCGGTTGTTTTTGCAGCCGATGTTGTTCCGCCGATACTTACACCTTCGAGAGTGGGTCTTGCAAATGCCGTAACAATTAAAAGAATTATTAAAACACGTAGAGCAAGCAAAAGCCATTGTTTCAGTTTTACACGTCTAATTTTATTTTTTTGTAATTCTTTTAAGAAGATCAAGGTGCTGAACTCGATCTTTTTAAGTTTCCTCAGGTTGAGCAGATGAATTATTATAGGTATGGTTGCCGCAGCCAGCCCAATAAGTATTGCAGGGTTTAAAAACGTCATTAACTAATAATCTAAAATAATTTCTTTTTATTATAAAAGTGAACTAATGATTTATAAAAATAGTAATATCTTACTCAGAATTCTATATATCAATTTTTCTATTAACATTATTTTGTCTTAATGTTTAATATCACAAGCAACAAGCTTTTTGCTGATAATACTTGTACCTTTTGAGAGGAAACTATATTTTTGTGTCATAACAAATAAATTAATTGAAGCAAAATGGGAAGAATACTAAAAAGAAGATTAAAACAATCACACTTTGAATCCACTGAGCAGGAAGCAGTGCTGAATATAATTGTTTGCTCAAATCACATCAAATCCCGCATTGAAGCTGTTTGTTTAAAGCATGGTATCACTCATGCACAATTCAATGTATTAAGAATTCTTAACGGCAAATACCCCGAAGGATATCCAAGGGGAGACATAATCATCAGGATGGTAGAACCGGCACCTGATGTAACGAGACTGATTGACCGCTTAATAAAACAAAAGTTGGTAGAACGATATACATCAGACGAGGATAGAAGATTATCACTTACGAAAATAACCAAAAAAGGCAGAGATGTACTGCGAAAAATTAATCCGAAAATAGATTCACTTTTTAAAATGGTTTCAGATAAACTTAATAAAACCGAGAGAAAACAGCTTTCGGTTTTTTTAGAAAAAATTTACTCTGATCTTTTCTAAATATTTTTTAAATAAATATGTGTCGAAACATTATTTGACACTAAGCATAATCACTAATACTACAATAGGAGATAATTATGGATATAGAAGCAAATGTAAAAGACCTCAATCAAATGATTCTCGAAGGAAAGATGCTGGATGCCTTTGAAAAACACTACGCAGATGATGTTGTCATGCAAGATATAAACATGGAGCCAACTGTTGGCAAAGATGCAAACAGAGAAAGAGAAATAAAATGGCTTGAAGGTATTACCGATTTCCGTGGTGCCGAAGTAAAGAATGTAGCTGTGGGGGATAATGTTTCAATGGTGGAATGGTTTATGGATTACTCACATAAAGAATATGGTGATGTTAAAATTGACCAGGTTGCTGTACAGACCTGGAAAGATGATAAAATAGTTAAAGAAGTGTTTTATCACGCCTAATTAAAAATAATAGAGACGTATTGCTATGCGTCTCTAAATTATTTTTTTACTTATTTTTCTCTGCAATTAGGTTTAAAGCACTGCCTGCTTTAAACCATTCAATCTGTGCAGCATTCATTGTTTGATTCAGCATTATCTCATCTTTGGAACCATCTTTATGTTTTAAAATCATTTTAACCTGTTTGCCGGGACTTAGTTCGCTCAATCCTACAATATTTACTTTATCATCTTCCTGTATCTTATCATAATCTGATGGATTTGCAAACGTTAGAGGCAGCACACCTTGTTTCTTTAAATTGGTTTCGTGTATGCGTGCAAATGATTTTACAATGATCGCTTTAGCTCCAAGGAATCTCGGCTCCATTGCAGCATGTTCACGACTCGATCCTTCACCATAATTTTCATCGCCAATTACAACCCATCCTATTCCATCTGCTTTATAATGTCGAGCAACTTCTGGAACGGATTTATATTCGCCGGTTAACCGGTCTTTTACTTTTCCCGGCTCTTCAGTAAAATAATTTATTGCACCGATAAACATATTGTTCGAAATGTTATCGAGATGCCCGCGGAATCTTAACCAGGGACCAGCCATGGAAATGTGATCGGTTGTACATTTACCTTTTGCTTTTAGCAGTATAAAAAGATCTTCGTAATCTTTTCCATCCCATGGTTTAAACGGTTCAAGTAACTGCAGTCTTTCACTCTCGGGATTAACTTTTATTTCAACCGTGGAGCCATCCTCTGCCGGAGGAACAAATCCTTTGCTGCCTTCATCAAACCCGGAAAGTGGAAGTTCCTCACCTTTGGGAGGATCTAATTTTACTTTTTCTCCCTTTTCATTTACAAGTTCATCCGTAATAGGATTGAATGATAAACTTCCTGCAATTGCTAATGCAGTAGTTAATTCGGGGCTTGCAACAAATGCCATCGTTTCAGGATTTCCATCATTACGTTTGGCAAAATTTCTGTTGAAAGATGTAACTATTGTATTCCTCTCTTTTTTCTCAGCTCCTACACGTTTCCACATTCCGATGCAAGGACCACAAGCATTTGCTAAAATTATTCCACCAATATCGGTTAACTTTTTTAACTGCCCATCGCGTTCGATTGTTTTACGAACCTGCTCGGAACCCGGAGTAATGGTAAACTCAGCTTGTGTTTTAAGATTCTTTTCCTTTGCTTGTTGTGCTATGCTTGCAGAACGATCAATATCTTCATAACTGGAATTTGTACAGCTACCAATGAGAGCTACGCTAACTCTATCGATAAAATTATTTTCTATTACAGCTTCTTTCATTTGGGAAATAGGCCAGGCTTTATCAG
>Ga0209987_10001704_pt1 | contig 12069 bp, 9 predicted proteins | sample N074metaG_FD_182134 | JGI IMG/M metagenome (GOLD analysis project Ga0209987, IMG submission 182134) | Deep subsurface microbial communities from Kermadec Trench to uncover new lineages of life (NeLLi) - N074 metaG (SPAdes) (version 2) | ecosystem: Environmental > Aquatic > Marine > Ocean trench... | reverse complement strand
CAATCAATTTCGCCGCATTAATGGTTTATCATTAAATAACCAAGGCAAAATATTCACTGCTTCAGTTGAATATGGAATGCTGATTTTCAAAAATGATTTAGTTACTAAAGTTGATGATGAGAATGAGGTAACCCCGACTCAGTTTTCTTTGAACCAAAATTTTCCTAATCCGTTTAATCCTACGACAAAAATCAGTTATTCAATTCCTTCAAGTGAATACGTTACTCTAAAAATTTATGATATTCTTGGAAGTGAAATTGCTCTTTTAGTAAATAAAGAGCAAACTGCTGGTTTTTATAATGTTGAGTTTAATGCCAACAATTTCCCAAGCGGTATTTACATTTACACCCTGCAATTTGGAAACAATATGCAAAGCAAAAAGATGATTTTATTAAAGTAAAATTCAGAAATGTAGAATGATAAACAGCAATTCGATAATTAATTACTAATTGCTGCATAACTCTTTCGAGTGAGAAAGATCGAAAGAATTTTTCTTAGTTCTTAGAATTACTAATTAAATGTTGTAACATTTCAATTCTATGTGAGTGATTTTTAGTTTCTATTCAATGATTTTTTGGCATTACAATTGTAAGTTTAATTGATGAATTCGCATTTCATCACAAATATATGCTTTATTATTATTAGTATTGTGCTTATTCATTTTAATTATTAGTTTTGTAACTGATGAACAATAAACTTTACACATATGGATTAATATTAATTCTTCTTGTTTCGACAACAGGTCTTACTATTACATGGCACTTGTGCAAAACCTTGAATGTAGTTAGTACTGAAGAATGCGCTATGGAAGACATGGCATCAAATAATGTGTCTCCTAGCTGCTGTGAAAAAGAGGACGCAAAAGAAACTATTTCCGGTTATATGCCTGCGTGCTGTGAAATTGAACTGGTTGAAAATAAAGTTTCCGACCAATTTTTATTTGTTAGTAACGAAACGAATAAAAATACCAACTTTACTGTAATTTTAATTAACACCAATATTCTATGGGATTCAAATCCGTTAGAACATTCCAAATACAATTTACACAATACATCTCCTCCTCATCTCGATAGAGATTTGTATATACAAAACTCGATCCTTCTTATTTAATACCCTTTTGAATTTTTACCAGGAGAGAAATCTCCGCGGGTTAGCTGCATTTTAATGTTCAGCTTACTTTGATAATGATTTAGTTAATAAACAAAATTCAATGATAAGGGTACAAATATGTATTCAATTAAAAATTCAATTTGTGTATTTATATTAATACTGTTTGCATTTAATAATTATGCTCAGGTAGATGATTTAGATCAAATAATAGAGCAGGCAATTTTGCTAAGCCCTAAAATAAAAATGCTTGAGGCTAAACGTAATGCTGCATATAGCAGAATTGATCAATACTCAAATCTGCCAGATCCGATTTTATCACTGGGATTGCGGAATATCCCCACTAATTCTTTTTCTTTTAATCAAGATCCAATGACTCAAAAAGCTATCGGTTTAAGTCAAATGTTCCCCTTCCCCGGAAAACTATCTGCAATTGAAGAAGTTGCAGCAATCGATACTTTAATTATTGATCAGGAAATATATGATACGGTAAATGAAATAAGGCAAATGGTAACGAAGCAATATTATAATCTAAACTACTTTCGCAGGGCAGTTTTCTATGCAAAAGAAAGTAAAAAATTATTGAGGGATATAGCTGATGTAGTTAGTGTAAAATATTCGGTTTCCACTGCAAGCCAGCAGAACCTGATTAAAGTGCAATTAGAACTAACAAGAATTGATGAAAAGATTGCAGACATAGTAAGCAAAGAAAAATCAACTCTTTCCGAACTTAATGCATTTCTTCTGCGCGATGCCAAAACCGATATTAGAACAGAGCTAATTGATAAAATTAAAACGGTTGATCTGAATGTGCATGAACTAAATGCAATCGCAAAAAACAATCGTCCATTATTAAAAGGTATTCAGTTATCCGAAAAACGTGCAGGTCTTAAATTAAAGGTTGCCGAAAGAGAGTTTTACCCGAATATAAGATTGGGCGTTAACTATTCTTTTAGACAAGATTTAGTTAACTCAACTATGGGCGGAACAGATTTGTTTACCATAGCCCTGGGAATATCGCTGCCGCTTAACTATGGCGGCAAATATACGGCAAAAGAAGAAGAAGCAATTTACCTGCAGCAATTCCATTCGGAACAATATTCTTCGGCATTACAATTCCTCGATGGAAGATTCGGCTCTGCTATTGCCGACCTGGAATCACTGGAAGAAAGAATTAAACTATTTGAAGAAGGTCTGCTGCCCCAGGCAGTGCAAAATCTAAATTCAACTTTAGCCAGTTACCAGGTAAATGAAGTTGACTTTATTAATGTAATTGATGCACAGGATCTATTATTCAAAATAGAAACAAATTTATATAAGCTAAAAACAGATTATTTAAAACAAATAGCTGATCTGGAATTTTTAGTTGGTACAAGTTTACAATAAATAAGATCGGAGATAGAAACAGTGGAAAACAAAAACATAATTATCGGGGTGCTTGCATTGGCGTTAGTAGCAGCTTTGCTTTACATTTTCGTATTTAGTCTCGGCAGTGATGATCATATGCTTATAACTGCTGACGGACAGCTTTACACATGTGGTATGCATCCCGAATTAATATTGGATGAACCAGGCAACTGCCCGATTTGTGGAATGAACCTCACACCAATTAGAGGTAATAATCAGCGAACTTCCGGCGAAAGAAAAATACTTTACTGGCGAGCGCCTATGAACCCAAATGAAGTTTACGATAAACCCGGGAAATCCAGGATGGGAATGGACTTAGTGCCCATATACGAAGATGAAGGTTCGGAAACCGGTGTTGTAACAATAGATGGTACAACACAACAAAATATGAATTTAAAAACAGTAGCTATAAAAGTTAGGAAACTGAATGCACAGGTAATTACAAACGGAATATTAGAAATAGATGAAAGAAATGAATTTGTAATTACAACTAAAGTCGGTGGCTGGGTGGAAAAACTTTATGTTAACTATACAGGACAGGAAGTTAAAAAAGGCGAGAAGTTAATCGACATATACTCACCTGAACTTGTGGCAGCGCAACAGGAATATATCACTGCTCTATCCTATGCTGCTTCTGTAATGAACAGCTCTGATGAAAACATTGCCGCCAGCGGTAAAGAACTTACAAATAATAGTATTAGAAAATTAGAACTACTTGATATTAGCAGCCTTGAAATTGAGCGACTAAGAAAAACAAAAGAGATAAATAAATATGTTACACTTTATGCACCATTTGATGGAACAGTAATTCACAAACAAGTTACAGAAGGAGAAAAAATTAATCCCGGTTCTCCTCTTTTAAGAATAGCCGATTTACGAAATTTATGGCTTATGGCTGATGTTTATGAATATGAACTTTCTAAAATAAAAGTCGGTTCTTCTGCAGATATAAGATTTAATTTTTTGCCCGGAAAAATATTTAAAGGCAAGATTTCATTTATCTATCCAACTTTGGATGCAAAAACAAGAACTGTAAAAGTCAGAATTGATATGCCTAATTATAATAAGGAATTGAAGCCCTCAATGTTTGCCACAATAAAAATAAAAGGCGAAGACCTTGGAAACTACCCGGTAGTACCTGAAGACGCGATCATAAGAAGCGGACAGAATAATATTATTATTCTCGCGCTTGGCGACGGTAAGTTTAGACCGGTTGATGTTAAACTTGGAAACTACGCAGATGGTTATTACCAGGTATTGGATGGTTTAACTGATGGGAATAAAATTGTTACTTCGGCTCAATTCCTAATTGATTCCGAAAGTAATCTTAGAGCAGCTTTAACCAAATTTACAAGCTCAGAAGAATCCAATGACGATATGTCCGATATGAACATTGATGAATCGACCGGTGATAATAGCAAAGAAACTGAGGAATTAAAAAGTCCACTCATTAGAATAGGTACTATCGATTTGGAGTCCATTGATGAAAATAAAGATGGAAAACTATATCAGGATATAATGGATTGGAATGTGATATCCGACGAGCCGGGTAGCTGTCCTATATGTGGAATGAAGCTTCGTGAATTTACTATTGATGAAGTAAAAGCTAATCTTAATGAACATGGTTTTGAATATAAAAATTAACTGGTCATTGCGAGGAGCACAGCAGTAGCCCTATGACGAAGCAATCTACTTAAATTAATGAGATTACTTTATCCCGATGAATCCGGATTCGCAATGACTATTAAAAAAAGTTTTGGAGAAAATTAATGATATCAAGTACTCAAAAAGACGGCTTAATTGCAAAAACAATCGAGTGGTCAATAAACAATAAAATTTTAGTTATTATTCTTACAGTTGCTCTGATACTCGCAGGTATCTGGGCAATAAACAACACCTCTATTGATGCTATACCTGATTTGAGCGATGTACAGGTAATTATTTATACAGAGTATCCGGGTCAGGGTCCGCAAATTGTTGAAGACCAGGTTACCTACCCCTTAACGACTAAAATGCTCTCGGTACCTTTTGCCAATGATGTGCGTGGTTATTCCTTCTTCGGATTTTCAATGGTATACATAATATTTGATGACGGCACAGATATTTACTGGGCTCGAAGCAGGGTACTTGAATACCTGAGTTCGATGCAGAGTGAATTCCCGGAAGGAGTTTCTCCCCAGTTAGGACCGGATGCAACCGGTTTGGGGTGGGTCTATCAATACATATTAAAATCTGATAAGCGAAGCCTTCAGGAATTACGTTCTATTCAGGATTGGTTTTTACGCTACGAGCTTTCTGCTATCCCCGGAGTTTCTGAAGTAGCCAGTATTGGTGGTTTTGTAAAACAATACCAGGTAAATGTCGATCCTATTAAACTTGCCTCTTACGATATACCACTTAGCAAGGTAAAGATGGCTATAAAAAGCAGCAACAATGATGTCGGCGGTAGATTAATGGAAATGGGGGAAACTGAATTTATGGTTCGAGGATTAGGATACATAAAAAGTGTAAACGATTTGAAAATCGTGGCTATAGGTATGAACAAGAATACGGGGACCCCAATCTATCTTAAGGATGTAGCCAATATCGATATAGGACCTGAACTTAGACGCGGTCTGGCGGATTGGAACGGTGAGGGAGAAGTCGTCGGGGGAATTATTATTCAACGATTTGGCGAAAATGCGTTGGCTGTTATTGAACGTGTTAAGAAACGATTGGAAGAATTAAAATCTTCTTTACCGGATGATGTAGAGATTGTTACTGCATACGACAGGTCAGCTTTGATAGAACGAGCAGTTGATTATCTTGGTGATAAGTTGTTAGAGGAAGGAATTATTGTTGCTCTTGTGATTATCGGTTTCTTGCTTCATTTCAGGAGTTCTTTAGTTGTTATATTTACTCTGCCTACTGCTGTATTAGCTGCAATGCTTGTAATGCATATACAGGGAATAAATGCTAACATTATGTCTCTTGGCGGCATAGCTATAGCCATTGGAGTGCTGGTGGATGCAGCAATAATTATGGTTGAAAACTCACACTCACATATTCTGCATAATCAATTGCAACCGGAAGGAAAACAAAAACCTCACTGGGCTGTTATTTTGGAATCTTCTAAAGAAGTAGGTCCGGCAATATTTTTCTCACTATTAGTTGTGGTTGTTTCATTTCTTCCTGTATTTGCTTTGGAACAACAAGAGGGACGATTATTTAAACCTCTGGCGTATACAAAAACATACGCAATGGCAGCAGGCGCTATTTTATCTATTACAATTGTGCCTGTGTTAATGGGCTATTTTGTTCGCGGAAAGATGAGGAAAGAAGAAGATAACCCGTTTACAAAATTTCTAATGAGAATATACCATCCTATAGTCGATTTTGTTATAAAGAGAAGATGGTGGGTAATAGTTGTTGCAGTTGTTATTGTATTAATTACTTATATCCCGTTCTCAAAACTTGGTTCAGAGTTTATGCCTGATCTATACGAAGGTGATCTGCTTTATATGCCCACTACTCTTCCGGGTATTTCAATTACTAAAGCAAGGGAATTACTTCAGCAAACTGATAAAATTATCAAAACTTTTCCGGAAGTTGAATCAGTAATGGGTAAGATTGGCAGAGCTGAAACACCAACCGATCCTGCTCCACTCTCTATGATTGAAACAACTATACAGCTTAAACCAGAGGAAGAATGGCGCGAAGGGATGACTCCGGAAAAATTAATTGCAGAAATGGACGCTGCAATTCAAATACCCGGTTTAACAAATGCATGGACAATGCCCATAAAAACAAGGATTGATATGCTTTCAACGGGAATAAAAACACCTGTGGGTATAAAAATCGGTGGTCCGGATCTCGAAGTTCTTCAACAAATTGGAAAACAAATTGAGAAGATTGCACGAACTATTCCAGGTACACGCTCTGCTTTCGCAGAACGTACAGTGGGGGGTAATTATGTAGATTTCAAAATTGACCGGAATTCTATAGCAAGATACGGTCTTACAATTGGTGATGTTCAGGATGTATTTATGTCTGCAATCGGTGGCGTGAATATTACCAAAACGGTTGAAGGTTTGGAAAGGTATCCTGTAAATCTCAGATATCAGAGAGATTACAGAGAAAATATTGAATCACTGAGAAGAGTATTAGTTCCTCTACACGGCGGTGGTAATATACCCCTGGAAGAACTTGGTGAGATTACAATTACAAAGGGTCCTCCGGTTATTAAATCTGAAAATGCAAGACCGAATGCATGGGTTTATATAGATTTAGAAAATATAGACGTCGGTACGTATGTAGCAAATGCTCAGAAAATTATTGGCGAGCAAGTGGAAATACCTGAGGGTTATTCACTGATATGGAGTGGACAATATGAGTATATGGAAAGAGCGGCTAAAAAATTAGCCCTCGTCATACCAATAACGTTACTTTTAGTAATACTACTACTTTATTTCAATACAAAATCGTTTGTAAAAACCGGAATAATTCTTCTCGCACTTCCATTTTCTATGGTCGGATCAATCTGGTACCTTTATTTAGCCGATTATAATACCAGTGTTGCAGTTTGGGTTGGGATAATAGCGTTGCTCGGTATTAGTGCCGAAACTGGCGTGATTATGCTTCTTTACTTAGATATTGCTTATGAAAACTGGAAAAAAAAGGGAATGCTCAAAACATTAGCAAATCTTAAGGATTCAATATTTGAAGGTGCGGTTAAAAGAATCAGACCTAAAATGATGACAGTTACTGTTACCTTTTTTGGTTTGCTTCCAATTGTAATCGGGTATGGTACCGGTGGTGATGTAATGAAAAGGATTGCAGCCCCTATGATAGGAGGTATTTTTACAAGCTTTATTATGGAACTGACAATCTTCCCGGCAGTGTTTTATTTATGGAAAAAAAGAGAACTGAAGAAACTGAACCTGATAACTGAAAATCGTACGGAGAAATAATATGAAAAAAATAATTGCATATATAAGAAAAGAAAAAGCTGATACAGTTATTGCCAAATTAGAAGAAGCTGGTGTAAAAGGAATGACTTTGATCGATGCTAGTGCCATTGCCGAATTGGTGGATAAAGAAGCATTCAGTTACTCAAATGAATATGTACAAAAGTATAGCCAAGTTGTAAAAATTGAATTGGTATCTAATGATTCTAACGTTGATAAACTCGTTAATGTAATAAGTTCTTACGGTAAAACGGGACGCAGCGGCGACGGATGGATATTTGTTGCCCCTATTGATAAAGCAGTGAGAATTAAAACCGGCGCAGTAAATGATTTCAATAATCTTTAATTAATAACAAGATATGCCAGATCTCTGAGATCTGGCATATCTACACTATTACTAAAAAACATAAGGAGAAAAAAATGTTAAACAAAACTTCAAACTTCGTAGTGACAGTCCTGGTAACACTATTGATAACGGCAGGACTATCTCTGGCACAGGAAGAGAACTCAAAAGAACAAAATCATAGTGATATGAAAGGTCATAATATGAACCATGAAACTATGGCGGATTCTTGCAAGATGATGAAGAGCAATAAACATATGGATCACGACAAAATGATGGGTTCAGATCATAAAGAGATGATTAAAGATAATAAATCCATTGTTCACGAAGGCACAATAGACCTTGCGGCAATTGATGAAAATGGTGACGGGAAAGTTTACCAGGATCAAATGTGCTGGAATGTTGTTTCCGATGAATCGGGAGAATGCCCACAATGCGGGATGAAACTAAGCGAAGTTACACTTGGCAAAGCAAAAGCCAATCTCGAAGAGAATGGCTTTGAAGTAAAATAATGTAAATATGTGATAAACCAAAGGTGGAATGAAACCGAATATCAATTACTGTTTAACTCGGTTTTTCTAACAATTTAAGGATTAAAAGAATTTATAAATATTAAATAGAAAAGGAGTCATTATGCAATTCGTACCAGAATGGGCACCGAACATTCATCCGATGATTGTTCATTTCCCATTAGTTCTCTTAGTCTTTGCAATATTATTTGATATTGCTGGTCTAATCTTAAAAAAAGAGACCTGGTTATCTAAATCTTCACTCATACTATATCTATGTGGAATAACAGCGGTGTTAATAGCATTCCTTACTGGCAAAGCTGCGGCAGATAGTTTGGATATTCCTGCCAATGTAATCTCCTCGGTAAACGAGCACGCCGATTGGGCTGAAATAACTTTATGGTTTTTTGCAATTTATATAGTTATCCGCATAACAGTTGGTGTTGCATTTAAGTCGTTAAGAAAAATACTTTTTGTGCCAATTGTGTTAATCGGAATTATTGGTATTTATTTCTTATATCAAACAGGAGACCATGGAGCAAAATTAGTTTATGGTTATGGATTAGGCACTGGTAATATTATTAAAACAGAAGCGAATAAAGAAAAAGTAACAGATGATTCTCAGTCAAACATAGAAGATTCAATTTTTACCATAAATAAAAATGGTTCATGGAAATTAATTGCTTCCCCCGGTATTGATAATATTCTGTCCGATAAGTTTGTCTGGGTTAAAGGTGCGCTTTCTGATCTTAATTTAATGTACGACAAGAGTGAATCTGCAATCATGTTCCATGTAACACAAGAAGCAATGTTTGTCTTTGATAATAAAATTAAAAGTGTACAGGTAACCGCAATAATTAATATTGATGGTCTCAATGGTAAGATGGAGTTAGTACATCATTTTACTGATAAGAATAATTATGATTTCCTGGAAATCGGCAATGGAGAAATTTCTCTTTCTAGAAAAAGTAATGGAGAGATAAAAATCTTTAAAAAAAATAAATTCCAAAACAGTGGCTGGATTGAAGTAAAAGTCATCAGCGATGGAACTCACTTCAGAGGTTATGTAAATAATAAGATGATTGTGCACGGACACGATAGTGAGCCAGAACCAGGCAGCATTGGAATAAAGCTCTCAGGGTCAGGGATTATTAGTATTAAGATGATTAATTCTGAATCTTTAAAAAATTAGTTTCTATTTACGTAAGAGTATTACTTATGGAAATAATTGATGGATTTGGATTCATTAGTATTTATTAGATCTAAAGGAGAATAATAAAATGATGGATGGATTTTTCGGAATGGGACTTGGCTGGATTGTCTGGCTAATAATTATTGTCCTAATAGTGTGGGTGGTATTTCAATTCAAGAGCGATAATCGCGGACATTACTCTAAAAGCAGTGAGGCCCCGTTGGATATATTAAAGAAGCGTTACGCTAACAGTGAGATAAGCGAAGAAGAATTTGATAGAATGAAAAATGATTTAACGTAATTAATAGAAAGGTTAGTAATTGGAACATCATAATCATCAAGAAGGGAAAACACATAAAGATCAGGGTCATCAGCATAAAGACGAACACGAACACCACGATCATTCAAACATGATTGAAGATTACAAAAGGCGTTTCTGGATTTCGCTTGGATTGACTATCCCGATATTACTCCTTTCACCGATGATTCAGAAATTCCTGGGATTGGATGATTCATTAAGTTTCGCAGGATCGCAGTTCGTCCTTTTTTCCATTTCCACAGTTGTATTCTTTTACGGCGGCTATCCGTTTTTAAAGGGGCTTTTCGATGAAATGAAAAAGCTACAGCCCGGTATGATGACACTTATTGCAATTGCAATATCTATTGCATATTTCTATAGCAGTGCAGTTGTGTTTGGGTTAGGCGGAAAAATGTTCTTCTGGGAACTTGTAACTTTAATTGACATTATGCTGCTCGGGCATTGGATAGAAATGAAATCGGTGATGGGTGCATCAAAAGCTTTGGAGAAATTAGCAAAACTGATGCCTTCGAATGCTCATAAGATTATGGATGATGGTAACATTATTGATGTTCCGCTTGAGGAGCTTAAAACAAACGATAGGATTTTAGTTAAACCAGGAGAAAAAGTTCCTGCCGACGGGGTTGTAGTTGATGGGCAATCATCAGTTAATGAAGCAATGCTTACCGGTGAATCTAAACCGGTAATAAAAAAAGCTAAAGATAAAGTTATTGGTGGAGCAGTTAACGGTGAAGGATCGCTCGAAGTTGTCGTTGAAAATACCGGGAAAGATTCTTTCTTATCACAAGTAATTGATCTTGTAAAAGAAGCACAGGAAAGTAAATCTAAAACTCAGAATTTGGCAAACCGTGCTGCTTTCTGGCTTACAATAATTGCTATCCTTGGCGGTTCAATAACTTTAGCCTACTGGATAACGATTGGAAACCAGGATTTTGATTTCGCTCTTGAAAGAATGGTTACAGTCATGGTAATCACCTGTCCACATGCTCTTGGTTTGGCTGTGCCGCTGGTAGTTGCAGTATCTACTGCAATCGCCGCATCAAGCGGTTTGCTGATCCGTGATCGTACTGCTTTTGAGAGTGCAAGAAATATAGATGCTATCATTTTTGATAAAACCGGAACATTAACAAAAGGCGAGTTTGGTATAACTGATATAATTAGTTTTGATAACAGTCTAAGTGATGATGAGATAGTTAAGTATGCAGCTTCTGTTGAAAAACACAGTGAACATCCGATAGCTCAGGGAATCGTCAAATCTTCAGATGTTAATTATGATGTTAAGGATTTCAGAGCAATACCCGGTAAGGGCGCGGTGGGTAAAGTTAACAACCAAACTGTTAGTGTTGTCAGCCCCGGTTATTTACGCGATGAAAAAATAAATGTCACTGACAATCAAATAGAAGTACTTCATGAACAGGGTAAAACTGTAGTCTTTCTTTTAATTGATAATAAACTCAAAGGTGCGATTGCTTTAGCTGATATAATTCGCGAAGAATCAAAAGAAGCAATAGCTAAGTTCAAAGACCTTGGAATTAAAACGATAATGCTAACCGGAGATAATGAAAAAGTAGCAAAATGGGTTTCGGATGAATTAGGATTAGACGAATACATAGCTGAAGTTCTGCCGCATCAAAAAGCTGAAAAAGTAAAAGAGTTTCAAGCTAGAGGCTATATTGTTGCTATGACCGGCGACGGAGTAAATGATGCGCCTGCTCTTGCACAGGCAGATGTAGGAATTGCCATCGGTGCAGGAACAGACGTTGCAGTAGAAACAGCAGATATTGTTTTGGTTCGCAGCAATCCTTTAGACGTTTTAGCAATTATAAAATTAGCAAAAGCAACTTATAAAAAGATGGTTCAAAATTTAATTTGGGCAACAGGTTACAATGCAATTGCAATTCCGCTTGCTGCCGGGGTTTTATATAATTTGGGAATAGTTCTCAGCCCTGCTTCTGGTGCTGCACTTATGTCACTAAGTACAGTTATAGTTGCGATTAATGCTAAAATGTTAAAGATGTAGGAAAAGAGAAATTAAAATAAATATTTTGGGATCATCATTTAGTTTATTTGGTTGGTTTTTCCAGATTATGTTGTTTACTGTTTTTATATGGTTTGTTTTCAAATTTCAGGAAAGATGAAATAATGAAAAAAGATTTAATATAACTTTTTAACCCGATAATTTAGAAGGAGAATAACTATGTCTTACTATTTTTCAAAAAAACTGGATTTGGGGTTTAAGGAGGCAA
>Ga0209987_10001701_pt1 | contig 12080 bp, 11 predicted proteins | sample N074metaG_FD_182134 | JGI IMG/M metagenome (GOLD analysis project Ga0209987, IMG submission 182134) | Deep subsurface microbial communities from Kermadec Trench to uncover new lineages of life (NeLLi) - N074 metaG (SPAdes) (version 2) | ecosystem: Environmental > Aquatic > Marine > Ocean trench... | reverse complement strand
CGCCAAAATCGTCAAACTGCGCCCTGACGGCGACCCGGAGACCGGCCTGCAGCCGTGCCGTTTCGTCGATCCGGCCAACGTCGTCGGCGCCGCGCCGACCGAGACCGGCCACCTCTTTTTCACCAACGCCACCGGCAACCTGGCCGCGGGCGTCTGGGAGGCGACGGCCTACAAGGAGGAGATCGACGGCTACCCGGTCGACGAATTGATGATCGTTCTCGAAGGCTCGGTGACCGTCACCGATGCCGAGGGGATCAGCGAAACCTTCTCCGCCGGCGATGCCTTCATCATGCCGAAAGGCTTCAGGGGACCGTGGGAGAACACCGAAACGATGCGGAAATACTACATGATTCTGGAGTGACGGGAGATAATCGAAGCTGGCTGCCGGCAGGCATCTCCAGCCTCTCCTCAACGGGTGCGAGGTTGATCGACCCTGTTCGACAACGCCGAAATGAACAGGGAAAAGAGCTTGGCCTGAGAGGAAATGCCAAGCTTTGCGTAAATGTTCCTGCGGTGAATCTTGACCGTTCCCGGCGCGATGTTCAGCACCTTGGCAATCGAATCCGACGAATGTCCCCTCAGAACCAGGCTCACCACCTCGCATTCCCGCGGCGTCAGCACGGAGCGCCCGAAATTTCTGAAGGCGTAATCCAGGTAACGCTCGAGAATCTCGTGCTCGGGGTCGATCTTGCTGCTGGAGAAGCGGCCCGACAGGCTCTCCCAATGGTATTCTGCCGCGGCAAGAACGAAAGGCGCGATCTCACGCAGCCGGTTCATCTCCCTCTCGCTGAAGACTTGCCGGTTCCCTGCTCGCATCAGCGAAATCACCACGCGCACCTCGGCCGGAAGGGCGACGACGAATCCGATTTCCTCGGAAAGACCTGTACTCACGTAGTAGGAGCGGAAATATTCGCTCTGGTAAAAGCGGTCCGGCGCCAGGTCGCGAATCCTGTACAAGCTAGCCGGAACCTTGTCCCGGCATGCTTGAAAAAATGGATCGAGCAGGTAAGGGCCCTCCTGATAGATCGACACGAAGACTTCTCGTCGCGTGGCACCGAAATTATCGAAGAGATCGAGCGGCCGTTCGTCACCACGATAGGCGAACATCACGGAGAAATCGAATTCCACAAGACTGCCCAACGCCGCGACGAGATGTGGAGCGAAATCCGGCGTTCTTTGCGCAGAAACCACCTTCGCTATCTTCTCGTGCCACTCCCGGTTCTGGATGCCCATTTTTCTCCTTTTCAGCGCCGTGCTCGCCTATCCCTCTTTCGCGCTCTGCGTGAGCAGATAGTCCTTTGGAGGTATATCAATCCAAACCGGGTTTTGCGAATATGGCGGCCTTCGAGGGTATATATCTCGGCAAGACAAAAGTCGCCGAAAAACCGAAAACAGGGGATAGATGTGACCGCGCAGGGCGCGAACGGTATCGACATCGAGTTTCGTGACGTGACGAAGCGCTTTGGCGCCGTGACAGCCGTTCAATCGATGAGCCTGAAGATCGCGACCGGCGCGTTCTTCAGTTTTCTCGGCCCCTCCGGCTGCGGCAAGACGACATCGTTGCGGATGATTGCCGGCTTTGAGCAGACCACCGAGGGCGACGTGCTGATCGAGGGGCGGTCGGTCGTCGGAACGCCCGCTTATCGACGCCCGGTCAATATGGTCTTTCAACACTATGCCCTGTTCCCGCATCTGAACGTCTTCGACAATGTCGCCTACGGTTTACGCCAGCGTACGCCACGCCCGAACAAGGCGACGGTCACGCGCAAAGTCGGCGAGGCCCTCGAACTGGTACGGCTTTCCGGTTTCGAGAGGCGGCGCAGCTGGGAGCTGTCGGGGGGCCAGCAGCAGCGTGTCGCCCTGGCGCGCGCGCTCATCAACCGGCCGACAGTGCTGCTGCTGGACGAGCCGCTTGGCGCACTCGACCGCAAGCTGCGGCGCGACATGCAGATCGAGCTGCAGACATTGCAACGCGAGGTCGGAATTACCTTCGTGCTGGTCACTCACGACCAGGAGGAAGCGCTGTCGATGAGCGATACGATCTGCATCATGAATGAGGGGCGGGTTGTGCAGATGGGTGGCGCGCAAAAACTCTACGACGATCCTCTGAACCGCTATGTCGCCGATTTTATCGGCAAGTCGAACTTCATTTCCGGCGTTCTGGAGAACGTCGAGGAGGAGGGTGGCATTCTGCGCGATACGCAGGGGCGCGCCTTCGTCGGGCGCCGCCCGAGTGGCGGCCCGCATCTGGCCAGTGGAGCGCAAGCCGTGCTTGCGATACGCCCGGAGATGGTCCTTTTGCTCGGCGAGACGAACCCGGAGCGCGCGCAGACTTACGATGTGGTCTTCGAAGGGCGGATCAAGAATCGCATTTTCCTCGGCGAGCAGACGGAATACCTGGTCGCTGTCGACGGCGTCGGCGACATGCTGGCGCTTGTATCCAAATACGCGGAAGGACAGCACGGCGCCTTTGGCGAAGGTCAGGCGGTGCAAGTCGCCTGGAACAATCGCTCCGCGCTCTTGCTGGAGGATGCATGAGAGCCGCGGCAAACGTTGCGGCAAACACGGTCGAGGTACCGTATAAAAGGGAGGAACCTCACAATGTCTGACAAGAAGTTTCCTGACGCCATCGACGCCAAGGAGTTCATGTACCAGCTGCGGCGCTATCAGAAAGGCTCGGTCAGTCGCCGGCATTTTCTCGGCGTGACCGGTCTGGGCGTGGCCACGGCTGTCATGGCCAGTGCGGTGCCCGGCCTTGGCCGTTCCGGCAAAGCCTGGGCAGCCAGTGATATCGGCGACCGCGTTTCCATCGCCACCTGGCCGAACTACTACAATCCCGAGAACTATGAACAGTTCACCAAGATGACCGGCGCGGACGTTCGGATCAGTGTTTTCGGGTCGAACGAGGAGATGTTGGCAAAGCTTCAGGCCGGGGGCACCGGGTGGGATGTCATTGTGCCGACCAACTATACGATCTCGACTTACGTCGAACTCGATCTGTTCCAACCGCTCGACCTCGCGCGGTTGCCGAACTTCGAGGAGTCCGCCTACATCGCCCGCTTCATCGAGCCGGGCACCGTCGGTGGCAAGGTCTACGCGGTGCCCAAGAACTGGGGCACCACCGGGTTTGTCATCAACCGGGACAAGCTGACAATGACTGTCGACAGCTGGAAGACGTTCTGGGATGTCACGCGCGGGGAAGCTTCCAGCCGGGTGATGGTCCACGATTATCAGCTCACCACGATCGGCAACGCTCTCAAGTATTTCGGTTACTCGTTCAATTCCGTCGACCCCGGCGAACTGGCCGACGCCGAGAAGCTGCTGATCGACAGCAAGCCGCACCTGTTCGCCATCAGTTCGGACTATCAGCCGTCGATGCGCAGCACCGATGCCTGGATGTCCATCGCCTGGACCGGCGACGGCCTGCAGCTGCACCGCGACATGCCGCAGATCGACTACGTGCTGGGCAAGGAAGGCGGAGAGCTGTGGAGCGACTTCTACGCCATCCCGAAGAGCGCCCCGCACCTCGATGCGGCTTACGCCTTCATCGACTTCCTGCTCGATCCCGAGGTCAACGCCAAGGAGGTTGCGGTGCACGGTTACCCCAGTCCGGACAACCGAACGACGGCGCTATTGCCCGAGGAGATGACCTCCGATCCGATCATGTACCCGGCCAAGGAGCTGCTTGATCCGCTGGAGTTCGGTGCGGCGGTGACGCTCACGGATCCGTTGCGGGCCGAGATCATGGCCCGCTTCAAGTCCGCCTGATCGGAACCATAGCCGCAGCTAGGACTGGGACAGACGATGGCGGCCAGATCAGCCTTGGAGAGGCGGGGAGCTCGGTTAACGGCGTTGTTGCTGTTGCCGACCACCCTGTGGTTTCTCGTCTTGCTGATCATGCCGCTCACCGTCGTCCTGGTCTTCAGTTTCGGCGAGCGTGCGCCCTTCGGAGGGTATCAGGCTGCTTTCACGCTGGAGCAGTATGCCAACCTTCCGGCGCGGCTGACCGCCTTCACCAACACTCTGACTCTGGCCCCGCTGGGCACCTTCCTCTGTTTGGTGATCGCGTATCCGCTGGCCTATTACCTGGCGGTAAAAGCGGGAGCGCGCGTGAAGCTCCTGCTCCTTATCCTGGTCATCGTGCCGTTCTGGACCAGTTTTCTGATCCGGACCTATGCCTGGATTTTCATCCTCGGCGGCGGGGGGATTCCGCGTCTGCTCGATTTCATCGGCTTCGAGGATGTGCGCATCATCAACACGCCGTTGGCGGTCCTGATCGGGATCGTCTACGGATACCTTCCGCTGATGATCTTTCCGATCTATGTCAGCCTCGAGAAGCTCGACAAGCGCCTCCTGGAAGCCTCCAGCGATCTTGGCGGCACGCCTCTGCGTACCTTCCTCCAGGTTACCTTGCCGTTGTCGCTGCCGGGACTTGTTACCGGATCGCTCCTGGTCTTCATCCTGCTGATGGGCGAATACCTGATTCCGGCCCTGCTGGGCGGCTGCAAGGTGTATTTCGTCGGTAACGCGCTGGTCGATCTCTTCCTGCAATCGCGAAACTGGCCATTCGGATCCGCGGTAGCGATCGCTCTGGTCGTGATCATGCTGGTGGCGATTGCGATCTATCTTGCCGCCGTGGGCAGAGAACGTACGCGCAGCGATACGTCGCTGGTCTAGGAAACGGTGAAGACGATGCGCCTCTACGCAGCAGTCATATACTTTTTCCTCTATGGGCCGATCGCACTGATTGTGCTGTTCAGCTTCAACGCCGGCCGTCATGCCGCCAGCTTCGAGTGCTGCTCGACTGTCTGGTACGGCCGCACCCTCAAGAACACCTTCCTGCTGGAATCCCTGGGCACCAGCCTTTTCATCGCCGGGACGACAGCGGTGCTGGCCACGGTCATGGGAACCATGGCGGCCCTGGCCCTGCAGCGGGTCCGCGGCGTGGCGCGGTTGATCTTCGACGTCCTGACCTATGTGGCGATCATCATACCCGGGATCGTTATCGGCATCGCGACGCTGGTGGCGCTGGTGGCGGCCTTTAACGTGCTGAATCCGCTCATCGAACAGCTCTGGCCCGGCGGGGTGGAAAGCGCGCCGCGGCTCAGTCTCGGCTTCGGATCGGTGATTGCCGCCCATACCCTGTTCACCATGGCATTGGTCATCATCATCGTCCGGGCCCGGATTCAGGGCATGGATCAGTCGCTGATCGAGGCCTCGGCGGATCTCTACGCGACACCCTGGCGGACCTTCCGGCAGGTGACTCTGCCGCAGATTCTGCCGGGCGTGCTGGCCGGTTTTCTGCTGTCCTTCACCTTCAGCTTCGACGATTTCATCATCGCCTTCTTCGTCGCCGGCTCGAAGACGACCCTGCCGATTTATATCTTCTCCTCGATCCGGCGCGGCATCACTCCCGAGACCAACGTCATCGCCACCGTAGTGTTCGCCTTTTCGCTGACGCTGCTTGTTGCCGCTCAGATTCTGCTCCGCCGGCGTGACCGTGGCGGGCACAAAGCGGCCTGAACCCGGCACCATCTTCTTGTCCCGCGCCGACCAACCAGAAAGGAAGCAGGAACCATGATACTCGAGGGTCGCGTGGCGATCGTGACGGGGGCCGGGTCAGGTATCGGCCGGGCCGGAGCCCGGGCCTTGGCCCGGGAGGGCGCTGCGGTGGTCGTCGCCGACAAGGTGGGTGAGGCTGGCGAAGAAACGGCTGAGATGATCCGCGCCGATGGCGCGCGCGCGCTTGCCGTGACTACCGATGTCACCGACGACACCCAGGTGACTGCGCTTGTCGAGCGAACGATCGCCGAGTTTCACCGGATCGATATCCTGCACAGCCATGCGGGGATACAGGTGGAAGGCACCCTCGAGGAGGTCGAGCCGGAGGGCATGGACGACTCCTGGAGACTGAATGTGCGGGCCCATTTCATGACCGCACGCGCCGTGGTGCCGCAGATTCGCCGTCAGGGCGGGGGTTCCATTATCATCACCTCGTCGAACTCCGGCGTCTTCTACGACCACGAGATGATCGCCTACGCCACAACCAAGCACGCCGTCGTGGCGATGGTCCGGCAGATGGCGATCGACTATGGCCGGGAAGGCATTCGCTTCAACGCCCTCTGCCCAGGGTGGGTTGATACCCCCTTCAATGCTCCCTTCATGCGCCAGATGGGCGGACGGAAGGCTCTGGAGCGCCATGTCAGGGAAAAAATACCTATGGGGCGCTGGGCCAGCGTCGATGAGATTGCAGAGGCCATTCTTTTCCTGGCGTCAGACCGCTCTTCGTTCATGACCGGCCAGGCCCTTGTGATCGATGGCGGAGAGTGCATCGCCTGATACTAGAGCAAATTCCTCCGCGAGTTATCTCTTCGCAGTCCCGGTCGCGTCATTGTCCGCAACGATGATCTCCAATGACCAGGCTTCCATCGCGGTGCACAGGTCGTCGGGCGGAGGCGCGTCGGTGACCAGCTTGTCGACCATGGACGGGTCGCAGACCACGATCGGCCCGCCGCGCCCGAACTTGGTGCTGTCGGCGGCGACGATGCGGGTGTTGGCGCGCAGCATGATTTCACGCGAGAATTCCGCCTCCTGGAGGTCGAACAGCATGAATCCCCGGTCGGCGTTGATCGCGGTCGCCGAGCAGATCGCGTAGTCGACCTGGAACCGGCGCACGAAAGCGATCGGCTCGGCGCCGAACGCACCGCCGTCATGGGCACGCAACTCCCCCCCGGCCATGAACACCCGGTTGTTGTTGCGTGCCGCGAGGAGATGCGCAACGGCCACCGAGTTGGTTACCACGAAGAGATTGCGATGATTGCGCAGGGCGCGTGCGATATAGGCGGTGGTCGAGCCGATATCGAGAAACAGCGAGTCGCCATTGTTGACGATGGCGGCGACCCGCGCCGCGATCCGGCGCTTGGCTTCCGGGTTCTGATCCATGCGCTGCTGGAAGCTGGGCTCGATTTCTGCGTCGGGCAAATGAACGCCGCCATGGACCTTTCGCACCAGCCCGTCATCGGCGAGTTTTTTCACGTTCCGGCGAATGGTTTCCTCCGACACGCCCAATCGTGCCGCCAGCGTCTGAATCCGGCTCGACCCGCCGTTCAGGCGAAGCGCCTCGATGATTTCGCGCTCGCGGTGGGTGGCGCGGCGCGCGGCGAATGGCCTGGTAGCCATGGCGTTCTCCAACAGAATCCTCACCTGCCTCGGATTCGAGTATCCCCGAATACCCGATAAAACCACAAAAACCCACAATAATGAGATATTTTTCACTTTGTCGTTGAGTTTCGTGGGATTTTGGGGGAATTTCAAGGTGCCACCCGTCGAATCGATACTGGCCCGCGCGGCCGGAGCGATGGGGGCTGGTAAAAACAGGGAGGGTAAACCATGAGACGAGGCTCACTAGTTATAGCGGCTGCGGCGCTCGCGATCGTTGGCACGTCCGGTGCCGCGAATGCCGACGCCGAGTCGCAGGACCCGATCAAGCTCACGCTGCATGACTGGACCGGCCAGCTTCTGACCACCAAGATCATGGGCGGGGTGCTGGCCAAGGCCGGCTACAACATCGAATATGTCCAGGCCGACTACATCGCCCAGTTCGCCGGCCTGAAGACCGGCGACCTCCATGTCGCGATGGAGATGTGGGAGACCACCGGCCGCGAGGCGATGGACGAGGCCACGGCGACCGGAAAGGTGGTCAATCTCGGCGAGACCGGGATGCAGGCGATCGAGGAATGGTGGTATCCGAGCTATATGAAGGAGGTCTGCCCCGGTCTGCCCGACTGGAAGGCCCTGAACGATTGCGCCGAGGAATTCGCCACCCCCGAGACCGCGCCGAAAGGGCGTTATCTTGGCGGGCCGGTCACCTGGGGCGGCTTCGACGACGAGCGCGTCGAGGCCTTGGAGATGGACTTCGAGGTGGTGCACGCGGGCACCGACGCGGCGCTCTTCGCCGAGCTGGAATCCGCCTATCAGCGCAAGGCGCCGGTGCTTCTGTGGGTCTACGCCCCGCACTGGGCGCCGGCCAAGTTCGACGGCGAGTGGGTCGAGTTTCCACCCTATTCGGCGGAGTGCTACAGCGACCCGTCGACCGGCATCAATCCCGATCTGGCCTATGACTGCGGCAAGCCCCGCGGGCCGATCTGGAAAGTGGCGTGGGCCGGGCTGGAAGGCAAATGGCCCGGCGCGCATGCGGCCATCAAGGCTTTCAACATCTCGAATGCCGAAATGGGCGAGATGGTTGCCGCCGTCGACCTGGAAGGCAGCGCGCTGGACGCGGTCGTCGCCGAGTGGATGGCTTTGAACGAGGCTCGCTGGCAGAGTTGGATCGCGCAGTAGAGGCGCGCAACGGTTTCGTCCGATCCTGGGCGGGGCGGCCTCGTGGCCGCCCCTTCCCGCACATACCTTGCCGAGACACCCATGGTCCCTCAGGGTGACTCACCTGTGCGCATCGAGGTCCGATGGAAAAGCCTGTAAAACTCGATTGCCGGAATGTGTGGAAGCTCTACGGCGATGCGGCCGACGGTTTCCTGGACAACCGGACCTCCGAGCCAACGTCTGAGGAAATTCGTGCGGCGGGTCTGATCGGCGCGGTCCGCGATGCCACCGTCCAGATTCACGACGGCGAAATCTTCGTGATCATGGGGCTTTCGGGCTCCGGAAAATCCACGCTTGTGCGATGCTTGGCGCGGCTGATCGAGCCGACCGCGGGCGAGGTGCTGTTCGAAGGGCAGGATCTGCTCCGCATGGCGGAGAAACGCCTGATCGAAATCCGGCGCAAGAAGATGGGCATGGTGTTTCAGCACTTCGCCCTGTTGCCGCATCTCACGGTCCTTCAGAACGTCGCCTTCCCGCTGGAGATCCAGGGTATCGGCCGGGTCCAGCGCGAGGCGCGCGCCCGGGAGGTCATCGAGTTGGTCGGGCTGAAAGGGCGCGAGGCATATTACCCGCGCGAGCTTTCGGGCGGCCAGCAACAGCGTGTCGGCATCGCCCGGTCGCTCGCGGTCGGGCCCGAGCTGTGGTTTCTCGACGAGCCGTTCTCGGCGCTCGACCCGCTGATCCGGCGCGAGATGCAGGACGAGTTCCTGCGGCTCCAGTCATTGCTCCACAAGACCATCGTCTTCATCACCCATGACTTCGACGAGGCGATCCGGCTGGCCGACAGGATCGCCATCATGCAGGACGGCGTGATCACCAGGTGGCAACGCCGGAGGAGCTGGTGCTGTCACCGGCAACCGACTATGTGGCGGAATTCACCCGCCACATCCCGCGCGCGAAAGTGTTGAGCGCGCGGACCCTGATGCGGGCCGGACCGGTGCCCGGGGATACCGCGGGCGAGGTCGCCGCCACCGATCGCATCGAGGACATCGCCGCGCGCGTGGTGGCATCCGATCTGCCGTTCAGCGTCGTCGACGAGACCGCCGGCGTGATCGGTTCGATCGATCGGCAGGCGGTGATCGATGTTCTGGCCGGAATACAGACCGGGCCGTGAACCGTCTGATCGGCATATTGACGCGCGAGGGCCGGTGGTTCTGGCCGGGTCTTTTCGCGGCGACCTGGATTGTCTCGACCTATGGGCGGGAGGCGGCCAAGGCAATCGATGCCCGCTGGCTGGTCAAATACCCGGCCGCCTGGCGCCTGCCGCTGAAGGCCGAGATCAGCGCGGCGATGGACTGGCTGGTCGAGGACGCGAATTTCGGCCTGTTCACCTTCCGCGAGTTGACCCGCGGGATCGCCTGGGTGATCGAGATTCCGTATGATTTTGCCCGGTCGGCGCTGATCGACGGGTTCGAGCGGGGTCTGGGGTCGAACGCTGTCGAAATCGCGCCGTCCCTGAGCTGGATCGCCGTCATCGTCGCGGTGATCGCCATGGGGCACTATGCCCGGAACTGGCGGCTGGCGGCGCTGGTGGGCGGCTGTTTTGTCTATCTGGTCATCTTCGGGCAGTGGGACAGCGCGATGGTGACGCTGGCCTCGGTGCTGATCGCGGTGCCCATAGGTGCTGCCGGCGGTTTGCTGCTTGGCATCGCGGCCTATCGCTGGCCGCTGTTCGACCGGATGCTGCGGCCGGTCCTGGACCTGATGCAGACGGTTCCGGTTTTCGCCTATCTGGTGCCGATCCTGTTCCTGTTCGGCTTCAACGCGGTGGCGGCCCTGGTCGCCACCATCATCTATGCGATGCCGCCAATGGTTCGGATGACCACGCTGGCGCTGCAAACCGTGCCGGACGAGATCAGGGAATTCGGCGTCATGACCGGATGCTCCCGGCGCCAACTTATGTGGAAGGTTCTGGTGCCGTCCGCAGCTCCCGGGCTGATGCTCGGCGTCAACCAGGTCATCATGCTGACGCTGAACATGGTCATCATCGCCTCGATGATCGGGGCCGGCGGGCTCGGTTATGACGTCTTGACGTCGCTGCGCCGTCTCGACATCGGTTCCGCGCTGGAGGCCGGCGTCGCGATCGTGGTGATGGCGATCGCGCTCGACCGGCTGAGCCAGGCATTTGCCGAACGCACGCGGTCGGAGGAGCATGATCCGGCTTCGTCCGCGGGCTGGAACAGACGGCACCGCTGGCTATCGACGGTCGTGGCCGTGGCCGCGGTGACGACCGTGGTCGGGTTCTTCATCCCCGCCGTCCAAGCCTATCCCGAACCCATGATGATCACGACCGGTCCGTTCTGGGCCGATCTGGTCAAGTATATCAACGTGAACTATTTCGACCAGTTCGAGGCCTTCAAGACCTTCCTGCTCTCGTATTTCCTGCTGCCGGTGAAGCGGTTCCTCGGCGGCGTGCCGTGGACCTGGGGCACCTTGGTCATGACGCTCGTCGGCTGGCGGTTCGGCGGCTGGCGCCTCGCCTTGCTCGCCGGCGGGCTGAGCCTGTTCATCGCCGCCAACGGCCTCTGGGGCAAGGCGATGATCACGGTCTATCTGTGCGGTGTCTCGGTGGTCCTGGCCTCGGTTATCGGCATCCCGCTCGGGGTTCTCTCGGCCGAGAACGAGCGGGCGAACCGGATCGTGGGCGCGCTGATCGACACGCTGCAGACCCTGCCGAGCTTCGTCTACCTGATCCCGGTGGTGATGCTGTTCCGGGTCGGCGACTTCGCGGCGATGATCGCCGTCGTTCTCTATGCGCTGGCGCCGGCGGTTCGCTATGCGGCGCATGGGTTGCGCAATATCGATCCGCAGATGATCGAGGCCGGGGTCGTGTCCGGCTGCACCCGCTGGCAGTTGCTGCACCGGATCAAGCTGCCGCTGGCGATGCCCGAGATCCTGCTGGGGTTGAACCAGACCATCATGCTGGCGCTGTCGATGCTGGTCATCACCGCGCTGGTCGGCACCCGCGGCCTGGGCCAGGAGGTCTACATCGCGCTGACCAAGGCCGATAGCGGGCGCGGGATCATCGCCGGACTGTCGGTCGCGTTCATCGCCATCATCGCCGACCGTATTCTCTCGGCCAGCGCCCGCCATGCGCGGGCGCGGTTGGGACTCGAATGATGGGGCTCGAATGATCATGGGGGATGCTATGGAGTCAGCTATCGGGCGCGCGGCCGGATTGGCGATCTGGACCGGACCGGTTTCGCCGGAGCCCCTCGGCGGGGGCCTCACCAATGTGAACTTCGTCGTCGAGGACGCCGGCAAGCGTTACGTGGTCCGCATCGGCGATGACATCATCGAGCACCAGGTGATGCGCTTCAACGAGCTTGCCGCCAGCCGCGCCGCCCACGCGGCAGGCGTGTCGCCGGCGGTCGTTCATCACCAGCCCGGCATTCTGGTGCTGGACTTCATCGACGCGACCACGCTCGACGAGGCGGCGGTGCGCGATCCCGCGATGCTGGCGCGGATCGTGCCGCTGATCCGGCGCTGCCATCACCAGATCCCGGAGCACCTGCGCGGCCCGGTGCTGATGTTCTGGGTGTTCCACGTGCTGCGGGACTATGCCGCGACGCTGCGCGACGGCGACAGCACGCATGTCTCGCGGCTTTCCACGCTGATGCGCGCCGGCGACGAACTCTGTGAAGCCGTCGGACCCATCGAGGTCGTCTTCGGCCACAACGATCTGTTGTCCGCCAACTTTC
>Ga0209987_10001700_pt1 | contig 12083 bp, 10 predicted proteins | sample N074metaG_FD_182134 | JGI IMG/M metagenome (GOLD analysis project Ga0209987, IMG submission 182134) | Deep subsurface microbial communities from Kermadec Trench to uncover new lineages of life (NeLLi) - N074 metaG (SPAdes) (version 2) | ecosystem: Environmental > Aquatic > Marine > Ocean trench... | reverse complement strand
CAGAAGGATTGCACTTTGTAACACCATTTGCAGACTCTGTAGTACAAATGGAGATTAGAACATTGAAATTTGTAAAAGCAACATCAGCTGCATCAAAAGACCTACAAACAGTATCCACTGAAATTACAGTAAACTATCATCCTGATCCAAACGCAATTAACATTCTATATCAATCAGTAGGATTAAACTATGAAAATAGAGTAATCACACCAACTGTAGAGGAAGTTGTAAAACAAGTCACTGCAAACTATAACGCAGAAGAATTAATCACAAAAAGACCTCAAGTAAAGGCAGACATTGAAGCAGATATCAGTTCTCGTCTAATGGAATTCAACATAGTTACAGAAATTGTATCAATTACTGACTTTCAGTTCTCAGATCTCTTTGCACGAGCCATTGAATCTAAAGTAGAGGCAGAGCAAAAGGCATTCAAAGCAGAAAATGATCTTAAAAGAATTGAAGTAGAGGCAAGACAACATGCAGCACAAGCAGAAGGTGTAGCTGCTGCAAACATTGCAGAAGCAAATGGTGAAGCCCAAGCCATTCAAATTATCAATAACGCACTATCAACAAACCCACAATATTTGGAATGGCTAAAAACTCAACAATGGGATGGAAAATTACCCCTAGTAGTTGGTGAAGGCGGAACACCATTCATCTCAATACCAACTCAGTAAATTAAAATTTTAGACTATTTTTTCTAAGTATCTGATTTGTCTCTAAATCATCAAAACTAGGATGTTTATATCATCAAAAGATTTGAATTTTTTCATTTAAATTACGAAAAAATTCATTTCAGTTATGGAAGTAATTGAAGTCTTACGTAATATCTCAAAACAAGTTTATGATAATGTAAAAAATCTAGATGAAACAGAATACACTACAGGTGATTTTGGCAGAGGTGCTGGTGGGGATATTTCACGAAACATTGACATCGTAGCTGAAAAAACAGTTCTAGATTATCTAAAACAAATTAATTTCAATTGTGTTGTTTTAGGTGAAGAATGCGGACGTGTCGAAATTAATGATAATCCAAAAGGATATCTCATCATGGATGCAATTGATGGAACAGCTAACGCAGTTAGTGGTATTCCGTTCTTTTGCTGCTCCTTAGCATTTGCCACAGGTGAGAAACTAAGTTCTATTACCGATGCAGTAGTTACCAATCTATCAAATGGAGAACAGTATTGGGCATCAAAAGGAAAAGGTGCATTTTTGAATGAGTCTAAAATTCACGTACAAAATAAAGAGACAGCATACAAAATTGTTGGAGTAAATACATCTGGTGCATCTCCAGAACTTTTGAAAAAATTACAACCAATATTTGAACACCACGGCCCTACAAGACATTTTGGAGCAAATGCACTTGAAATGGCATACCTTTCCAGAGGTTTGATTGATGTTTTCATTGATTTACGAGACAAAATCAGAGTTCAAGATATGGCAGCAGGATATCTCCTCATAAAAGAATCAGGGGGTTTAATTGTGGATGCAAACTCAAAACCATTAGATTCAGATTTTGGAACCATGACAAGATTGTCGTTTGTTGGTGCAGCCAATCAAGAAACTCTAGATCAGATAATGTCTGAAATTAACAAATAGTGATAAAAATGAAAGCGTTAATTATTGCAGCAGGACTAGGAAAAAGGCTAAGACCTATCGGAGATACTAAACCATTGGTAACACTTCTTGGTCTTGGTCTTATAGAGCGAGTGATCCTTACTGCAAAAAAATCAGGAATTACAGAATTTTGTATTGTCACAGGATACAATGGTGAGAAGATTAGAGAAAAAATATCTGATGGAAAAAAATATGGTGTAAATATACAGTACGTTCACAATGACTCGTATACTCGAGGTAATGCAATTTCAATACTAACAGCTAAAGATCATTTTAACGAATCATTTGTACTATTAATGGCTGATCACAACTATGACCACAGAATATTAAACGGGTTATTAAAAATAAAGATTGAAAAAGATGAATGCATTCTCTGTGTTGATAAAAATCCCGGAGATCATCTAAATATAGATGATGCTACAAAAGTCCGTACTGTAGATCATAGAATAGAAACAATTGGAAAGGATCTGAGTGATTACAACTGTATAGATACTGGGATATTCATATGTAATCCTATACTTTTTGATGTATTAGAACAAAGCATCACCAATGGCGATGAGGGTCTTTCTGGCGGAATAAAAATTCTAGCAGAACGACATAAAATGAGATACATGGAACTCGGAGAAAATTTCTGGATTGACGTTGACGATAAAACAGACAGAAGAAATGCTGAACTACTCATTTGCAACAAACTCAAAAAAGATACAGATGGGCCAGTATCCAGAATACTCAACAGACCAATATCACTGAGAATTACAAAGTTATTGTTAAAGACAGGAATTACACCAAACCAAATTTCAATTTTGAGTACAGTTATTGGTTTAGTTGGTGCGTCTTTTTTCTTTAGCGGTGAATATTTTTATCTAATTTTAGGAGGAATAATAATTCACATCCATTCTATAGTGGATGGATGTGATGGAGAAGTAGCACGTCTTAAACTCAGACAGACAAAATATGGCGGTTGGCTTGATTCAGTTTTAGATAGATATGTAGATGCTGCCATTATTTTGGGACTAGCCTATGGTTACTGGAGCATAACAGGAGATACCACAATATGGATAATTGGATTTTTTGCACTAATTGGAAGCTTCCTTAATAGCTATACTAGTGACAAGTATGATTCGATTTTTAGAAATGGAGATATGGCAAAAAGATCAAAGTTTAGAATGGGTAGAGATGTGAGGTTACTGCTCATAGTGATTGGTGCTTTAACTAATCAAATTCCAATAATGCTTATCATCATAGCAGTTATAGCAAACTTTGAAGCTATACGAAGATTGATAGTATTTAGGAATAAACTTGATGATAATGTGCAAACCATAAACAGAAAATTTACCAATTAATGAATTTCATATACCATAGAGATTGAAATGAACAAATCCACGGGGTGTTGGATCTTAGACTCGATTACAATATTAGACTAAAACTTCAACACTACATTTTGAAAACAATTCTGTAAATATTTGATATTTAAAATTATGAATGAAGCACAAGTATTAAACCGTTAGAGACTAAGATAAACAGAAAATAATTGGAAATTCCAAATGAATCTTTTCAAGAAATTATAGAAGGTAAAACAAAATTACTTGTCCCAAAAAAATCAATTACAGAAAAAGTTCCACCAAAAAAACCAGTGTTTTTCAATCCAAAGGCAAAATTGAATAGAGATTTTTCAGTAATAGCATATGCTGCATTTCTAAAAAATTTTCAAGGTCCAAAGATTTTCTTGGAAGGATTAGCAGGAATGGGTGCAAGGGGGTTAAGAGTTGCAAATGAGTTAAAAATTGAAAATATAGTAATCAATGATCTAAATCCAACGGCTCTAAAGATTGCCGAATATTCAGCCAAATTGAACAATATAAAAAATATTGAATTTTCAGAAAAAGAGGTTTGTGGGTTTTTTAGCAATCACTCAAAAAAAGGAGAAAGAGGCTCAATTATTGATATAGACCCGTTTGGGTCTCCTGCAGCATTTTTTGACTGTGGTATTAGAGCAACTATGCATGGTGGAATTTTATCTACAGCTGCTACAGATCTTCAAGTTCTAAACGGACTCTTTCAAGGAGCATGTAAGAGAAAGTATGGAGGAATTCCGGTTAGAACAGAATATGGAAATGAAATGGCAATTAGATTAGTTCTTGGTTGCCTTAGAATGGTAGCAGCAAGATTAGGAGTTCAAGTGATTCCTTTGTTTGTAGAAAGTAATATGCACTACTATAGAACATATGTTAAAGTTCTAAACAGACCAGATCAACAAGAAAACATAGGATATATTCTTCATTGTAAAAATTGTGGACATAGAAAAATTACATTAGAGCAAGAACAAGAATGTGAATTATGTAAATTAAAAATCAGTATTGCAGGACCTTTATGGATAGGTAATATTTTCAACAAAGAATTTATTCAAGACATGTTATTAGAAGTTCAAAATTTAGAAGTAGACAAGATTTGTGAAAAAAATCTCCACAAATGTCTTGCAGAATCAGAAATGCCAGCAACATATTTTACATTAGATGAGATTGCATCAAAAATGAAATCATCTCCTCCAAAATTAGAAAATGCAATATTATATTTACAAAAAAATAACTTTGTAGCAAGTGTTACATCATTTAGTCCAACAGGATTTAGAACAAACGCAAAGATAACAGAAATAATGGAAATATTTCAGACTATCCAATAAAACCTAGACAAACACAGTATAATTCACTACTTTGTGTTCTACTGGCTTTTGGTTTTGTAAGATTTATCCTAACAAATTTTTTCTTAACGTAATCTCTGAATTCCATAGAGTGTTCACCATCAAAAATTTTAAAGACAGCATTTCCTTTGTTTGCTAAAACTTTATCCATAATTTTAGTACAATCATAATTCAAAGAGATTTGCTTAGCATGATCAACTGACCAATTTCCACTAACTTTAGGAGAAAGATCACATATTACAGCGTTGACTTTACGCCCAAAATAGGACATTATCTCATCAATCACATGTTCATCCTCAATATTTTCTCTAATAAGATAAGCACCTGGAATCTCTTCAACATAGTCTAAATCAATTCCCATAACCTTACCTTGATTTCCTGCTAATTTTACAGCCATCTGAGTCCAACCACCAGGAGCACAGCCTAAATCAAGAACATTAAATCCTGGACCAATTAGACGATATGATTTGTTTAGATCTTTAAGTTTGTAAGCAGATCGACTTCGAAAACCTTGCTCATGTGCTAATTTTCGATAGTAATCTTTACGAGCATCTAATAGTTTCATTTGGTCTTCAGTGGTTTTTTCATTTCAATAATTACCCAGTCTTCAATTAATTGACAAGTTCTTGGACTAATTTCACCATCAAGGGAACATTTCTGTTCAACAGGACAAACCAAACAAGGTGCATTTACAATTGATTGAGTACTAATTGGAGTCTTCTTTAAAATTAATTTGTAAGTCCAACGGTCCTTTTCAAGAAGTTTTAATCGTGTAATTGTTCCCATTCGTTCAAGTTTTAATGCTAGACGAGAACCAACCTGATTTGTAAGTTTAAGTTTTTTCCATAATTCACTTTGAAACATTCCATCTGATTCACGTTCCGCTAAAATATCACAAACTCTGTTGGTAAGTCTTTCCATGTCAACTTTCTCAATCTGAAAGTTTTCAATTTCTTTATCTGAAAGTTGTTCTTCTAATTCTTCTTCAAGAGTTAATTCTTCTATTCTTTTAATTTCTTCTAATTCTTTTTTAGTTAATTTTTTTGGTTTTGCTGGCTTTTCTTCAGCTTTCTTTGTTTTCTTTACTGGCTTTTCTTCAGCTTTCTTTGTTTTCTTTACTGGCTTTTCTTCAGCTTTCTTTGTTTTCTTTGCTGGCTTTTCTTCAGCTTTCTTTGTTTTCTTTGCTGGCTTTTCTTCAGCTTTCTTGGTTTTCTTTGCTGGCTTTTCTTCAGCTTTCTTGGTTTTCTTTGCTGGCTTTTCTTCAGCTTTCTTTGTTGGCTTTACTTCAGCTTTCTTTGTTTTCTTTGCTGGCTTTACTTCAGCTTTCTTGGTTTTGGATAAATCTAGGGTTTTCTTTTTCTTTTTCAATTCATCAAGTTCTGCTTTAATTTTTTTTGCTTCATTAATTAAAGCATCATTTTTCTTGGCCATCAAACCACCTCATTTTTTAAATTCAATTTATTATTTATCATACCATTATCCATTTCTATTTAATAGTAAATACCTCACTAGTTGAGATATTCATGAGCTTTTTAGAGACCATTTCAGCTACAATCTCATAAGTACCTGAAGAATCAATTACTATAGAAAATTCATCCCCTACAGGAAGAATTGTACTTCCTTGTTCAAAGCATTGTTCAAAGAATCCACTTTGAGTAATTACATCATTTTTTTCAGAGGAGTAAATTGTAACATAGAGATCTCCACAGTCAAAAGAAGAATCATTAATTTTGACTTGAATTTCTATAGGTTCAGAAGTAGAATATTGTTTGGATAAACCGATGATCTCAATAGGGTCATAATTATTGGAAAATCCTTCTGAGGAAGAGATTGGCCACATGTTTAATTCTCTATCGGGTTTCTGGAGGATCTCAGCCATTACTGCAGAAGCAAAAATAAGTGAAAAAATTGCCGGTAATACAAACACAACAAGAACTTTCTTAGTTGCCATTTTATTTTAAAATCTGTGATTCCCTTATAATCTATTTGAAAAAATTAATGAAAATATGAGATCAATTTGACGAATGAGTTAAATCGTAGCCAACTAAATATCGCTAGATGCGACTTAGGAAATTCAGAGTTAGAGCGTATAGATGCATTCATGATTCTGGTGAAATTACAGTTGGTGATTTAGCAGCTTTTATTGGAAGAAATGAAAGTGGTAAAACCACTATCCTTCAAGCATTAACCTTGTTAAATAAGGATGAACAGGTTTCAGAACTAGATCTTTGTGATGAAATGGATGAAGAGCTTAAAGATGAAATCAGATTAGTAGAAGGAGAATTTGAACTAAACGAAAATGAAATTAGACTAATAAAAGAAAAATTTCCTTCCTTGCCGGAAATGAAAAAAGTCAAATTATTTAAAACAAATCAAAACCCAAATGTTCAATACGAATTTGAAGAAATTGAACTTAGTGAAGATAAAGATGAAGGACTCAATTCATGGGAAAATTTCTCAAAGCAGATTCTTGAATTTTTAGATACAATTCCAAATCACATTAGAGTACAAGTTGATACAAAATTCTTTGATGAAGCAGTTCCAAAGAATCAAGAAGCATTTGATAGTGGAATGGCAGAATTTAGTAATCAATTTCATGTCATAGCCAATCAAGAATCCAGAGTAATTGAAGAATGGGAAAAAATCTATGAAAATCCAGACAATCAGTTTTCAAATCTTCTAAGTGGTGAAAGCGAAAAAACAGCCTTGCAGAATTTTATTGCATCTGAATTGCATCCAAGATTTGTTTATTTTTCGGATTATAAAAAAATCTATGGCAATATCAATCTCAATGAGTTTCTTAGAGAAGAGAAAGGAGGAAGAACAGATTCAATTGAATATGTTGAAGAATTTGACAAGGCAGAGACAGTAAGAAATCTCTTCTATCTAGCTGAATTAGACATGAAAGAGTTAGATGAAGTAAAAGAGAGTCCTTCAAAATGTATCAAACTTCTTAATGCTGCAGGTAACAGATTAACTAGTAAATTAAATCCAACATGGAAAGGAGATCCTATCCATGTAGACTTGAGATATAACCCAGGAAACATCTTGAGTGTAGTAATTTCAGATGTTCACAAAGATGGAACAATTACAAATACAGGATTGTTAAACAGAAGAGCAGAGGGTTTCAAGTGGACATTTTCTTTTATTGTAAACTTTGCAGCTGAAACACAAAGATCAGAGTTAAGAGAAGCAATATTACTTTTAGATGAACCTGCAAGAAATCTTCACCCTACACAACAAATGGGAATTTCAGATTTGCTAAAAAATTTAGCTGGATCGAACCAAGTTTTGTATGCAACACATTCACCATTTATGATCTTTGACTATACTCCAGGTAATCTTCTTGTTGTAGAGTTAGACAAAAGAAAACATCTCAGCAGAATCTTTTATGATTATTGGAATGCTGATGATAAAACATTAACACCAATCTTGTATGGGTTATCCAGAGGTCTAGTTGAATCCATTGTAAATAGAGAGATAGGAACAAACTCTAGACCAATAATTATTGTAGAGACAATGTCGGACTTGATGTATCTAAATGCTTTTGACAAATTCTTACAGGATCCAAATATCTCAATGAATCCACTTAATGTTGTTGCAGCATACAACAAAAATTCAGTTTTACCTTTGGCAATATTTTACAGAAACCATGGTTACAAGACATTTATTTTATTAGACAATACCCAAGAATCCAAGCAAATTTCTGCCCAATTAGTCTCAAATGAATTCTCATCAGTTCAAACTATCTTTTTTGAGAGAGAAGGAAAAAAGCTAGAGTCAATTGAGGATTATATTGTTCTTGAAGATTATCTACATGTAGTGAATCAGACGTATGAGATAAAGTTGAGACAGGAAGGATTCTCAATTCTCACACCTAAAGATCTTACTTCAAAAGAAAGCAAAGGAATCTTAGATAAATTAAGAAAGATTTGGCAAGAACATAGAGAAGATGGTTGGGGAGAATTTGACAATGAAGAGATTACTAGATACATATGTGAAAAAATAACACTTGAGGAGACAAGTTTTCTATCAGATAAAACAAAAGACCAATTCAGATCATTGTATAGATTAATTGCTGAAAGAATTAGACAATATCAAAATGTGGTAACAAAGCCAGACATAGACAAATTTCAAAAGGCAAAGGCTTAAGATTTAAGAAGGTTTCTCATGAAAAATACTGAAGTAAAAAATAGAAAAACAGGAAAAAGTCTTTAGGTTTAAGTGAGAGATGGCTAATTTGCATTACATGAATAGATCCTCGAAGAGAGGAATTTTCCTTTCAACAATATTATTATTTTCAATAATAATTATTACATTCCCATCAAATGTATATGCAGATGAAGTTAGTGTCAAAAGTTTTGCATTTGAAGAGACAACAATCATTGAAATCACAAATGATTCTGATGAATTAGTTAATTCTTTTAGAATTTGGCTAGGAAGTGATTTTAGTTTCAAATCTTTTAAAACAGAAGAAGGTTGGGTAGGTGAAAAAACTCCACAAGGAGTAATTATTTTCACATCATCTGAAACAATCAAACCAGGTGAATCTGTAAAGTTTGGTGTTAAAACAGATAAAGCAAAACCTGGAATTAATTGGAAGGCATTAGACAAGGGAGATAACCAAATTAGCATTGGAAAAGCATTACCTGGAGAATTACCAGATGTAGTTCAAAATACAAAGCCTAAACAAGATCAAAGCACAGAGAACACGGATGTAATACCAGTTTATGATTTATCAGATTCAATCTTTAGAATAGTTCCAGAGAAACCAAATGTTGGTTCATCAATCAGAGTTACAGGAGATAAATTTGCTGTATCTCAAGAATTTGATTTCTATATTGATTCAAAAAAAATTGGCAGTTTTGAAACAGATGAAGATGGTCACTTTATAACTACAATGAAAATTCCTGAAGATCAAAAAGCTGACAGAGTAGATTTTAAAATAATAGACAAAAATGGAGGAGAAAAAAAGATCAGTCTTAGAATAGGAGAGATCGATAATAGAATTCCAGAAACAGAAAACATCAAACTTACAATTAAAGGACTTCCAGATATTGTTCATAGAGGTGACTTTTTAGAGATATTTGGAACTGGAGATCCCGGTAGTGCAATTATAACAGAAATTGCAAATTCAGATGGAGAAATTATCAATTCAAGAACAGCAGAAATAGACAGTAAAGGAAACTGGAAATTATCGGAGCCAATCATCGTAGCATTAGACACACCATTTGGCAAATACAGTGCAACTATTACAGATGGAAGACAAAGTATACTAAAACATTGGACAGTAGAATCAGATAAAGTAATAATCATAACATCAAGTAGTTTGAAGTTTGAACCAGGTGAAACAATAAAATTCAGTGGAACTGCATTACCAAACAATTCAATTGAAGTAATATTAGAAGATCCACTTGGAAAAGAGGTTTTTGCAGATATAATTCAAATTGATGACTCTGGTCATCTAGAGTTTGAATTTCCAACAACTCAGAGTTCCATAAAGGGTACATACACACTAATTGCAACACAAGGAACAGAAAAAGAGTTTATTTTTGTAGGAATTGGGCAATTGCCTTCAATTCCAATTAACTTAGAATTTGACAAATTGAATTACAAAGCAGGAGATACAGCTATAATTTCACTAATTGGAAAAGGATCAGATATTGTTAGTTTGTTAATTATTGATCCTTCGGATAAACCAAAAGGTGATACAATATCGATAACATTGCAACCAGATGGTAGAGGATCTTATTCTCTTAATCTAGACGGATATGCATCTGGTGTATATGCAGCTGTAATTAGTAAGGGAAATACTCAAAACACAGAGATTTTTGCAATAGGTCTGCAGACAGGCTCAGGCAATATTGAAATCAACACTACAAAGTTAAATTATCTACCTGGTGACTCTATTTTGATTTTAGGGGATACTGCTGCAAATTCGCTGCTCACTATTACTTTGATTGATCCTGATGGAAATGAAGTTAAAACAAAAGAGACTTTTTCAGACAAAAGTGGAAAGATTTCAGAAAGCTCTTTTAGAATTCCAAGTGTTGCACAATCTGGAATGTGGGAAATAAATGTGAAAAGTGGCTCAAACTTTGATACTGCAGAAATTGAAGTTTTAGCAACATTAGTTGAAGGAATGCAAATATCAGTTGAAGAGACATACGAACCAAGTACGTCACATCTTGGAAAAACAATCACAATCAAAGCGGTTGGAGTCTATCAATCCGTGGAAATTGAAATAATAGCAGATGATGATGAAATCATCGAAACTTTGGTACCTAGAGCATCATCTCAAGGTGAAGTCATTGTACCTTGGTTAGTTCCTAAAGATACAGAACCTGGAATGTATACATTCAAAATATCAGATGCAAAAGGTTCGGCTGAAACCACTTTTGAATTGAAATAATAATTTCAAACAATTTTATTTTACTGAATTACCTGAATTTCTATGAATCTTAGAGAAAAAATTGCGGAATACCCTAATTTCCCTAAAAAAGGAATTTTGTTTAGAGACTTTAGTCCAATTTTGAAGGATCCGTCAGCTTTATCTTTAATTGCTGATGAGTTTTCAAAACATTTTCATCCAAAAGATGTAGATTTATTTGCAGGAATTGAGTCAAGAGGGTTCATTTTAGCATCTGTTTTAGCCTCAAGATACAACAAAGGAATGGTAATGATTAGAAAAGCAGGAAAATTGCCTGGAAAAACTGTAAAATTATCATATACAATTGAATATGGAAAAGACACACTTGAGATTCAGAAAGACATAATCAAAGAAGGGCAGAGAATTCTCATTTGTGATGATTTACTTGCAACTGGAGGCACAGCAAAAGCATCTGCAAAATTAATTGAAAAAATAGGTGGAAAAATTTCAGGGTTTGCGTTTATCATAGAATTAACTGAATTAAATGGAATTAAAGGAATCAGCAAGTATGATTGTAAATCGCTGGTGAAATATTAATGGAAAAAGATGTTGAGATTGGAATTTTTGGAGGAACAGGAATTTACGATTCAGGTTTACTTGAAAATACACAAGAAATTGAAATTGAGACACCGTATGGAAAACCTTCAGATACAATAACAGTTGGAGTATTCAATGGAAGAAAGATTGCTTTTCTTCCAAGACATGGAAAAAAACACACCATACCACCACATATGATTAATTTTAAAGCAAACATTTGGGCATTCAAAGAATTAGGAGTTACAAGGATTATAGCACCTTCAGCAGTTGGAAGTCTAAAAGAAGAATTTGAACCTGGACACTTTGCATTACCATCTCAATTTTTAGATTTTACAAAATCAAGAGATGGATCGTTTTCAGAAGAAGGAAGAGTTATTCATATTTCAGTGGCTGAACCTTTTTGTCCAGAATTGCAATCATCGATTCTTAAAGTAACAGATAAACAAAATTTGAAAATTCATAAAGATTGTACCTATGTCTGCATTGAAGGTCCACGATTTTCAAGTAAAGCTGAATCAAAATTTTACAGATCAACTGGAGCAGATATCATTGGAATGACACTTGTTCCAGAATGTCAACTAGCAAGAGAAGCGCAAATATGTTATGCGTCAATATCAACAGTTACAGATTATGATGTTTGGGCTGAAAAACCTGTTACTGCTAAACAAGTCTTAGAGACACTTTCAAAAAATGTGGAAAAGACAAAGAAAATATTAACAGAACTAATGGATACCATTCCGAAAACCAGAAGCTGTTCCTGTGCTAAAGCATTAGAAGAAGCAGAATTTTAGTCATCTA
>Ga0209987_10001699_pt1 | contig 12084 bp, 10 predicted proteins | sample N074metaG_FD_182134 | JGI IMG/M metagenome (GOLD analysis project Ga0209987, IMG submission 182134) | Deep subsurface microbial communities from Kermadec Trench to uncover new lineages of life (NeLLi) - N074 metaG (SPAdes) (version 2) | ecosystem: Environmental > Aquatic > Marine > Ocean trench... | reverse complement strand
TTGCTCATCCTTGGCAAAAATCACAACCCTGGCCCCTTCCCTACTGAAAGCCCTGGATACTTCCATGCCAATACCGCCGTTACCGCCGGTAATGACAATTACCTTATCCTGAAATCTGTTCATGATGTTCAACCTGTCATCTGTGGAATTTACACAACCTACATAATATCGGGACAGGATAATTCGGTCGTTGCGGTTGTACTATAACGCAGCAGGTTATAAGTTTATGACCTCCCATGGCTCTGCCCGTTGCTACCGCGCGCCCTGAGGACGATCACATGTAGCATGAACACAACTAGGCGGGAAGCGACCAGCCGTTTCGCTGGGCTTCCTGTAAGAAGGCGTTCGACTCATCGTCTGCAGGGAAGCCGTACTCAATGTGCAACTCTTCGAGCGTAATATCCTGGCTCCAACCCAGTGTAGCGACCACCGTTATGATATTGAGACAGACGCCACCACGTTGCAGTTGAATCGGAATGAGCAGATGGGGTCGCTCGTTCTCAGCTTCGCGATCAGCAGAGGTCGTGCTTAGTACATCAGGCCGTAACGCCTCCAGCTCCTTTATCATTTGCAGCGATTGGTATTCGAATTCGGATGACTCCAGATAGCGGTGTACCCGTCCCAGTTGCATACCGAAAGCCTCTTCCGGGTTGCGCATCGACGCGATCAGCCCATCGGGGTGGAAGTTGAGCCGGGGCATGGTGAGCGGCTTCTTCAGCAGGGCGACGGGATCACCTGCGAAATGCTCAATCACAAAATCCATTGCCTTGTTGCGCATCACGATATTGAGATGGGTATCGATAATATTAGCCGGGTAGGGCTCGGCAGCTTGCAGGGCAAATTCCAGGATACGCCGCGCCTGAGCGGCTTCATCTGCTGACAGGTCCAATTCCTTGTACTCGGGAGAGTAACCGGAGGCCGCTAACAAGGCGTTACGTGCGCGGTGGGTCAGTTCCAGCTCCTCCCCCGCACGCAGCAGCAAACCGCGGCTGCCCCTGGATTTGTCATTTTCCACAAAATTCATGTGCCGAAAGGAGATATCGAGTTTATCCGCCAGAGCCATTTGACTCAGTACGCGTTTTTTCCGCCAGTAGCGAATGATATCTCCAGCTGATCGTTCCATAGGGAATAATTCTATAACCGTACGTTTCCTGACTCAATAGCTAAAAATATCATCATCACGAGACGATACATACTCACCCTTCCATCCAAATTGGCGAATTTCCCCTCCATCTGATTGGGGTTTTTGGTGAAGTTCTGCTTGTGATAAGTGTCAAATAACCGGGGCTTGTGTTCCTGTGCCAGGTATCCATGCGACCGACGAGCGCATCAAAGTGAGTGATTACGAAAAAATGATCCAGTTTTATACACAGCTTATGCGCAATTTCCAATAACTTGGGTGCGAGCCCAGTTCTAACCATGAGCCCGCACAACCCCCTCTATCCGGGTTCGTCACAGTTCGCTCTTTCTTGCGGCCAGAAGTGGCCTCATAAATAGTACGTATAAGTATAGTAAGCATGTTTACAATAATTTCACTTGCGGTTACTATTTAGCGTCAGGAATGCTATTGGGTGCATTTCGAATTGTTCATCTGATAAACAAGTAGTGAGGCAAGTAAATGTCCGAAGTTCGTTTTGATGGCCGGGTGGCCATAGTTACTGGTGCCGGCAACGGTCTGGGAAGAAGTCACGCACTGTCATTCGCGGCCCGCGGCGCAAAAGTTGTCGTAAATGACCTGGGTGGTTCCACTTTCGGCGAGGGTGCCGACAAGTCGGCCGCCGACCTGGTGGTGGATGAGATCAGGTCCGCAGGCGGAGAGGCAGTGGCCAACTACGATTCCGTGACCGACGGCGCCAACATCGTACAGACTGCGCTGGATGCTTTCGGACGGGTTGATATCGTGGTCAACAATGCCGGTATCTTGCGGGATGTCAGCTTCCACAAGATGGTAGAGGCCGACTGGGACCTGGTCTATGAAGTCCATGTAAAGGGTGCATTCGCAGTTACCCATGCCGCCTGGCCGTTATTGCGGGAGCAGCAATACGGTCGGGTGATTTTCACTGCCTCGGCGGCGGGTATCTACGGCAACTTCGGCCAGGTCAACTACGCCATGGCGAAACTGGGCCAGCATGGTATGTCCCAGGCCCTGGCGCAGGAAGGTAGGAAGCGCAACATTCTGGTCAATACTATTGCCCCCATGGCCGGTTCGCGCATGACCGAAACAGTTCTTCCGCCGGAGATCGTCGAACAATTGAAGCCCAGGTATGTCACGCCACTGGTGTTGAAGCTGTGTGATGAAAAGAGTGACGAATGGGGTGGCCTGTACGAAGTGGGCGCTGGCTGGTTCGGCAAACTGCGCTGGGAGCGCGCCCAGGGCGTGGGCCTACCCCTGGGTAAAGGCATTAGTCCAGAGGACGTGAATGCGGCCTGGGACAAGATCACCGACTTTACCGATGCCACTCACCCCCGCAGCGTGAACCAGGGAATGATGGCGTTGATGGGAAACCTGCAGAATATTTGAGCGATAGCCGCGCTATCAGCGTGGCTGCATTCGAATCCCACCATCGAGTCGGATCACCTCGCCATTGAGGTAGCCATTTTCCACGATGCTGCAGGCCAGCATAGCGTATTCCTCGGGTCTGCCCAGCTTCTTGGGGAACAACACGCTGGCTGCCAGCCCGGCGCGGACTTCATCACTGGCCTGGCTCAGCAGTGGGGTGTCGAATATCCCAGGCGCGATGGTGTTCACCCGAATGCCAAACTGGCTCAGGTCGCGGGCGATAGGTAGGGTCATGCCGGCAACGCCGGCCTTGCTGGCGCTGTAGGCCGCCTGGCCGATCTGGCCCTCGAATGCAGCGACTGAGGCGGTGTTGATAATCACGCCGCGCTCGCCGTATTTATCCACGGGATCACCCTGGATCATTTTTTCCGCCGCCAGTCTTAGTACATTGAAGGTACCCACGAGATTAACCTCCAGCACTTTCCTGAACTGGTTGAGGGAAAAAGGGCCGCGCTTGCCAACGGTCTTGATCGCATTGCCGATGCCGGCGCAGTTCACGCAGATGTGAATGCCGCCGAAACGCTCGACGGCTGTGTCCAAGGCCTGCTGTACCGAATCCTCATCAGACACATTGACCGCGGCGAACATCACACTGTCGCCCAGTTTCGACACCAGGGCGTTGCCCAGTTCTTCATTGAGATCAAGTATGATGACTTTCGCCCCGCCTCGGCAAAAGGCTTCCACGGTGGCCAGGCCCAGCCCGGATGTGCCCCCGGTGACGACGGCTACTTTCCCTTCAAGGTTCACGGCTCTTCTCCAATAATTTGATTTGTTGTTGATATTATAGTACACATGCTAATAGTAAGCATCAATACGTTCTGCTTGCGGTGGCGAAACCGAAAAGCTAAGTAGAGTAAAGCACCGCGTGTGGAGTCCGGTTAATGATAATGAACAGTCGTTGCAATATTAGTTAGCATGTGTATTATATGTATAAGTACTGTATGCCAGCTTTCTGAATATCGCGGAAATCATACTCCTCGAGAAGGCTTATCGGTGAGCCGTTTGGTTGGCCCCCGAAGTGGTAGCGGCACTAGATGAATATAATAATGGAGAGCGGATGATGAACAATACCAAAGCGTTGTTGAACACAATAGTTGTGGCAGCCTCTCTGACAGCACTGCATGGTAACGCTATCGCGCAGGAAAATGAGCGCAAGCCCATGCTGGAAGAAATTCTGGTCACCGCCAACAAGCGCACAGAAAACCTGCAGGACGTGCCTTTGGCTGTCACCGGCTTTAACGAAGATTTTATCCTGGAAGCCGGCATTAACGACCTGATTAGTCTGGAAGAGCACACGCCGGGCTTCAATGTCAGCTCATTCAGCCTGGGCCAGCCGGCCCTGTATATCCGAGGTATCGGCTCGAATGAAGACGGCGCCGGTGGCGACCCCTCGGTCGCAACCTATATCGACGGTGTCTACATGGGGCGACCCTCTGCCTCCTCCTTCAACTTTATCAATATCGCGCGCATCGAGGTTCTACGGGGTCCCCAGGGTACTCTGTACGGCAAAAATGCCGTGGGCGGTGTGGTCAGTGTGATGACAGCCAAGCCTACCGACGAACTCTCCGGCGTGGTCGAGGCCAGTGCGGGTGAGTTTAAGCTGCGGGAACTGCGCGGTGCCGTGAATGTACCGCTGTCAGACAATCTGTTTTCCAATTTCGCGATTAATTATCGTGAACGCGATGGCTATGTCGACAATCTGCACATAGGTGGTAAACAGCAGAATGTCGATGATATCGCGCTGCAGGGCCAGCTTTTATACACTCCTTCAAATACGCTGAGTGTGGTGTTAGGTCTGGACTGGGAGGATGTCGACCGCGATGGCAATGGTCGTTATGTGCCCGGTGATGGCACTTTCGGCAGCTTGCACGGTGAGGACATTTTCACTACCAAGACGGATGTGCGTGGTTACCAGAAGCGCGAGGCGAAGGGTGCACGTCTGGAAGTGAACTGGGAGATGGCCAGCACCCGGCTGATCTCTATTACAGCCTACCGCGAGCATGATTACGGCTGGCAGGAAGACCTGTTTGGCGTATCCCTGGATGACCATTCTGAACAAATTATCAACACGACAGGCGAACAAGCGACCCAGTTCAGCCAGGAGTTCCGCTTGCAGTCCACCGACAGCAGCGACCTGGTCTGGACTGCGGGCTTGTATTTCTTGCGCGAGGACGTCGACCGCTTCGAAAACTACCACGTCGGTATTCTCTCTGGATTACTCACGTCGGATGAGCAATTCAACCAGGAGAACGAGACCAATAGTACCGCGATATTCGGTGAACTCACCAAGCCTTTTGGTGAACGGTTCTCGGTCAGCGCGGGCCTCAGGTATACCTATGAGACCAAGGATTTCGCCAATAGGGCGACCAAGGGCGATTCCCAGTTCCCGGCTTTCCTGGCGGAGAACTACGATATCGAAGCCGATGAGTCCTGGGACGATATCACCTGGAATCTTGTCGCGCAGTATCAACTGGACGATGTGATGGCCTATGCCAAGGCGTCGAAGGGCTTCAAGAGTGGCGGCTTTCAGGGTGTGCCGCGTTTTGGGGCATCCGCCGAGATTCCCTTCGACCCCGAATATGCCACCAACTATGAAATCGGGGTGAAGAGTGAGCTGTTTGATCATCGCCTGCGTTTGAATGTCGCGGCCTATTACATGGATTATGAAGATCTACAGGTCACCCAGTTTGAACAGATCGGGACCCTGCCGGGTGGTACGCCGCTGGCCAGCGCGGTGGTTCGCAACGCTGCCGATGCTGTGACTCAAGGGATCGAAATCGAAGCCCAGTGGGCGGTGACCGATTGGTTTGAACTGTTCGGTTTTTATGCCTACAACGATGCGGAATATAAGGACTACAGCTACGATGATGGTGTCAATATTGTGGACTATTCGGGTAACCGCCTGAAGAACGCCCCGCGTAACTCCTACGCCATTAATGCCCGGTTCAACTGGTCCCTGGCTTCCTCCGGGAATCTGGCGGCTCTGCTCACTTACACACATCGGGATGTCACTTTCCAGAGTGACGAGAACCACGAGTCGAACAGTTTTAAGGACAAGGATTTACTCAGCGCGAGAATTACCTGGACATCGCCGTCGGAAAAAATTGAGCTGTCCCTGTGGGGCGAAAACATCACCGACGAGACATACCAGATTCACTCTATCGCCAATTCCAGTGGCTCTGAAGCCAGCAACCTCTACGGCATGCCGGATAATTATGGCGTCACCGCGACCTATCGGTTTTAGGGGTATGTGGGTTCGTCCTGAAAATAACGTAACTACCGCCGCTACTGCGGCTGGAGAATCCCTTGGATAAGAAACAGGCACGAGAATTGCGAGATCGTAACCTGGGATTTTTGATCAGCGACATTCATCGTCTGCTCACGGCGGCGGTGGATAAGGAAGTCGGTGTGCTGGGCCTGACCCGCTCGCAACTGCGGGTCGTTCTACACCTCATGCGCGATGATGGGCTTTCCCAGGTGGCGCTGGCCGACGACCTGCAGTTGGGCAAGGTAACGGTGGGTGGTCTGCTGGACCGCCTGCAGGAAAAGGGCCTTATCGAGCGCCGACCCCATCCCACGGACCGGCGAGCAAAGCTGGTCTACCTGACCCTCGCGGACCAGGAAATTTACGAAGCCATCGTCGCGGCGGGGAGGACCATCCTGGAGCAGGTATTGGCAGGCATCAGCAAGGCCGAGGAGAAGACGCTCATAAAGCTGTTGCTTCGGGTCAAGGCGAACACGGCGGGAATTCTTGAGGCCAACACGGCAGCTGCCTGATTCAGGGCGACCAACGAACCACTGATAGAAGAATTATAAGGAGGACATTGCCGTGGTGGCTGAGTCTATTACCCCCGACCTGGTGGGTACGCAATTTGAACCGATAGTTACTTCCTGGAACGAAAAAGACACCATCCTCTACGCCCTGGGTGTCGGGGCTAAACCCGAGGGGGAGCTCGACTACCTGTATGAGGGCAAAGGGCCGATGGTATTACCCACCTACGCGGTTATCCCGGCCCTGAGGACCATGGGTAATCTGCGCCAGGCGGTGAAGCTCAAGCTACACCGGCTGCTGCACGGCGAGCAGTCTTTTGAATTGCTGCGGCCGCTGCCCGCGAAAACGGAAATCACACTCAACAGCCATATTTCTGAAATCTGGGATAAGGGCAAGTCGGCCGTACTGGGTATTACCGCCGAGGCCTCGGATGCGGACGGGCCCTTGTTCAGGGCTCACTCTACCTTGTTCTATATCGGCGGCGGTGGTTTCGGCGGCGAGTCGGGGCCCTCCACAGCAGACAAGAATCGCCCTCCGGAGGGCGAACCGGATTATGTTGTGGAGTACGTCACCCAGCCGGAGCAGGGCGCTATATACCGCTTGTCCGGGGACCGCGTGCCATTGCATATTGACCCCGAATTCGCACAAAAATCCGGCTATGACAAGCCTTTCATGCACGGCTTGTGTACCTACGGTTTTGTCGGGCGAGCGGTACTTCACTCGCTGTGTGGTGGGGATGCCAGGCGATTCAAATCCATGAGCGGCCGCTTCTCCGAGCGTGTCCAGTTCTGCGACCACATTATTACGAAAATCTGGAAAGTCGCCTCGGGTGAAGCCATCGTCCAGGCAGAGACCCAGGAAGGCCGTGTCGTACTGTCACAGGCCAGGGTTACTTATGCACTGTAGTGCTGGGAGCACCGGTAAATGAATTTTGAAGAGCGTTTTGGCGCTGCCGCGTTGAATGACAATGCCTGGCAGTTCAAGCTGAAAGAAGACTGGAATGGTGGCTTCGGTGGCACCACCGGTGGTGTATTGAGTGCATTAACGGTATTCGCCGCGCGGGGGCTGGCCCCGGGACGTTTTCCCAGTAGCGTGGATTCGCGTTTTATCCGCGGTTTCAGGCCCGGGCTGGCGAGAGTCGTGCCGACACTGGTCAACGAGGGGCGCAGCATCTCCACGGTCATGGTGGATATCCTCAACGAGGAGGACAAGCTCTGCACCCGCAGTACCATCACCCTGATTGTCGCCGATGCGCTGGCTGAGGTAGACGCTGAAGACGGCGCTGGCGAGCTGAAGGGCATGCGCCCCTTGTCCGAGGCTAAAGTCTGGCCACAATCGAAGAACAGGCCTATTCCACTGATTGATACTTTCCAACCGGCATTCATGGGCGTGGACGAGAGGGGCACGGCGACAAAAGTGGACGTGGTTTGGGATGAGGATGGCCTGGCCGAGGCAATTTGTATAGCAGCTGACCTTTCCGTGGGCCCGCCCGTGGCCAGGGCATTGCGGGGCAAACCGCTGGCCATGCCGAATCCGGATCTCTCGCTGCGCTTCTGTCGCGAAGTCGACTTGCCAACGTACCTGGTGGCTTCATGCCGGCTTGACAGCCTGCAACGGGGCCTGGCTACCACGCGAATCGAAGTCCGCGCGCAAGACCAACTGGTAGCAAGCGGGGTTTCAACGACTACTTGCCTGAAGGGCAAGTAGCACCCGGGCATTAGCGAGAGGCGCACACAGGAGAGACTTTATGGCATCAAGATCCGCGATAGCGATGGCACTAACGGCCCCCGGGAAGCTGGAACCCATATCGGTACCCATTCCCGCTGTCGATGACAACAGCGCTTTGTTGCGTATCGAAGCCTGCGGTATTTGCGGCACCGATTGCGAACAGTTCGCCACCGGCATGCGATTGCCCATGCCACATATTCCCGGCCACGAACCCTTGGGTATCATCGAGGAAATTGGTGATAGCGCCGCCCGGCGTTGGGGCGTGGATGTGGGAGACCGGGTAGCGGTTGAAACCCTGTTGTCCTGCCGTCTTTGCGACCGCTGCCTGTCGGGCCAATACCACCTGTGTAAAACTCGCCGGGTTTACTCCACTATATCCCTGGATACGGGTCACGGTCTGTGGGGAGCTTATGCAAACTACATGATGTTGGATGCCGCCAGTATCGTGCACAAGATGGATAAATCCATTCCACCGGAGATCGCGGTGATGTTCAATCCGCTGGGCGCGGGCTTCCGCTGGGCGGTAGAAATCCCCGAGACTAGTTTCGGCGACTCCATTCTCATCATGGGGCCCGGTCAGCGCGGGTTGTCGGCGGTGATCGCGGCGGCGCAAGCGGGCGCCGGGAAAATCATCGTGACCGGCCTGGAAGCCGATGCTAAAAAGCTGGCTCTGGCCAGGGAGTTCGGCGCCACCCACACCATCGATGTACAAAATGAAGACATCAGGACCCGGGTTAAAGAACTCACAGGGGGGCAGGGTGTGGATATCGTGCTGGATGTGACGCCGGGGGCCACCAAGCCGGTGGAGGATGCCATCAGTGTTGTTCGCGTTGGCGGTACCGTGGTGCTGGCCGGGGTAAAGGGTTACAAACGCGTTGCGGACTTCATCTCCGACAAGGTGGTGTTCAAGGAACTGCGCCTGCTGGGCGCCTTTGGTGTGACCTCCAGTGGCTATAAAAAGGCCATCGACGTGATTCATGCAGGGCAGGTGCCGCTACACAAAATGCACACCCACCAGTTTGCTGTGGAGCAGGCCGAATTGGCTATACGCACTCTGTCCCGGGAAATTCCCGGCGATGAATCGATTCACTCCTGCCTCATCCCGGAGCACTAAATGAACCTGGCGAAATTACACGAGGCGATCAGTGAGCACTTTCACGACAGGGAGTGCCTGGTCTATGGCGATCGCCGCTTCAGTTGGGGACAGTTCACCGATCGCACGCGGCGCCTGGCGACGCTTTTTCGCAAGCACGGGCTGGGTGTCTACCGGGAGCGCTCGGCGCTGGAAAACTGGGAATCAGGCCAGGACCATATAGCCCTGTTGCTGCACAACTGCAACGAATACATGGAAGGACTGATGGGCGCCTACAAATGCCGGGCCGTGCCTTTCAATGTCAACTACCGCTATCAACACGAAGAACTGCTGTACCTGCTGCAGAATGCCCAGACGAGGGCTGTCGTCTACCACGCGCGCTTCGCCCCTTTGCTCAAAAGCATCAAGAAGCAGTTGCCAGAGATAAAACTGTGGCTTCAGGTAGACGACGGATCTGGCCAGCCGCTGTTGCTGGGCGCGTTGGATTACGAACGCGCCCTGCTGGCGAGCCGCGCGGACCCTATGGATGAGAAAGCCAGCGGGAATGACTTATTCATGATTTACACCGGGGGCACGACAGGCATGCCCAAGGGCGTGCTGTGGCGACAGCAAGATATTTTCCATGCCCTGATTGCATCTTACTTGCCCGATGGCATCACCCAGGATGAGGTAGTCGAAAAGGCGGCAAGCAGAATGGCGCGAGCCAAGACTGGCATGGCCCTGCCGCCGTTCATGCATGCCTCCGGCTGTTGTGTCGCCATGGGGGTCTGGTTTATGGGTAACACCTTGCTGATACAGTCCTCGACCGAGCGCTTTGTCGCCGAAGAAGTGGTGCAGGAGATGGAGTCGGAACGCGTGGCCAGTATCGCCATCGTGGGTGATGCTTTTGCCGAGCCGCTGCTGTCAGTGCTGGATAAAGGTGAGCATGATTTGAGCGCTCTGCGCCTGATTTCCTCGGGCGGTGCGATCCTGTCGGAAAGGAACAAGCAACGCTTTCAGCAACATCTTCCCCAGGTAATTATTTATGACGTGCTGGGCTCCTCCGAGACTGGGCAGCAGGGGATGAACATCTCCCGTGATCAGCAGGTGGCCTCCTCAGTGGATTTCCACATGAGCGATGGTGGCACCATCATCGACGCCAGTATGCGCAAGGTACTGACAGCGGGCAGCGACGAGATCGGCTGGATGGCCCAGCGCGGCCATGTGGCACTTGGCTACCTCAATGATCCCGCCAAAACAGCCAAGACATTCCCAGTGCTGGATGGTGTGCGCTACTCCGTGCCCGGCGACCGGGCCCAAATCAATGCAGATGGCACAGTCCATTTATTGGGCAGGGAGTCGGTCACCATTAACTCCGGGGGGGAAAAGGTTTTCTCCGAAGAAGTGGAGTCAGTGATCAAACGACTGGAGGGCGTAAGAGATGCCCAGGTGATCGGTACCCCCTGCGAGCGTTTTGGGCAGCAGGTGACGGCCCTGATCGCCCGTCACGATGGCAGCGTGTTATCTGTGGACGAAATTCAAAAGCACTGCCGTGCCCACCTGGCGGATTACAAAATGCCGCGGCGGGTAATTCTGCTTGAAAATATTGAGCGCACCCTGACAGGCAAACCGGACTACGAGTGGGCCGGGGCGACCGCCCTGAAGTGGCAGCAGAACGAATTTAAAGAAGTGATGTGATTACAGGCCAACGAGTATGTTAGAAGGAAAGCTACAATGAATTTTGATTTTTCAGACGAACAGAAAATGTTGCGCGAGCAGGCACACGGTTTTTTACGTGACAAATCGCCAACCGCTGTCGCCAGGCAGATTCTGGAGGGCGATGAGTCTTTTGACCGCCAACTGTGGCAGGCCATAGTTGATATGGGCTGGACCGCGACCCGTATACCCGAGGAGTATGGTGGCCTTGGCCTGGGCAGCCTGGAATTGTGTGTGATTGCCGAGGAACTGGGACGGGCGCTGGCACCCACACCGTTTTCATCTTCTGTCTACCTCGCCACTGACGCGATAGTGATGGCCGGCGACGAGGCACAGAAACAACGATGGTTGCCGCAACTGGCCGCCGGCGAAAAGATTGGTACTTTTGCTCTTAGCGAGGGGCCGCGCGCGGCTACCGAGAGAAATATTCTGACGACAGTTCAAGGTGATTTGATCAGCGGCGTTAAGTGCCCTGTGACCGACGGCGATGTGGCCGATTTCGCCGTAGTTGTCGCCCGGGGAAGAGAGGGCCCAGGTTGGTATCTGGTTGAACTCAAATCTGAAGGTGTGCAGCGCAGGATAGTGAAATCCCTGGACCCGACCCGATCCCAGGCACACCTCACGTTTGACAATGCCCCCGCCGAGTTACTGGGCGAGGCCGGGCAGGGCTGGCAGTTGACAGAAAAGCTCTACAATCGCGCCGCAGTACTGTTTGCTTTTGAACAGGTTGGTGGCTCCCTGGCGGCATTGGAACAGGCCTGCGAGTACGCGAAAAACCGTTACGCTTTTGGCCGACCCATCGCCTCCTTCCAGGCCATCAAGCACAAACTGGCGGATATGTATGTGGCCGCTACCCTGGCCAGGTCGAATTGTTATTACGGTGCCTGGGCCCTGAGCACCGATGCCCACGAACTGCCGGTGGCGGCTGCAGCTGCCCGGGTCAGTGCGACTGACGCCTACCACCAATGTGCCAAGGAAAATATCCAGACCCACGGTGGCATGGGTTATACCTGGGAATTTGACTGCCACCTCTTTTACCGGCGGGCCAGGGCCCTGGCGGTTAACCTGGGGAACAAGTGGCAGTGGGAAGACAAGTTAATTACCGCACTGGAAAATCGCGGCGAAGTATTGGCCTGATTTACCGGGCCCGAAGAGAGTGAGATAAAGCAATGGATTTTAACGATACAGTAGAAGAAGCGAAATTTCGTCAGGAGGCCGCAGCCTGGTTGGACGCCA
>Ga0209987_10001697_pt1 | contig 12089 bp, 13 predicted proteins | sample N074metaG_FD_182134 | JGI IMG/M metagenome (GOLD analysis project Ga0209987, IMG submission 182134) | Deep subsurface microbial communities from Kermadec Trench to uncover new lineages of life (NeLLi) - N074 metaG (SPAdes) (version 2) | ecosystem: Environmental > Aquatic > Marine > Ocean trench... | reverse complement strand
CTCGTCCGCCAGCCCCAGCCCCGCCATCAGCGCGGCAAAGAACTGCGGCTCGATGGCCCCGACCGCGATGAACCCGCCGTCGGCGCAGGTGTAGCAGCGATAGAACGGGGCGCCGCCGTCGAGCAGGTTGGCGCCGCGCACATCGCTCCAGGCGCCACTGGCGCGCCAGGCGTAGATCATCGCCATCTGGCTGGCGGCCCCGTCCAGCATGGCGGCGTCGACCACCTGGCCCTTGCCGGTCCGCCCGGCCTCGATCAGCGCCGCCAGCATGCCGAAGGCGAGGAACAGCCCGCCGCCGCCGAAATCGCCGACCAGGTTCAGGGGCGGCAAGGGCGGCCCGTCCGCCGGCCCCATCGCGCCCAGCGCGCCGCTGAGCGCGATATAGTTGATGTCGTGCCCGGCGGTGCGGGCCAGCGGCCCGTCCTGCCCCCAGCCGGTGACCCGGCCGTAGACCAGCGCCGGGTTCAGCGCCAGCGCCGCCTCCGGCCCCAGCCCCAGCCGCTCCATCACGCCGGGCCTGAGCCCCTCGATCAGCCCGTCGGCGCGGCCGGTCAGGCGGCGCGCCAGTTCCAGGTCCGGCGCCGCCTTCAGGTCCAGGGTGATCGCCCGGCGGCCGCGATGCAGCACCGCGCCGCCGAGATCGGCGATCAGCGCGCCGCGTGTCGCGCCCGGCCGGGCGATGCGCAGCACCTCGGCCCCGAGATCGGCCAACAGCATGGCCCCGTAGGGCCCCGGCCCGATCGATTCGAACTCGACAATGCGCACCCCCGCCAGCGGTCCCGGCATCTCGATCCCCTCCATGCTTGAGCCGGAAGCTTGGCGGCGCATGGCGGCCATTGCAAGAGATGCGGGACCGCCCCTATCCTGTGCGCCGAACAAGGAGCCCAGATGATCCGCCCCGGCCCCAGAAACAGCATCACCGATGTCCCCGGCATCCTGGTCGGCAACGCCGAGGCGCCCGATCTGGTGACCGGCGCCACGGCCGTTATCCCCGAGCGCCCGGCGATTGCCGCCGTGGATGTGCGCGGCGGTGCGCCCGGCACCCGCGAGACCGAGGCGCTGGCCGCCGAATCAATGGTGCAAGAGGTGCATGGCATCGCCCTGTCCGGCGGCTCCGCCTATGGGCTCGACGCGGCGGGGGGGGTGATGCACTGGCTGCGGGGCCAAGGGCGCGGCTTCGGCATCGGCGGCACCGTGGTGCCGATCGTGCCCGGCGCGATCATCTTCGACCTGCTCACCGGCGGGCCGAAGGATTGGGACCATCCGCCGTGGTGGGAGCTCGGCTACCAGGCGGCCCGGGCCGCCGGGGCGGATTTCGCGCTCGGCAATGCGGGGGCCGGATTGGGCGCCAAGGCGGGCAAGCTCAAGGGCGGGCTCGGCACCGCCTCGGTGCGGTGGAACGGCGTCACGCTCGGCGCGCTGGCGGTATCCAACCCGGTGGGCTCGGTGCTGATCCCCGGCACCCGCACCTTCTGGGCCTGGCCGTTCGAGATGGCGGGCGAGTTCGGCGGCCAGACCCCGCCGCAAGCCCCGCCCGCCGATCTGGACCATGATTTCGCCGCGCCGGCCGGGGCCAACACCACGTGTGCGGTGATCGCCACCGACGCCCTCCTGACCCGGGCCCAGGCCAAACGGATCGCGCTCATGGCCCATGACGGTTTCGCCCGCGCCATCCGCCCGGTGCACACCCCGCTCGACGGCGACACGGTTTTCGTGCTGGCGACCGGGGCAATTCCGCTGGCCGACCCGGTCGGCGATCTCGCCCGGCTCGGCATGCTGGCGGCCGACTGCGCCGCCCGCGCCATCACCCGCGGCGTCTACGAAGCGGCGGCGCTGGCGGGCTGGCCCGCCTACCGGGATTTGCCATGAGCTATTCGCGCGTGACCGGGGTCGCCGATTTCTCGGCGCCGGAGCCTGCATCGAAGATGCGCAGCGTCTCGGCGCCCGCGGCGTCGCGGGTCAGGATCAGCACCTCGCCCGGTCCACGGCCGACCGTGACCACTTCGGCGCCAACGGGCAGGGAAAACTCGGCCGCGCCAATCGGGGCCGGGGCTTTTTCGGAGCCGTTCAGCCCGCCGAGGCGCAGCACCATGGTGACCGCCACCACCACCATGCCGCCGATCAGCACCACCATCAGAACCGACACCAGCAGGCGCAGCCGCCGGACCTGCGGCGGCTCCGGCAGGTCTTCGGCGTCAACAACAGGGCGGGGCTGAACCATGGCGGATCCTCTCGACGGGGCCGGCGGCGATGACACCGGCGCCCCGGTTGAACTGACCATCACCGGCGCCCAGGCCGGGCAACGGCTGGACAAGGCGCTGGCGCTGCTGGCGGCCGGTATCCCCGGCCTGTCGCGCTCACGCATCGCCCGGCTCATCGCCGACGGCGCGGTGACCGAAAGTGCGGGCGCGACCGTCACGGAGGCGAAGCGCAAAGTCAAGCCGGGCGAGCGCTTCACCCTCGACATCCCGCCGCCGCTGCCGATCGAGCCGGAGCCCGAGGACATCCCGCTGGCGGTGATCCACGAGGACGCCGAGCTGATCGTCATCGACAAGCCGGCGGGCATGGTCGTCCACCCCGCGCCCGGGGCACGGAGCGGCACTCTGGTCAACGCGCTGCTGCACCATTGCGGCGACAGCCTGTCGGGCATCGGTGGGGCGTTGCGGCCAGGCATCGTCCACCGGATCGACAAGCAGACCTCGGGCCTGGTGGTGGTGGCGAAAACGGACGCCGCGCACGCCGGCCTTGCCGCCCTGTTCGCCGCCCACGACATCGAGCGGCGCTACCTGGGGCTGGCCTGGGGCGCGCCCAGCCGGGCCGACCCGCGCCTGGCCGGGCTGCCCGGGGTCAGCTTCGAGCCCGGCGGCTGGGTGCGGATCGAGGCCGCGATCGCCCGCCACCCGATCGACCGCAAGCGCATGGCCGTCGCCCCCCAGGCTCACCCCCAAAGCCGCCACGCCGTCACCCGGCTGCGCGCCGTCGAGAGCTTCGGCCCGTCCGAGAAACCCTTCGCCAGCCTGATCGAATGCCGGCTCGAGACCGGCCGCACCCACCAGATCCGGGTCCACGCCACCCATGCCGGCCATGCCCTGGTCGGCGACCCGGTCTATGGCCGTCCGCGCACCCTCTCGGAGAAGACCGTCGCCCCGGAGGTGTCCGCCGCGCTGCTGGCCTTCCCGCGCCAGGCGTTGCACGCCGCCACGCTGGGCTTTCGCCACCCGGTGACGGGAAAAACGATGTCATTCGAGGCGCCGTTGCCACCGGATATGCGTGATCTTGTCACAGTTTTGCGCCGGAAACGCCAAAATTACCGTTGAACATGTATGCGAAACGGGCTTGCGCGCTATAATATGTGCACGAGGCCCACCAAGCGATATAAAACAACGAGCAGTTAGAGGGACCTGATGGCAACCACATATTCCGCCCTGCCCGCACCGTCACCGGGGCAGGGTCTGAGCCGGTATCTGACCGAAATCCGGAAGTTCCCGATGCTGGAGCCGGAGGAGGAATTCATGCTGGCCAAGGCATGGGTCGATCACGGCGACCGCGAATCGGCGCACCGGCTGGTCACCTCGCATCTGCGCCTGGCGGCCAAGATCGCCATGGGCTATCGCGGCTACGGGCTGCCGACCGCCGAGGTCATCTCCGAGGCCAATGTCGGGCTGATGCAGGCGGTCAAGCGCTTCGACCCGGACAAGGGCTTCCGGCTGGCGACCTACGCCATGTGGTGGATCCGGGCCTCGATCCAGGAATACATCCTGCGCTCGTGGTCGCTGGTGAAGCTCGGCACCACCGCGGCGCAGAAGAAGCTGTTCTTCAACCTGCGCAAGGCCAAGGGCAAGATCGGCGCGCTGGAGGACGGCGACATGCGGCCCGAGCATGTCAAGCGGATCGCCACCGATCTCGGCGTCAAGGAGGAAGAGGTCGTCAGCATGAACCGGCGCCTGTCGGGCGGCGGCGACAGCTCGCTCAACGCGCCCTTGCGCGGCGATGCCGATGGCACCACCGAATGGCAGGACTGGCTGGCCGACGACGACGCCGACCAGGCCGCCGCCTATGCCGAGAGCCAGGAGCTGGACGCCAGGCGCGAGTTGCTGATCGAGGCGATGCGCGACCTCAACGAGCGCGAGCGCCACATCCTGACCGAGCGCCGCCTGAAGGACGAGCCGATCACGCTGGAGGGCCTCAGCCAGGTCTACAGTGTCAGCCGCGAGCGCATCCGCCAGATCGAGGTCCGCGCCTTCGAGAAGTTGCAGGCGAGGATGCGCGAACTGGCGGCGGAAAAGGGCATGCTCGCAGAGGTCAACGGCTGATACCGACGCGCTGATATCCCGCAGGAAACCCGCGATTGCGTCATCGCCCGGCTTGACCGGGCGACCTCGTGGGGCGACCTCGTGGGGCGACCTCGTGGAATGTCGAGAGATGCCCCGGCCAAGCCGTGGCATGACGGCGGACCGGGCAGCCGGTCATTGCCGCTATCGCGGGTTCACCCCACCGGCGCGGTGCAGCCCTGGATGTCGGCGGCGAAATCGCCCGCCAGCACGGTCATCCGTATCTGCGAGCGGTTGATCCAGATCGTCTCGTCCAGCAGCGATAGTGTCGCCCCGACGTGCACGCGGCCGCCCGATTCGGTGCCCGATTCAGTCGTGGTCTCGACGCCGGTGAACCAGGTCAGGTCGGGGCCTTCCAGGATCACCACCGGGTCCTGCAGCGTCTGGGCGAAGTCGAGCACCGCGTCGAAGCGCCGTTTCCTGCCCGCGCCGCTGATCCGGCAGGTCGCCCCGGTCAGGCCCATCTCGGCGCCCGGGCGCGGCACCGCCGCCTCCGCCATCGCGACCAGTGCTGCCTCCACCTCCGGCGCGCCGGGCTCGATCCGCATCTCGACCGTGGCCTCCTCCAGCACGCAGATCTCGCGGCAGACCCCAAGCGCCAGACGGAGGCCGATCTCCATCGCCTGGTCCGGCTGCTCCGGCACCAGGCGGACCGGAAACACCACCCGCCCGGAATAGCCCACCGTGCTCAGCCCGAAGCTCTCGAACAAGCTCGGCCGCGGCCATAACACCTCGACCGCGCCGAGATTGCGCGAGCCCGACCAGTCGAATTGCGGCGGTATCCCCGCCGCCCCCGGATCGCGCCAATAGGTCTTCCAGCCCGGCTTGACGTCGAGCACCAGCCCGGCCATCCGGGCGCCTCCCGGCTCGGCGCGGCCGGGCAGCAGGGTGACTTGCACGAATGATTCGCCGGTCGAGACCACCGCCTGCGACCGGGCCAAACCGGGCTCAAGCACCGGCCAAAGGGCCAGTACCGCGCAAAAAAGCATGCTCCGCATCATATCCATCCCCATGTCATACACCCTAAATAAGGAATATTGTGCGATCCCGCCATATCAGTTACGCGATTTCTTGCGCCGAAGGCCCAAGACAGCCATCATTGGAGTCATGATGGACGAGCCGGAACCGACCACAGCCGAATCTACCGGAGCCGAGTTTCTCGACGGGCAGATCCTGATCGCCATGCCCGGCATGCAGGATCCGCGTTTTCACCGCTCCCTGGTCTATCTCTGCGCCCATTCGGCGGACGGCGCCATGGGGCTGATCGTCAACAAGCGGGCCAACGACCTGAAGCTGAAGGACCTGTTCGGCAGGCTCGGCATTCCCATCGGCAGCGGGCCCAGCGAGATGGCGCGGGCGCCGGTGCATTACGGCGGACCGGTCGAGATGGGGCGCGGCTTCGTGCTGCATTCGTCGGACTACCAATCGGACGACGCCACCCTGCAGGTCGACGACGCCACCTCGATGACGGCGACACTGGACATTCTCCACGCCATGGCGACCGACCGCGGCCCGGACCGCGCCATCATCGCGCTCGGCTACGCCGGTTGGGCGCCGGGCCAGCTCGAAGCCGAGTTGCAGGCCAATGGCTGGCTCGCCTGCTCGGCCGACGAAACCCTGCTTTTCGGCACCGACGAGGACTCGAAATGGGATAAGGCGCTGGCCAAACTCGGGGTCCACCCGGCGATGCTGTCGCCGACCGGCGGGCGCGCCTGATCAGGTTTCACCGGACTGACCGGCGGCACCGCTACAACCCCCCACCCGAAAACAGTGGGGCCGGCCTGCGCACCGCGCACCGGATCAGTCCCCGGCCTGGCCCAACCGATCCGCCCGCAGCGCCGCGTAGAGCACATGGTTACGCCAGCGCCCGTCGATCTGCAGGTAGGCCTGCGCCACGCCCTCGTACTTGAAACCGCAGCGTTCCAGCAGGCGGCGCGAGGCGATGTTGCCGGACAGGCAGGCGGCCTCCAGGCGCGACAGGTCGAGCGCCGCGAAAGCGTGCTCGCGCACCGCCGTCAGCGCCTCGGTCATGTAGCCCTGCATGGCATAGGCCTCGCCGACCCAGTAGCCCAGCGTCGCCGCCTGCGCCGGCTGGCGGCGGATGTTCGACAGCGTCACGCCGCCGACCACCTGGCCGTCCTTCTGGCGGAACAGGAACAGCGGATAGGCCTCGCCCTGGCGGATCGCCCGTTCGGCCCAGATCACCCGGTTGCGGAAGGCGCGGCTGGTCAGGTGGTCGCGCGACCATTGCGGCTCCCAGGGCGACAGGAAGGCCTGGCTGTTGCTCCGCAGCCGGGCCCATTGCTCGAAATCGCGCATCTGCGGCGGGCGCATGGTAAGGCGGTCGGTCTGAAGCTCGGCATCGGTCCGGTTGCGCCGGGCGAACATCGGCTCAGGCCACCAGCCGTGCGGTCAGGGCCTCGATCGACCCCGCCCGCTCGACCGGACCGTAGAGCGCCAGCGCCGGCGGTTGCGTCAGCAGACGCGCCGCGGCCGCGCGTGCCTCCGCGACGCCGACCGCCTCGATCCGCTCGATGATTTCCGCCAGCGGAGGAACCCGCCCCCAGGCCGACAGCACCGCCGCCAGCCGCTCGGCCCGCGCCGACACGCTCTCCAGCCCCATCAACAGCCCGGCCTTGATCTGGGCGCGGGCGCGGGCCACCTCGGCCTCGTCCAGATCGCGGGCGGCGCGGTTCAACTCGTCCGCGGTAAGTTCCAGCAGCCCCGGCAATTCCTCGCCTCCGGTCCCGGCGTAGATCGTCATCATGCCCGCATCCGACCAGGCGGAGCATTGGGCGAATATGGTGTAGCACAGGCCGCGTTTCTCCCGCGCCTCCTGGAACAGCCGCGAGGACATGCCGCCGCCCAGCGCCACCGACAGGATCTGCGCCGCGTGATAGCCCTCGTCGAGGAACGACGGCGCCGCCAGCGCCAGCGCCATATGGGCCTGCTCCAGCGGCTTGACCACCCGGCGCTCGCCCCCGGCGTAAGCCGCCGCCTGCCGCGGCGGCGCGTCAACCGGCGCCATGTCGCCGAACAGCCCCTCCGCCAGCCGCACGATCCGGTCGTGATCGACATCGCCCGCCGCCGCCAGGATCATCCGCCCGGGCGTGTAGTGGCGCTCGATGAAACCGCCGAGATCGCTGCGCCCGAAGGCCCGCACCCGCTCCGGCGGGCCGAGGATCGCCCGGCCCATCGGCTGCTCCGGGAAGGCGGTTTCCTGCAACCAGTCGAAGATGATGTCGTCGGGCGTGTCCAGCGCCTGGCCGATCTCCTGCAGGATCACGCCGCGCTCGGTCTCGATCTCGGCCTCGGCCATTTGCGGGTCGCGCAGGATGTCGGCGATCAGGTCCAGCGCCAGCGGCACGTCGGCCGACAGGATGCGGGCGTAATAGGCGGTGCGCTCGCGCGAGGTGTAGGCGTTGAGATAGCCGCCCACGTCCTCGATCTCCTCGGCGATCTGGCGGGCGCTGCGCCGCCCGGTGCCCTTGAAGGCCATGTGTTCGAGGAAATGGGCGATGCCGTTCTCCTCGACGCTCTCGTGGCGCGCACCGGCATCGACCCAGACCCCCAGGGATGCCGAGGCCAGCCCCGGCATATGCTCGGTGACGATGCGAAAGCCGTTCGAGAGAGTATCGAGTTGTACCGTCATGCTTGCCGCTCCACCGTCCGATTTTGGCGCACCAACGCCTCGACCGAGGCCAGGTCGTTCGGCACCACCGTCACCCGCTCCTCGCGCTCGTAGATATCGGCCAACCGCGCCGGCAGTGCCGGCCGCACCCCGCAGGCGTCCCCGACCGCATCGGGGAACTTCGCGGCGTGCGCGGTGCCCAGCGTGATCATCGGCACCGATGGGTCGCCCCGGCAGGCCCGCGCCGCCACCACGCCGATGGCGGTGTGGGGGTCGAGCACCGGCCCGCCCTCGCGCGCCACGCGGGCAATCATCGCCGCCGTCGCCGCCTGGTCCGAGCGCACCGAGCAGAACCCCTCGCGCAGCCGCTCCACCGCGCCCTGGGCGAGGGCGAACCGGCCGCTCTCGCCCAGTTCCGCCATCGACTGCGCCACCGCCCCACCGTCGCTGTCGTAGAGCTCGAACAGCAGCCGCTCGAAATTGGAACTGACCTGGATGTCCATCGAGGGTGCGATGGTGTGCGTCACCCCCTGGGTCGCGTAGACCCCGGTCTCCAGCGTCCGGTGCAGGATGTCGTTCTCGTTGGTGGCGATGATCAGCCGGTCCACCGGCAACCCCATGCGCCGGGCGATGTGGCCGGCGAAGATGTCGCCGAAATTGCCCGTCGGCACCGCGAACGAGACCGCGCGGCCCGGCGCTCCCAGCGCCACCGCGGCGGTGAAATAATACACCACCTGGGCCAGCACCCGGGCCCAGTTGATCGAGTTGACCGCCGCCAGCCCGACCTCGTCGCGGAAGCTGAAATCGTTGAACATCGCCTTGAGCAGCGCCTGGCAGTCGTCGAAATCTCCCTCGACCGCGATCGCATGGACATTGGACTCCGAGGGCGTGGTCATCTGGCGCCGCTGCACCTCCGAGACCCGGCCCTGCGGGTAGAGGATGAACACATCCGCCGTGTCCAGCCCGCGAAACGCCTCGATCGCCGCCGAGCCGGTGTCGCCCGAGGTGGCGCCGACGATGGTCACCCGCTCGCCGCGGCGCTTCAGCACCGCCTCGAACATCTGGCCGATGAGCTGCATGGCCACGTCCTTGAACGCCAGCGTCGGGCCGTGATGCAGCTCCAGCAGCCAGTCGTTCGGCCCGATCTGCACCAGCGGGCAGCGCGCCGCATGGCCGAAGCCGGCATAGGCGCGCCCGATGATGGCGCGAAACTCGCCGTTGGTGAAACAGTCGCCGACGAAGGGCCGCATCACCCGGAAGGCGGCGTCCTCGTAGCTCAGCCCGGCCAGCGCGGCGATCTCGTCCGGACTCATCACCGGAACCGCATCGGGCACATAGAGGCCGCCGTCGCGGGCCAGCCCGCTCAGCATCGTCTCCTCGAAGGGCAGCACGGGCGCCTGGCCCCTTGTGCTCACATAGCGCATGAATTTCGATCTTCCCCGCCTGGCCACCGGGCCAGCTCAAGGGCTCTTAACCCAGCGTGGCACTGCCCACAACGTCTACGCGGAGAGCGGCGGAATGATGGCGGAAAATCCGGGTCAGACCCGGCCGGGGCGTTCCCGCTCGCGCCGGACCAACAGGGCGCTCATCACCGCCCAGATCAGCGCCAGCGAGAACCAGGTGATGGCGTATTGCAGGTGGTTGTTGGCCAGGTTGACGCCCAGGCGCAGCGGTTTCGGCCACTCCCCGCCGCCCAGAGTTTCACCGGGCGACCCGCCGTGCCGTTCGGCGACGATCAGCAGCGGCTCGGTCCCCAGCGCCTCGGCCATGGGGCGCAGGTCGCGGGCGAACCAGATGTTGGCCTCGCGGTCCGGCGCCGGGGTGAAGCCGTCGGTCTCGTCGGGCCAGTAGAGCGTGCCCACCACCTCGACCGGGCCGGCGGGCCGGGCGCCGGCGTCCTTCATTGCCTCGGGAACATAGCCGAGATCGACCAGAACCACCCGGCCAGAGGCGTCCGTCAGCGGCACGATCACCCGGAACCCCGGCCCGTAAGGTATCAACGAGGTCAGCACATGCAACTCACCACCGCCGATACGCCCGGTGACCCGCACCCGCAGGAAGGCGTCCCGCACCGGGTCGGGCGGCAAAGGCAACGCCACCGGGTCGGCGGCCAGCCGCTGCTCCAGCCGGGCGATCAGGGCTTCCTTCGCGGCCAGCCGCTTGGCCTGCCAGGCACCCAGCCCGATCAGCACGGCCACACCGGCAACCCCGAAGATAATCGCCGCAGCGACGCCAGATCTCACCCGCATCTCCCCAAAAGCAAACCGCCGCCCGGCAGGCGGCGGCGGCGTTTCTCGATATCCCGGGCCGCCCTACCCTTTTGTTTCACGCAATTTCCGAGTCGCCGAAGGAACCCATTCGGCTCGAAATTGCCTGGTCCCTTTGTTTGCGCAATTTCCGAGTCGCCAAATGAACCCATTTGGCTCGAAATTGCTCAAGCGCCCCAGATATAGACCGAAGCGAACAGGAACAGCCAGACCACGTCGACGAAGTGCCAGTACCAGGCCGCCGCCTCGAAGCCGATATGCTGGGTCGGCGAGAAGTGACCGGCCCGCGAACGCAGCAGGCAGACGGTCAGGAAAATGGTGCCGATGATGACATGGAAGCCGTGGAACCCGGTCGCCATGAAGAAGGTCGACCCGTAGATGCCGCCGGTGAAGGCGAACTCCGCGTGGCTGTACTCGTAGGCCTGGAAAATGGTGAACAGCGCCCCCAGCGCCACCGTGGCGAGCAGCCCCCAGAGCAGCGCCGGGCGCTTGCCCTCGATCAGCGCGTGGTGGGCATAGGTCACGGTGCAGCCCGACAACAGCAGAACCAGCGTGTTGATCAGCGGCAGTTCCCAGGCGTTGAAGGTGACGATGCCCTCCGGCGGCCACTGGCCCTGCATCGGGAAGATCGCGTGCTTGAAGAAAGTCCAGAACCAGGCCGAGAAGAACATCACCTCGGAGATGATGAACAGGATGAAGCCCATGCGGATGCCGATCCGCACCACCGGCGTGTGGTCGCCGGTATTGGCCTCGTTGACGACATCCGACCACCAGACGAACATGGTGTAGAGCACGCCGGTCAGGCCCAGCAGCGCCACCCATGGCGTGATGTCGTGAAACCAGAGCACCGAGCCCCCCAGCATGGTGAAGGCGCTGGAGGCGGCGAGGAACGGCCACAGGCTGGGGTCGATGATGTGGTAGTCGTGTCGCTTCTCGTGGGCCATCAGGTCCTCCGTTCCCCCAATTCGCCGATCGCGGCGTCAGTTGACGCCGGCGCCGGTCTTGGTCTGGCCCAGCGCGGCCTGGCTGTCCAGTTCGGTCTCAAAGAATGTGTAGGACAGCGTGATCGTGGTCACGCCCGCGGTCTCGGCATCGTCGACCATCTCCGGATCGACATAGAACGTCACCGGCATGGTCACCCGCTCGCCTGGTTGCAACACCTGCTCGGTGAAGCAGAAGCAGTCGATCTTGGTGAAATATCCCCCGACCGAGGGCGGCGAGACATTGTAGCTGGCGGTACCGGCGATCACCCGGTCGGTCGGGTTGTAGGCCTCGTAGAAGGCCAGCGCGGTCTCGCCGATGCGGATCTGAATAGCAGGCCTCGCCGGGCGGAACTCCCACGGCATGTCGCGCGCGGTCGAGGCGTCGAAGCGCACCGTGACCATGCGCTCGAGCACCCGGTCGGAGCCCTCGGTGGCGACCTGCGTGGTGCCGCCGAACCCGGTCACGCGGCAGAACAGGTCGTAGAGCGGCACCGCCGCCCAGGCCAGCCCGGCCATGCCCAGCCCGACCGCGACCAGCGGGATCGCTTTGCGGCGCAAATCGGCAGGTGTCGGACGCCCGCTCATCTCAGCCCCACGGGTTTCCGGCATTGCCGCCCATCTTGGCAATGGTGACCCAGAACAGCAGCGCGGCGAAGGCCAGCAATACCACCAGCAGGCCGAGGTTACGGCTGCGGCGGCGGCGGTGAAGCTCGTGATCCTCGTGCATCGTCCCCCCTCTCAGAACCAGACTGGCCAGTCGAACGGCCCGATCATCGCCCCCAGCGCCGCCTCGGCGATGAAGGCGCTGAACAGCGCAAACAGATAGACGATCGAGACCCAGAACAACCGCTTCTCGGCCCGGTAGCCGTCCGCCACC
>Ga0209987_10001694_pt1 | contig 12098 bp, 10 predicted proteins | sample N074metaG_FD_182134 | JGI IMG/M metagenome (GOLD analysis project Ga0209987, IMG submission 182134) | Deep subsurface microbial communities from Kermadec Trench to uncover new lineages of life (NeLLi) - N074 metaG (SPAdes) (version 2) | ecosystem: Environmental > Aquatic > Marine > Ocean trench... | reverse complement strand
ATCGGCTGACGGTTGATCACTGAAAGTCGGCACGCCGTCGGAGTCGGTGGATTCATAGACCTGACCGAATGCGGAGCCGCTCAGGCTCAAAAAAAATAAAAAATAAAGCGCACGAAAAAGATACATTATTTAGGTTCCCCCATATAAAACGGACAAAATTAATGAGAGGCATATCGCCGCTCATATTCCACCGGACTGATATAACCCAGATTCACAATCCATGTACTTAGCTTTTCCATAGCCATAAGTATAGGCGAAATATACAACTCGCCAGGACGAACCGTAGCGGGTAATCTTTCTTTGAGTATTTTCCATTTGTTTCAACTGTTAAGTCATTAAATTGAAAGGGGTTGACTCAATGATAAGCCATTGATTTTAATGGGGTAAATCTAAGGTCTTGGGCCCCCCAAGTATCTCGGTTAAATCAATGATTTAAATGGTATTTATATAGCTATCTTGTCTGCCTGAAAATTCGCTAAAAAATTATATAGGAGAGGCTATTTCCTGGCGTGATCCTTAGCCTCTCTCAGCCCCCCCATCAGATATACGCTGCCTCCGTTTCTCCCTGGTAGACCACACCTCCAAAGCCGACATTCAAATTATCTGAATCAGTTCCGGCTTCGCATCATCGATGGCTGTGTACTGATGCCGTTTTACAGAACACTTGCTTTCGCTTCTACAGAAAAACTGACACCATTGCAACCCTTATGAGGTATATCGGTAACTTCGAAATGAGCACATGGGGTGCACTATATATCTAGCCTCGGAATGAAAATGTCTTGCAGAGTACCAGCTGTCCCTGATTTTTTTCAGTAAATGCGGCGTGATTTATTCTCGTAGTAGGTTGATATGACGATCGGCAATTGCTTACAGATCGTCTAGACCCCATGTTCACTTCGATGTTCATCGATATACGACACCATTACTTTACTCGGTGGACGAGCTCCGCCTGGTCGAAAAAAGCCGATGCTTTACTCAGTATTTCATTGGCTTGCTTCAACTCTCGATTTTCACATTCCAGATCTTCAAGAAACGTCGTGGTTCACTTGGCGACACATGGTACCTGGATGAAGTTTACATCGTGGCGGTTCGAGGTGAACGGCGATACCTGTGACTCTACGCAGAATCAGTTGCTCATCTGAAAATTACGGGCATCAACAGCATGGTTTACCGGACGACAGGAAATTTGTGGTAAGAAAATTGAACCGTTGTTTTAGAAGATCATTACGTTTCTTTTTGGATTCTTTGAGAAAAACACCCTGTTCCGCTACTTGATAGTAAAGAGCCAATCGCGCTCGTAATTCAGCATCAGCTTGTTTGAAATTCATATCAATAAATAAGCCTGTTATAAATTGCAGCCTTTGTTTATCTACTTTCTGTATAGCGGATCGTGCTATTTCATCATGCATCGCATAGGCACGAATAGCGGCTTCATATCGACCGGCTTTCTCGGTGGTAATAATCGTTATCAACTTGAGAAATATCTCCTTGGCATCTTTACTATCCCCAATGCTTCGCTCTATTACATTTGTTGTCAGAGTTCTCGCCCAGTAGTCCAGCATTTCCCTAATTAGCGTTTTGTGGTTTTTAAAATGCCAGTAAAAACTACCTTTGGTCACTCCCAGTTGACGTGCCAAATATTCTACGTTGACTTTATGGATGCCCTCATTATCAAGGGTTTCAAGGGCCTGTTTTAGCCAGTCTTCGACTGTTAACTGTTTGCGTTTGTCCATCACTAAATAACTGATGGTGATTTGATTTTAGTTGTAATATACTGGGTTTATTAGTTGTAATATACTGGGTTTATACCATACGCATGCGTATATTACTCCCTTTAACTCGAAAAGCTAATGATTGACCTGCATTTGAAAATGGCGGCAAAAATAGCTATTTAACAAACTCGATAGAGGACTTATTTATGAAACGGCGTGAATTGCTATTAGGCATGGGAGTAGCATCTGTGGCGATCCCATTATATGTGCGTGCTGCCCAGACAAGTGAATGTGAAGACGCTTCGAAACATATGGTTAATATGTTGTTTGTGCAAAGCGCCCATGGTGCCGAGCTGGCAAATGGAAAACTTAGATTAAAATCCGTAAACCCGGCAACACTATTCTTCTCAGATCGCCCGGATCGTATTACCGGGCATGAGTCAACCGCGGACTTTGTTGCCAACTGGAGCGAAGGTGAAGATAGTTTTAAGTCGAATCCGCCGAACGCGACATTATCGATCCTGACGGGACCCGAGCCTCAGGAAATTGTCGTCGTGCTCAAATCCCCCCGATTGGACAATGGTGACCTGTTATACGATGTCGAAGTACTTGATGGTCCTCAAAAAGCATCGGGTGATGCCAGTTCATTGTTTATTGATACGATTGGAAATCCTCTTTCGCCGGGATCCGTTGCTGGTGTGCATCGACGTGAAAAGCGGCGCCGAATTGATCGTATAAACTAAATTAACACCGAGCCATCGATCGGAGCTTTTGAACGTGCATAAATTTCTGCTACTGGCTGTTGCCGGCCTGATACTGATGAGTAGCAGCCTTCCCTCACAGGCGGCCTCAGCCGTACAGATCGACTATGGCGTTGTCGATAGTGTCGGTACGACTACTAAAGATTCTAAACATGCCGGCGGCGCGCTGGCGGGAGGGATCATAGGTGGTTTAATTGGCCCTCGCCGACACCGCGGATTGAGAATTGTAGCCGGCGCAGGCATCGGCTCGGCGGTACAGGGTTCGGCCACCAGCGGCACACTACAGGAGTATTCGGTGAATTTAAATAGCGGATCGCAGGTAATTATCAACACCGAACAACAGGACATCAGGTCCGGGGACTGTGTATCAATTGAACAGGGTGACCATGCCAATATCCGGCGCGTGAGTAGTTATCACTGTGAAACAAAAAATCAATCTGAATTCCCGCAGCATCATCAGGAAGCAGCGGATAATTGTCAGATTGCTAAAAATGAATTGACCAAAGCTGAAACGGATCAGGCAATTACCAATGCAGCAAAAAAAGTACGGATTTTGTGTGAAGATTAATCAAGGCTATTTTTTCGAGTGTAATGCACTCTTAAACCTAAGGGGAAAGGAAAATGAAATTTAGTATCGTTGTTATGACTTCACTTCTGCTTGTCATGATGCAAGGGAGCGCCATGGCCGCTGGAGGAGAGGTAAAATCGCCGACCGGTACCGCCCCCGATCGTTATGTTTATTATCCCGGAACAGAGGAATTGGCTAAAGGCGAAATTCGCTTATTTGCCTGTGGTACGGGTTTACCTGCTGCGCGACGATCCACGGCAGCAACCTGTTGGCTGCTCGAAGCAGGTAACGGGGACAAGTTCCTGTTTGATATTGGTACCGGCTCGATGGTTAACGTCGCCGCCCTGATGATCCCGTATGATTTCCTTAATAAGGTCTTTCTGACGCATTTGCACACCGACCACTGGGGTGATCTGTCAACCCTGTGGGCAGGTGGTTGGACAGCGGGTCGAACAGGGCCTTTAAAAATATGGGGGCCAAGTGGCCAAACCGAAAATATGGGTACTAAGTACGCGATTGAACGCTTCCTTGAAGCCTTTAACTGGGACGCCACAACCAGGAATTTTGTTCTGAGTCCAGAGCCAGGAAAGATAACGGTCAAAGAATTTGATTACAAGGCCGTTAACGCAGTTGTTTACCAGGAAAATGGAATAACCATTCGTTCTATCCCAGCCATTCATGCGGGCGATGGACCTGTCAGCTATATACTTGAATATGCAGGATTGAAGATTGTTATTGGTGGCGATACCTATCCCAATAAGTGGTACATCAAGTATGCAAAAAATGCAGATATCGCTATTCACGAAACATTTCTAACACCAGAAGCCCTGGTCGCCCTTTACGGACAGTCACCCCAACAGGCACTGGGGGTAGGCACCCAAATTCATACTTCACCACCGGCCTTCGGTAAAGTAATGAGTACGATTAAACCTCGCCTTGCGATTGGCTATCATTTCTTTAATGACGAAAATACTCGCTACGGTGTGTATGACGGTGTCCGGCAAACCTACGATGGTCCGTTATCACTAGCAGTTGATAATATGGTCTGGAATATTACCAAAGACAATATCAACGTTCGCATGACGATATCACCAGATGCAGCCTGGGCGGTAGCAGGGCCAACCAAACCACCAAAACCACCGGCTGCAGGCACTATTCCTGACCCGATTAGCGACTATATCAAAGCAGGCAGATGGAACGTGGATGATGCCCAGGGCCCAATGATTAAAGAGTTCAAGAAAGAATATAATATGGAGTAAGTGAGCGCAGTTTGACTGAACTAAGGGGCGGAGATAATCGTCCCTCTTACTCCCGGCCAGGATCTGACTTATCAACAATTTTCATAGTTGCATTTAATTGTAATCTTCAGGAAAAAGGGGCTCAACATGAAGAAGAAACTGAAACTGTTCGAAAGCACTATTATTGTTCTGCTGGCAGCATTGATGTTCACTAACGGTGTAGCTCAGGCACAGGCTGACAAGCCGAATATCATCCTGCTTGTATCAGACGACACCGGGTACGGGGATCTCGGTCCCTATGGCGGAGGCGAAGGGCGCGGTATGCCGACACCCAACATCGACCGATTGGCCGCCGAGGGCATGACGTTATTCTCCTTTTATGCCCAGCCAAGTTGCACTCCAGGCCGGGTGGCCATGCAGACCGGGCGCATTCCCAACCGCAGTGGCATGACCACCGTGGCTTTTCAGGGACAGGGCGGCGGTCTGCCGGCGGCAGAGTGGACACTTGCCTCTGTTCTGAAAACGGCCGGCTACCAGACGTTTTTTACAGGCAAATGGCATCTGGGTGAGGACGACTACGCGCTACCAAACGCGCAAGGTTATGATGAGATGAAATATGTAGGACTCTACCATCTCAACGCATATACATACGCAGACCCAACCTGGTTCCCCGACATGAGTGACGATCTGCGCGCCTTTTTTAAGAAAGCGACCAAAGGTGCGATGTCCGGCAAGGCGGGTGAGAAGCCGAAGGAGGACTTCATGATCAACGGGCAGTATGTCGATGAACCCGACAAAAATACTGCCGAATACCCGACTGGCGTTGTTGGCATTCCCTACTTTGACGGCTATGTTGAAAAAGCATCTCTCGACTATCTTGATAAGGTTGCTAAGACCGACAAGCCATTCTTCATGAGCATCAATTTCATGAAGGTGCACCAGCCTAGTATGCCGCATCCCGACTACAAGCATAAATCGCTGTCGAAGAGCAAGTATGCCGACTCGATCGTAGAACTCGACTCTCGCATTGGACACATCATGGATAAGCTCCGTGAGCTCGGCCTGGACAAGAATACGATCGTCTTCTACACGACCGACAACGGTGCCTGGCAGGACGTTTATCCTGACGCCGGCTACACGCCGTTCCGCGGCACCAAGGGCACTCTGCGCGAGGGTGGCAATCGGGTTCCGGCAATAGTCTGGATGCCCGGTAAAATCAAGGCCAGCTCGAAGAACCACGATATTCTTGGCGGACTTGACCTGATGGCGACGTTCGCTGCCATCGGTGGCGCGACGTTGCCGACGAAGGACCGTGCGGGTGAGCCAATCATCTTCGACAGCTACGACATGTCGCCGGTCCTGTTCGGCACCGGCAAGTCCGAGCGCAATGAGTGGTTTTATTTCACCGAGAACGAGCTGACGCCTGGTGCGACGAGAGTGGGCAACTACAAGGCGCTATTCAATCTTCGCGGCGACAACGGTCAGTCCACCGGTGGACTGGCCGTGGACACCAATCTCGGCTGGAAAGGTCCTGAGTCATACGTAGCCACGGTGCCCCAGGTTTTCGATCTCTGGCAGGATCCCCAGGAACGCTATGACATCTTCATGAACAACTACACTGAGAGAACCTGGACGTTGGTGACAATCAGCCAGGCGATCGAAAAAAAGATGAAGACCTACATAGAGTATCCACCCCGCAAGCTGCAAAGCGCAACCTATACTGGACCGATTACGTTAACGAACTATCACCGTTTCATGCACATTCGCAAAGAATTTGAGAAGCAGGGCTTCAAGATTCCGTTGCCAACGGGGAATTGATACAAGTGTTCAGGGACGAACCTAATCGCTTCGCCACATCAGGGACTGTATATCCACGTTCTAATACCTGTTTTATGGGTACTGACAAGTTAACTTTTTAATCAATGCACAATCCAATAGTGTTGCCCGGTACGGTCAAGTTAACGAGATAGAAACCATACCACCGATCGACGGTTACATCCCTTTACTATTAGGCCATTATTTGGGCGCACGTCACCTCCTGCCATGCACAAAATGCCCTCGAGCGAAACTCGCGATAGTGAACCGCTCGCGTCAAGTGCCGACCCAGCCTGAAAAGATTGCCTACCACGCCATAAACCGTAAGAAAGCGCTGAGCCTGTCCAGCTGATTTGAACCGGCGCATCTGTCGTTCTCGTTGGCGAGTTGGTTCATGTGATACCTCAACCCGGTTGTTTTCGTACTGTTCAGTGCTGTGTGTAACCGAAGGCATTACTTCCCGGTGCGCAGCCGAATAGCTCTTCAGTTTGTCCGTAATCATTCGCCATGGTGGCTGGTGCTGGCTCTTCAATAGTTTGCGGAAAAACCGCTTGGCTGCCACCTTGTTACGGCGTTTCTGCACCAGAATGTCAATGGTGCCCCCGTCCTGGTCGACGGCCCGCCAAAGATAATGCAGCTCACCGCTGATCTTAATGAACACCTCGTCGAGATACCAGGTGTCACCCAATCGGCCTTGTCGTTTCTTAAGCTTTCGCGCATATTCCTGCCCGAATCGATTGCACCATTGCCGAATGGATTCATACGAGACCACAATTCCACGTTCGGCCAGAAGGTCTTCCACATCCCGAAAGCTCAAACAGAAGCGATGATACAGCCATACTGCGTGACTGATGATGAACGGAGAAAATCGGTATCCATGGTATACCTGCTCGGTATCTTTCATGCTTGTAGTCTGACCGATTGGCACCTAAGTTGACAATACCCTACAATGGGTCTCTTAAAATGGAACATTCGAAATTCACTAGCAGAATAATTGCGGTAATCTTCATCGTCAGTCTGGGCGCCTGCGCGAGCCTGCCTGACAATACGGGTCGTTCCGAATCGCAAGCCTATGTCAACACTCAGGATACGTTCCTGGGTCAAGTTTATAGTCGCCTGTCCCAGGGTCATGCTGGCGAATCTGGCTTCTACCTTCTTCGCAACGGGCTGGATGCATTCGTTGCCCGTGCCGTTCTCGCTGATCTGGCCGAACGCAGCATCGATACCCAGTATTACATGATTCACAATGATGTCGTCGGTAGCCTGTTCATTGACAAGCTATACAAGGCTGCTGAGCGAGGGGTGCGGGTTCGCCTTCTGGTCGATGATATCGATCAGGGGGGACGCGATGACGGGGCCGCCATTTTGGACGCTCATCCTAATATTGAGGTTCGTATTTTTAACCCATTCGATCGCAATATCGGACGAACCATTCAGTATGTCACCGGTTTAGGCAAGCAAACTCGCAGGGCCCACAACAAGTCGTTTACGGTCGACAGCCAGGTTACTATTCTCGGCGGCCGCAACATCGGCGACGAATACTTCAACGCAGATCCGAAACTGGCATTCCTGGATATCGATGTGTTGAGTACCGGACCGGTTGCTCGCGATGTTTCTTCATCATTCGACCAGTACTGGAACCACGAGCTTAGTTATCCGATTTCGACATTGATTGAGGAACTACCGACTGAAGCTGAGTCCAAACAGCGCAAGATGGAGTTTGATGAGTTTATCGCGGAGCAATATGAATCAGCTTACATGCGTCATTTACGTGAGTCGAAACTAGCGAAAGAACTTGCCGCGGGCCACCTGACCCATTCCTGGGGCGCCGGCGTTGTAGTGGCCGACGACCCTGAAAAATTGACTCATGATACCGACGTTGTAGATTATCGCCTGACTGAGCAACTCCGGCCCTACATAGCAGCCGTAGAGACGGAACTCATTATCTATTCGCCTTACTTCGTGCCGGGAAAGGCAGGCGTCGCTTTTCTCCAGACTTTGCGTGACAAGGGCGTACGTGTGCGTATATTTACCAATTCTCTTTCATCCACCGACGTTCCAGTAGTACACGCCGGCTATTCCAGATATCGCAAGGATATTTTGCGTATGGGCGTTGAGCTTTACGAACTTAACAAGAATCTGAGTGCGGAAGAGCGACAAGAGATGAAGATAGGTGGTATCGGCGGATCCAAGGCAATGCTGCATGCCAAGGCGTTCGTACTTGACCGCAAACAGGTTTTCATTGGCTCATTGAATCTCGATCCCAGATCGATCGCCCAGAATACCGAAATTGGAGTGGTATTTGATTCCAAAGAAATCGCAGAAACTATGTCCGATGGTTTTAACAGGAAAATTGATAAGATAGCTTTCCGATTGCAATTGGAAGGTAACGAGCCGGGTCGAGAGCAAATAGTCTGGCACGGTCTTGTCGATGGAAAGCAGCAGACCCTGGATACCGAACCTTTCACCAGCTTCTGGGAACGATTCTGGGTTGGATTCATGAGAATGCTACCGATCGAATCGCAGATTTAACCGAGCCGACTAAGCAACGCCGGGTGAGCCACTGGATCCATGAGGCAGTCGTTGAACGCGCCGAAGCACGCCTAGTCGCGAAACCCAATGCCATGCAAATCCGCCGAGCGACGGTTGAACATCCTTATGGCACGCTGAAGGGTTGGATGGGGTCGACGCACTTTTTAACCAAAACGCTGGATCACGTGAGTACCGAAATGAGTCTTCATGGGCTCGCATACAATATGAAGCGAGTGATCAACCTGATTGGCACCAAACAACTGCTCGAAGCAATCTAACAAGGTCGCTCGTCCCAAATAAATCGACGAGTGCTACACGAATATTATTTAAAGCGGCGAAAAGATTCACTTCCAAGTAACCTGTCGCATTATTCACGACGGGTTTTCACACGGCCTCGGCACAAAGGAGCCATTCGTAGGTCGGATTAACAGCCGAAAAGCAAACTTTAGTACGTGATAATAATTGCTGATATTTAATCCAATTGGGGTATCGATGGCAAAGGACTGTTAATCTGGCCAATGTACTGTTATCTGGCACGCCGACGTTGCAGGCCCAGCCACGCTTAAGTTATTACCAGTTCCAGGTCACGTTCAGGCGAGGCCCGATCTGTTCATTCACAAGACTTCCCCTCCAGTGAGTACCATCTACCTCTACGTCCAGTTTGAATGCATTTAAGGCCAGGCCAATGCCAAAACGGTCGGACATCTGATAATTCACACCCACCGACAGGTCGTACATGTTGCCAGAAAATTCGTCAAAAGTAACATCCAACCAGTCCAATCGCGTCGTGACAACCCATTTTGGCGACCAGCTATACATGTACCAGATGCCTAGATTCGGCAGGGGAGCCGAGGCCGAAGCAGTTTCACGGCGAAATTCAGCGACCGGTTGAACCTTCCCTTCCACAAACACATCGATATCCAGCCAGTGCAGGCCGAGCCCAACACCCCAGTCAGTACTGGGTCTGCGGAAAAATGATCGACCCCAAAACAGCCGTGTGATCGATGTGTCAACCCCCGCTTTGACAAATAAACCGGCCTCGAACACCTTATCCTCGAACTCGAAACTTTCGGTCAGGAAATGCTCAGACTCAGAGTCGACGTCCCAGTAGTTGCCCTGGAAAGACCAGTTTTTAGTGTAACGCCAGCGGAAGCTCAGCAAACCAACCGACAGTGAATCAGGTGCGTCAAGGCTTTCACCTGGACTGCCACCCTTGTTCGGGTTTGCACCGATTTTATGGTCATAATTTGGTTGGTAAACACCCAAACCTATTTGGAAATTATCACTGAGGAACGGATGATATTTGCCAGAACTGCCGGATTCCTGTGCGCTTGCAACTCCAGCAGATACTGACACCAGAAAGAAGACGCTGATACATATATTTAAAAATTTCATATAACATTTTGCCCCTATCACGATGAAGATTATCGATAGATTAGACGATGTTAACAGATATTAAATTATTCAGGCATCAAATCATTATCAGCAGAAAAAACAGGTATTCTTTCTAGGAATTTTATTAAGTTCTGCTAGCCAGGCCTACAACAGTTTAGCCCACCGTTTGTCCACTTCGGGCACTAATCGGAAGTAACCAGGCTAACTGTGAACGGCGAGTAGATCTAAGGGGAAAATGCGTTTACTATTTAACTCTGATCTCGCCATTTTTAAAGGTGAATGTCAAATGTTGTCGCGACCCAAAACTAACTTGTGTAATTCGTCTCTGAGTTTCCAGGGTAAAACCTGTCTCTGGTTGTTATTTCTTGCTGCGTCGGGCTGCACTTCATATGGCGAGATCAAAAACACAGAAATTGCCACCATCGATGAGAGAGGAAGCTACTCTCTGAAGGAGTGGAGAAAAAACCAGCACACTGGAGACATCAACTTCGTCCTAACCTTTTCCGGCGGTGGCACCCGTGCTGCAGCAATGTCCTATGGCGTGCTAGAAGAACTGCGCGATACCAATATCCAGATCAACGGCGCGTCCAAACGCTTACTGGACGAGGTAGATGTCATCTACTCGGTATCAGGCGGGAGCTTCACATCGGCTTTTTACGGATTACACGGCGACAAAATTTTCGATATATTCGAAGAACAGTTCTTACGGGTAGACATAGACAAACCTCTCGTCCACGGCTTGATCAACCCATTGCATTGGTTCACAAGTAAAGGACGCACCGAAAGAACCATCGAATACTATGAAGAAACCTTGTTTCATGGCGCCACTTACACCGACATGATGCAACCAGGCCGTCCCATAATTGTCATTAACACCTCAGATCTGGCCTATGGCGTACGTTTTTCGTTTATCCAGGAATACTTCAACTTCCTGTGTTCCGATTTAACCGACTTCCCGATCGCGTGGGCTGTTGCAGCTTCTTCAGCCGTGCCTATTCTCTTCAATCCGGTCGTCATCGAAAATTACGATGCCTGCGGTGACTACGCCTCAGCCTGGCCTGAGGATGTTTTGGAACGTGCCCAGCAAGATCCTGAGTTCGCCATGCTATACAACGGCCTTAAGTCCTATGCAAATAAAACACAACGCAAATACGTTCATTTTGTAGACGGCGGCATCACGGACAACATGGGGTTGCGAGCGCCATACGACCTAATTTCACTGGCAGGTGGGCCACATGCTTTTTTCAGAAAAAAGAATGTTAAAGGGCCGCGCCATCTGGTTATCATTTCGGTGAATGCTTCCACCAGCCCGGTAACAGATATGGACGGCACCAACAGACAGCCGTCGATTGTCGAAGCTGTCAATGCTTTGTCGGGCGTTCAGCTTCACCGCTATAACACGGCTACGCTTGAATTGATAGAGACTCAGTTCGGCCTTTGGGCGGAGGAATTGTCCGCCCCAGATCACAAGGTGGATGTCTATTTCGTTCAGGTCGCATTTGAAGATATTAATCAACCCGAACTAAAACTGTTCTTAAACAAGATACCAACCTCATTCAATCTTACGGACGAAGAAGTGGACACCTTAATAAAAACCTCGAGAACCCTGTTGCGTGAAAACAGGATTTTTCAGAATCTATTGACCAAGCTCAATAACGAGTAGTGATTTAGCGAACCGGGCCATCAAAGAGGTGCGCGATTTGGTTTCCAATGCCTCCAACTGTCGGTGACGCGCTTGGTTGCTCAAAACCCGTCAAATTTGAACTATTGCAGGTAAATCTGCGTCCCATTCAACATTAACTTTGTGCTTGGTGCCCGAAGGTTCCAACTCACGAATATGTTACGGGGGTCACCTTAGGGCACTAAGCCGAAGTAACCCGACAGAATCTCAAGGTCAGCTTTCCCGTTAGCAATGGGATGGACTCCTCTTCACTCTATCGGCATCGATGTGCCAAACTGAGATTGACATTTCAGTTAACGAGAAAGAGGAGTCCACGATGGAGATTAAACGAGTTGGTGTTGATTTGGCAAAGAATGTTTTCCAATTACACGGTGCTGACTGCAAAGGCAAGACAGT
>Ga0209987_10001692_pt1 | contig 12100 bp, 13 predicted proteins | sample N074metaG_FD_182134 | JGI IMG/M metagenome (GOLD analysis project Ga0209987, IMG submission 182134) | Deep subsurface microbial communities from Kermadec Trench to uncover new lineages of life (NeLLi) - N074 metaG (SPAdes) (version 2) | ecosystem: Environmental > Aquatic > Marine > Ocean trench... | reverse complement strand
AGGAACCTGCACCATGAATCGATTGAGCCTGTGGGTCGCACCCGCGTTCGGGACCCTGACCTTGCCCTGGTTGGCTTGGGCAAATGTGGCCGGCGAGGGGGACCATGGATACGGCCACATGATGGGTGGCGGCTGGATTCTCGGGCCGGTCATGATGATCCTGTTCATCGCGGTGATCGTCGCGGTGGTGGTCCTGGTCGTGCGTTGGCTCGGCGGCACGGGCGGGGCCGGCGGGCGGCCGAAGGCCGCGCTCGATATCCTCGAGGAGCGTTTCGCCCGCGGCGAGATCGACAAGGACGAGTTCGAGGCGCGCCGCCAGGCCCTCCGGGACTGAACTCCCGGCGAACTCGCCTGCCCTCCCTCAGTTCCCCTTGGCCGCGGCCAGGAAGGCGCGGATCTTGTCCGGGTTCTTGAGCCCGGGCCGGTCCTCGACGCCGGAGGAGACATCGACCGCCCGGGTGCCGGAAACGCGCGCCGCCTCGGCCACGTTGCCGGGGTCGAGCCCGCCCGAGAGCATCCAGGGCAGCGGCCAGGCCTTGTCGGCCAGCAGGTGCCAGTCGAAGGCCAGCGCGTTGCCGCCGGGCAGGGCTTCGGTCATCTCCTGGGGCGGCTTGGCGTCGAACAGCAGGCGGTCGGCGACGCGGAAATAGGGCTCGGCCGCGGCCAAGTCCGCGGGCTCCGAGATTTTCACCACCTTCATCACCGGCAGCCCGAACCGCTCCTTGATTTGCGCCACCCGCGCCGGGCTCTCGCCGCCGTGCAATTGCCAGAGGTCGAGCGGCACGGCTTCCAGAATCGCGGCGAGCGCGGCGTCGTCCAGGTCGACCGCGAGCCCGACCTTGGTTACCCGCGCCGGCACCTGGGCGGCGAGCGCGTGAGCGGCCTCCGGCGTCACGTAGCGCGGGCTGCGCGGATAGAACACGAAACCGACGTAATCGGCCCCGCCCGCCACCGCCGCCGCCACCGCCTCGGGCGCGGTTACCCCGCAAATTTTGACTTCGACGGACATGGGTTAGCTTTTCTCGCCATCCGGCGTCACCGCCCCACCCGCCGCCGGCACCCAGCCGGTGCAGGTGCGGAAGGCGATCGAGATGACCGAGACCATGAGCGCCATCAAGACGTAGTTGATCGCCGCGCCGATCGCCTGGGTCAGCATGAGCGCGCCCAGGTTCGCGTCGACGAAGGCTTGCGCCCGCGCCTCGGGCGGCAGGCCGTCCTGGCCCGGCACGGTCGCGGGATCCGCGATCAGCAGGGCACCCAAGATTCCGCTCACCGCCCAGATCAGCGCAACTATCGGCGCGGACGCCAACAACGTGGCGCCGATCAGGCGCAAGCCCTGGCCCTTGGTGTGGGTCCAGGCGTGGCGCAGCCGGTAGCTTTCGTCCACCGAAACCGCCGGGAATACGAAACTCAGCCGCGCCATGACAAAGGCCAGAATGGCGGTGCCGGCGAAAATCATCAGGCCCAGGCCCGCCGACATGGCCTCTATTTCCGGCTGGACCACCGCGAAGGCGAGCGAGAACACCATCGCGATCGCGGCGTAGCCGATCAGCATGACCGCGAGCAGATAACCGAGGAAGCGCCAGTGGCGCTGTCTCCAGGCGGGCAGGCGCGGCGGCGCACCGGCGACCGGGCCAAGCAGGGTCAGCCGGTGCCAGGCGACCCCGAAGAAGGTGTAGGGCAGCAGGCCCAGCATCGCGAACAGGACGCCGAGCGACGAGGTGACCGGCACCGAAAAGCCGAGCACGATCAATGCCATCGACAGGCTGAACGGCATTAGCGACGCCCGGGCCAGCAGCCGCGGATTGCGGAACACCCGGACATAGGCCTCCCTGACGGTCTCGATGACCGGCAGCTTGCGCAGCGCCTCGCGCGGTGGTGTGGTGTCGCTCATGGGTCCGAATCCGGCGCTTGCGCCAGCTCCTCGGCAATGCGGCGGGCGGCGGCGCGCGGGTCGGCCTGGGCCGTGATCGGCCGGCCGATCACCAGGTAGTCGGCGCCGGCCGCAATCGCCTCGCCGGGGGTCGTGACCCGCTTCTGGTCGCCGCTCGCCGCCCAAGACGGCCGTATGCCGGGCACCAGCAGGATGAAGCCGGGGCCGCGGTCGGCGCGCAGGATTTCGATCTCGCGCGGGCTGCAGACCACGCCGTCGAGCCCGGCGTCCTGTGCCAGGCCCGCCAGACGCCGGACTTGGCTGGCCGCGGGGCCGCGCTGGCCGACCGCTTCCAGATCGGACCCGTCCAGGCTGGTCAACACGGTAACGCCGAGCAATTTCGGCCGCGCCACCTCCAGCTCCTCGGCGGCCTCGCGCGCGGCCTCGGCGGCGGCCGCCATCATGGCCCGGCCGCCCGAGGCGTGCAGCGTCAGGCAGAACGGGCGCAGATGTACCGCCGAGCGCACCGCGCCGGCCACGGTGTTGGGGATGTCGTGAAACTTCAGATCGAGGAACAGGCGCTCGCCGCCGGCCACCGCGCGCACGCCGTCGGGCCCCTGGGCGGTGAACAGCTCGTTGCCGATCTTGACCCCGCCGACCTCGCCGCGCAGCGCCTCCACCAGGCGCGCGGCGCGCGCGGCATCGGGGGTGTCGATGGCCGCGAAGACGCGGTCCATGGCAGGGGTTTCGATGACGGCTTGGGACATGGCGCCGGGTATAACAAACTCGGCGGGTCCAGTCACGACCGGCGGCCGAGCTATTTTTTTCACCGGCTGCTGGGGTGGTTCCCGCCGCCAGTTTACACGCGCAACGCGCCCGCATCCGGAGCCCAACCCATGGCGTTCGAGGAGGCCATGCACCAGCAGTTCGACCTGCAGGGGTTTGCGGTGAACGGGGTCGCGTTGCGGGCCGTATTCGGTCGATCGGAGTGGCGCCTATTTCGTTCCGATGCCGATGTTGATCGGGTTGGTCAGGACGGCGGGGCCGCTTGCCCCGGCGCGCTTATCGATCATGTCGTCGAGCGCCTGCCGGACCTTCGCGGTTTGCGCCTCGGTCAGGCTCAGTTCGGCGAGCACCATTCCCACGATCGGGTTGCTGTTGGTCAACCAATCCCACAGTTGTCGGCCGGATTGAAACTCCAACTTTTCGGTGATCGTTTCCACACGGATGTCCTTCAGCCCGGCTTTGCCGAGCTCCCGGCCCAGCTTCTCGGGGTCCTGCAGCTGGAACGGCAGGGGCGGTGGATCCATTGGAGGGCCGGTGAAGCTTGGGACGACGGTTTGAATCGCGTGCACGAAGAAGCCGAAGAATTCGATTTTCTGAGGCGCGCCGTAGACGGTCATCAGCACGCGCCCGCCGGGCTTGGTGACCCGCGCCAGTTCACTTAGGCCGCGCGGCATATCCGGAAACAGCATGACGCCAAACTGCGAGCCGGCCATATCGAAGCTGCCGTCCTCCAGCTCGAGGGCGTGACCGTCCATGACGCGGGTTTCCAGCTCGAGCCCCTCTTGACGCGCACGCACTTCGAGCCGCTCGAGCATCACCGGGGACAGGTCCGTGGAGAGCACCCGCGCTCCGAGGCGTGCGGCGGGGATGCTGAGGGCCCCGCTGCCCGCGGCAACGTCCAGAAACCGCGCGTCCGGGCGGAGGTCGGCGCGGCGCAGGCCTTCGTTCGCCAACCACATGTGCGTGGGGGTGACGAAGGCGTCATAACCTGCCGCGATTCCGTTCCAGGAGTCCCGAGCCTCATCCGAAGTGTCGACGGATTCCTTTACTGCGGTCGTCATGGCCTGCTCCTTTGCCGGCGTCTAGCGGTGTTGTTGCACGCGTGACGCTACGACAGGAGCCCGGCGGGCCGCTTCGGGAAAACTACCCAATTTGCGCCGGGCGCCCTTGTGGGTGATATCCCCCAGAGCGGCGCCGGATCGGTCAGATGAGTTTGTGCCGGTACGCGTAGGCCGTGGCCGCGGCCCGCGAGGGGACATCCAGTTTGTTGAAGATGTTGCTCACGTGCCGGTCGACCGTCTTCCCGCTCAAGACCAGTTCCGCGGCAATGGCCTTGTTGGTCTTGCCGGCGGCGACCAGGCGAAGTACCTGCAACTCGCGCGGCGTCAACCCATGCGGACGATCCGGCGGTGCGTCCTTTTGGAGCGAGTCGAGGCGGGCGAGATCCGGCGCGGCACCGAGCCGGTCGAATGCGGCCCTGGCCGCATCCAGCTCCAAAGCCGCGCCCTCGTCATCCCCAAAAGCGCGGCAGGCCATGGCCATCGATACGCGCACCCGTGCGGCCTCGTACGGCACCTCGACCCGCTGCCAGGTCTCGAAAGCGCGGCGCAGCGGGCCGAGCGCGGCCCGAGCGTTGCCCTCGGCCAATTCGACCGCCCCGCGGGCATGCGCCGCCATCGCATCCAGGATTCCGGTATCAAGGCCCTCCGCGATGCTCGCCAACTCGCCGCAGGCGCCGCGTGCATCCTCGATGTCGCCCACGGTCAGCATGATCTCGATGTAGGCGGGCAGCAGCCTCGTGCGCTGCAGTTGATCCGTGGTCGCGCTCAGAACGCGGCGGATCGCGGCCGATGCCGCGTCGTTGCGCCCCTGGGCCAACCGTAGCAGTGCCAAGCCCGGTTGCGGTTCATAACCCCGCTGGCTCGCGAACCGGTACGCCTCATCAGCCGCCGTGAAGTCACCTCGAAGGCGGTGCACTTCCGCTTGCTGATAGAACGCAGCGGCGGGGGGCTGCTGCGCGACCCCTTGGGAGGCGCGTGCACAGGCGCGCCGCGCCTCCTCGATCGCGTCCGGCCAGGCGCCGTGCAGTTGCATGATCTCCGCGCGATGCACCAGGCAAGTGCCGGTGAAAGCGACCATCTGGGGCTGTGCTTCGCACCACTTCGTCAATGCGGAAGTCCATTCCCAGGCGCGGGCCAAAGCGTATACCTGCTGACAGGCCTCGATCACGCTGCAATAGACCAACCCGGTCATGAGGGGCGACAGTTCCCCGGCAGTGACCGCGATCATAGCCTCATCCAAGAGCGCGAGACCTTCCTCGACCCGCCCCTGTCCGATTAGGGCCCGGCCCTGCAGATGCCGGGCGCAGGAGATGAGGTCCGCCTCGCCGAACCGGTCACCTATCTCCACGGCATCCGTTGCCGTGGCGTATGCGGCGCCGTAATCGTCCGCGCCGAGCAGTTGTTCCGCGGTCGGCAGCAGCAGATAACCCCGCTCGGCACAATCGCTGTTTTCTTGCTCGATCAAGCGGCGCGCGCCGGCGAGCCATCCGGTTCCCCGGCCCGTTTCTCCCCGCAATAAATGGTTGAGACCGAGCCAAAACGCACAGCGGGCGGCGCGTGTGGTCTCTCCGGCATTTCGATAAGCACCATGGGCGCGATCGAGGCTTTCAAAAAAATCCTCGTCCCGGCCGATCAGATAGGCCGATGTGGCCAACAGTTCCAGATCCGCAACACCCAATGAAGCCTGCTTATCGGCCTGCGAAAGCGAATGGAAGCCGTCGGCCCAGGCCCTCTCCTCGCAATACCGGCGACCTTGAATGAGGTCGTGAGACGCCCCGGCTGCCGGCTCCTCTGCATGGCGTCGGTCGTCGTCGCCCATTCGCTCAGGCCCGTTCCACGGTCAGTTGAGCCGCGGCCAGGTCCTCGATCGCGGAACCGACCGACTTGAACAGGGTGATCTGGTCGTAGAAGCGGCGTCCGGCGCGCTCGCCCCGGGTCAGCTCGAACAGATCGGCGGCGATGTCCTCGGGCGCGAGCACCCCGGATTCCAGCGGCTGCACGATGTCGCCGGCTTCCGTGCAGGCGCCGGCGCGGGTATCGACGAACACCCGGGCGCGGCGGATCGCCTGGCGCAGCCGCTCGATCAAGCTGTCGAAGTCGAGTGCCGCCTCCACCTCAGCCGCGGAAATGATCCGCATATCGGCGCTAACGGCCGAGCGCCGAGTGTTTTCCCGGCTCAGGCGCGACCCTCGCGTCCCCCGTGGGCGCCGGCAGCCCGGGCTGACCGCTATTGGCGGGTGGGACCACGGCGCGCGCGGCGCGGTCGCGTTCCAGCTCCGCCACCCGACGCCGCGCCTGGCGCGCGTTGCGGCGCGCCGGCGCGGCCGACAGCCAGGTCGCCATGCCGCCCACCACCAGGCCGAACGCGATACAGGCAAGCAGGATCACGAACAGCGGTAGTTGCAGCGATAGTTCGAAAGGCCAGAGATCAAGGGTAACCGACCCGCGGTTCGCGATCGAGAAGATCACAGCCACGGCGATCAGGGGCAGGGTCAGTATCCAGGAAAACCGTTTCACGTCCGTCCGTGTGGCGCTGGGGTTTCCGAAAGGTGCCGCCGCGCCGCCCCGGGCACTACGACCCGAGAGCGGTCCGCCGCCCCGGCGGTTACTTATTATCGTTCATGCGTTCGCGTAAGAGCTTGCCGGTCTTGAAAAAGGGGATGTGTTTCTCCGCGACCTGGACCGCATCGCCGGTGCGTGGATTGCGGCCAACGCGCGCGTCGCGCCGCTTGACCGAGAACGCGCCGAAGCCGCGCAACTCCACCCGGTCGCCGCCCGCAAGCGCCTCGGAGATTTCCTCGAAGATAGTGGTCACGATACGCTCGACATCGCGGTGATACAGATGCGGATTGAGTTCCGCGATGCGTTGGATCAGCTCGGACTTCGTCATGGCCTCCCCTCCCCATAATTGGCGCCCTGTCACATGGGGCGTCGAAACGGGGTGTTTGACCGGTGTAGCCGAGCGAGACGCGCGACCCGGTTGCCTCCCCCGCCCTTGTCCGCACAAGCGACTTTCTTTGTCCGGGTCCGGTATCTATCCAATAGCGTGCCAGACTAGCGCGGGGCCGTCAAGGATAAGCCTTTCAGAACAAACGCATATTTCCCACAAGGTCGAGAGGCTGGGCGGGGTCGGAAAAAGCAACGGCCCGGGGCACTGCCGCCGGGCCGTTGCGGGAACTCGCGATGGCGGCTCGCAATCAGCTGTCGCCGCCGCCTTTTTCCTCGCTCCCGCCCTCGGCCTCGGCCTCGGGTTTGGCCTCGGATTCGGCTTTCGCGTCGTCTTTCGCGGCCTTCGCGGCCTTCTTTTTCGGGGCCTTTTTCTTGGCCGCCTTGGCTTCCTCGGCGTCCGGCTTTTCGGCCTCGCTCGCCTCGGCCGCGCCATCGTCCTCCGCCGTTCCGGATTGGTCTTCCGGTTCAGGCTTGGCCGCCTTTTTCTTCGTCGCCTTGGCCTTCGGTTTGGCCTTGGCCGCGACCTCCGCCGTGGCCTCCGGCGCAGCCTCCGCCGTGGCCTCCGGCGCAGCCTCCTCCGCAGGCTCTGATCCCGTGTCCGTGTCCGTGTCCGTGTCCGTGTCTTCTTTAACCTGGGCGGCCTTGGAGATCGCCGCACCCAGTATATCGCCGAGGCTGGCGCCGGATTCGGTCGAGCCGTAATCCGCCATGGCCTTCTTCTCTTCCTCGGCCTCGCGCTGTTTGATCGAGAGCGTGATCTTGCGGGTTTTGGCGTCGATGGCGGTGATCTTGGCGTCGACCTTCTCGCCGACGGCGAAGCGGTCGGGCCGTTGTTCGCTGCGCTCGCGCGAGAGATCCGATTTGCGGATGAAGCCGACCGCATCGCCCGCGAGCTTGACCTCGATGCCGGCATCCACGACCTGGCTCACCGTGCCGGTGACCACCGTGCCCTTCTTGATACCTTTAATGGCGTTCGCGAAGGGATCCTCGGAGAGCTGTTTGATGCCGAGGCTGATGCGCTCCTTGTTGACGTCGACGTCGAGTACCTTGACCGTGACGGTGTCGCCCTTCGCATGCTTCTTGACCGCCTCCTCGCCGGGCAACTGCCAGTCGAGATCGGAGAAATGAACCATGCCGTCGATATCGCCGGGCAGGCCCACGAATAGGCCGAACTCAGTGATGTTCTTGATCTCGCCCTCGAGCACCGAGCCGGCCGCGTGGCTTTCGACGAAGCCGTCCCAGGGGTTGGAGCCGCACTGCTTGAGGCCCAGGCTGATCCGGCGCTTCTGTTCGTCGACGTCGAGTACCATGACTTCGACTTCCTGGCTGGTCGAAACGATTTTGCCCGGATGCACGTTTTTCTTGGTCCAGGACATCTCGGAGACGTGGACCAAGCCCTCGACCCCGGCTTCGAGCTCGACGAAGGCGCCGTAGTCGGTGATGTTGGTGACCCGGCCGGTGAATCTGGCCGCGATCGGATATTTCGCGGCCACGCCCTCCCAGGGATCGGCCTCGAGCTGTTTCATGCCCAGGCTGATGCGCTGGGTCTCCGGGTTGAAACGGATTACCTGGACGTTGACCTGTTGGCCGATCGACAATGCATCGGTCGGGTGGTTGACCCGCTTCCAGGAGATGTCGGTGACATGGAGCAACCCGTCGACGCCGCCCAGGTCGACGAAGGCGCCGTAGTCGGTGATATTCTTGACCACGCCCTCGAGCACCTGGCCCTCCTTGAGTCCGGCGATCAACTCCGCGCGCTGCTCGGCCCGGGTCTCCTCGAGTACCGCGCGCCGCGAAACCACGATATTGCCGCGCGAGCGGTCCATCTTGAGAATCTGGAACGGTTGCGGCGTACCCATCAGTGGGCTCACATCGCGCACCGGGCGGATGTCGACTTGGCTGCCCGGCAGGAAGGCGACCGCACCGGACAAATCGACGGTGAAACCGCCCTTGACCCGGCCGAAGATGACGCCGGTGACCCGGCCGCTGTCGTTGAAGGATTTTTCCAGTTGAGTCCAGGCCTCCTCGCGCCGCGCCTTCTCGCGCGACAACACCGCCTCGCCGTTTTTGTTCTCCATGCGATCGAGGTAAACCTCGACTTCATCGCCGACCTTGAGCTCGGCGGGCTGGCCGCCCTCGTTGAATTCCTTGAGCGCGACCCGGCCCTCGGATTTCAATCCGACGTCGATCAGCGCGCTGTCGCCCTCGATGGCGATGATAATGCCTTTGAGGACGGTGCCCTCGAGGCGGTCGACCTCGCTCAGCGATTCATCGAGCAAGGCGGCAAAGCTTTCGGTTTGGGGGGTCTCGGTGCCTGGTTCGGCCATTCGAAACGGTCCTTTCGGTTCAAAAACATCGGCCTGCCGGCTATGTCCGGCGGACTTCCCGGGACCATCCCGGGCGTAGCTGTTAGTTTGTCGTACCGGCCCTTGGTGTCAAGTCGGGGCTGTCAGGTCGGGGCCGTCAAGTCGGGGCCGTCAAGTCGGGCCGCTTGTCCTCGACGATAGCCAAGGCGGCCCGGAAAGCTTCCTCGGCGTCCAAATCGGTGGTGTCGAGGATCTCGGCGTCCGCCGCGGGCTTGAGCGGTGCCGCGGCGCGCTCGCTGTCGCGGCGGTCCCGCTCGCTCATTTCCGCCAAGACGCGCGCGTATATACTCGCCTCGCCGCGTTCTAGCAACTCCTTATGGCGCCGCCGGGCGCGCGCTGCCGCGCTCGCGGTGAGGAAAATCTTCACCTCGGCCTGTGGGCAGACCACGGTGCCGATGTCGCGGCCGTCGAGCACCGCCCCCGCCTTGCGCCCGGGCGGCGCCACGGCGAAGCGCCGCTGCAGGTCGCGCAGGGCGGCGCGCACCTCTGGAATAACAGCCACCACCGATGCGGCCCGGCCGGCCGCCTCGCGGCGCAGGGGTGTGGGATCGAGCGCCGAAAGATCGAGGTCCCGAGCCGCCGCCAGCGCCGCCGCCGGATCGGCTGGATCGCCGCCCGCTGCCAGCACCGCCGTTCCGACCGCCCGATACAAGAGGCCCGTATCCAGGAAGGCAAAGTCGAGCGCCGCCGCCAGGCGCCGCGCAAGCGTTCCCTTGCCCGAAGCGCTCGGCCCATCGACCGCGACGATCACCGGGCGAGGTCTCCCGGCGGTAGCGGCCAGCCGCCGCTCATGGTGCGCCGGCTTCGATTTTGGCGCCGAGGGCGGCCATCAGTTCGGCAAAACCGGGGAAGCTGGTTTCGATGGTGGCCCCATCGTCGATGGTGACCGGGCGCTCGGCGGCCAGGCCGAGGACCAGGAAGCTCATGGCGATACGATGATCGAGGCCGGTTTCGATGGTCGCGCCGCCCGGCGGCCGGCCACCCCCCCGGCTGCCGCCCCGGCCGTGCACCACCAGGCTGTCCGCCGTCTCCTCGACCTTGATCCCGCAGGCGGCCAGGCCGCGCGCCATCGCCGCCAGGCGGTCGCTCTCCTTGACCCGCAGCTCGCCCAGACCGCGCATCACGGTGCGGCCGCACGCGCAGGCGGCGGCGACCGCGAGCACCGGGTATTCGTCGATCATGCTGGGCGCCCGCGTGGCCGGCACCTCGATCCCGTCCAGCGGCCCGGCTTTGGCCACCAGGTCGGCGACCGGCTCGCCGGCCTGTTCGCGCCGGTTCTCGAAGCTCAGCGCCGCGCCCATCTCCTGAAGCGTTTGATAAAGCCCGGCGCGGTGCGGGTTGATTCCGACCCCCGGCAGCCGTAGCTCGGAGCCGGGCAGGATCAAGGCCGCAACCGTGGCGAAGGCGGCGGAGGAGGGGTCGGCCGGGACCGTGACCGGCCGGCCCGCAAGCTCCGGCTGGCCGGTGACCGCAATGGCGCGGCCTTCCTCGGTCTCCTCGACCGAGACCTCGGCGCCGAAGTGGCGCAGCATGAGCTCGCTATGGTCGCGGGTCGGGGCCGGTTCGATCACCGTGGTCCGGCCCGGCGCGTTCAAGCCGGCAAACAGGATCGCGGACTTGACCTGGGCCGAGGCGACCGGCAGCCGGTACCGCAATGGGCTTGGCCGGGCGGCGCCGGTCATGGTGAGTGGCAGGCGGCCACCGTCGCGGGCAGCGAAGCGGGCGCCCATTTCGCCGAGCGGCGCGATCACCCGGCCCATGGGCCGGGCCCGCAAGCTGGCGTCGCCGGTCAGCGTCGCGGTCACCGGATGGCCGGCCAGGACCCCCATCAAGAGGCGCGCGCCGGTGCCCGAATTGCCCAGGTCCAGAACTGTTTCCGGCGCCGTCAGTCCACCCAGTCCACGCCCCCAGACCCGCCAGGCGCCGTCCTCTTCGCGGACGATCTCGGCACCGAGCGCGGTCATGGCCTCGGCGGTCCGCAGCACGTCCTCGCCCTCGAGCAGACCCCGGATTTCGGTCTCGCCCACGGCCAGCGCGGCGATCATCAGCGCACGGTGCGATATCGACTTGTCGCCAGGGATTTGGGCGCTGCCGGTGAGCGCCTCGCTGGGCTGGGCGGTAAGCGGTCGCATGGTTTTAAGACCAAAGATTCTGGATAAAGACCCTTTGAGGCGGCAGCCTCGAACAGAAGTCCCGTCTCTACCACATCCCCACGGCGGAACAAGGTGGCAGAGCGGCCGCCGATTTCCCGGGCGCGGGGTGCATTTACCTTTTGACAGCGCCCGAGGATCATGGCAATTGGCTCGCCCGAGATCCTCGGACGGGCGGTTCCCGAGGCAACGTTGTTGGAGGATGCTGGTGGCGAAACTGGAGTGGGGCGTCAAACGGGTCTGTCAGAGCTGCGCAGCCAAGTTCTATGACCTGAACCGCTCTCCCATCACCTGTCCAAAGTGCGCCGCGTCGTTCGACCCCGACGCGCTGCTGAAATCGCGCCGCAGCCGGCCGACGCCGGCCAAGGCCGCAAAGCCCAAACCGAAAGCGGCCGCCGATAAGGAATCCAAGAAGCCGCCGGGGGATGATGGCGAACTGGGCGACAACGGCGACGAGGCCGCCACCACGCCGGATGACGACCAGGATGACGATACGCTGCTCCAGGATACCTCCGATTTGGGCGGCAACGACATGAGCGAGGTCGTGGTCACCAAAACCGACGACTGAGCCGTGGGGCTGGCGCCGGCGAACGTGGGCGGCGAACGTGGGCGGCGAACCTGGGTGGCGAACGTGGGTGGCGGACCTGGGCGGCAGACGTGGGCGGTTTGGCTCCGGGCCCTTAACGGGGCACCAGACCCGGCCGGGACGGCCATTTTTCTCTTGCGCTCGCACGGACCGCTTCCTAGGTTTCGGGCCGACGCCCGGCGATTTTTTGGGCGCCTCGATTTTTGTGGGGCCGTAGCTCAGTTGGGAGAGCGCTACAATGGCATTGTAGAGGTCGTCGGTTCGAGACCGTCCGGCTCCACCAAAATCAATGGCTTAGCAGATGCACTGCTAGGCCACTTTTTATTGCA
>Ga0209987_10001690_pt1 | contig 12106 bp, 9 predicted proteins | sample N074metaG_FD_182134 | JGI IMG/M metagenome (GOLD analysis project Ga0209987, IMG submission 182134) | Deep subsurface microbial communities from Kermadec Trench to uncover new lineages of life (NeLLi) - N074 metaG (SPAdes) (version 2) | ecosystem: Environmental > Aquatic > Marine > Ocean trench... | reverse complement strand
GGTGCGAAAACAACAACTAAGAAGCCTTAAAACACAGCAAAAGTTGCTGGATGCGGCGCTGGAGGCATTCTCAGAGAACGGTTTCAAAGGCACATCAACGCGCGATATTGCCGAGCGTGCCGGTGTGCACCATCCGTTGATCACCTACCATTTCAAGAACAAGGAAGAGCTGTGGCGTGCCGCCGCTTCTCGCACGTTCAAGCAATTCAATCGCGCAATTTACGAGGCCTACGAAGAGACAAAAAATGACTGCCCCAGAACGCGATTTGCCGCAGCAATCAGGGCATACGTAAACAGCGCTGCCGCACAACCTGAACTGCATAAGGTTATTCTTCAGGAAGCAAGTCACCCGAGCGAACGACTGGACTGGATTGTTAAGTCATTTATCCGGCCGTTATTTGATGCCGCCATTCCCGATATCAAACATCTGCAGGATCTGGGTGTGGCCCCGCCTGGCGATCCCGCATTATTGTTCAACATGATTCGTGTGTCTGCTGGTGGACTGCTCGCACTCAGCAACGAAATAAAAGGCACGAGCGATATCGATATGACCGGTCAGTCCAATATTGATGCGTTGGCCGATATGATCATCAATGTGTTCCTGCCGAATGATGCACCCGAGAACTGGACAAAACAGCGAGCGGCTGCAGACGCTTAACATTTGAAACAGCCGACAGCACCTTGCCGAGGTCAACCAGACTCTCAATGTTGTGTGCCGGCCGAAAATCATCGACGTAAGGCAATAGCGCTTGGATGCCTGCAGCCAGCGGTTCAAAATGCTCGAATCGCAACAGTGGATTCAACCAGATCAGTCGCCGGCATGACCGCTGTATGCGTTCAATCTGAACACCAATGTCATCTGCGTTTTCACGATCCAGACCATCTGTCACTAACAGAACAATCGGGCTTTGCGTCAGCACCCGCCTTGACCAGCGATAATTAAACTCGCGCAAGCTGGCGCCTATGCGAGTACCTCCTTCCCAGTCCTTTACGGCGCCCGCCGCCTGATCAACCGCCTTGTCCACGTCCTTCTGCTGCAGATGCCGCGTGATGTTGGTTAATCGTGTACCGAATGTAAAAGTGTGTACGCGGTCCCAGTGGTTCGTCAGGCTATGCGCGAAGTGCAAAACCATCCGCGAGTAACGACTCATGGAGCCGGAAATATCACAAAGAATGACAAGCGGAACCTTGCGCTGGATGCGTTTTCGCCGCCGCAGCTGTATCACATTGCCGCCCGTGCGCATGCTGTCGCGGATGGTGCGACGCAAGTCGATTCGCGCGCCCGAGTAATGCGCCTTGAACCGTCTTGTCTCCATCTGTTGCTGGGGAAGCTCGAGCTCTCGCAACATGCGTCTTGCCATCATTAGCTCTTCACCGGACATCTGCTCGAAGTCTTTGCTGGCGAGGAGCTCTTGCGCGGACGTCGTCAGCGCGGCATCAAACTCAACACGATCTTCCGGGTCTTTATCGCTCTCACCCGGCTGCGAGACGGCCTCTACCAGCCTGCGGATCAACTCGGGCCAGTCCGATTCGACCGGCGCACGGACCTGTGGCAATAGTGCCGCACGCATCTGCTCTAAAAAACGCGGGTTGCGCCAGAAAATCTGAAACGCCTGGTGAAACAAGCGGTGATCTTCGTGCCGCCGTATCAGCACCGCGTGCAGGGCCCAATAAAAATCATCTCTATTGCCCACATCGATAGCCGTTACTGCTTCTACGGCATGCAAGATATCGCCCGGGCCAATCGAAAGCCCGGACTCCCGCAGCAATCTGGCAAAATAAACAATGTTCTCGGCAAGCCGACCTTGCCCGCGATCCATTGTCAGCTTTGCTTCAGGCACGCAACTCGCGCTGTAATTCTGTCTGCACCCGGGTCAATAGCTGGTTCGCCTCACTGCCCTGCATTCGAGCAATATCATCCTGATACTTGAGTAATGCACCGACCGTGTCATTGAACAACTCCGGCGTAAGCGCAACGGCATCAAGTTGCACCAATGCCTGGGCCCAGTCGATTGTTTCGGCAATGCCCGGTGCCTTGAAAAGATCTTCTTTGCGCAATGCTTGTACAAAAGCGACAACTTCGCGGCGTAAATTCTCGCTCGCCTGTGGCGCTTTCAAGTTCAGAATCTCGCGCTCTTTCTCGGCAGTTGGATAGTCAACCCAATGGTAAAAACAGCGACGTTTCAGCGCGTCATGTATTTCGCGCGTTCGATTCGAGGTGATGATGACGAGAGGTGGGGACGGCGCTTTAATCGTGCCCAACTCCGGTATCGTGATTTGGTAATCCGACAGTATCTCAAGCAGAAATGCCTCGAATGGTTCGTCTGCACGATCGAGTTCGTCAATAAGCAAGACCGGCGCGACACCGGATTCCTGCCTGAGCGCGCTAAGCAGCGGCCGCTCAATCAAGAATTCCTCTGCGTAGATACTTTTGCCGAGTTCATCCGAGTGTTTAATTCCGGCAGCCTCAGCAAGCCGAATTTCGATCATCTGACGCGGGTAATTCCATTCGTAAACTGCCGCCGCCGTGTCCAGTCCTTCATAACATTGCAGCCGTATAAGTGGTCGCGATAAAGCGCTGGAAAGAACTTTGGCAATTTCTGTTTTGCCAACACCGGCCTCGCCTTCGAGAAACAGCGGTCGTTGCAGCTTTAGCGAGAGGAAGATCGCGGTAGTCAGGCTGCGGCCGGCTACGTAGTCGCCCTCCCTCAGAAGCGCTTCAGTTTCTTCGATTGAAGCCGGAATTTCCAATTCAGGCGTTTGCGGCGAGGATGGCTCGCTTTGCCATTACCGTAACCAGGTGGGCACGATATTCTGCGCTCGCATGTAAATCTTCATTCAGTCCGTCCGCCGAAATAGAAATGCCTTCGATGGCGTCTGGCGAAAAATCTTTTTGCAATGCGTCTTCCATTTCGGCGACGCGAAATACCGAGCCGCCGGCACCGGTAACTGCAACACGAATACCGTTCGAGGTTTCCGCAACCATGACTCCTGCGATCGCGTATCGCGATGCCGGATTCGGAAATTTTGCGTAAGCGGCGCGCTTGGGCTTAAGGAAGTGAATGGACGTAACGAGCTCGTCATCTTCAAGTGCCGTTTCGAACAAGGCGGTGAAGAAGTCCGCTGCAGGGATTTGTCTTCGATCCGTGGTGATCGTCGCATCCAGCGCGACCAATGCCGCGGGATAGTCGGCCGCCGGATCAGCATTGGCGACGGAGCCGCCAATGGTGCCGCGATTTCGGACCTGGGCGTCACCAATGTTGCCCGCTAACGCAGCCAACGCCGGGATAACGGCTGCAACATCAGCGGACGCCGCAATCTCTCCATGCGTTGTCATCGCACCAATCGTCAGCCCGTCTTTGTCCTGGCTAATGCCATGCAATTCTTTAATGGCGGCCAGGTCGACGACGTCAGAGGGCTGCGCCAGTCGCATCTTCATTGTTGGCAGGATGGTCATGCCACCGGACAGCGCTGTTGCCTCGCTCGATGATTTGAGAAGGGCAATGGCGTCAGCAACGGATTCCGGACGATGGTAATTGAATTTGTACACGATCGAGACTCCCTATACGTTCAGGCTGCAGCAGCAGACCTGGCTTTCTGGATGGTGTTCCACACGGTCTGTGGCGTGGCAGGCATTTGTATGTCGGTAACGCCCAGCGGCGCCAGCGCATCAATGATGGCGTTGATCACTGCGGGCGGCGAGCCTATTGCACCGGCCTCGCCACATCCCTTTACGCCCAACACATTGTGGGTACACGGCGTACAGGTTGTGCCCACCTCAAAGTTTGGAAAATCGGTTGCCCTAGGCATTGTGTAGTCTACATAGGATCCGGTGAGCAGCTGCCCTGTGTCCGTGTCGTAGATGCAGCTCTCCAGCAGCGCCTGCCCTATGCCCTGCGCCAGACCACCGTGAACCTGACCTTCAACGATCATCGGATTGATTATGTTGCCGAAGTCGTCAACGCAGCAGAACGAGGCAATTTGCGTGGTGCCGGTTTCCGGATCGATCTCCACCTCGCAGACATAGGTGCCGGACGGGAACGTAAAATTCTTCGGGTCATAAAACGCGGTTTCATCCAGGCCTGGTTCCAACTCGTCGAGCGGGTAGTCATGTGGCACATAGGCTGCCAACGCAATCTCGCCGAACGCTTTGGATCGATCCGTGCCTTTGACCGTAAACTGCCCATCCTTGAACTCGATATCATCGGCGGACGCCTCCAGCTGATGCGCCGCAATCTTTTTGCCTTTCTCGATGACTTTTTGCAACGCACTCATGATTGCGCTACCGCCGACCGACAGCGACCGGGACCCGTAAGTGCCCATACCGAATGACACTTTATCCGTATCGCCGTGCGATATTGCAATGTTCTCCATCGGAATGCCCAGGGTGTCGCTTACGATCTGTGCGAACGTTGTTTCGTGACCCTGACCATGGCTGTGACTGCCCGTAAATACGGTGACGGAACCGGTTGGATGAACCCGAACCTGCGCCGACTCGAACAAACCGGCGCGAGCACCCAAAGCACCGGCAATGTTTGACGGCGCGATGCCGCAGGCCTCGATGTAGGTAATCAGGCCGATGCCGCGAAGCATTCCGTTTGCTGCGCTTTCTTCGCGCCTTTTCTCGAAACCTTCGTAGTCCGACAATACCAGTGCCTGATCAAGCGTGGCCTCATAATCGCCGATGTCATATTGCAGCGCGACCGGCGTGTCATAGGGAAATGCGTCAGGTTGAATGTAGTTACGTCGGCGAATCTCAACCTGATCGATACCAAGCTCTTTGCCGGCCGCTGTTACCAGTCGTTCCAGCAGGTAACTTGCCTCGGGCCGACCAGCGCCACGATAGGCGTCGACAGGAACTGTATTCGTAAACACGGCCTTGATTTCACAAAGAATCGCTGGCGTCGTGTAAACGCCCGCCAGCAGCGTGGCATGCAGGATCGTTGGAATACACGGAGCAAAGGTCGATAAATATGCACCCATATTGGCGATGGTCTTGACGCGCAGGGCGAGAAACCTGCCATTCTCGTCCAGCGCCAGTTCCGCATGCGTAACATGGTCACGGCCGTGAGCGTCAGTGACGAATGACTCGCTTCGTTCTGCAGTCCACTTGATGGGCCTGCGCACCTTCTGCGATGCCCAGGTAACGATGGCTTCTTCAGCATAGTGATAAATCTTGGAGCCAAATCCGCCGCCGACATCGGGTGCGACAACGCGTAATTTGTGCTCGGGCAGATGCAATACGAAGGCACCCATCAGCATGCGAATCACGTGCGGATTCTGACTGGTCGTGAACAAAGTGTAGGAACCTTCTGCAACGTTGTACTCGCCGATAGCCGCGCGCGGTTCCATCGCATTCGGTATCAGCCGGTTGTTGACCAGATCGAGGCTGGTCACATGCGCCGCCTTCTCGAACGCCGCATCAACGGCAGCCCGGTCCCCGATCTCCCAGTCATAACAAACGTTTCCCGGCGCTTCCGGCCAGACCTGCGGCGCGCCCTCGGCGATCGCCTGGGGACCCGTCACGACGGCATCCAGTTCCTCATAGTCAACCTCGACCAGTTCCGCCGCATCTTTCGCTTGCGCATACGTCTCAGCGATGATCACCGCTACCTGGTCACCCACATGCTGCACCACGTTTGCGGCAATGATGGGATGCATCGGCTCCGCCATCGGCGTGCCATCTACGTTGTTAATGCCCCAGCCGCAGGGAAGACCGCCAAGCTCATCAGCCGCAACGTCTTTGCCCGTAAATATCGCGACTACTCCGGGTGCCGCTTTTGCTGCTTTCAAGTCGATCGACTTGATGTTTGCATGCGCGAATGGCGAACGCAGTATGCAGGCATAAGTTTGATTCGGACGATTCATGTCGTCGGTGTAAGAGCCGATACCGGTCAGAAAACGGTAGTCTTCCGTGCGGCGAACTGCTGCGCCAATTCCCTGATCAGCCATTAGTCTTCTCCCCGCATGCTGGCCGCCCCGGCACGAATCGATTTGACGATGTTGTTGTAGCCTGTACACCGGCAAAGGTTGCCTTCGAGCCATTCACGCACTTCGCTTTCGCTTGGGTCCGGATTCACCCTGACCAGGTCAAGTGCACTCATGATCATGCCCGGCGTGCAAAACCCGCACTGCAATCCATGATGTTCGCGGAATGCGGCCTGCATTGGATGCAGGTCACCGTTGCTGGCGACGCCTTCGATGGTCTTGATGTCGGCTCCCTCCGCCTGCACCGCGAGCATGGTGCAGCTCTTGACCGACTTACCATTGACGTGGACTACGCAAGCACCACACTGGCTGGTGTCGCAGCCGACATGGGTGCCGGTCAAACCAAGATTTTCCCTGATCAACTCGACCAGCAAAGTACGCGACTCAACGTCTGCTGTAGCCTCATTGCCGTTTATTGTTAGCGATACGGTGGTCATGGTCTCTTTACCTTTTTTGGCTTTTCGTTTCGAGTTTGAGGTTAAAACTGTCTTTTTCTAGTTAGTAACGAGCCAGTAAATCAACAGCAGCATCAAGATGGGTCCCGCGATCATCATTATTCTTTTTCTTGAGGCCCTTAACTCTGCCAGACGCCTGTCTTGCTCCGTTTCCACTTTTTCGGCCCCTGCATCAAGAATAGAGGAAAACGTACCAAAAAACTCGTCTGCGATCTTTCGGGTCACACCGACAACAAGCCTGCTTCCCACCTGTGCCAGTTTTCCGCCTACTTTCAGGTCAGCTTCGTAGTGCAAATGGGTCGCACCTTCGGACTCATCGAGCGTTATATCCGCACTGCCGCGACCGAATCCCGCAACCCCGCCCTTTCCTTCGCCTGCCAGCGTGAAGCTTTGCGGCGGATTCAGGTTTTTCAGCTCCATCGACGTCTTGAATCGAGCCTTCACCGGGCCGATCGTCGCTGTGATGACCGCCTTGTACTGCGTATCCGATATCTGCTCCATTTCTTCGCATCCCGGAATGCACTTTTGCAGTATTTCCGGGTCTGTAATAGCGTCAAAAACCTGTTGGCGAGAGACGCCAATTTTGTATTCACCCTGGATGTTCAAGCAGACTCTCCATCTCTCAAATGAGTTACCCAATAGCTCATCTTTTTGTAATGGCAAAGAAGTAACATGAATCCCGGGGCAGTGGCAACAGCCAAGCTTGCCGGAAGCGCTGTCCCTCCTTAGTATGCGCTGCTCTGTCTGCAGTTATTGCTTGCAATCCAATCAAGGCGAATCAGTACGATGAACGTCCGAAAGCTCTGCGAGGCCTATAGAAGCTGGTGTAACGGCCGCAATGCGTTGGTGCTCGCCACCGTTACAGCCACCGAGGGCTCCACTTACAGCAAACCCGGCGCGAGGATGCTGATAGACGCAAATGGAGACTATGAAGGCTTGCTGAGCGGCGGTTGCCTGGAGAGTGATCTAATCGAGCACGCACGCCGCGTCATTGAATCGGGTAATAGCGAAATCGTTTTCTACGACATGCGCGGCACCGACGACGAGTTTTGGGGATTGGGCGTCGGCTGTGACGGCGCTATCACTATTCTGTTGCAGCGTTTACAAAGCGACGACGACTTTGAACCACTGGCCACAATGGTCCGATATATTGAGCGAGATGAGGCGATCGTGTCGGGCGCGGTCGTTGCGACAACGGATGACAGCACGCTGCTCGGTGCCAGCACCTTGTGTGGCACCGACTTTCAGAATAATTACGGTATTGGTGATTCGTTTGCTCAACAAGTTTCAACCCACGCAACGAAATTCCTTTCTGCAAACTCAACGCCTGCTGAAACTGCTAACCACGAATTCGAGGGTGCATCGATAACCGTGCTTTACAGCCGTGTCGATCCGCCGCCCCGAATTCTTGTACTCGGTGCGGGTCCTGATGCATTGCCGGTTGTACAGTTTGTTGCCCAATTGGGCTGGAGCGTTACGCTCGTCGATCATCGACCTGCGTACCTGGACCGAATTGCGGTGGATTCCGTCTCAAACAAGTTGCTGCAATCTCCTGCAACATTACACAGCGATGTAGAAATGAACGCGTTCGCCGCAGCTGTAGTGATGAGTCACAACCTGGCAGCCGATCGACAATATCTGAGCCAGCTTGCGGCAAGCGAAATTCCGTTTATCGGGCTTCTCGGCCCGAAAGCGCGCAAGACGCGACTGCTGGACGAACTCGGTGACGCCGGGGCAAGCTTACAGCAGCGTATACACGGCCCGGTTGGCTTCGATATCGGCGCAAACACGCCCGAGTCGATTGCGCTGTCAATGGTCGCACAGATTCACGCATCAATAAGATCAAGAAGCGGTGAACCACTGGATGATTCCACCAGACAATGATCAGGTGCTCGTGTCTTTTTGCTGTACTTGCTGCGTGCACGTTAACGGAGGCGGCAGCTCAGCCAGCCGATGAAGATGAACTGGACGAACAATCTTTTGACACGATCATAGTCACTGCAACGCGCATGAGTGAGACCGTTAAGAGTATCGCCGGCGCAATCAGTCTCGTTGACGGCGACTACGTGCAGCGAGCCCAACAGCAGCTCGCACTGGATGAATCGCTCGCCATCGTACCGGGCGTATTTTTTCAAAATAGATACAACTTCGCCCAGGACCTGCGAATTTCGATTCGCGGTTTCGGTTCCCGATCGAGCTTCGGTGTCCGCGGCATCAAGATTCTTGTGGATGACATACCGGAAACACTTGCTGACGGTCAAACGCAGGTTGACAGCATAGACCTTGGTTCAGTTCGCCAGATCGAAGTCTTAAGAGGATCTTCGTCTTCCCTTTATGGCAACGCCGCTGGCGGCGTTATAAGCATTCAGTCCGAGCACGGTGATACAGACGCCTTCGTCGAAGGTCGATTCTCATTCGGCGACTACGGATTCAGCAAGCGCCAGGTCAAAGCGGGCGGTGCGGCCGGTCGATTCGACTACTTCGTTAACGTGTCTGTGCTTGAGATCGATGGATATCGAGATCACAGCGAAGCGAAAAATACGCAAACAGGCGGCAAATTTCGCTTCCGGCCTGATGACGTATCGATGTTGTCACTCGTTTTCAGCCATACGGACCAGCCAGTCTCAAATGACGCCGGTGGACTGACACGGACTGAGGCCGAAACCGACCCAAGCCAGGCGAGAGCACGCAACGTCGACTTCGATGCCGGAGAAGACCTCGATCAACAGAAAGTCGGGCTGGTCTATTCGAGGACGACCGCCAATGGCGGCGAGTTCATGATCAGGAACTACTACCTGTGGCGTGATTTCACCAACAAGCTGCCCTTTACTGGCGGTGGCGCAGTCGCTTTCGAACGATTCTTTGCGGGAGGGGGCTTAAGCTACGTTCATCCAGGCGAAATTGCCGGATTAGGCAATCGCATCATCGTCGGTCTTGATCTGGACCGGCAGGATGACGATCGACGCCGTTTTGACAACAACCTGGGTACGACAGGCAACCTCACCCTCGATCAGAATGAAACCGTGACCAGCACCGGTTTTTTTGTGCAGGACGAACTACGCTTAAGCGAGAAATTCGAATTGTCCTTAGGCGCGCGCTATGACCGGATCAAGTTTGAAGTGCAGGACCACTTCCTCGCTGATGGCGATGATTCGGGTTCGCGCGTATTGGACCAGATCAGCCCGATGGCGGGCTTGGTCGTCGATGCGACGCCGACTCTCAATATTTATGCGAACATCTCGACCTCTTTTCAAACGCCGACGAGCACCGAGTTTGCCAACGCCGACGGAAGCGCCGGGTTCAATCCGGATCTCGAGCCGCAGATCGCCATCAATTATGAAATCGGCTTGCGCGGCACGCTTGGGCGTATCCATCGCTACGAAGCCGCGGTTTTCACCATCGATGTGACCGATGAACTAATACCGTTCGAGGTCCCGACAAACCCCGGCAGGAACTATTTCACTAACGCCGGAAAGTCAACGCGAAATGGCATCGAGCTTTCGTATGTGGGGACACTTTCGGAATACTGGAAAGCAACGTTTACCTATACGTACTCGGATTATTCGTTCGACGAGTTCATTGACGACAACGGCAACGATTTTTCCGGCAACAAGATACCGGGAATTCCGGATAACATGCTGTTCGGCGAAATTTCCTACGATCATCCATCGGGTTTATACGGGGCAATTAACGTGCAGTTCATCGATGAACTCTATGCCAACAATGCCAATACGGCTTCGATCAACAGTTACACCATTTCAAACCTGAGGCTGGGATATGACGCGGTCATCGGGTCATTTGACCTATCGCCGTTCGTCGGCATTAACAACCTGTTCGATACGAGTTACACCGCCAACGTCCGTCTGAACGCCTTTGGTGGCCGTTACTTTGAACCCGGGCCTGAGCGAAACATTTACGCCGGCATCTCAGTGCGATATCGATTCTCGGGCACTTGAATTGGGATCCGCTCCATCCCGACCGTCATGCTGTTTGACAAAGGCCAGGTCGTATCGAACTTTGTTAGTGGCCGCCTATGTCATACCTGCCAACTCGATCGCGTCCGCCATCTCCTGGTGCATGCCGGGCGCCATCAAGTGAACACCGGCAACGCCGTTGATTTCCCTGGCTTGCTGAATCATCTCTGCGCAGATACGAGTGCCTTCGGTACGTGGATCCCGTGCGGCATCCATGCGCCTGATAATGCCCTCCGGCATGATGGTTCCAAACAGTTTATCGCGCATCCAGATCGCGGCTTTCGCGGACCGCAGCGGGCCTAAGCCAACCAGGAAATAGCACTTGTCCGTCAAGCCGTTATCGACAAGCCGCTGCATGTATCGGCTGAGGACGTCCATATCAAAACAATATTGTGTCTGAATAAATCGCGCGCCTGCGGCCACCTTTGCCTGCAACGCGTCCGGCACCCAATCCGGCTTTGGGTCGTGTGGGGAGTCTGCCGCCCCGGCGAAGAAGTTCGGCGACGTTGACAGCTCACTTCCGGATACGGTCTTGCCTTCGTCGGTCATGGTTCGCAACGCAGCCAGCAACGACCGCGAATCGAAATCGAATACAGCCTTTGCATCCGGTTCGTCGCCAACAACAACGCCGTCCCCGGACAATACCAGGATATTGCTGACGCCAAACGCGGCAGCGCCCAGCAAGTCACTTTGAATTGCGATTTTGTTCCTGTCGCGACAGGTCACCTGCATGATGGGCTCTACGCCCATTTGCTTCAGGTGAATCGAGGCGGCCAGGCTGGACAAACGCACTCTTGCGCCCGCGCCATCGGTCACGTTTACCGCCGACACAACTGGCTTTAATATTTTGGCGGCAACCGTCAGGGCGTCGAAATCCGCTCCTCGCGGCGGCGTTAATTCAGCCGTAAACGCGAAGTGTCCGGACTCGAGACTTTTTCGTAGTGGGTTTGGCATTGTTGACCACTACGATGGGTGATAGGAAAGATCATTGCAAGCCGGATCGCGGGTATAGATCCGCTCCAACAGGTCTTGTTGGAGCGCCTCTACAGGCGCGATCAGGAGACGATTTACTTCATCACGGGCATCGAAAATTCGGCACCGGACCGGATACCTGTCGGCCAACGCGACGTGACCGTTTTCAATCGCGTGTAGAACCTGACGCCTTCCATACCGTAGATAGACATGTCACCGAACAGACTGCGTTTCCAACCGCCAAAACTATGAAATGCCAGCGGCACCGGAATGGGAACATTGATACCGACCATGCCAACCTCAATGCTCGCCGCGAATTCCCGCGCTGTATCGCCGTCGCGGGTGAAGATCGCCGTGCCGTTGCCGTATTCGTGATCGTTGATCAATTTAACGGCATCAGCGAAATTATCAACGCGTGTCACGGTCAGGACAGGACCGAAAATCTCCTCTTTGTATACGCGCATTTCCGAGGTCGCATTGTCGAACAGGGTTGGTCCGAGGAAATAGCCCGGTGACGATGTAATCTCATGCTTGCGGCCATCGACCAACAAGGTCGCGCCTTCTTCTTCGCCCAGATCAATATATGATCGAACCTTGTCACGATGCTCGGCGGTAATGAGTGGCCCCATGTCATTGTTGTTGTCTGTGCCCGGCCCCACTTTCAGCGCATCGATCTTTGGTAACAGTTTTTCAAGAAGTGGCTCTGCGGCATCGCCC
>Ga0209987_10001689_pt1 | contig 12106 bp, 11 predicted proteins | sample N074metaG_FD_182134 | JGI IMG/M metagenome (GOLD analysis project Ga0209987, IMG submission 182134) | Deep subsurface microbial communities from Kermadec Trench to uncover new lineages of life (NeLLi) - N074 metaG (SPAdes) (version 2) | ecosystem: Environmental > Aquatic > Marine > Ocean trench... | reverse complement strand
CCACTCCGCTGGTAGGTCCCAGCCCGGGTGTTGCCCCGTTGACGGGCTTGGCTGCTTCGATCCAGTTCAGGGCGTGTCGAAGGTCTCGTGTTTGCAGCGCCCCCCCCCGGCCGATCGGCGGCGGCGCCGCTGTTTTGCCATCCACCTGAGCCCCGGTTCTGCCATCCCCCCTCCGGGGTTTGGCGCACCACGTTCCCGTTACGGTCGGCGAAGACGTTGTTCTCCCGGCCAACCGCGACGTTGGGCCGTGTGCGCGGCGTAGTGGCCGGACGAGTCACATTCCGGTTCGCGTTTCGCGGCTGGCGGTAGATGTTCTGGCGGTTTCCGGCCCGGTAGCCGGCTCGATAACCGGCACGCGCCCCGGCACGGTAGCCGGCGTGCCAGCCTCGATGGTATCCGTACCGGTAGCCGCGGTAGCCCGCCGGGCCCCACCATGCACGACCGTACCCTCCATATCCGATGCTGAACGTGAAGGGGCCGGTGCTATAGCTGAAGCCGACCGACCAGCCGTACCAGGGATTATATCGGACGTGGAACCCCCAGGTGGCGGGCCGCGGGTAGTACACGGCGCCGTACCACGGGGTGTAGTAGTAGCCGGTACCGTAGACGATCGTGCCGCCGTAGACGTAGCTGTACGTATAACCGGGGTAATAACCCACGTATACGACTGTGGGCGTAGTGTCGTAGATGTAGACGTACTTCACGTTGTAGACCGGTGAAGACGGGGGCATGGTGTAGACCTCGTCCGGAACCGACTCGGCCAAGGTCCATGCTCCGGTGGGCGAGTCCGAGGTGAACCAGACGGCCTCGTCGCAGGCATAGTACCGCCCGTCGATCTCGATGACGGAGGATTCGGTGTTGACGGCGTACCGCATATCGGTCCCCTCGATCTCCTCGAACTGGGGCTCTCCGTCGTACGTCACGTCCAGCCGCGCCTCGCTGCGCTGAATCGCCGCCGTCTGAGGAATCTGGCTCTCGATCACGGCCTCTTCCGCGGCTTCGGTGCCGGGTACGGAGACCAACAAGTGCCCCATCTCCGACGAAACCGGGATATCGGCGAACGAGGCGGGTAGCTCGTCGGGGTGCACAGGGGCCCAGGGACCGGTCAGCGCCTCCGAAGCGAACCAGCGACCGGACAGGATGACGTAGTACCGCTGGACTCCGATCTCCAACAGCACGTCACTCTCGGTGTTGCTCATGTACAGGAGATCCGTCCCCTCGATGCTCGCATACTCCGGCTCGCCGAGCGTGACAATGAGCTCGGTGGGCTCGGTGGCGATCAGAATCTTGGGGGCTGGGCCCGGTTCAGGAGGCTCCTCCACGTCGGCGTCGGGGTCGGCGACGGGATCGGGCTCCTCGGGCTCAGGGGGCGGAGGAGCGAGCTGAGCCACTGCGATCGGAACGTCGGTCGTCTCCTGCCAATCCCCTTCCAAATCTGGGGCCGTGTACCACGTCACGTCGCCGGCATGGAGATAGTACGGCCCATCGGCGGCGGTCCGAACGAGTGTGAACGGCGTGTTGACCACGCGCAGGACGTCGGACCCCTCGACGGAGACCATTCTGGGCTCTCCGTCGATCGACACCAGCACGGTGGGCTCGGTGGCCATGATGATCACCGGAGGCGTCGATAGCAGGTTCTCGTCCGTGCGCCGCTCCAGTTCCGCATTCTCGAGAGTCGTGAGCAATCGGTCGAGAGACAGCTCCAACTCCCACTGCGGAACCTGCTCCTGCAGAATCTCGGAGAGGGCAGTCTGCTGCTCGTCGGTGGCGTTGGCGAACCGCACCCGGTCAACGTTCACATCGAGCACGATCACGCTACGCGAATCGAGATCGGTCTCGACGCGCGACGTCATCCACACCACACCGAAGGCGGGTGTCGTGCTCCCCGTCAGTGTCACCGAAATGGCGGCCCGACTGGAGAGGGCGTTCCCATCAAGTCGCTCGGGCTGGGGCTGATAGATCACGATCGAGCCCTCGTCCACGGTGATCTCTCGAGGCCAGGCGGGGTCAACCGGCTCCTGAGCGGACGCCGCGGTCAGGAAGAACAACTGTGCGAGCGCCGGCACGAAAACGGTAAGCCGATGAAGGTGGGTTCCGATCATGGCATGTCGCGGAATCAACCGCGCTCCCCTCTGGACGAGTGATAGGCCGGGTCACTTGCCGGCCGAGTCTTGTTGAGAGTAGGGGAGACGGCAGGCTAACGGAATGGGACCTTGGTCCAATACCACTTCGGGTCGGCTGGCCCTAGGATATTCTTGGTGCCGTCCGACCCGCACGCAGTACGGTTTCCGGAACAGAGAACTCGGTCTGCGGGGCTGGCTGGCTCCGGCCGGCTGGAACGGTGGGTTGCCCCCGATCAGCCTGCTGGCGCTCGTGGGGGCACTGGTGCCGCTGTTCGTCAAACGCAGGCTGGTGCACGAAAAGCGGGAACGGCAGCGGGAATCTGCTGCTGCCTACTCAGCTGAAAACCAGGAGTGACCCGCGAGGTGGTCGGGAATGGGACTTTGGTCTAATGGCGCCCCACCTGAAGGCACAGTACCATCGTCGAAGTCAGTTCGTGGTTTCTGTGCGTGGCCAATCCGAACACAGGAGGGTAGTCGTGAAAATTTCGTATCCACTCTGCGTTGTCGTCGTAGTGGTGGCCATGCTACAGGTCGGAGGTGGGCAAGCAGCGGCCCAAGTCGAACTGACCGCAACGGGATCCTATATAAGTATTCCCGGGGGGGCGTGGGGAATCGGCGGGCGCATCGGCGTCCCGCTTCGTGAATCCTTCGACAGGGGCATCCGCCTGGAGGGTGCCGTGGATTATTTCTGGCCTGACTGTACGATCCAGGAGTGCGATCTACTTGCAGGCCACCTGGATGTCGTGGTTCAGAATCGAATCGGCAGCCAGGCTCTAGGCTATTTCGGCGCGGGTGTCACCTATGAGAACTATTCGTTGATAGACAACGGGTCCTTTGTCGACGACAGCGGCTGGGGAGCCAACTTCGTCGTTGGAAGCCGGACCCAGAGCCAGGGGATGGTCCGCCCATTCGTGGAGGTCCGCTGGATCCTGATCAGTGACATCCGAAATCAATTCACGTTCACGCTGGGAGCTGCGCTGGTGATGGGGGGCTGAGTCATGGCTCGCGCCCTCGGCGGAAACGTCGCACGCATAACGGTCCTGAGTCTCCTGCTCGGGGGATGTGCGGCAAGGGAGCTTTGATATGATCCCGGGGGACGAGTCGATAGCCGGATGCGACCTCGTGTGATCGAACGACGATCTCAAGCAGTGATGTTACGACAATCTCGAGTAGTGATCCTACGGAATCTCAAGGAGAGAGCTTAATGAACAAGCCCATCGGCGTCCTTGCCATCTTGATGACCATCACCTTAATGACAGTCACCTCGAATCCGGTCCATGCGCAGGGGAGTCAGGCCGACGCGGATCTCGCGAAACAAGCCCAGAACCCCCTCGCCAGCCTGATCAGTGTGCCGGTTCAAGACAACATCAGCTTCGGCATGGGGCCCAACGATCGCACCCAGAACGTCGCCAATATCCAGCCCATCATACCCTTCAATCTAGGCAGTGTGAGTCTGATCACCCGCACCATTGTGCCCGTGATCACCCAGCCGGATCTGGCCTCGGCGACCGGTAGCACCACGGGTGTCGGAGATATCCTCTTTACGGGCTGGCTGTCGCCCGCAGAGGCGGGAACGGTGGTTTGGGGCCTGGGCCCTGTGGTTTCTATACCCGTAGGAAAAGAGGGGCTCAGTACCGAGAAGTGGGGATTTGGCCCATCCTTTGTGGCCCTCATGATGCCCGGGAACTGGGTCGTGGGCGGCCTTGTGAATAATATCTGGTCCGTGGGCGGTGACGAAAGTCTCCCCGACGTCAACCTGATGACGCTCCAGTACTTCGTCAACTACAACTTCGAAGGCGGACTCTACTTGACCTCCGGTCCAATCATCACGGCCAACTGGGAAGCCACCGACGGCAACAAGTGGACCGTCCCGTTCGGCGGTGGCGTCGGGAAAATCTTCCGGATCGGCAGCCAACCCATGAACTCCAACATCCAGGCCTTCTATAACGTCGTCTCGCCCGACGACTTCGGTGCAGATTGGTCGCTTCGTCTTCAGTTGCAGGCCATGTTCCCGCGGTAGCGGTTCGTCAGAGATCCCGCGGCCATAGCGCCGGATGCCCGGCCAGCTCGACAAGAGCGAAATCTCGAAGATCGAGCGTCGCTATAGCCCGAGCATCGAGGCGCTCCGCTATCGCCATCACGACGGTGTCGACCAAACCCAAGGATAGGTCCGCATAGTGCCCGTCGAGTTCTACCGCACGCTGTAGATCCGACCCTTTATTCCACTCCACGTTGAACAGACCCTCGGCTAGATCGGCCCTGAATACCCTGGCGGCGGGTGCTCCAAGCCGGGATGACACGAGGTAATCGACCTCCGGAAGGATCGCCCATGGGAGCGCCCAGAGGCCGGGTTCGGCCTCGAACACGCTGCGGAGGGTCTCGTGATGTTGGTCGTCGGCGTCGATGAGCGCGATCACCGCGCCCGTGTCGGCCACGATCACGAGTCCTCGCCCAAGGCCTGCAGCAAGTCTTCGGCCCGCTCGCTCAACTGTCCGTCTCCGCTACACACGGCGCCCAGACTTCGCGGCAGTCTTCCGGGTGCTCGCCGCTCGGCGTACGGACCTCGGGCTGGCTTCCCTGTGGTGTATATCTATAATGCACTATAGATTATTATGGTTAGTATATGTTTTACTATCTATCGTGATCGTGGGCCTGAGGCCATGGCGCAGACATGAGAACGAACGAAGCACTTCCCAGCGAGATTCTGTCTCAGCTGAAACGAATCGGTAGCGGGATCAAGACAGCCCGGATCCGCCGACGCATGACTCAAGCGGATCTGGCTGAGCGCGTCGGCACGTCCTGGCATACGATCCGCAAGATCGAGGGCGGCTCACCGGTTACGCGGATAGGCTTCTACCTGAGCGCTCTTTGGGTTCTGGGGATTTTTGAGGATGTTCGGCTACTGGCGGATCCGGAGCGGGATCGTGAAGGGATCATCCTCGAGGCAGCCACCCGCGGTACTCGCGCACGCCGACGAAGGACGCTGAACCGTGACTTCTAGGGCGGGCACCTTCGTATTCATCCAGCTGCCCACCACACGCCAAATCGTGATTTGCGGGCGCTACGAGTTGCAGGAGGTTGGGGACGGACTCATGGGGCGCTTCGTCTACGGCCGCAGCTACCTCGATCGATCGGACGCTGTGGCCATCGATCCCATCAACCTACCACTGAAGGACACTGAGTTCACTACGACGAAGGTCGAGGGGATGTTCGGGGCGCTGCGAGACACCGCACCGGACGCCTGGGGCCGGATGATCATCGATCGGAGGGATCGTGGGAAAACGTTGAACGAACTCGATTACTTACTCGGGTCTTCGGACGTCCGGGTGGGCGCGCTGAGCTACGGCCCCGGCCAGGACGTGCCTGCACTGGACTATTCCAGCGTTCACTCCTTGGACGACCTGGAAGCAACAAGCGATGCGGCCGACGCCCTCGAAGGCGAGATAGAGGGAGAGGCGAACCCGCTACTGGCAGAGCTCGATCGAGTGCTCGCTCCCAGTAGCGCGATGGGCGGGGCGCGGCCGAAGACAGTTGTGATGGATCGGGACGGCCAGTTGTGGGTGGCGAAATTCCCTTCCCGGGGCGACCGATGGAACAACGCCATCATCGAAGCTGCCTACCTGAGTCTCGCCAACGAATGTGGGATCGTGGTCCCGGAGGCGAAGATCATCAAGCTCGGCGCCAGAACGATCCTGTTGGTCAAGCGCTTCGATCAGGAGCCCGGGAACGACAGATCCATCCGGAGGCTCTTCCTGAGCGCCCATTCGCTCCTGGGTCTAGAAGAGTCCGTCATAGACCGGTTGGGGTGGTCGTACCTGGACCTGTCCCACCTACTGCGCAGGATCTCTTTGGCTCCCACAGAAGACGCCACAGAGCTCTTTCGTCGGATGGTGTTCAACGCGCTGGTCTCGAACACGGATGACCACCCGCGGAACCACGCTGTGCTCGGTACGGACGCCGGGAGCTGGCGTCTATCTCCGGCCTATGACTTGGTTCCATCCACGGACCGGAGCCTGGATGACCGAAACCTGGCCATGACGTGCGGTGTGACACCGGGGCGTGAGCGTTGGGCCAACCGTCTCAACCTCGTCTCTGGTGCACAACACTTCGCTCTGACCGCAGACGAGGCGAACACGCTGATCACTGAAATGAAGGGGATCGTAGCGGGCCGGTGGGAGGATCACGTGCGGAATCATGGCGGTACAGCCCAGGACTGCCGCAACATCGCCCACGCGATTGACTACGCCGGGTTCGAATACGGCACGGTCCCCGACTCCTGATACAGGTGTCCGGTGGCGGCGTACGACCAAAGTCCTATATCGCGCTGACGTTCGAACAACCAGATTTTCTTGAGTTCAGACGGGCCCTGCCGTCGGAGGAAAGGCACAGCCCTCTCGAGAACCAATCAGAGGAGAAACATCCCCATGCAGAAAAGATGGTCTGTCCTGCCGGTGTTGGCGGGAGCCTTACTACTGTTCTCGTCGTGTTATCCAGGCGAAGTGACGAGCATATCCGAGATCGACATCGTGGTCACCACGCACGATGACACGGTGAACTTCCAGAGTTTCACTACTTACGCGCTAGCGGACTCGGTCGTGCATATCGACTTCGAGGACAACATGGCCGACGACTTGCTTGACCGCTCCAACGATGCGCTGATTCTAGCCCGGGTCAGGGCCGGGATCGAGGCAATGGGATACGTCGAAGTGGCGAATCCAACCATCCAGCCGGACGTCGTTCTGCTGGTGGGAGCCATCGCGGCGGAGAATACCGCGTACTTCAGTTACGGGTGGTGGCCTTATTACGGCTGGTATCCCGGCTGGGGCGGGTGCTGCTACGGGCCCGGATGGGGATGGGGGTATCCGTCAGGTGGCGTGGGCAGTGTGAGCTACAACGTCGGCACGCTCGTGGTTACGATGTTGGACCCGGACAGGCCCTCGGACCCCACGGGCGAAGTCGATTTGGCGCCCGTCCTTTGGTTGGCGGCCATGAACGGCATACTGTCGGGTTCGTCAATCAGCCTGGCCAACCGCATTACCGGCCTCATCGACCAAGCGTACGCACAATCCCCCTACCTCAACACCAACTAGGAGCGTCGGATAATGAATAAGAGAGCACTTCTTGCGATACCGCTCGCGCTCCTCATCAGCAACGGGGCGCAGGCCCAGGAGTGGTACTGGGGACTGAGTTACGGCGTGGCCTCGACTACGTCCGACACGAAGGATTTCATAGACGACACGAGCTGGCGTAACTGGGGACTCGACATACTGGCACGGGTGAAGCCAAACACGGCAGTCGGCATGTATTTCGGTTGGAACGTCTTCAACGATATCACCCAAGAAGTCTCAACGGTCAACAATGCCCAGATCGGCGGCACACAATACCGCTACATCAACTCCTTCCCGATGCTGCTGACGGTTCGCCAATTCATGGGTGATCCGGGCGGCATGCGATTCTTCGTCGGCGGTGGCGTCGGAGCCCAGTACGACAAGAACCGTGTCGACGTGGGCCAATGGCGTATCGAGGACAACCAGTGGCACTTTGCGGTGGCACCGGAAATTGGCGTCATCCTGCCGCTCCAATCCGATGCGAAATGGTTCGTTAATGCCAAGTACGACTACGCTTTCAAAGCTGCTGACAGAACGCGGTCGTACTTCCAACTCAACATCGGAGTCGCCTGGCAAACGGGCGGCTTCTAGTCCGACGCTCGAGTAGATGGAGTTTCCGCTAGACCCTCGGGACCAGCCCCAACCGGTCCCGAGGGACCTGGCCCTTCCGTCGATCTGACCTCCGGCGAGCGGTGACGGCGCCGGGGTCTTCCGACCGGACGCTGAGTCGAGTCGTATGACAATATCCGCGTCGGCCCTGCTGGGCGACGTACGTCGCGTGATCCGTCAGCGATGGGCCACGTTGATCCTGTTCGACGTGCTGTTCAAGGCTATGGCGGCGTTCGTCTTCCTCCCTAGTTCCGCGTGGCTGTTTACACGGCTCGTCGCAGTGACTGGCCGGGCCACGGTGTCCAACACCGACATCATCAGTTTTTTCCTGTCTCCAGTGGGCATGGTCGCGGCGGCGGTGTCTGTCTCTGTGACGTTTTGGATCACGTTGGCGGAGGGTGCCGGGTACACCATGCTGGCAAGCGGAGTCCTCTTCGGAATCGACCTCCGCGTGCTGGACGCCCTGCGCTTGCTCGCGAAGAGCGCCCGGCGGCTTATGGGGCTGGCCATGCGGATGACCGCCACCCTCGCGATGCTGACGGTGCCGGTCCTGCTGGTCGTGATGTGGGCGTACCAACGGTGGCTCGCCGAGTTCGATATCTACTACGTCGTCACCCAACGGCCGCCCGAGCTGTGGGTTGCCCTCGCGGTGGTGACGCCATTCGCCCTCGCGCTTGCCTTGGCGTTGGCATGGATCTACACCCACTGGTTTCTCGCGCTAGCCGTTTTTGTCATCGAAGGAACGTCGACCAGGGAGACACTACGCTCGAGCGCCCGTCAGGTCGCCGGACACCGCCGTTTGATTTGGACGACCGCCCTCGGATGGCTGGCATTCGGCGCGCTCATGCCCATCGCGATCGTGGCGCTGTTCGAGTTCGGAGGCGACCTCACCTTTGAGATGATCGGCGAGCGCTACACGGCGCTGGCCTTAACGACCGGCCTCCTGGGGTTGGCCTACATCGGCGCGTTGAGCGGGGTCACCCTCGTCGGACTCGTGGGCACGAATACGATGGCCGCGAGCCTCTACTACCGGTCCCGGTCGGTGGACCAGCCGCCTAGCCCCAGTGCGCTGGCTCGCTGGGACTCGCCACGCCGCCGCGTGATCGCACGGTACGCCATGGCCGGAGGCCTCATTGCCGGCGGCATCGGGGCGATCGCCGCAACTGCCGCCACGATCGACCGTCTTCGACTCGAGCCCACTGTGGGTATTACCGCTCACCGCGGAAGTTCGTTGAGGGCGCCGGAGAACTCGCTCAGCGCCCTCAGCGCAGCCATCGACGACGGCTCCGATATCGCCGAGATCGACGTTCAGGAGACCGCGGACGGGGCCATCGTGGTGATTCATGACTCCGACCTGCGCCGCCTCGCCGGTGATTCCCGCGGGATCTGGGAGGTCTCGAGTGCCGAGCTGGAGAACCTGGACGCGGGGAGCTGGTTCGGCCCGAGCTTCGCGAATGAAAGGATCCCCACGCTGGAGCAAGCGATCAGCCTGGTGCGAGGGAGAATGCGTCTCAACATAGAGCTCAAGTTCAACGGTCACGACGAGCGACTGGTGGAGCGTGTGGTGGAGATCGTGAGTGGCGAGGGCTTCAACGAAGAAGCGGTCATCACGTCGCTGGACTACCGCGCGTTGGAGGATGTTCGCGCCATCACCACCGCGATACCCGTCGGGTTCATCGTTGCATCCACGGTCAGCCGAATCACGAGGCTGGAGGTGGAAGTGCTCGCCGTCGACCAGCGGCTTGCCACGCCATCCTTCATCCGCGCCACACAGCGGGCCGGTAAGGAGGTCCACGTGTGGACCGTGAACGACCGCGCCTCCATGCAACGTTTCATCGAGCTCGGCGTCGACAACATCATGACCGACGACCCCGCCATGCTTCGCGACCTGCTGGCCGAGCGCGCCGCGTTGAGCGATCCGGAAAAATGGCTGCTCACGTTCCGCAACTGGCTCTGGGCGTCCAGGTGAGGGTGCCCTCGTGGTGTCTTAGCCTAGCTCCAACCCCGCCGTCACCGACGCCAGGGCTGCAAACAACTCGGACTGGTCGAACGGCTTTCGGAGACATTCGCTGATCCCCGCGGCGGCAAGCCGCTGCTCGACCTCCGGTTCGTCTCGGCCCGTCATACAGATCACCTGTAGGGTTGGCACGACTTCTCTCAAGTGCTCCAACAACTCGATCCCCGACATCCCGGGAAGGTGGAGGTCGAGTAGCAGGCAATCGGCATGCTCCAGATCTGCCGAATCCAGGTAGTCACGGGCAGAGCTGTACGTACGGGATCGCACGCCGACCGAGTTGAGCAGCCTCCACAGAGCCCTCCGAACCGACTCATCGTCATCGACGATGTCCACCCCTCGATCGGAGACGCCGACAGATTCGTCCTTTGCCAACTGCTGTGCCTTGGTTAGAGGAGCCGCCGCTGAGCAAGGTTGGAACTCGCACATTCATGCGTAATCTCCTCATCCTAAGGGTTGGCGATCCACTTCGTAATTGGACCAAAGTCCTATACGATCGAACCGTCGTTTTATGGATTGGGTTCGAGATGACCGGAGGAGTTGCCGCCCTTCCGAGGCAGTTTACCGGCCTGTGTCCTGGCCGCGGAGCCACACGATTCTGCCGGCGTGGTCTGAGCCATACGTGTCTTCGAATCTTCGGTAGGACCCCTCCAGGAGATCGGTCCGACTTCCCTGCACCGTGCGATACAGAATGTGATCGGGCGGGAAAGGGCCACGAGTAGGGCGCCCGTCCCAGGGCGGTGAGTCGGGGAAGTGGACGGCAAGGTTCTTCAGCGCCGACTCGTCCGCCGACCAGGTGTTGAAGTCGCCCCCCACGACGGTGGCCAAATCATCCATGGACTCGAGCGCTGCGGCCAATCCCAGCGCCTGCCGCAATCGGGTCGCGTTCCCGCTGATCAAAGTCCGGGTCAGGGTGGAGGCCACGTCGAGATGGACACTCACGACTCGGATGCTCTCCCCGATCGGGCCAGAAACCGTCGCCATGACGGCAACCTTACGACCGGCCTCGAAGGGTAGCTCGATGGCTCCCAGATCGGCGAGGGGCAGGGTGGACAAGATGGCATTACCCTTGTCCTCGGGCACCCGCCCGGGTTCGTCGGGCCCATTACGGGCCGACGGCACGTAGAGCAGAGCGAGGCCACATCGTTCCGCCACTTCGAGGATTTCGAGCCGCCCTCCCGGAGGCGGATCCGGCTCGATCCTCACCGGGATGTTCGGTCCCCCTCGCGCCTGGGGCAGGCGGGAGGAGGCTCGGTACACCTCCTGAAGAAGAAGGACGAAATGGAAAAGGGGCTCCCGATCCTCCCGCCGATCCCCTCGCTCATCAGGATCGCATGGGAACCTCAGCTCGTCAGCCAGGAGGGCCAGGAGATCGCCCCCGCCCACGTTCGCATTCCAGGTTACGATTGCCAGACTGTCGACTGCCAGACTGTCGACCCGGCTCCCGTCCTCGGGCCCAAGTCGAGGAGGCGCCCGGAGGATTGGTGGCTCAACCGTCCGGCACCAAGCATTGTTCTTTTCGATATCACGGGTCTCGGCCGGGCCGCTCCACGTCAGGAGGTTCCCGGCCCCCGCTTGGGGCTGGTTCGCCGATGTGGGCCCTAGATAGCGAGCAGGGCACGACCCATCATCGACGTTTTGCTGCATGGCGTGCGAGAGCGCACAACCGCTCACCAGAGTCGCGACGCCCGCCGACCAGATCAGTCGTGTTGTCCACATAAGAAGGCCGCGTCACCAGCGGACGCTGAAGCTGACAGGGATCCCGCTCGTCCCAGGGTCTCCTTGTACTGCATCGACCACCCAGTCTCCGAGTCCGCCCACGGCCATTCCGGCCAGGGCCCACCCGACGGCTCCGCCCGGTCCCACGGAGGGATGAAGCTGCCACAGCAAGAATCCAGTCGCACCTCCGACTGCAAATCCGAGGGCCGAGCCCTTGGCCGACGCTCCGACCGCCAACCCCATGATGGAGGCGGAGGCCACGTCGGACCACCCGTATTGCCGGATAAACTGCTTCAACCCCAACCCTACCACCGCGCCCGCGGCGGCACCCCACGCGGCGCTTTCCAGGCGATCGTCCAGACCCGAGTCGTTCCACCCGATGGCCGCCCCGGCGGTGAGGCCGATGGCCGCTCCGGCCGCCGTGGTGATACGACTGCATCGGGTGGGGCGGAGGGTCCTGTTACACGCCACCAGACCCCCGGTGAGCGCGAGCACGGAGCCGGATGCGGCTCCCAGCGCAGCCCCGCCGATGG
>Ga0209987_10001688_pt1 | contig 12108 bp, 11 predicted proteins | sample N074metaG_FD_182134 | JGI IMG/M metagenome (GOLD analysis project Ga0209987, IMG submission 182134) | Deep subsurface microbial communities from Kermadec Trench to uncover new lineages of life (NeLLi) - N074 metaG (SPAdes) (version 2) | ecosystem: Environmental > Aquatic > Marine > Ocean trench... | reverse complement strand
ATCTTGTCTGATCACAATGTTGTTCTTGTGTATAGGAATGTACTGCTAATAAGCGTAGCTGAAACTTCTACGTTTTCTAGTTGTCATTTGTCAGGCTGTGATGTCTGCTTTGGGTCATTAGCGGTCGTTCATGACTCTACCATCCCAATGACCGCTTTCGGGCGCAAAGCAGACGCTTAACAAGAATTTAGAGTGCAGACTATCCGCGAAGCAATGGCAATACTTGGTCAATAACGCTGTTTTGCCGGTCCTTCGAGCCGTTGTAGTAAAGCGTGCCCGATGCCAGGTACACCGCTTGTAATGGCGGCCGAACAAAGACGGCATTCTCAAACAATGCCTCGGTGAATTTGTAGTCATGTGCTCCAGTGGTGTTATAGACCACGAAATGACGAGCACGCGCCATCAGTTCGCCGACATTTCCCGCGGCCTGCAAATAGCCCAGTGTCTTGCGGGTGGCCAACATACGGTCGTCGCTGACATCGGCAAAAATTTCATCCAGTGGATCATCGTTAGCATCGTCCAGTGGCAGCGGTTGCAAGCGATCGACGTCAATATTGCGCTGACGTTCGGGCAGCAAATCGCGGAAACCAGGCATGAACGATGCACACTGCAACAAGACAACCGCTCGAGTGTGCAGATTAGCCATGGTTCGGTAGGCGTAGTGCATAGCGTGAACTGTAGTATTCGCATGCACGGAGATGATGCCCGAATTTCGCAACATTAGTTCTCCGGCCATTACTAAGATTGCCTCCCAAAGGGATTCGGGTGCCACGCCGCGGCGCAACAGCTTAAATACTCGATCAGATGCGTCAACGTCACTGCCGTGTCGTAATACCTCGAGCAAGCCACGCGTCGCTGCCGGGTCGGCTGTACCGACCACCCAATGACTTGGTAGTTTGTCAACGCGATCTCGGTTGTGGTGCCAGGCGCGATCGGCTTTCCCCGGGTTTAGCGCCGGATTCGGCTCATCGTCATGATTCTGCAGGGCGGCGACAAGCGATCGCAGCAATGACTCTTTGTTTGTCCATCCCATTGTCTCCAGCATTCGATGAGCATTGCAGACGGAGATGGCCTTGTGGCCGAGATCACGAAAATCCCTGGCTGCATATCGAAACATCAGGTCAAATACCTCGTTTGAAGATGCAACATCGGCGTAAGAAACCACAGCAGCGTCCGCGGCCTCACGGTCCCAGTTATCCAGTGTGCTTACCAGAAATTGCCGCGCCTTCGCATTGTTGACCGGTGACCGATGCTTCAATCTCGGCATACGCCATCCACTCTGACTCAGCTCGGTGGCCTGGGAACGCTTGAAGTAATCGGCTGCCCAGATCAGCGGCAGCCAGCGATCGAGATCCGGCAGTCGCACTGACGCCCGATACACGGATTGCATCACCATTACCGTGTGGTATTTGAATCCAACATGGGGATATGGCTGCACACTGCGCGCTGCAGCTTGAGTGATGGCCGACGCTAGCAACTCATAACTCAGCCCTTCTCGGATTCGGTCGACGATTTGTTCTAGAAGCCGATCGCGAGGTGTTTCGATCAACCAGCTAGCAATTAGGTCCAAGTCGCCCTTGGAATCTGCGAGGAGTTGCCGGGGCCAACCTATACCCGCGGTCAGCCCGTAACCAGCTGCCGCACCGACGGTGCGCAGAAAGTCCCGACGTGCTAGTCGATTCATGCCGATCTTTCCCCGTAAGCGCACGCTGATCACTAAAAGACTAGGCGTGTACCGATGGTAATTCCAGTAGCAAATACCAGAGTCGGGGCAAACGGAACACACTTAGGCGACTACACTCGAAGGTCCGCTTTGGGTCACTAGCGGTCATTCACTACCCTATCACGCTAGTGTCTGCTTTCGAGCGTATAGCAGTCACTCAGATACAGATTTTCAGAAGTCCCTGGCTGAATGTCCGCTTTACTCAATAGCGGTCATTCAAGGCGTTGGAAATCTGTAAATCGAATGGCCGCTTACGGCCAATAGCGGACGCTCGACAGGCAAGAAGAACCCGGCACGTGGTCGGGTTCTACCAGAATTTCTTAAGCTCAGTCGATGGGCTGTGTAGGCTCAGGATTCAGTTCTTCCAGTTTTCCTTCAATCAGCCAGTCTGACGATAACCCGGTCGCCGGTTCGCCTTCATCGGTGCGCTATGCGCCTTTTTTTTGCTTCTCGGGAAGGTCGGAACAGATATAGGGGATGGCGCTGTTGTAGCGAACATGGTGTTATGGGCTCGACTCCTACCTCAGCCGCCAATACTGCCGCCTGGCTAATCAATCGTTAGACTCTCTGAATACGGTTCGGTAGAATTGCGCGCCACATAAATGACTGGAAACCGCCCTGATGAAATTACGTTACAAAATCCTAATTGGCCTCTTTATATTTCTAGGTATAGCGATGTCTTCTCTGGCGCTTGTTATGAGCAATGATGAAGCCTGCGGGCCGGCTCCGGCGCTTTCCAGTGATGTCGAAACCATGCAGGCCATTGTGCAGCGTTGTTACGGTGGTCCCGATATTCTTTCGCTGGAAGTCATAGAAAAGCCGGTGCCTGCGGATAATGAAGTCCTGGTGAAGGTCGTCGCGGCTGCGGTTAATCCGCTGGACTGGCACTTTATGAGGGGCACCCCGTACCTGATCCGTTTGTTTGCTGGTTTGGGAACTCCGGATGACACACGTGTGGGGGTAGACTTTGCCGGCACTGTCGAAGCGGTGGGTAGCAATGTAACGCGGTTCAAGCCAGGCGATGATGTGTTTGGCGGCGGCAGGGGGGCTTTCGCCGAGTTTATAGTTGTCCCTGAAGACGGAGCACTGGCGAGCCATCCGGCGAACGTGTCACCTGAACAAGCGGCCGCTTTACCCGTAGCGGCGATCACCGCGCTTCAGGCGCTTCGCGATGCAGGGAAACTGGAACCGGGACAGAAGGTGTTGATTAACGGCGCCTCGGGAGGCGTGGGTACGTTCGCCGTACAGATTGCCAAGTCATTTGGGGCAGAGGTGACTGGCGTATGCAGTACCCGTAATGTGGAGATGGTCCGCTCGATCGGCGCGGATCATGTATTCGATTACAAGAAAGAGGACTATACCCAGAGTAGGCAACAATACGACCTGATCATCGATATGGTCAGCAATCACTCCCTGTCAAAAAACAGGGGCGTCCTTAAGCCCGGTGGTCGGTTGGTCATCGTCGGGGAACGGACAGGCAACTGGATCGGGCCCTTGATCACCCCAATCAAGGCGATGATCCTGTCGCTGTTCGTGGACCAGGAATTTATCACGATTTCAGCGAACGAGAATCATGATGACCTGGTGGTTCTGGCTGATCTGATGCAGGCCGGTAAAGTCACCTCTGTTATCGACAGCCGGTATCCACTAAGCGAAATTCAAGCGGCGATTCGACACTCGGAAGACGGGCACACTCGGGGAAAGATAATTATCGAAATTAGATAGTGAGTCACTTTCCTCCTCCCCCCCCTTTCACCTATATGCGGTCGTAGACTCCGGAAGTGCGACCGAGAGGCGGTTAATGACAGCAGACCACTGGCCACTTCCGGGCATATAGCGGACGTTCAGTCACGATTTCCATCAAACCAAATATGAATGATCGCTTTCGAGGAATAGCAGCCATTCAATCGAGGTGAATTAGTGCTAAACGAATGGCCGCTAACGGCCACAAGCGGCCAGTGCAGCGATTTACCAGATACTTATTTAGCCAGTCTGAATGATTTATTTGTAGTCGTTGACTAACTTGCCATTTGACGAACCCACGAACTGCGGCAAATCATCCACTATCTCGTAAAAGTCCGGTTTTTCTCCAACAAAAATGTGGCCCATAGTTTTCAACCCTGTTGGGCCGTCAAGTGAGCCAGCTATAATTCCTGTTGAATCCAACTCAAACGGTTCCCAAAACAGGCTTGAGCCGCATTCACGACAGAAACCACGCCGTGCCACTTCGGAAGTTTTATACCAAGCAAGTCCCTCAGAATTGTTGATAGTGATATCGACTTTTCGAGCTTTCGAATGTGGGCCAAAGTTGCCATGCAGACGCTGACACATACTGCAGTGACAGTTGACCACGTCGCGCAATGGGCCACTTACCTCATAGCGCACCGCACCGCAAAGACAGCCGCCAGTGGTTAAGCTAATCTCATTGATCATCTCGAATCCCTCGAATAACTTTACTAGTTATTAATAGGATGTTGCCTGCCGGTCACCGCGCCGCAACAGAAATTATCGTGCTCCGGATGTACTTGGTGCTGCTGAAGTGGTTTTCTTCATCGGCCTTTCTTTTGTCTCGAGCTAGCTCCCTTCTCCGGCTTCCAACGAAGGTACTTGGAATAAGCCCCCTCTTCATCCCGGTATTCCGGGAACTCGCTCAGCCGCTCCGACAGCCACTGGAACCACTCGTGAATGGACGGGCGGCTCAGGTTCTCCCTTAGCCACTCCGTGTGGGGCCTCAACACCCGCCAGCTGGCCTGGATCGTTCCCCCCATCAGTTGCTGTACGAGACCGAAAGGGACAATCCTTTGATAAACCATGAATCCGATGGACTCCAGTGTGGTGCTGACCATCATCGCCGCATCCTGCAGTTCAGGGGATATGGAATCGTCACGGCAGTCGCGGCATTCTTGCTCGAAATCCATGACCAAACGCAAGGTCCTCGTGAAGTCGGGGCTCTGGAAAGCGCGCATGATTTCCATCGCGGCCGTCTCCCGCCTTTGCCGACGGTGGTGCCGTAATTCGTACAGCGCGAAGATGATGCCGATGATTACCAACAGCGCACCGATAATTTCGGCAAAATTGGCCACTCTTTGCAAATTCACGTCGAATACGCCGCGATCTGGAAGTTAGTCTCCTTGCATGATAGACCCAGCCACACCCGGAATGCAGCTTTCCAAGCTGATGACGTACCTTCAGCGGATTTTGTGGCAGTCAAAACGCCAGATAGCAGACATTCACCTGCCGTGCTCGCAGGTCCGCTTTGGGTCATTAGCGGTCGTTCAGACCAATACTAGCCTAATGTCTGCTTTCGGGCGTATAGCGGTCGTTTAGGACCCGATATTCTCAATAAAAATTGGCAACCTTTTAGGCTCAACTCTGAATGTCTGCTTTACCCGATAGCGGTCATTCGAGCCACCTGGATCGAACGATTTTCAACGACTGCTTTCGGCCAGAAGCGGCTGTTCAAAAACTACTGGCCAGCAAGCTCTATCAGCAAGAGATGCCAAAACTCGAGTGCGCCATAAAATGAGCGGACCGGGACACGTTCATTCAGTCCGTGTGAGAAGTCATCCTCGTCTCTCATGAACAGACCCATGATTCCGTAGGTCGGAATCCCTGCTGCACGCACTGGTTGCCCCACGGTTCCACCAGCGGTCATGAAAGGGACAATTGGCAAGTTCGGGAAGCGCGCGTGAACGGCTTTTGTAACTGCAGCAATGACATCCTCGCGGAGTGGAGATGTGAGACTCTCTTCCGGATCGCCCAGAACCTGGACTTGCAATTGATCGTTCTCCACAATACGTTCAAGCGTTGCTTGAACTTCAGTCACTGCAACACCGGGAAATATTCTGCAATTGACGGTGGCCGTCGCGGATCGTGGGAGAGCGTTTTCCGCGTGCCCACCCCGAATCATCGTTGCGACACAGGTCGTCCGCGCAAAACTGTTCTCGAATGGGTAGCGATGGAGAATATCGGCTGCCTTCTCGTCGTTTGGATTCGCGGCAAAATGACGCATGGCCTCGCTCAACTCGCCAGATCGGACGTTGGCTGTCAACTCAAAATACCGGAGTGTCACTTCATTTGAACGTACCGGGAATCGAAATGCCTCAATTTTCTGCAGAGCGTGGGCGAGTTCATAGATTGCATTGTCGTCGCCAGGCCGGGCACTGTGACCACCCGGATCTCGCGTCGTGAGTTCAAATGTAGCGTACGTCTTCTCTGTCGTTTGGATTCGATAAAAAATTGGATTGCCGTATTCGTCCAGGACACCGCCGCCGGTGTCAGCGTTAAGCGCGAACTCGGCATCAGTCAGGTCGCGATAGGTCGTCACAAGAGTGCGCGCCGTGGTAAATTGCGTTTCTTCGTCCCCGTCGAAGGCGATGATCAAATCGCGCGTGGGCTGAAAACCCTCTGCCTTCAGACGCAAAAATGTCGCTGTCAGCGTTGTCGTGCCGAACTTGTCGTCATACGTTCCCCGGCCGAAGAAATACCCGTCCTCTTCGATAAGCGTGAACGGGTCGCTTTGCCAGTCTTGCGCAATTGCCTCGACGACATCCATGTGCGCGAGCAACAGTATCGGTTTGCGACCGGACGAACCGTCACCTCGATACCTTACGACAAGCGCGGCCGTTTCGGCACCGTCGGGCAGCGTTAGAGGCAGAACATGAATGTCCTCATCGGCAAAGCCGCCGGCACGGAATTGATCGGCCAGATAGTTGGCGAGAGCCGGAACTTCACCGTGGGATGCGGTCGTGCGATAGGCAATAGACGTCCGGAAAATCTGCAGCGCGTGCTGTTGATATGGCTCAGTGTAGTCGGCGCTCTGGTCCTGAGCTTGCACCAGTCCATTGGTCAGCAGGAGTAATCCAATGGCGCTAATTTTGGTGTGAGTTCGGCCCAAGTTAGTGTTCATCATTCGTATCCAGAAACGTTTCTCAAGGCAACATTCTAGCCATACCGCTAACGTCCGCTTCGGGTCATAAGCGGCCCCTTTCGCCAATATTACCTTAACGGCCGGTTCCGGGGGTAAAGCAGCCGTTCCTCAGATCAAGAATTGACGGCACTGGTTGGTTAGACCGTGAACGTCCGCTTTTCTCCAAAGCGGACGTTCAGATCATTTAAAACTTGAGAAACTTAGGGGCAGCTTTCGGCCAATTCCGGACATTCAGGATTCTTCGTTCGGGATTTCCAGGCGGATGGACGCGCAATTTTCACAAGTCTTAGGCAGCATCAAACCTTTCTTTATTTTCGGCCATCCACTTCTCCATGTGCTCCTTACCGTGACTAGGATCATTCATTACGTCAGCATGAGCCTCCATGTAATGAGGCCGAAGTGCTTTCATCCATTCTTCGAATGTTTCACCTTCCGCTGTAACTTCGCACATGTCGCATTTAAGTGTTTTCATAGTATTCCTCACTTGTTGTTTTGCGCTGGCCGCTTTGGGTCACAAGCGGACCCTTTAAGCAATATTAGCTTAATGTCTGCTTCCGGGGGTAAAGCGGACGTTCCGTAACAACTATTTAGAGATCAAATTACCTATTGTTTTGGGCGAACTCTGAGTGTCTGCTTTTCTCAATAGCGGACATTCAGATCACCAAGAATTGGTTGAAATCAGGGTCCGCTTTCGGCCATGACTAGACACCCAGCACCGCCGGTCAATTGTCGGGAAGTGGATGAAGTCTCCGCCTGAAGCCTACGTACGTGCAAACTGCGTGATATGCACCAGACTCGGTGTTCCCAAGGGCTACCTGACCAACAATAGTTATCGGTTTGTTCAAGTCGCAAAGCTGCGCAATTTCCTCGGATAGATAAAGAATCTCTCTACCTTTCGCACTATCTGAGCGATCGTATATCACCAACCGCAATGCATCGCCGGCAACGCATCCGTTATTCTCAAGTTGAAACATTGAACTTTGCTCTGGAGTCAAATTCTTGCTGACACCACCAAAATATGTGCAGTAATGCTCAGCTCCGACAGCTGTCAATGGTGACATGAGAAGTACAAACAAATAAAATATTGAGCGAGTCATTATTCACCTCGATTCAGTGGGACAAAACTAAGAACTAGAGCGTGAAATAATATTTAATTCAGTTTAGATGGGACACGTCCGCTTTGGGTCAGTAGCGGTCGTTCAGTAGCCTATCACGCTAGCGTCTGCTTTCGGGCGTATAGCGGTCGTTCAACGATCCCGGTCAGGTTTGCCATTTCTGAATGTCCGCTTTCACCGATAGCGGTCGTTCAAAACGCTAAAAGCCACCAATCTGAATGGTGGCTTTCGGCCACAAGCGGACGTCCACGGCCCACCTGCTCCATCCTCAAGCCGTCCGGCACGGTAGTAGAAATTCTCCACTCGGTGCAGGCACCCTCCTCGAAGATATCTGACATCCAATACAAGCAGGCATGCAAAAAGTGGGAATTAGAAATGATGTTGGTAACTGTAGAGTTTGCAATTCGGCCTGGAATGGAAACACAGTTCAAGACCGCACTCGATGAAGCTCACACCTGTGTCCAAAGATACGATGGGTTCCTCGGGGAAGAACCATGTAGGAGCATCTTCGACGAGAACAAGTTCGTTACCCTTTTCTATTTCCGTGACCGAGAATCTATCGAAGCGTGGCGTCGAGATACTGACCATATTCGCATTCAACGAATGGGTAAGGACAAGATTTTTGTGTGGTACAAGATTCGCATTGCAGAGATAGAGCGCCAGTACGGATTCAATGAATCTGAAGGATCTGGATTACCCACGCATTAACTGGAGATTGAAAGGAGTTTACGAATATCTGGCGGTTGCGAAACGCTCGACCAGAAAGTCAATAAAGGTCCGTATCTTCGGCGGCACATGCCGTTGATGCGAGTGGACGGCCCAAATCGGGCTTGCCTTTGGGACTGCATCATATTTCGACAGTACAACTTTGAGTTGTTTTTGCCGCAGTTCGACGCCCAAATTCCAGTCCGGTAGCAGAACTAAGCCAAGCCCAGCGACGGCAGCGGCACTCAGTGCATCTGCACTTTTAGCAAAAAAGCTGCCCGTAACGCGCACCTCGGTCAGCCCGCTCTTGCCGCGAAACTTCCAGATGTTGTGACCGGGATGGTCCCGAAAGGTGATGCAATTGTGATGCTCGAGGTCGCCGGGACTTTTGGGTATTCCAGCTTTGCCAAGATAGCTCGGGCTGGCACATACGACACGACGGCTTTCCCTGATCTTGCGCGCTTTGAGGCTTGAGTCGCGAAGCTGGCCAACGCGGATTCCTACGTCAAAACCGCCCTCCACAAGATCGACGAGATAATCGGTCATCGACAACACGATCCGGACGCCAGGGTACTGTGCCAAAAACGCTGGTACCGCTGAAACGATTAGCTCCCTGCCGATTCCAGTCGGTACTGTGATGCGGAGAATGCCGGTAGGCGATCCCAGTTGGGAGACGGCGAGTCGTGCTTCGTCCACTTCCGTGATAATTCGCCCCGCTCTCTCGTAATAAATCTGACCCGCTTCGGTCAGACTCAGCTTGCGTGTCGTGCGATGGAACAAGCGGACACCGAGTTCCGCCTCCAAGTCGTTGATCTGCCGTGAGACCGACGAGGGCGCCACGCCGACCTGACGCGCAGCCGCGGAAAAACCACCGGCATTCACCACCCGAACCAGAACCCGCATACCTGCCACGCTGTCCATGTTTCACTACCTTTGCGTATTTCACATAAATCTTTCTCGTATTAGCCAGTTTATCACAATAGCCCTTAGGCCTATGTTGTGTCGTAACGATAGCTCATCAGAGGACATCGAAACTAAAGCCGGAGACGACCGAGCAGGAGAGGGACATGACAAGTTCAAGCATAGAGACACACAAAATCGGGCACAGCAGCGTTTCTGGTACCGGCCAAAGTGTTCTTCGGCCACGACTGTGCTCGAAATGATCTCAAGGAGCCGCTAATGAACAGATTGTTACCGCTTACCCTGAGCGCCGTCCTCGCGGTCGCAGCTCAAGTGGCCGCACAGCCGGTATCGAACGCGGCCGGGGCGGCGGCGCTATCCGCACCAGTCCATTCTCAAACCCAAACTCGGTCAGGAGATAAACCAATGAGCCAAGCCATCCCGGCCGTTGCCCCGGAAGAGACGTTCGACGGCACCTGGCCGTTTCGCGCCCACTATACTGATGCACCAGGCTTTCGCATGCACTATATCGACGAAGGCTCTGGACCAGAGACGCTGCTCTTGCTGCACGGCGAGCCCACCTGGAGCTACCTCTTCCGTCAGCAGATCCCGGTCTGGGCAGCGCGCCATCGCGTCATCGCCGTCGACCACATGGGATTTGGCAAGAGCGCCGCGCCTCAGGACCGGACCTATTGGCTCCAAGACCATATCGACAATCTCGAACGCTTCGTGCTTGCGCTGAACTTGCGCGACATCACGCTTGTGATGCACGACTTCGGGGGCCCTGTCGGCATGGGTTTGGCGATCCGCCATCCGGACAGAATCAAGCGCATTGTCTCGGTTGAGGGACCGACGCCTGCCGGTCAGCCGGATCTCATGGAAAGGCTCAGCGCCAACGGAGCAATATCACCCTGGTTCCAGTGGATCTTCAAGGCCGAGAAAGAGGGCGTGTTGGAGCAGGTGCTCGGCCAGCTCGATTACAACATCCTCTCGACGCTCAAGCTGAATGGCTTCGAACGAAACGAGATCATCACCGATACCTGGCTGCGCGCCTACCGCGCGCCATTCCCGACGCCCGCGCATGCCGCAGGCGGCATCGGCTGGGCAAAGGGCTTCGCCACCGGAGCGCACCAGTTTGAGCAGCCTGACGCCGCAACCAAGGCGGAGCTAGCAAAGAAGCCAGCACTGGCGATCTGGGGCGAAGCAGACCTGACCCTCCATGCCAAGCACTTCCTGCCGCTGTTCAGTCAAGCGTTCCCGAAGGGCCGCATACACCGCTTGCCTGGGGTCGGCCACTACAGCCCGGAGGACGCACCAGAGATAGTCGCACGGCTGGTTGCCGAATTCGTAGAGGCGAGCCGATGAAGGTGCCTGTTACTCTCTTCAACATTGATTAGTGTCCAGCAACTCTTTCGATATAATCGGTGCCCGCTTTGTTGGCTGGAATGCTGCGTGGATGCAGCGCGATAAGAAAATCGTATTCGATTTACTCGATGTCCGCTTTGGGTCATTAGCGGTCATTCAAGAGCCTATCACGCCAATGTCTGCTTCCGGGCGTATAGCGGACACTAAGGAACGATTTTCCAGAAGTCCCTGGCTGAACGTCCGCTTTCACCGATACCGGTCATTCGATCGGGTCAAATACTGCTACTTCTAATGGCAGCTTTCGGCCATAAGCGGTCATTGAAGCCCGATCTTATCGGCGACGACAGTTGTATTGACGCGCTTGATATATACGTCGTGCCACTCGCCGTCTGTGAATACAGGTACGATTATCAAATCGGGCTCCGTGAGGATGAATAACGAGGCCCTGACACTGACGTTGCCCTTGTAAAAAATCCCTTGATAGTCGCCTTCTGTATTCGAGGCGCTAAATGCGAATTTTAGATCGCCTGACTTAAAAGCTTCGTTGCTCGACTTGATCACAATCCCAAGAAATTCATATTCGGAGCCTTCGGAGTCATGCTCGCTAATGATGGCTACTTCATACAACAGGTGTTGAGGTGGTTCACCACCCCCGAAGCTCCATATTCCCTCGACTGGGTCGACCGGCGGTCGAGCAGCAAGATATTTTTCCGCTCGTTCGCGTGACGAAAATTCATAGTCCGAGTGTATCGGTTCCGGATCAGGAAAAAGATCAAGGTTCTTGAATGTATCTGGCGGTAGATTGAGTGAGCAGCTGCCAAGTGCGAAACACAAAGGCAGCACGAGGTAATTACGAATCAGGATAGCTGAACCTCCTAACGACAAAAACACAAGCGTCCCCTTTGGGTCATTAGCGGCCAGTCATCATCCTATCAGCTGAATGGCCGCTATTTGGGGTGAAGCGGACATCAGAAAAGCGATATCGACCGGAGCGGTCTGAGGTTCTGAGGTAGAATCCTGCCTATGGTGAACTCGACCCATTGGACATCAAACACACCAATTGAACCTGGCTGGTATTGGTTCAGAGCCCGATCGCGTCGGGCACTAATGCTTAGGATTGATGATCATGGTCTCGTTGATTCACATGGAGAGTTCGACGGTAGTCCGGCTGCCAAATTAGCCGGTGACTGGTGGACGCCGCAGATCCAGGTGGCTGACTAACGTAATCAGTGTCCGCTTACCCCCAAAGCGGACGTTCAGATCACGGAATTTCGCAGATATCGAGGGTCCGCTTTCGGCCATTAGCGGACATCCGCTGACTCGGCCGGAAAACTCACTCGCTTCGATTTAGCTCTGTCTTTCGGCGTCGG
>Ga0209987_10001686_pt1 | contig 12110 bp, 11 predicted proteins | sample N074metaG_FD_182134 | JGI IMG/M metagenome (GOLD analysis project Ga0209987, IMG submission 182134) | Deep subsurface microbial communities from Kermadec Trench to uncover new lineages of life (NeLLi) - N074 metaG (SPAdes) (version 2) | ecosystem: Environmental > Aquatic > Marine > Ocean trench... | reverse complement strand
AATTGCTCGCGCTGTTGTTAATTGCGGTGTTTCCTGAACTCGTTACCTGGCTGCCGGGCAAGATATACGGATACTAGATGGGCAGTTCCTGTCGGACCGCGTCGACAAATTTTTCTATTAACTCCTGCTCTTCCACATCGTCGATATTGTACGGCGGTGCCAATAGAATGTGATCGCCGCGCTTGCCATCGACGGTACCGCCCATTCCATAGCAAAGCAGCCCAATTTCCATTGCCGTTTTTTGAATCTTCCTGTGTATTTTTGACGCCGGATCGAAAGACTCCTTGCTCCCTTTGTTTACGACAAATTCGACACCGATGAACATCCCGCGGCCGCGAATATCACCTACATTCGGATGTTCGCCAAGGGCGTTGCGCAGCCCATCGCGTATTGTCTTGCCACGCGCTACGACGTTCGGCAGAAGGCCCTCACTCCTGATTATCTTCTGCGTCGCGAGCGAAGCCGCGACTGCTGTGGCATGCCCCATAAACGTGTGGCCATGTTGAAAGTAGCCACTGTTATCTCTGATCACCTCAATGATTTTATTCGTACAAAGCAGGGCCCCGATGGGTTGATAACCGGCCGCCAGTCCTTTTGCCATTGTCACCATGTCGGGAGTGATGTGTTCCTGCTGATAAGCCATCATTGATCCCGTCCGTCCCGTTCCACACATGACCTCATCAAGAATCAGGTGAATCCCGTAACGATCGCAGATTTCCCGGATACGACCGAAATAGCCTGGGACGGCAACGACCGCCCCCGCGGTTGCACCCACAACGGTCTCTGCAACGAATCCGGCGACGTTTTCGGGCCCGAGCTCTATGATTTTTTCTTCGAGTTCGAGAGTCACTCTGTCGCAATACTCTTCCTGCGTTTCGTCAGCCGCTCGCTCACGATATTCGAAACAGGGTGCTATGTGATGGCCGCCGACGAGTAGCGGCCGAAACGGTTCACGTCGCCACTCGTTACCGCCGACCGCCAGGGCGCCAAGCGTATTGCCATGATAGCTTTGACGACGCGCGATAAAAAGGTGCCTGTCCGGCTCGCCGGATTCGAGGAAGTATTGCCGTGAAAGCTTAAGCGCCGCCTCCACGGTTTCCGAACCACCGGAGAGTAACAGTACTTTTCCCATACCAGGCGCTCCCTCCACCAGCATTTCGGCGAGCTCTTCCAGGGCCTCCGTCGTAAAAAACGATGTGTGGGCATAAGGTAGTTGTTCGACTTGCTTTTGAATTGCTTCGATAATTGCCGGGTGGCTGTGGCCCAGGCAGGATACGGCAGCACCGCCGCAGGCATCGAGATACCGTTTACCGGTATCGTCAAACAGATAGGAACCCTCGCCACGCACGGCGCGTGGCGGGTTCTTCAGAAGACTTCTGTGTAGTGCGTAGCTCATGTCGACCAATGTTAGTGCCTCACCGCCGGACTACGCACGGCATCTTTCAGTTCGTCAGCAAACAACCTTACAGCAGATGTTGTCGGCCTGTCGGCAGGCAGTGCAAGGCACAATGATCGAAAAGGCGATGGATTCGTGATGCGGCGAATTTCCACAAGACCAGCCTTGATTTCAGCTCTGATTGAGCGTGCCGGAAGAATCGTCGCATAGTTGCCTCGAGAGGCCAGGTTGGTGAGTACGCGAAAAGAGTCGGTTTCTACCTGTACATCCAGTGACAGGCCTTTCGAGGTCGCGTGAGCTTCAATGAGGGTTCGCAATCCATGGCGCTGGGCGGGCAGTACCAGCGGGAGCCTGCAAATTTCCGCAAAGGATATTGAGCGGGTCTTGCCCGGCAAGAAACCCGGTTTGAACACAAGATGGAGTTCCTCATTGAACAATTTTTCAACGACGAGGGAATCATCTGCTTGCTGAGAATAGAGGACCGCAACATCGACTTCGCCCCGCTGTAGCCAATCATGAATATGGCCGCTCAGGCCCGTGACAATTCGCAATGATGTCTCAGGGTGCATAGCCATGAAATTTTCGATGAGTTCGGCAGCGACAACTTCGGCCAGTGTCGCCGGCATGCCAACGACGACTCGGCCACGGACTTCTTTGGCAAAAGATTGAATATCAGTCTGCGTTTCCTCCAAATAGCGGATCAGGAAACTCGCTCTTTCCCGAAGCCTCTCACCCGCACCCGTTGTGCTCATACCGCGGCCATGTCTGTTGAAGAGACGCACGCCGAGTTCATGCTCAAGCATGCTGATCTGTCGGCTGAGCGCGGGCTGCGCGGTGCCCAGCACGTCCGACGCCAGGCTCAACTTCCCCAGCTCCGCGACATGTAGAAATGTTTTCAGTTGCTTAAGATTAATTCCTGGAACCCTCTGTCTAGAATTCGAATAAATCGAATGCAGAAGTGCTGACATTATAATTGTTGTAATGGTATATCTGATTTAGGATGCCCACAAGCAAGGCGCCCACCTTCATGACCATGGCAAACAAATCACCCCCTGCGGACTGCGACTGGCAGCACCAGATTCTGAGCACGTTGAAGCGATCAGGCGTCGAGATAATCGCCTATGTTCCCGATGCTGCCCATACCGTTGCCATTCGTGAGGCCAACGAAGACCCGGACACGACCGCCGTGTCCTGCACGACTGAAGAAGAAGGTATCGCAATCTGCGCCGGTGCTCATCTGGGCGGCAAACGTGCCGCGATGTTGATGCAAAGCAGTGGCGTTGGAAATTGCATTAACATGTTGTCGCTGATATCGATGTGCAGGTTTCCCCTTCTCGTGTTGGTGACCATGCGTGGGGAGTGGGCAGAGTTCAATCCCTGGCAGTCACCCATGGGCCAGGTTACGGAACAGTCGCTTGGCCTCATGGGTGTTCAGTGCTTTCGTGCCGAAAAAGCCAACGAGGTGGTGACTCAATTGGAGGGGGCATCTGATTCTGCTTTCAATGGCGATCAAGCCTGTGCCCTTATTCTCGGGCAACGCCTGATTGGCCGAAAAGCGTGGGTCAAGTGAGCATCCTCAATCGACGCGATGCCGTAGCGCGACTTTTAAAAGAGCGCAAGGACGCGCTCGTCGTCACGGGCCTGGGCGCACCCAGTTATGACGTTATGGCGGCTGGCGATCACGACAGTAATTTTTACCTTTGGGGCGCCATGGGTGGCGCTGCAATGGTTGGTCTGGGGTTAGCCTTGTCCCAACCCGGACGCACTGTGCTGGTGCTGACGGGCGATGGCGAGCAGCTCATGGGGATGGGTGGATTTGCGACGATCGGCGTCGCCAAACCCGACAACCTGGTGCTCATCGTACTCAACAACGAGCATTTCGGCGAGACGGGCATGCAGCCCAGTCATACCGGACAGGGCGTGGACCTCGTTGCTGTTGCGCGAGCCTGCGGATTTACGAGTAGCAAACGAATTCTTGATGAAACAGGTATCGAGAAATTATGCACCAGCATGCATCTGCGCGATGGCGCGACCTATGCCGAGATAGTGATCGGCACAGACGAGCCAGAACGCGTGCTACCACCACGCGATGGCGTCTTCATCAAAAATCGCTTCCGAAAATCCTTGGGACTCGCATCGATTTAGCAACGGTATAACAGCAATGAAAACTTACACTCATTACATCAATGGCAGTTTCGTTCCCGCAATATCGGGCGAAACAATCGATAGTGAAGACCCGTATTCTGGTGAGGTGTGGGCGAGAATCGCTCGCGGATCAGGCGAAGATGTTGACGCCGCCGTGACGGCAGCAAAAAACGCCATGGAGGGTGAGTGGAGTACGCTTAATGCGTCGCAGCGTGGCAAGCTACTGAATCGGCTGGCCGAACTCATTGAAGATGATGCCGCTCGCCTGGCGGAAATCGAAGTACGTGACAACGGCAAGCTCATGGCAGAAATGTCTGTCCAGACCAAATACATGGCCGAGTGGTATCGATACTTCGGTGGCCTTGCGGACAAAATTCAGGGTGCTGTTATCCCTACGGACAAAGCAGATATTTTCAATTACACGCGCTATGAGCCGCTCGGTGTCATTGCCATGATCACGCCGTGGAATTCACCCTTGTTGTTGCTGACATGGAAGCTCGCGCCCGCGCTGGCTGCCGGCAATACAGCGGTAATCAAGCCATCCGAGTTTACGTCAGCCTCCACAGTCACACTGATGGAACTCATTGAGCGGGCCGGATTTCCGGCGGGCGTTGTAAACACAGTCACGGGACTTGGTGCCGAAGTCGGCGTCCCGCTCGTCAGCCACAAAGACGTGGCAAAGGTGGCCTTTACCGGATCGGATGTATCGGGCCAGAAGATTTATGAGTCTGCCGCCAGCCAAATCAAGAAAGTATCGCTGGAGCTCGGTGGCAAATCTCCGAATATCGTCTTTGCAGATGCCGACAGGGAGGCGGCTGTCATGGGAGTGATATCGGGCATATTCGCCGCCACCGGCCAGACCTGCATTGCTGGCTCCAGACTTCTGTTGCAGCGCTCGATTCATGATCGGTTCGTGGAGCGCCTGGTCGATGTTGCCGGACAAGCGAACATTGGGGATCCTAAATCTCCGGACACACATGTTGGGCCAATCACCACGCGACCACAATTTGACAAGATAATCGAATACATCGATATCGCCAAGAAGGAAGGTGCGAATTGTGTGCTGGGTGGTGGGCCGTACACAGGACCAGGCGCAAAAGGCAATCAGTTCATTGAGCCGACAATCTTTACGGGCGTTAAGAACGACATGCGAATCGCGCAGGAAGAAATCTTCGGCCCTGTTCTGGCCGTTATACCTTTTGAGGACGAAGATGAAGCCATCCAAATAGCAAATGACGTGATTTTCGGTCTTGCGGCAGGTGTCTGGACCGCCGATATTGGTCGATCGATTCGTATGGCAGAAAGACTCAAAGTAGGAACGGTATGGGTCAATACTTATCGCGCTATCAGTTATACGTCGCCCTTTGGCGGGTACAAGCGCAGTGGCCTGGGACGTGAGAGTGGCATCGATGCCATCTACGACTATCTGCAGGTCAAATCGATTTGGGTGGCGACACAAACGTCCACTCGAAATCCGTTCGTCATCGCGTGAGCGGCTCAGCCGCAGGAGTTGAGTAGCGTGGAGAATTATCAAGATATTCGGGACGGCGTAACCGCGCTGTGCGCCGAATTCCCCGGTGAATACTGGCAGAAACTGGACGCAAAGAGCGAGTATCCGGATCAGTTTGTCGCCGCCTTAACCGATGCCGGCTATCTTGCGGCGTTGATCCCGGAGGAATTCGGCGGGTCGGGGCTCAGTGTTGAAGCCACTGGGGTCATCCTTGAGGAGATATCCCGATCCGGCGGGCATCCGGGCGCCTGCCATGCGCAGATGTACACCATGGGTAGCATTCTGCGGCATGGGTCGCCGGAGCAAAAAGGACGATACCTTCCAGAGATCGCCAACGGAACCCTGCGGCTACAGGCGTTCGGCGTCACCGAGCCGGCTGCGGGCACGGATACCACCTCAATCAGAACCTTCGCCCGGCGCGACGGTGACAGATATATCGTCAACGGTCAGAAAATATGGATCAGCCGGGCCGAACACTCCGATCTGCTCCTGCTTTTGGCTCGCACGACAGCAAAGGACCAGGTCAAAAAGAAAACTGACGGCTTGAGTCTGTTCCTGGTGGACATGAACGCAGCGCTCACCAACGGACTGACCATCCGTCCGATCGAAACGATGATGAACCACCATACAACTGAGTTGTTCTTCGACGATCTGGAGGTTCCTGCAAGCGCGTTGATCGGCGAGGAGGGACAAGGCTTTCGGTATGTTCTCGACAGCATGAACGTGGAACGCACGCTGATAGCGTTCGAATGCATCGGCGATTGCAAATTCTTCATTGAGCGAGCCAAAGATTATGCCTGCGACCGCAAGGTTTTCGATCGCCCAATTGGCAGAAACCAGGGTATCCAGTTTCCGATCGCCCACGCCTATGCAAACATGCGTGCCGCGGAATTGATGGCCCATGAAGCGGCACGCCTGTTTGATGCTGGCGAGCGCTGCGGCGCAGAAGCCAATATGGCCAAAATGCTCGCGGCATCTGCTTCCTGGGAGGCCGGCAATACTTGCCTGCAGACCTATGGGGGATCTGGTTTCGCCAAGGAATTCGACATCGAGCGAAAGTTCAGGGAAACGCGCCTCTATCAGGTTGCCCCTGTCTCGACTAACCTGATTCTGGCATTCATCGGCGAACATGTATTGGGCATGCCGAGATCATTCTAATCAGACGGGGAATGAAACTGACATGGACAGCAATGAATCACCTCTAGGCGGTGTTCTCGTCGTCGCTCTGGAACAGGCACTTGCCGCCCCTGTTTGCACCGTCCGGCTCGCCGATGCCGGCGCTCGCGTTATCAAGGTGGAGCGACCGGAAGGTGATTTTGCACGCGGCTATGACGACTACGTGAAAGGTGAGGCCACCTATTTTGTGGTGGCTAATCGCGGCAAGGAATCGATCCGCCTTGATCTCAAGTCAGACGACGACAGGGCGGTCATGGAACGCATGCTCGCGAAGGCCGATGTATTCGTCCAGAACCTGGCCGTTGGTGCCGCCGAGCGCCTCGGCCTTGGTACCAGGGAATTACACGAACGATATCCACGCCTGATCACGTGTTCCATCTCCGGCTACGGCAGCAGTGGGCCTTACAAGGACATGAAAGCCTACGACATGCTGATCCAGGCCGAAAGCGGTCTGTCCAGCGTTAGCGGCCGTAACCGGATCGGAATCTCCATCGCCGATATCGTCACGGGAATAAACGCCTATGGCACCATCCTGGAAGCCCTCGCCGTGCGGCAGCGAACCGGCAAGGGCAGCGAACTTTCACTATCGCTTTTCGACAGTCTTGCCGACCTTATGGCGGTCCCCATTCTGCAACAGGTCCATACTCAGATCGCGCCGAAAAACGTCGGCATGCATCATCCCTCGATCGTTCCCTACGGCAGTTATCCCTCCCTCGACGGGGCGGAAGTTTTGATTGCGGTACACAATAACCGCGAATGGGCGCGCCTCTGCGAGCAGGTCATCGAGTTACCGGCCCTCGTTAACGATCCCAGGTTTGTCGACAACAAGTCGCGCACCGCCAATCGCGACGCTCTGGAACCGATGATTGCGAAGGAAACCCGTCGCTATCCCTCAGAAGAACTGGTGAGAAGACTTCGGGCGGCCGGGATCGCGTTCGGCATGCTCAATGATCTGCCTGCCGTTGTCTCGCATCCCGCGCTTCGCCAGCTCTCTGTCAAACTGCCAGACGGTCAGACTACTGATATTCCGGCGCCTCCCGCCAGGACACCCTGGGGACAGGATGAATTCGGCGCGGTGCCGGCATTGGGACAACACGACGATGAACTGCGTGCCGAGTTTTCGTAACGAATGCTAGATGAACTGATTTCGCAAGAAAACAGCGATATCGCAACCACTGGTGGGAAGAGAAACAATGCCTTCGATGATGCGGCGGCTGTCGGCGCGATCGCAGCCACCGAATTCAAGAAGCATGCGCGCCTTTTCGAGCATTTCGTTGTCATCAAGAGCAAGCTCCGGATCACCGCGTGCGCAATCACGATCGACCCTGTGTTCTTGGCCGTTGTTTGTCGTTACGGTAACCCGCGCTCCCCAACTTCCTGGATACGCCGACATCCAGGGTTCGGCTGCGGCAATTGAAATTTTTTGTCGAAGGCTAGCCAGCTCTTTTCGACTTTCCGGATCGAACGCCTGAAAGTTAACGCGTCCGTTTCTTAACGCAACCGCGACGGTATGTTGGAGTGAAAACTTGGCTTCGTACTCGCTTTCCGCGAGTGGCCGGTCACAGACGTCCAGCGCAGCCTGGTAGGTTTCGACATTGACTCGCTCTATTTCGGCGCCGTTGAGTTCACCGTGCAGGTAGAGTGCCGCATCTATCGAAGGATGTGTGTGACGACAGCATGGCCATGGTTTTATCGATGTTTTCGTCAGTTCCCACGGCATTTGTCGATTCGCCGTTACGGCAGACGGAATGGCATCAGGACAGGTGGCCGCAAAGAACCCCTTGTTGCCTTCGAGAATTTTCGGCGGGCCGGTAAACTCCAGCGCGGCGAGATCTGCGGCGATCATGCCGGACTCCGCCGCCCTGGCCGCATGCAGGTGCTTGCTCATCGCACCGGTATCGAGAAACTCCCACATGCCCGACGACTGGGTGCCCGCGTTGCCAAGCGCATGCATCGCCTGCGTATCGCTGAGCCTGTTGAGTGACGCTATTGCCATTGCGGACCCATACGGACCACAGGTCGACGTGTTATGCCAGATCTTATAATGGGTCGGACCAACCGCATTACCGATACGACACATTGCTTCGTAACCATGCAGCACCGCCCGGAGGAAATCTGCGCCTGACGTAGCGTCGGTATCTGCAGCCGCAACAACAGCGGGCACAACCACGCAACCAGGATGCGTTACAGACGCGCGGTGCAGATCGTCTGTTTCCAGAATGTGTGTGAGTCCACCGATGACGAAAGCCCGGCGACCTGCGTCGCGCCCTTGTTGCCGACCCCAGTCAAGCAATTTACGGCCCGGTTCGGTGTTGCGCCCGGCGATCGCATTGGCAATGGCATCAAGTGTGAAGAGCGCGGCGCGATGCATGTCTGAATCACTGACTTCTTTTGTGCGAATCAAACTGATGAGTTGCTGGCTTAACGTCATTATCTGTCTCTACGGCGCACGATGCAGTATGACTGATCGTTCACGGGGTAACAGCGGTAAATAACTTGTGCCCGTTCATACGATAACGCGTAACCTTGCAGTTTGATTGCTGACACCTCGTTCAGCAGGCGCAATCATTACGGCGACCCACGCGAATATGGAACAGGAAATTATCCTTCTTGGTATTGCGATCTTTGGTGCATCAGCATTACAAGCGTCGACCGGAATCGGATTTGGTGTCATTGCCGGACCGGTGCTTTTGATCGTGCTGAATGACGGTGCGGCAATACAAATCAGCGTCTTGCTCAACCTCATGATTGCCTTGTTGCTTGCACCATCGTTGCGCCAGCAAGCCGATCGGCGTTTGTTGAAAACCCTACTGACCGGTTTGGCCATCGGCTCTCCCCTGGGCTTACTGATTTACCTTCACATGGACATCGCGCTGTTAAAATTATTCGCAGGCACCGTCGTTTTGTTCACACTATTCCTGGTGCTTGGCCGCCGCCGCGTGTCCTCATTTTTGCAGGGCAACGTGGCGGGCAACGTAGAGCCGGTTTCAATCGGTGTCATTGCAGGAATAATGGGGGGCAGCCTCGCAATGCCAGGCCCCGTGCCAGCCGCATGGATGTCGGCAAGAGGGTTCGATAAAGGCACGATACGAGCAACGATTTTGGTGATGTTCGTCGTTGCCTACACAATCGCTTTGCTGCTGCAGTTGGCAATGGCGGGCATCAGCACAGACACGCTGAGACTCACCGCTATGCTCGCTCCACCGACGCTTGCGGGAGTAATCGTGGGCCACATCCTCAGCTCTCGAATCTCGGAAGTAACGTTCCGTTGGATATTGACGATCATTCTCGTGTTCACTGCGTTTTTTCTCTTTGCTAAATTTGACTAAGGACGATTTAACATGTCAGTCAACGCAAATTTAGACAAGCACCTCGGCCACATTGGCTCCATTCCTCGCACACAATTGTTTTCGGGCGTGACCGCGCTCGAGGCCATGCCGAACCTTAGCGCTCATTGTGGCGGCGCCCAATTGCTTGTCAAAAGAGATGACTGTACCGGGCTGGCGTTCGGCGGTAACAAGGCGCGCCAACTTGAGTTTTATCTAGGTGAAGCGATAGCACAAAATGCGGATACGGTTGTGATTACCAGTGCGGTGCAATCGAACTTTGCGCGCATGGCGGCCGCGGGGGCAAGAAAGCTCGGGATGAGTTGCCACATACAGCAGGAAGAACGAGTTGCCACAGACGATCCGTCTTACCGCAGCTCCGGTAACGTGCTCATTGACAGGCTTCTCGGCGCGACCTTGCACTCTTACCCTGACGGCGAGGATGAATCGGGTGCGGATCAACAGCTCGAGGTCATTGCAGCGGAGTTACGCGCCGAGGGCCACAGACCCTACATTATTCCACTTGGCCCGGGGCATCCGCCGCTTGGCGCGCTTGGCTATGTTGTCGCAGCGGCGGAATTGTTGACCCAGATCGAGGAAAGAGAACTTTTAATCGACGAGATTTTCGTGGGATCAGGTTCGGGCGCAACCCATGCAGGCCTGCTGTTTGGGCTCCGGGCCCTCGGTTCAGGCATCTCCGTGACCGGCGTTTGCGTACGCCGCAGCGCCGCGCTTCAGCAGGCGCGAATAAAGGCTGCCTGTGAAGGTCTGGCGACCTTGCTGAAAGTGACTTCGAAGGTTGCCGACGATGACATTAAATTGATCGATGACTTCCTCGCACCGGGGTATGGCATACCGAGTGACGCAACTCTAAGCGCCATTGTGCTGGGTGCGCGAACAGAGGCCTTAATGGTGGATCCGGTTTATACCGGTAAGGTGCTAGCTGCGGTTATTCGTGAAGCCAGTAACGCGGATAAAGAATCCACGTTCCTGTTCGTCCACACGGGTGGTACGCCCGCGCTATTCGCCTATCAGCAAACGATGGATCGAGCTCTGGCTGTCGAGCATTAACCAGTTGGGTTGCTCAAGCCGCACCTACAATGCCGAGTAGTCCACATCCTGGCCTTTGCCCAGGTTCTGAGTCATCGGCGGCATTGGAGATTTGAGGCCACTGGCAGTGTTGAAAACAACGACCCGGTCATGCGGCCCGACCCGGCCCGTATCCCGCTCCATTTCCAGCGCCACGAGGCAGGCGGCGCCCTCCGGGCATAGATGCAGGCCTTCTTCGGCGCAAATCCTGGCCCGAGCCGCTTTGACGGCATCGTCGTCGACCAGGGTACCGAAGCCGTTGGATTGATACAGCACATCCAACACCAGTCCTCCGCCAAGCGGGTTTGGTACGCGCACACCGTGAATCTCGGTGGTGACATTGTCCCAGACCTCGACCTCGCGTTTGCCGGCATCAAAAGCTTTGACGATCGGACCGCAGCCGGTCGATTGCACCGCCACCATGCGCGGCAGCGGGCCCGTTAGCCAGCCGATTTCTCTAAGCTCGTTGAAAACTTTCCACATAGCGATAAGACAAACACCGCCGCCCGTCGGGAAGAAGATAAGCTCGGGCAGCTTCCAGCCGTATTGTTCCGCCAGTTCGAGGCCCATGGTTTTCTTGCCTTCCACCCGGTACGGTTCTTTCAGCGTCGTCAGATCGAACCAGCCCATTTTCTCGGTGCCCTCGGCGACAACCCTGGCGCAGTCCCCGACCAGACCATCGACCCTCCAGGCATTTGCGCCGTGAAAAGCGATTTCTCTGGCAGTGACCTCAGGCGTGTCTGCCGGGGTGAAGACGAATGATTCGATTCCTGCCCGTGAGGCATAAGCCGCCAGTCCCGCGCCGGCGTTTCCCGCTGTCGGGATGGCAATGCGCGTCACACCCAGCGACTTGGCCATGCTAACCGCGACCGCCATGCCCCGACACTTGAACGAACCGGTCGGCAGTCGTCCTTCGTCCTTAACCTGTATCTCCGCACTTCCCAGGCGCCGCTGCAGCGTCGGCAGCGGAATCAACGGCGTTATGGTCTCGCCCAGGCTGATCGGTTCGATCTCAGGCCCCAGTGGCAGGAATTCCCTATAGCGCCACATGTCGGGGGCACGTGCGGCAAGAATCTCCTTGGTCAGCTTGTCGCCAATGGCCTCCAGGTCATAGCGCACGAACAGCGGTGCACCGGCACGCGACAGCCCATGCAGAACACCCGCCGGGTGATGTTCGCCGGTCCGCGAACATTCCAGATGAGTGACGAATGAATTCATTGAACAGGCCCTCCCTGATTGTTTTGGTACTCAATCAACATGATAATTGAACCTGCAATTATCATGTTGATTGAGTACTAGGATCGCATGATAGTCTGCGACGGTCGATATCAACCGGATGACCATGACGTGATTGATCGTATTGCTTCTCTAGCCACCAGCACGCTGGCCAATGCCCTCGACGATGCTGGCTATCACGACAATGTGATGCCGGGATTACATTCAGTTGCAGCCGGCTCGCGATTTGCCG
>Ga0209987_10001684_pt1 | contig 12113 bp, 11 predicted proteins | sample N074metaG_FD_182134 | JGI IMG/M metagenome (GOLD analysis project Ga0209987, IMG submission 182134) | Deep subsurface microbial communities from Kermadec Trench to uncover new lineages of life (NeLLi) - N074 metaG (SPAdes) (version 2) | ecosystem: Environmental > Aquatic > Marine > Ocean trench... | reverse complement strand
ACCCCGGATTGACCCGGTCGATGAGGCGGCGGTTGGCGGCCCAGGCCAGGCCGCAGGAGCCGGATTCGTACCCCCGGTCGAACTGCTGGGCGGCGTGCTCGCAGACTTCCGGCGGCGGCAGGGTGAACGGCCGGCCCATGGCGAGGGTGTCCATCTGAATCTCGCAGGCCTTTTCCAGATAATAAGCGCGCATGAAAGCCTCGGCCACGCTGCGGCCGACCGTGATGATGCCGTGGTTGCGCAGGATCATGGCGCTTTTGCCGCCCAGGCTGGCGATCAGCCGCTCGCGCTCGTCGAGATCCAGCGAGATGCCTTCGTAGTCGTGATAGGCGATGCGGTCGTAAAACTGCATGGAGATCTGGTTCAGCGGCAACAGGCCCTCCTCCAGGGCCGCGACCGCCATGCCGGCGCGGGAATGCAGGTGCAGCGCGCAGCCGGCCTCGGGCCTGGCCATGTAGATTGCGCTGTGGATGGTGTGACCGGCGCGGTTCACCCTGTCTGTCTCGATGTCGCCGGGTTGGGTCTCGGGCGGCGCCTCGAGGCCGACCTCCATGAGGTCGCCGGCGGTCATCTCGTCGAAGCCGACGCCGATACGATTGAGCAGGAAGCGGTCCCCGGCGCCCGGGACCCGGGCCGAAATATGGGTGTAGATCTGATCGGTCATGCCGTAATGGGCGACCACGCGGTAGCAGAGCGCCAGATCGGCGCGCAGGTCTCGCCTCGGATCGTTGCTGAAATCGGCGGCCACGGCTTCCATCGAATAAAATCTCCCTTTTGCGTTCCGCCATATTTACTCCGGGAGCCCGCGCTCCGATAGGCCAAATTTCCGATTACCGGCCCGGTGGCTGGGTTTTCGGTGAAATGGGGCGGCCATGGGGACTGGACAAACCGGGCATTCGGCCCAAGATCCAGAGTAGATTTCCAAACGATCCCCGGGAGGACCCCAAATGGATGACCAGACCCGCACCGAGTTGGAGGCCGCCGCCTTCCGCCGGCTAGTGGCGCATTTGCGCACGCGCAACGACGTGCAGAATATCGACCTGATGAATTTGAGCGGCTTCTGCCGCAACTGCCTGTCCAAGTGGTACAAGGCCGCGGCCGAGGACAAGGGCCTGGAGATGGACTACGAGAGCGCGCGGGAAATCGTCTACGGCATGCCCTACGGAGAATGGAAAGCGCTGCACCAAACCGAGGCGACGCCGGAGCAGAAAGAGGCCTATAAAAGGTCCCACCCGGATCATCACTAGCCCTGGATTCGGGAACGGCCAGCGGCTAGTCTGCGCGCCGCGCCATATCCGGCGTCATAACAATATTTTCGAGCACAGGGAGAGACCATCCATGACCGACGGCGGCGGCATCGCGGCCCAGCGCTTGCGTTCTTTCATTGAGCGGGTCGAGCGCCTGGAAGAGGAGAAAGCCGCGCTCGCCGCCGACATCCGCGAGGTTTACGCCGAGGCCAAGGGCGACGGCTTCGACGTGAAAACCATGCGCCAGATCGTCCGCCTACGGAAACTGGACAGCTCCGACCGCGCCGAGCAGGCGGCGCTCCTCGATCTCTACAAGGCGGCCCTCGGCCTGAGCGGGTAGGGATAAATTGGGGACGATAAATTAGGGACAGTTTACTATTATCAGTTAATAAAAGTAAACTGTCCCCATTTATACCCCTTTATGCCTTAGAACTTCTCCATGCAGGGCCTGAGGTCCAGTTCCTGGGTCCAGGCGCTGCGCGGCTGGACGTGGAGCTGGTAGTAGGCTTCGGCGATGGCGTCCGGCGCCAGCACCGCGTCTTCGCCGCGCGCCTCGGCGGAGTGGCTGAGGCGTTCGCCGGCGATCCGGCCGTCGATGATGGTGTGGGCCACGTGCACGCCGCGCGGCCCGAGTTCGCGGGCCATGGACTGGGCGAGGGCGCGCAGGCCGAACTTGGGCACCGCCAGGTTGGCGAACTTGGCCGAGCCGCGCAGCGACGCCGTGGCGCCGGTGAAGATGATCGTGCCCGCGCCGGCTTCGACCATGCGCTTCGCCGCGGCCTGGCCGACGTGAAAGCCGCCCAGGCAGCCGATGCGCCAGCAGCGCACGAAATCCGCCGCGTCGATGTCCAGAATGCCGCCGGGTGTGTAGGCGCCGGCGTTGTAGACCACGACCTGGGGCGCGCCCAAGTCCCCATCGACGGCCGCGAACAGCGCTTCGACCGAGTCCTGCTCGGTGGCGTCGCAGGTGTAGGCCTTGCCGCCGATCTCCCCGGCCAGACCGTCCAGTTCCTCGGCCCGGCGCCGGGCCACCGCGACCGCGAAGCCCGCAGCGGCAAAGCGCCGCGCCACCGCCGAGCCCAACCCCGGCCCCACGCCCACCACCACCGCAACCGGCTTGGTCATGATTGTATCCTCCCTTTTCGCTGATTGGTTGCCTCAGCCTGACATGGGAGGCGTTGCTTCCTCAAGGGCGTTGAGGATGGCTTCCAGATCGGTGAAGTCGGGAACCACCCGGCTAGCGCCGGCTGCGTCGAGCCGCTTGGCGCCCGCACCGGTGCCGACGCCGATGCAGGGCAGGCCGAGGCTGGCCGCGGTGCTCACGTCCCAGACGCCGTCGCCGATGCAGACGATGCGTTCGAATTCGTCCACGCCGGCATGCACCTTCGCCCGGGCGATGGCGGCGGTCACGATGGCGTGGCGCGACGGCCCGTCCTCGCCGTGGGCGGCCGGCACGTCGTCGAGGTCGAGGCCCGAACGGCCGATCTTGAGCCGCGCCGCCTTGCGCCAGGCGCCGGTGGCGAGCGCCAGGGTCCAGCCGGGCCGCGCACGCAACGCGGCGAGCAGCCCGGCGGCGCCCGGAACCGCGGCAAAGGCGTCCGCGCGGCCAGCGGCCTCGGCGAGCCGGACCTGGAACGCCGATTGGAGCCGGACCCACTCGTCGGCGCCTGGCTCGCGCCCCCGGCGCTCGCGGATGATCTGGGCCGCAATTCCTGGGTCGGTGACGTGGTCGTAGCGCGCCCAATCGGTATCGATATCGGCTATGCCGAACGCGTCGCGGAAGGCCGCGACGAAACATTCGCCTTCCAACTCGCAGGATTGTACCAGGGTGCCATCGACATCGAAGATGGCGAGCTTGCGGGGCGCCATGGCCACCCGCTACTCCGCGGCGACTCGTGCATGCAATAGTACGTCGACTCTCACGCCAGTGCCGCGCGGGCCATAGAGGCATATTCGGCCGCGTCCTTTTTCGACTTCTGGAGATATTGGCGAGCCTCGGCAGCGTCAGGCAGACCGGAGTCCGCCAATGCCTTGACCAATAGCAACGCATTCAGATGATCGCGGCGGCGTTCCGCGAGGGCCTCGCGATCGAGTCCGAGCGCATCGATCGTCATGCGGCCCAGGTCGCTGTCGTCTATCGCATAGGGATATTCTTGCCGGAACGAGATGAATTCCTCAGGGTTCATGACACCGGGGTCGATAAATAGTGCCTCTTCGGCGGCCGAATCGTCGTGATGCGAGCGTGCGCGCTGGCCTGAATTACGCAACGGAAACAAGTTCTTCTTGTAGCGCTGATTGCAGAGCTGGCACGAAAAGAACAAGTTCTCCCAGACATATGCGCGCCAATAATAGCCGGGTCGGCCCAAGGGGTCGCCCGGATCCTGGCGATAGCCGCCTTTGGGCCGGAAGTGTTCGACATCCCCATAGGCAACATGGGTAACTTTGGCTTCGCAGAAGCAACACTTGTCGTGCTGTGCTTTTGTTAGGGCGTTCTTGACGGACTTTGCGCCGTAGATACTACTTTTGAATTCGAAGGTCTTGTCGCCCGAGCGGTAGTCTTGGGGCGCGCTATCGTACGCGGCTTTATCAACGTCGGTCTGCGTGACCCCGCGATTCCGCAAGATTGGCGGGGCCGTGTTGGGCTTCCGAATTCGTATCATTCACCGGCCGGCTCGGACTGTTTGAGCCGTGCGGCGGCGCGGCGAATGATATCCATCGCCTCGATATCCTCGGCGGTTTCTCCCGTGGGCAGGTTTCCGATCTGAGCCTCTAAGATCGCGAGCTTTTTCTTGTCGTTGGCGTTTATCCTGCTTTTTGTCAGAATTTTCTTGCGTTCCCGTAACGCCTCGTCGAGCGCAGGCGGCCGGGCCGTTTCCAGGCCGAAGAGATCGCTGGTCAATACCTGATCGATGCGCCAGCCGTGAATGCCCTTGAACGTTTGGTCGATGACGACGTGATCGCCCTCGCGCCGGAGAATCGCTATATTGGCACCCGCTGCCGCCTGCACGATAAGCGGACTATGGGCGGTCACGATGAACTGCGTATTCGGGAACCGCTCGCTAAGATATTGCATGATCGTCCGCTGCCATTTTGGATGGAGATGCAAGTCGATCTCATCCACCAGGCAGACGGCAGGCTCGGCCAGGGGATTGGGCGACTCCGGATAGCGTTCGAACAGCCGGCTAGCGAAGTCGACCATCCAGGCGATCAATGTCTTGTATCCGAGCCCCAACTGGCGGATCGGCACCCAACCGTAGGGCGTGTGGAACTCGACACGCGGGCCGGCGTGTACGTTCTTGGGCGTGGAAAATCGAATGTCATCCACATCTGGCAGAAAATCGATCAACACGGTTCGTATCAGTTTGGTTCGGGATTTAGCTTCCGCTTGAACCGTGGATTTCTTGCTTGCCGCGTAATCGGTTCTCAGCAACCACTCTTCCGCGTTTCGAAGCTCCGCATTTTCATCGAACAAACTAAGTATGCGACTGTCATCGTCGGAGTCCGCAAGCGTTCCAGCACCCATCTTTCGATTTGCGCCATACGCGTAGCAGTCCAGCTCAAGAATTTCTTTGGACTCAATCATTGCAGCGGTAAAAAAGGGGCCTTCAGCACTTTGTCCTTTATGGAAAGATACTTCTTCTCTATGGACGTTACCTTTTCGGTGCCGAATTTTCTTACCCCAACAAATTTCCGCAGAAGCTCCCCCTGAGCCATCACTGTTATCCCGGTCAAATTGGTCCTCTCGGAAGAGCCTCAAAACATAGGCTGCTGGGAATAACAAAGTGCCATAACTTTCGTCGATTTCAATTGGTTCAAGCCCCGCAAAACATTGCAGAAGGGTTGTCTTGCCAACTCCGTTGTCTCCCAGCAGCACGGTCCACTGAACGGGATGACCTTCGTTATCGGTGAGGTCGAGCTGTTGTTCCGGTCCAAAGCACCGGATATTTCGAACCGTAAGAGACCTGAAATAGACCGCGTTTACGTTCTCATCACCTTTGGCACGACGGCCAGAGGTGCGTCGTTTGGAGGTAGTCGAGGCCTTGGACTTCTCGGTCACGCGAGGTCTATTCCTTGGTTCTCGGGAAGTTTACTGCGATCCGCCCGAAGATCGAAAGGACCAATTCATAACGCTCGAACGACCGATTCTGAGGCCCAGGCCCGCTACTCCGCGGCGGTTTTGCGGGTTTGGGGGTTGCGGAAGGCTTGCAGCAGTTGTTTTTGATGCGCCTCGGCGACTTCGAGGTGGCGGTCCTTGACGTGGCCGTAGCCGCGGATGCCTTCGGGCACCGAGGCCAGCCCGACGGCGAGGGCGTAGCTGTCGGCATCGAGGCCGGCCAGGACCTCGTCCATCAGGGTCTCGTAATCGGCGATCAGTTGGCGTTCGCGCCGGCGTTCGGGAGTGCGGCCGAAGGGGTCGAAGCGAGTGCCGCGAAGGCCGCGTAGGCGCGCCAGCAGCTTCATCGCCGGCAGGATCCAGGGGCCGAACTCGCGCTTGATCAGATGGCCGCTGTCTGGATCGCGGCGGGCGATCCCCGGCGGCGCCAGGTGGAAGTGCAGCTTGTAGTCGCCCTCGAACTGCGCGCGCAGCTTGGCGCTGAACTCCGGCGCCGCAAAGAGCCGCGCGACCTCGTATTCGTCTTTGTAGGCGAGCAGCTTGAAGTAGTAGCGCGCGACCGCCTCGGCGAGCCCGGTCATGCCCGGCGCGCGCGCCGTCTCGGCCGTGCGGGCGCGTTCCACCATCGCCCGGTAGCGCGCCGCATAGGCGGCGTTCTGGTAGCCGGTGAGGAAGTCCACGCGGCGCGTCACCACCTCGTCGAGATCGGCGGAGAGGTGGCGGCTGGGCGGTTCCTCGTGCGGCTTGGCCAGGGCCTCGACGGCGGCCAGGTCGTGCGCCGCACGGCGGCCCCAGACCAGTGCCTCCTTGTTGGTCTCGACCGCGACCCCGTTGAGCTCGATGGCGCGCTCGAGGGCCTCCAGGGACAGCGGGATCAGGCCGCGCTGCCAGGCGTAGCCGACCATGAACAAGTTGGTCGCGATGGTATTGCCGAGCAGCGCCGTGGCCAGGTTGGTGGCGTTCAAGAATTCGGCGCGCTCCGGGCCGACCGCCGCTGCGATCAATTCCTGCATCTGCTGGCCGGGGAACTCCAGGTCCGGGTTGCGGGTGAAATCGCCGGTCATGGTCTGGTGGCTGTTGATGATGGCGTGGCTGGTGCCCGCCTGCATCTTGGCCAGGGTATCGAAGCCGGCCGCCACCACCAGATCGCAGCCCAGCACCAGGCGCGCCCCGCCGGCGGAAATGCGCACGGCGTGGATATCTTCAGGCTTGGGCGCGAGGCGCACATGGCTGACCACGGCGCCGCCCTTCTGGGCCAGCCCGGCCATGTCGAGCACCGAGCAGCCCTTGCCCTCGATATGCGCCGCCATGCCGAGCAGCGCACCGATGGTGACCACGCCGGTGCCGCCGACTCCGGTCACCAGAATGCCGTAGGGCGCGTCGAGGTCGGGCAGTGTGGGCTCGGGCAGGGCCTCCCAGGAGGTCTGCGCGCCGGAGGCGCTGATGCCACTGGTCTCAGGTCTGCGCAACCGGCCGCCGTGAACGGTCACGAAGCTCGGGCAGAACCCGTTGACGCAGGAGTAGTCCTTGTTGCAGGACGACTGGTCGATGACCCGCTTGCGGCCGAACTCGGTCTCCAAGGGGGCGACGGAAAGGCAGTTCGAGGCGACCGAGCAGTCGCCGCAGCCCTCGCACACCAAATCGTTGATGAAGACCCGCTTGGCCGGGTCGGGAAAGGTACCGCGCTTGCGCCGGCGCCGTTTCTCCGCCGCACAGGTCTGATCGTAGATCAACGCGGTCACCCCGGGAATCGCGCGCAGGGTCTTCTGCACCCGGTCCAGATCGTCGCGGTGGCGGACCGTGACGCCGGGCGCCCATGAGGTGCCGATCGGATACTTCTCGGGCTCGTCGCTGACCACGACGATCTTGCCGACCCCTTCCGCGTGGAGCTGGCGCGAGATGATCGCCGGGTCGAGCGGCCCGTCCATGGGCTGGCCGCCGGTCATGGCGACGGCGTCGTTGTAGAGCACCTTGAAGGTGATATTGACCTCCGCCGCCACGCAGGCGCGCACCGCCATGATGCCGGAGTGGAAGTAGGTCCCGTCGCCCAGGTTGACGAACACGTGCTCGGTCTTGCTGAACGGCGTCTGGCCGATCCAGGGCACGCCCTCGCCGCCCATCTGGGTGAAGGTCACGGTTTCGCGGTCCATCCAGATCGCCATGTAGTGGCACCCGATGCCGGCCAGCGCGCGGCTGCCCTCGGGCACCTTGGTCGAGGTGTTGTGCGGGCAGCCGGAGCAGAAATAGGGGATGCGCTGAAGCTTGGCGGCGCCGGCGCCGAGCGCCTCTTCTTTTTCGACCAGGAAGCGCAGCCGCTGCTCCAGGTGCGCGCTCGAATGGAAGCGCGCGATGCGCGTGGCGATGACGCGGGCGATGCCGGCCGGGGTCAGCTCGTTGATCGAGGGCAGGATCCACGCGCCGTCCTCGTCGTATTTGCCGATCACCCGGGGCCGCGCGTCGGCGCGCCAGTTATAGAGCTGCTCCTTGATCTGGTTCTCCATCACCGCGCGTTTCTCCTCGACCACGAGGATCTCCTCGAGGCCCTCGGCGAAGGCGCGCAGGCCGCTGCGCTCCAGCGGCCAGGTCATGGCGACTTTGTAGACCGAAAGCCCGATCTCGGCGGCCAGCGCCTCGTCGATGCCCAGGTCCTCGAGCGCCTGGCGCACGTCGAGATAGGATTTTCCGGCGGTGACGATGCCGAAGCGGCGTTTGGGCGCATCGATCATCACCCGGTCGAGCTTGTTGGCGTGGGCGAAGGCGAGGGCGGCGTGGATCTTGTAGCGGTGCAGCCGCTCTTCCTGTTCCAGCGGCTGATCCGGCCAGCGGATATTGAGCCCGCCCGGCGGCATCTCGAAATCCTCCGGCGTGACGATCTCGACCCGCTGCGGATCGACGTACACGCTGGCCGAGCTATCGACGGTCTCGGCGATGGTCTTGAAGCCGATCCAGCAGCCGGAATAGCGGCTCATGGCCCAGCCGTAGAGGCCGAGGTCGAGAAACTCCTGCACGCCGGCTGGGTTGAGCACCGGAATCATGGCATCCATGAAGGCGTATTCGCACTGATGCGCCGTGGTCGAGGACTTGGCGGTGTGGTCGTCGCCGGCCAACAGCAGCACGCCGCCGTGTTTTGACGATCCGGCGGCGTTGCCGTGGCGCAGCACGTCGCCCGAACGATCGACGCCCGGGCCCTTGGCGTACCACATGGCGAAGGCGCCGTCGTAGTCGCTGTCGCCGAAGATGCCGCCTTGCTGGCTGCCCCAGATCGCGGTCGCGGCCAGGTCCTCGTTGACGCCCGGGCGGAAGTGGATGTGATTGCGTTCCAGGAACGGGCGCGCCTGCCAGAGCTGCTGATCGAGCCCGCCCAGCGGCGAGCCGCGGTAGCCGGAGATGAAACAGCCGGTGTTGAGCCCGGCCGCGGCGTCGCGTTGGCGCTGCATGATCGGCAGGCGCACCAACGCCTGGGTGCCGGTCAGAAAGACACGGCCGGAATCGAGCGCATACTTGTCGTCGAGGCGGACGGTGGCAAGCGACATCGCGGGGGCGCTCCACGGGCGGAATCGGTGATTTCTCCGTCCAGATTATACCTTGGTTGCGATTCCGGCAATCGCGCGCGCCGATGCGGCGGTCAATACGCAGCTATCGCAACGAAAAATGAATGCGAGCGTATGTTTTGCATCGCCTGCGCCGCGATTTCGGCAAGATTAGCGATCCCTGGTTCGGTCCGGCGCGCCGCCGGGGTAGCGCAGATTGACGATAATGACCCGCTGAGTTTGGGTGATCTCGACCGCGGCCTCCTCGAGGAACGGCGCACCGAAGCCGATCCAGGCGCCGTTGCTGAAGCCTAGCCCTTCGTCCGGCAGGCCTTTGGAAGGTAAAGCGCACTTCGCCTTGGCGGGCCGCCTGGATGGCCTCGGCCAGGGCGGTGCCGTCGGTGGCGAAAGTCTCGGGGCCGTCCCACAGCGCGATCCGGATCTGGCCATCGCCACTGCGCAGGTTGGCGATCACGACCGTGAGTTCCGATTCCTCCAAAGCTTCCAGCACGCCGGCGGGATGCGCGATTGCGAAGGCGCAGAGCAGTACGCCGGCAGCATGGCGCAGGATCGCTCCCGAAATTTTCATGGAGTCTTTATAGCAAAATAGCAAATTTTTCTTGGCTTCAGACCGCCTGCTTGAGCAGAGTCATCAGCGCGGTGCCGGGCAGGGTGCCGGTCTTGCAAGCGGTAAAGTTGGCATCGCGCATGTTGGTGTCCATGAGGTCGGCGCCACGCAGGTCGGCGCCGCGCAAGTTCGCGCCCAGCAGGTTTGCGCCGCGCAGGTTGGCGGCTGCCAGCATGGCGCCGGAGAAGTCGGTGCCGACCAGCGTCGCCGCTTCAAAAGTGACCGCAGCCAGATTGGCGCCGCGGAAGTTCTTGCCGCTCAAGTCCATGCCAGTGAAGACCGCCTGCTCGCCCGATCGAGCGTCGCTCTCGATCCATACCAGATGGGCGGCGATGGTCTCGCGAATCCACGCTTCGGTGATCCCCTTGGTGCTGGCGACGCGGGTCCGGGACAGGTCGAGGTTGGTGAGGTCGGTATCGACGAACGAGGCGCCGCGCAGGTCGGCATCGGCCAGCCGGACGCCGGTCATATTGACTTTGTTGAACTCCGCGCCCTGAAAGTGGGTCTCGCGCATGTCGGCGCGGCTGAAGTCGACCTGGTCCATCATCGCGACGTTGAAAATGGCGCTTTTGAGCTTGGCGTTCGACAGGTTGGTGCCGCGTAGGGTCGCGGCCCGGAAGCTGCTCGAAATCGGGTCGCTGAGCACATTGGTCTTTTCGTCGATGAAGGCGCAGTCGCGAAGGTCGGCGCCTCGGAGCTTGGTGTCGGTCAGATTGGCGTGCTCGAAGGTGGCGGCCCGCAAATCGGCCAGCTCCAAGTCTGCGCCTGTCAGATTTGCGCCGTCGAATTTGGCGGCGTAGAGCCGCGCCAGGCGCAGGTTCGCGTTGCGGAGATTCGACCGGCTGAAGTCGCAGGCCAAAAGATCGGCCCCGGTCATGTCCATGCCGGAGAGGTCGAGCCCAGATAGGTCGCAGCGGCGCAGCACCATTCGGCGGCCGTTGGGCACACCGCGAACGAATTGCAGGTGCAGAGCCTGCAGCCGCTCCAGGATTGGCTGAGTCAGGCGGCCGTCGCTCAGAATCTTTGGGCTCCCGATGCGCCCCGGGCGATTGCCGTCCGGCATCCTGGTCCGTTCCTCCCAATCGCGCTGCCGCAAGCTTCCCACCACCGGCCCCGGGCTTGTGTCAGGTTCGGCGGTCCGAATGCAGCGGCGGTGTGGCGGAGATTTCTATCTGTCGGACATTGGAAGGGAGATTGATTAATTAAAATTGAATTTATCGATTATGTAAATTCGTACTGCCGCCAAGATATGAGGGTAAAGGGGAGTAATATTTCTCCACGTATCGACAAAATATCCGTGCCTAACCCGCTTTCTGCAACAAGGTCATGAGCGCGGTGCCGGGCAGGGTGCCGGTTTTGCAATCGGTAAAATCGGCATTGCGCATGTTGGTGTCCAGAAGGTCGGCACCGCGTAAGTCCGCGCCCGCCAAATTGGCGCGCAGCAGATTGGCGCCGCGCAGATTGGCGGCGGCGAGCAGGGCGCCGGAGAGATTGGCGCCGATCAGGGTCGCGGCTTCGAAGTTGGCTGCGGCCAGGACCGCGCCGGAAAGGTTGCGGCCGCTCAGGTCGAGGCCAACGAAGTCGGCGCGCTCGCCACTATTGGCGCCGCTGGTGACCCAGTCTTCATGGGCTTTGATCTTGTCCCGCAACCATTGGTCCGTGATGCCGTGCTGGGAGGCGGTCTTGGCGGTGCTCAGGTCGATGGAAGAAAAGTCGGTATCGGCGAGCGCGGCGCCGCGCAGGTCGGCATCGGCCAGGCGGGCGCCTTTAAGTTTGGCGTTTATCAACTCGGCGCCCTGAAAACTGGTCGCGCGCATGTCGGCGTTCACCAGCTTGGTGCCGTCCAGCATGGCGCCATTGAAGTTGGCATTCTTGAGTTTGCTGTTGCCCAAATCCGTGTCGCGCAGGGTCGCGCCTCGAAAATTGGCGGCGATGGTCTTACCGACCGCATTGGTTTTCTCGTTCACGAAGGCGCATTCGCGCAGGTCCGCGCCGTCGAGGTTGGCGCCGGACAGATCTGCGCCCTGGAAGGTCGCGGCCTGGAGGCGGGCCTTCTCGAAATTGGCGTCGCGCAGGTCGGCGCCCTCGAAGTTGGCGCCGGCGAGCTTGGCGAACTTGAAGCTGGTGCGCCGCAGCGTCGCGTTACTGAGATCGCAGGCCTGAAGTTCCGAGTCCTTCAGGTCCATGTCGGTGAAATTGAGGCCCTTGAGGTTGCAGTTGCGCAGCACCATACGGCGTCCATTGCGCACGCCGTCTATGAAATGCTTGTGAAAATGGTACAGACGGTCGAGCGCCGACTGGGTCAGGCCGACCCCGTTCAGGACGACGGGTTCCTTCCGTTTCCCCCGCAGCGTTCCGTTCGATTGGTTCATATCGAGTTTCAGCTCCTCAAACGCCCGCACCACGGGGCCTAGCCGGAGTGCGAGGCGGCTTCGTCTGCCCAGACGAATACAAACCCCACCGGTAGACGCGCACGAAGCTCTACCGAAAGGGGATTTCCTGTATCGAGTGTAGTTATTGAATATTAACAGGTGGTGAAAAGTAAAATACATCTTCAGTCATAATACATATTATAAAATAAAATGTTATGTATT
>Ga0209987_10001681_pt1 | contig 12127 bp, 11 predicted proteins | sample N074metaG_FD_182134 | JGI IMG/M metagenome (GOLD analysis project Ga0209987, IMG submission 182134) | Deep subsurface microbial communities from Kermadec Trench to uncover new lineages of life (NeLLi) - N074 metaG (SPAdes) (version 2) | ecosystem: Environmental > Aquatic > Marine > Ocean trench... | reverse complement strand
TTATGCAGGCTGGTTTCGGAATGGTCGAAGCTGGGCTCATTCGGGCGAAGAATGCCGGCAACGTTCTGATGAAGAACGTGATGGACTTCAGCTTTGCCAGCCTGGGATACTTTGCCTTCGGCTATGCTATCATGTGGGGTTCCGAGGGCCTGCTCTTTGGAGGCTCCGGCTGGTTTTTTGTTGGCGTAGAGCCAGCGGTCGGCGACCTTCCGGTAGAGGCCTTCTGGTTGTTTCAAGCCGTGTTTGCAGGGGCAGCGGCGACCATCGTGGCTGGAGCCGTTGCCGAGCGGATGAAGTTCGCTTCCTACTTGGTGTACTCATTTCTGATCTGTGCTTTCATCTACCCGACTATTGGGCATTGGGTCTGGGGGCCGGGCGGCTGGCTTGCCGAAATGGGCTTCAGTGACTTCGCGGGCTCCACGGTCGTTCACGGTGTTGGCGGCGTCAGTGCATTAGTCGGTGCGTGGATGCTTGGGCCGCGAATTGGACGATTCAATCCTGATGGATCGCCGAATGTGATCACTGGTCACAGCATGCCTCTTGTAACGATCGGCGTATTCATTCTTTGGTTCGGTTGGTACGGATTCAATGCGGGTTCCACCCTTGGCATGGATGAACCCGATGTCGTTGCAAGAATCGCTATGAACACAACACTCGCTCCAGCGACTGGTGCGTTAGCAGCAATGCTTTTTTCCTGGTTCAAGTATGGGAAGCCCGATGTTAGTCTCGCGCTGAATGGCGTTCTCGCCGGCTTGGTCGGGATCACAGCGCCTTGCAATGCCGTGGGCCCTGTTTCATCCATCTTAATTGGTTTGGTTGCCGGCATCCTGGTGATCTACGGGGTTGAGTGGCTTAACCGACTTAAGATCGATGACCCGGTTGGCGCATTCCCTGTCCATGGCCTCTGCGGAATCTGGGGAACCGTTGCGGTCGGGTTGTTCGGGCGCGTGGACCTCGGCGCCCCCTCGGAGGGGCTATTCTTTGGTGGGGGATTCGGTCAGGTTGGAATTCAGTGCATCGGACTTGCCGCATGCCTCGGCTTCACCGCCGTAACAATGTACATCGTGTTCAAAGTTATTGATTCAATCATTGGTCTACGCGTTTCACAAGAAACAGAGTTGCGCGGCCTAGACCTCGACGAGCACGGGATGGATTCCTACGGAGGATTCCAGATCTTCTCGACAGACTAGCCAGGAGGTCAGCTAACGATGAAAATGATAATGGTTGTCCTTCGACCTGAACAACTCCCTTCCGTGAAAAGGGCGCTATTCGATGCGGACATGCGGCATATGACGGCGACACCCGTGCTCGGCACGACGCCAGAAACTGAACAGCAACTGTTCCGTGGGGTTCGGCGCGAGGTCGAACTTTGCAAACGGGTACGGGTAGAGGTAGCCGTAAAGGACGCAAAGCTCGAGAGCACGATCGAGGCAATCACTCAGGGCGCAAAAGAAAGTGGCGGTTTCGGCAAAATATTCGTAACTGATATCCATGATGTGATTACGATATGGACTGGCAATCGGGGCGATGACGCGTTGTAGAATGTTGGACTGGTATCCCGGCGACAATATTTATGGCAGTCGGAAGCGACACGAGTGCAAATGACTCAGCAATGGCAACTATATAGGAGATAATGGTGGCGCATTACAAGTTTGAGTATCTATGGCTTGATGGCTATATGCCTGTAGCTAATCTGAGATCGAAGACGAAAATTCTTGAGTTAGATAGTTTCGACGGAGGACTTGAGAAGGTTCCGGAGTGGAACTTTGACGGCAGCTCGACACAGCAGGCCGATGGAAACAACTCAGAAGTTATTCTGAAACCAGTCCGTGTGTATCCTGACCCTGAACGCAAGAATGGTTACTTGGTCGTAGCCGAGACGATGAATCCTGATGGTACTCGACACGCCACGAATACGCGTGCTACCGTGCCGGTTGATGAAGCCAAGGATTTTTGGTTCGGGTTTGAACAAGAGTACGTGCTTTTAGAAAACACTGGTCGTCCGATCGGTTTCCCGGATGGCGGCTACCCTGAACCGCAAGGGCCATACTATTGTGCTGTGGGCTACCAATACGTCGCGGGGCGCGAGATCGTCGAGGAACATCTCGATGCTTGCCTTGGTGCCGGTCTTGGCATCACGGGCACCAATGCCGAAGTCATGCTAGGCCAGTGGGAGTTTCAATGTTTCGGCGAAGGGTTGAAGGCCGCTGATGACTTGCTTGTTGCAAGGTACCTGTTGTTCCGAGCTACGGAGAGGCACCGCGTGCAACTCGAACTGCACCCCAAGCCGATTCGAGGTGACTGGAACGGATCAGGGATGCATACGAATTTCTCGTGGCCCCACTTGCGTGATGTTGGAGGTGAGAAATATGTCAAAGGAATATTGGCAGGTTTCGAGAAGCGTCACGATGAGCATCTTGCCGAGTACGGCTCAGGCAATGAGCTCCGCTTAACGGGGCGCCACGAAACTGCGTCAATGGATAAGTTCACTTACGGCGTTGCAGATCGAGGTGCATCGATCAGGATTCCGATCTTCACCGTTCAGGATAACTGGAAGGGCTATCTGGAAGATCGACGCCCATCCTCTAATGCCGATCCGTATCGCGTCTTGAGTCGTATTGTTAAGACTGTGACTGAGGTTCACAAGGAGATTACGTGATTCTCTGCTGCTATCGCGGTGCGCCGTGTTGACGGGCCTGCCGCGATCGGCTCAGCGACTGATGGAAAAGGGTGTGGGAAGTGTCAGGTTGGCGCTGCCAGGGTGATTGTGGAATGCTGGATGTCATGATTAGTGTGTGGTACAATATGACCGCGCTCGCGGGGCTGAACCGGCTTGTGGATGAACGCTCCAGATCCTACGGTCCTAGTTCAAAGAAACTTGTCAATTTCAAGGTAGATTTATATGGCGGACTCGTCGAAATCCAGCGCTGCAATCCCGTCCGCCACGGAGGGGACAAAAAACTCGTCCCAGTTCGTCGGTTTCCAAATCGCCGATCAGGAGTACGCTTTCCGGATCGAGCAGGTCCAGGAGATCGTGATGCTGGACCGAGTCACGAAGACTCCCCAGGTGCCCGACTACTGTGAGGGCGTGAGCAACCTGCGTGGATCGATCATCCCCATCATCAACCTGCGGACGTTGTTCGGGCTGGAGCCAATCGCCGCCGAGGCCGAGACCCGCACCATCGTCGTCAAAGTTAGCGAGCGTACCATGGGCTGCACGGTGGATGCGGTCTCGCAGGTTGTCCGCATCCCGGATGACTGCATCCAGCCGGCGCCAGACCCAGTAACCGCAAACGGGGCCGAATACATCACAGGGTTCGCCAAGCTGGACGGACGGCTGGTGGTTCTGCTGGATATAGACAAGCTACTCGATGTGCAGCAGCTCAACCAGATCCGGCAGGCCTCGACAGGCCGTGAGGAGAGCGCTAGTTTACCGAAACCACCGGAGTAGCCGACGTCAAACGACCGAGTAGCATGCGGATTATCGCCATTGTCAATCAAAAGGGTGGGGTAGGGAAGACTTCGCTCGCCATGAACCTGGCGTCCTTCCTCTGTACCACCGGGCGGCACACTCTAGTGCTTGACGCGGACCCACAGCGAAGTGCAACGCGCTGGGCGGCAGCGAGGAACGGCTCGGGGGGCATTGAGGTCCATTTCCTCGACGCCGACCGCTCCATTGAGATTGTCTCGCAGGATCTCGAGCGAATCGCCACCGAAACTGGTGCCGAGTTCGCCGTGCTCGACTGCCCGCCCCAGCTTCGCAGCGCGACCGAGGTGGCTCTGCTGTTGGCCGACGTCACCCTTATTCCGGTCGGAGCATCACCTCTCGACATTTGGGCGGCGGAGGAGGTCCTGGAGTTCGCCCGCGACGCTCAGGAGGTACGCGGCGACGGCAAGCTCCAGGTGGCCCTCGTTCCAAACCGGCTCGGTGGGACGGTGATGTCACGGGAGCTTCCCAGCGTCCTAGAGGCCCTGGGTGAGCGATTGGCGCCGGCGATTAGCGAGCGCATCGTGGTAGCGGAGTCGGCGATTCTCGGGCAAACCTTGCCGGAGTACGCGCCGAACAGCAGGGCTAGCGGCGAGTTCCTCGCCTTGACTCATTTCGTCATGGAGATATTAGATGGCCAGAGCTAAGCTAACTGACATGCAGCAGCAGCTGCGAGACCGGCGCAATCCTCCACAAGCTGCTTTACAGGCCCAGCCGGATCCCACAGGACCTCAGTCGGAGCCTTCAGGGGTAACGGGGGTCTCGTCCCCTGCTAACGCCAATCAGGTCGGGCGACCGCGCCAGCACAACGGCGACCTTGAGGGACAGATCGAGGCCCTCAACAAATCCCAGGCGGTGATCGAGTTCAACATGGACGGCACGATCATCACCGCCAACGACAACTTCCTCGACATCATGGGCTACACCCTCGCCGAGGTGCAGGGTAAGCATCACGGCATGTTCGCCGATGATCAGACCCGCCAGAGCGTCGAGTACAGGGAGTTCTGGGCGACGCTCAACCGGGGCGAGTACGTGGCCGCCGAGTTCAGGCGACTCGGCAAGGGTGGCAAGGAGATCTGGCTGCAGGCGTCTTACAACCCCATCCTGGACCTCAACGGCAAGCCGCGCAAGGTCGTCAAGTTCGCCACCGACGTTACCGAGCAGAAGCTCCAGAACGCCGACTACGAGGGGCAGATCGAGGCGATCCGCAAGTCGCAGGGCGTGATCGAGTTCAACATGGACGGCACGATCATCACCGCCAACGACAACTTCCTCGACATCATGGGCTACACCCTCGCCGAGGTGCAGGGTAAGCATCACGGCATGTTCGCCGATGATCAGACCCGCCAGAGCGTCGAGTACAGGGAGTTCTGGGCGACGCTCAACCGGGGCGAGTACGTGGCCGCCGAGTTCAGGCGACTCGGCAAGGGTGGCAAGGAGATCTGGCTGCAGGCGTCTTACAACCCCATCCTGGACCTCAACGGCAAGCCGCGCAAGGTCGTCAAGTTCGCCACCGAGGTCACAGAACGGGTTCGACTGCAGCAAACGGCGGACAGTCAACACCGCAATACCAAGGAGCTTATTCAGCAAGTAATTGAGAGCGCAAACCACTTCGCGGAAGGCTCGCAGGTGGTAGGCGAAAGCAGTTCTAATCTGAGCGACGGGGCGCAAACCCAGTCGGCCTCCGTGGAGCAGATGACCGCTTCGGTCGACGAATTGATCAATGCAATCAAGATCATCTCCGAGCAAGCCGCCAGCGCCCGCAAGCAAGCTGATGAGACGGTGGTCTCGGCGCAGACGAGCGGCAAGACGGTTACCGAGGCCCTCACCGCGATGCGGTTGATCGAGAAGTCGAGCGTGCAGATCAACGATATTACCGAGGTGATCAGCCAACTTTCCAGCCAGACCAACATGCTGGCGCTCAACGCTGCGATCGAGGCGGCGCGGGCGGGTGAGCACGGACTTGGGTTCGCCGTCGTTGCCGACGAAGTGCGCAAGCTGGCCGAGCGATCGAGTGAGGCAGCCAAGGAGATCACGCAACTCATCAAGGAGTCGTCGAAGCGCGTATCCGAGGGAGCCCAGCTCTCCGAGCTCGTTGGCACGTCGCTCACCGGCATCGTCGAAGCCGTCAACAAAACGGCCGACGGCATTGCGCAGATTGCTGAGCAAACCGAGACCCAGGCGAGCAGCGCCAAGCAGGTCCAGTCCGCTATCCAGTCCGTGTCCGAAACGACCGAGTCCACCGCGACCAGCGCCGAGGAGCTGGCGGCCAGCGCCGAGGAGCTCGGAGCACAGGCGCAGGAATTGCAGAACCTGGTCGCCAAGTTCAAGGTCTAATATGGCTGGCCCGACTTCAATCAACGAGCCGTTCGCCCGGAGCGCCATGGGACTCGTAGAGCTCAACAAGCGCCAATTCGAAAAGTTCCGCTCGTACATATACAAGATGAGTGGGATTCGAGTAAACGACAACAAGCTTTCGTTGCTGAGCAACCGAATCCGTCGTCGCCTCAAGGCGGGGCCTTTTACCGACTTCGACGCCTACTATCGCTACCTGTCCGGCCCCGATGGGCACGGGGAGCTGGAGCACTTTCTCGATTCGATCACCACCAATGAGACATTTTTCTTCCGGACTCAGCGCCACTTTGAGTGGTTCAGGGACCAATTCCTAAGCCTCGTCCTGACGGAGGAGCGGCGCGGCGAGCGGGCGCGGTCGTTACGGATCTGGTCGGCCGGTTGCGCCACCGGCGCCGAGCCCTACAGCATTGCCGTTTGCCTGTGGGAAAATCGGTATCGCCTCCGCGACTGGTCGCAAATCATCGTTGGAACCGATATCAGCGAGGATGCTCTGCGCGAGGCCCGGTGCGGGATCTTCAAACCGCGTGCGGTCGAAGCGGTGAGCGAACGGCGAATTCGTCGTTGCTTCACGCCCGCAGACGAGAAAGGCTGCTGGCAGGTCCGACCCGAGCTTACGCGGCTCGTGCGCTTCGAGCATCACAATCTGATGACGCAAATGCGGCAGCCTCCCTTCGACTGCGTGTTCATCCGCAACGTCTTAATCTACTTCGATCGTGATTCGAAGCGGACCGTCGTCGACAACCTGATCAACGCACTTGCGCCGGGCGGGTTCCTCGTCGTCGGGCCCTCGGAGGGCATCTTCGACATGCTCAGACCGCTGAGTCGGCTCGATACGTTCTTGTACCGCAAGCCATCCGGGGACGGACCATGAACGAGATGTCGGAATACCTCCCAATGTTCCTGGACGAGACGGGTGAGCAGCTCGACGGCCTCGTCGAAGCGCTGCTCATTCTCGAACGCGAGCCCGACCGCCAGGAAGAGTTAAACGAGGCCTTTCGGCTGATACACTCGATCAAGGGCGCTGCCGGCATGATGGGGTTCGACAGCATCACGGTGCTCACGCACCAACTGGAGAACCGCTTCGAGGCAATTCGTTCGGGTCTGGCTGGTCTCGATAAGCCAACTATGAATCTCGTCCTGCGGTGCGTCGACTTCCTACGTGAGTGCGTCCAACGCCTCCGTGACGGTGACCAGCTAGGCAGCACCAGCGAACTCCTCAAGGAGTTGGCAGCGCTGAGTGAAGGAACGAAGCAAACCACGCCGTTGCCGGCCGCGGAGCCCGAACCGGGCAACGCCACCGAGCCCCCTGGCGACCAGGCGACGCCGGCGGTGGACCTGCCCGACGACCTGGCCGGATACCGTCTCACCGTGCACTTTGAACCCAGCCTGCCGCTGGCCGATCTCAAGGCGCGCCTGATCATCTCCCGTCTCTCGCAACTGGGCGAGATCGTATCAACGTGGCCGACGGCTGAAGAACTGGAGACCGCAGAGGTGCTCTCTCAGTTCCAAGTCGTCCTCACTAGCGAGCAGCCCGCCGACGCGATCCGCGCGGCTGTGGATCTTGACGGCGTGATTTCGGTGGAGCTCACTGGCGGCGCGTCCGGGCCCTCATCGGACACGGCGTCGGCGGCCGTTGAGCCGGAACCGGCGTCCGCGGCGCCGAAGGCGGAGCCCCATACGACGTCGGACTCCGAGCCGCAGCGGACACGGGAGAGTGAGTCGTTGCCTCTGCCGGAGTCCGAACCGGGGGTGACATCGGCGTCCGCACCAGCCGAAAGGGCCACAGCACCAGATGCTGACCGCTCGCGGTCCAAAGTTGCCAAGACGATGCGGGTTGACATCGAACGCCTCGATAGCCTGCTGAACCTGGCGGGCGAGTTGGTGGTGAACCGGGCGCGATTCGTTCAGATCGTCGGCCAACTCGGCCCGGCGTTCCGGAAGCGGAACGTGCTCAGCCGAGCGCGAGACTTCGCCGAAAGCCTCCGCCGCACCGTCGAGCACCTTCGGAAGTTCAATGACGGCAACGGCGAGTTGACACACGATATCCAGGAACTCAAAGCCGGCCTGGCTTTCCATGAGGAACAAACCGAGCTGTGGGACCGCGGTCGCAAAGGTTTCGCCCAGCTCAGCGAGGCGATCGACCAGCTCACGCGCATCTCCGACAGTCTCCGATTGGGCGTGCTCGCCACCCGCATGGTCCCGGTGGGTCCGCTCTTCAACCGTTTCCAGCGTGTAGTGCGCGATGTCTCGACCGAGCGCGGCAAGAAGGTCAACCTGAGCATCCGTGGTGAGAAGACCGAGCTCGACAAGCGGATGATCGACGAACTGGGCGATCCAATGGTTCACCTCGTGCGCAACTCGATCGACCACGGTATCGAGCCGCCGGACGTGCGCCGCTCGCGGGGCAAGTCCGAGGTGGGCACGATCTTCCTGGAAGCGATGCACAGCGGCAACAACGTATTTGTCTCGATCCGGGACGACGGCGGCGGCATCGACGTCGCCCGCATTAAGGAGCGGCTCGCCGAGCGCGGACTTCTGACGCAGACCGCGATCACCGGGCTATCCGACGAGGAGGCGCTGGATTACATCTGGCACCCGGGCTTCAGTACCGCCAGAGAGATCACCGACATCTCTGGTCGGGGAGTAGGCCTGGACGCAGTCCGCGCACGAATCAATGAACTCAGCGGAACGATCGACGTCGAGTCGGTCTTGGAGCAGGGCACAACCTTCACGATCCGCCTTCCACTGACCCTGGCCATCATCAAGAGCATGTTGATTCGCGTCCGCAATGTGATCTTCTCGATCCCGATCGACGACGTGCGGGAGATTGTGAAGATCTCGGCGGTCGACGTGGTGACCCTCCGCGACCGGAAAACCATAGACGTGCGAGGCGAGTTCATTCCGCTCATCCGCATCACCGACATCTTCCACTGGCACGACGTCAGTTACGCGAACAGCGCGTCGCAGGGATCCAAAGTCTCGAGCGACGGCAACTCCATTGATGCCGTGATCCTGCAAGTGAGCGATCGGGCGATGGCCCTGCAGGTGGACGAGCTGCTCGGCAGTCAGGAGATCGTGATCAAGTCACTGTCGGAAAATTACGTTCAGATCCACGGGTTGTCGGGCGCCAGCATCCTCGGCGACGGCACGGTATGCCTCATGCTCGACGTTGGCAAGGTGATCAACTTGGCCGTTGCGCGCAACGAGATGGAACCGGTTCATGACCGCACATGATGAGAATCTGCTCACTGAGCAGCAGCTCGATATTTTTCGAGAAGCTCTGCACTGCGGTGCCGCAGACGCTTCCGAGGCTCTAGGGCGGTGGATCGGCAAGCCTACGAGCATCAGCATCGACTCGGTGGAACAGCTGCCGTTGGCCGAGGCTACGGGCGTGCTCGAGGTAGGCGACGAGCCGATCTGTTTCTGCATCGCCGAGATGCAGGGGCGATTGACCGGGCAGCTCGTGCTAGCCTTCGACGACTCCAGCGGGCTGGCGCTCGCCGACCTGCTGCTGGATCTGCCCCGCGGCACGGCGACTGCGTGGGGTGAGATGGAAACCTCGGCGGCGCTCGAGACCACCAACATCCTCGGCTGCCATTATCTAGGCTCGTTGGCGCGGGCTCTGCCTGCCGGCGATGACCTGACGTCGCAGTTGCTGCCCTCCCCGCCCCGTTTCAGTCGCGATTTCGCCCAGAGTATGATTGCGTTCATACTTATGGACCAGATCACCGCCGCTGACAACGTGCTGCTGACACGGGTGCAGTTCCGAATTGATGGAGACCCCGTCGACTGGACGATGCTGCTGGTGCCGGACGCAGCGTCGATGGCCACGCTACGGGAACTGCTGAAATGAGTCGGCTATCCTCAATCCGCATGGGGGAGTTTTCGGTAGCCAAGGGTGACGGCGTCCTGTGCACATTGGTCGGATCGTGCATCGGTCTGGCACTTTACGACGCTACGCACAAGGTCGCCGGGCTGGCACACATGGTACTGCCCCAGTCACGGAACTCGGCGGACTCGTCCGGCAAGTTCGTCGACACAGCGATCCCCGCCCTATTGCGCGACATGACGCGGCTGGCTGAAGGCGCGATCAATCCGACGGCAAGGCTGACCGGCGGCGCGAATATGTTCGCGACCAATGCGATCCTCACGATCGGCCAACAGAACATCGAGGCCAGCGAGCGGATCCTCGGTGAAATGGGCATTCCGATCGTCGGGAGTCAATGCGGCGGCGAGAAGGGCCGCCGTGTGACCCTTGACGCCGCAACCGGCCTCATCACCATCGAGATTGTCGGAGCGGATCCGATCGAGTTGCACGACCGACCCCGACGCCGGAGGACACACCATGGCTAGGCGAGTGCTCATTGTTGACGATGCCCTCATTATGAGGAAGCGGATTAGGGAGATCGCCGAGCAGGCCGGCTGGGAGGTGGCCGGGGAGGCTGCCGATGGTGAGGAGGCAGTGGCGCTATACAAGTCCGAGCGCCCCGACCTGGTCACGCTCGACATCGTCATGCCGAAGATGGACGGCGTCACAGCGCTTAAGCGCCTCATGGCCACTGACGCGGCTGCGCGGGTGGTCATGATCAGCGCCGTGGACCAGCGCGCAAAGCTCATTGAATGCCTGGACCACGGCGCCATCGACTTCATAGTGAAACCCTTTGACGCGGCGCGCCTGCGAAAGCTCTTCGACAGATACCTGGTGGCTTAACGAGAAAGCGCGTTCGATGGCTCAGAAACCCACACGCCTCTTAATCGTTGATGACTCGGCCCTCTATCGGCAGATGATCAACAACGTTCTCCGCGACGCCCGGGACGTATCGATCGTCGGGGTCGCGCGCGACGGTATGGATGCGCTGAAAAAGATCGAGGAGTTCGACCCCGATCTTCTGACGCTCGACGTCCAGATGCCGGATATGGACGGTATCGGGGTCCTACGCGAGATCAATCGACGTAGCCTGCGCTCCAAGGTAATCATGGTCAGCAGTTTCACCTCACACGGGGCCCAGGTAACCACCGACGCCCTGCTCGAAGGCGCGTTCGATTTCATCCTCAAACCTACCGGGAAGGATCCGGACGAGAACCGCAAGCGGCTGCGCGATGCGCTCGAAGAGAAGATCGGCGCCTTCCGTCAGGCCGAAGGCAACACTTCGGCTTGGGATCGACAAAGGATCCGCGCCGCCGGAGCTATGTCGCCGAGGACCGTCCCTCCTCGGCAGAGTCAGACGTCGTCCCCCGCGTGCCGCGCGGTCCTCATCGGCACGTCGACGGGAGGACCAGCGGCACTCAAGCAAGTGCTCCCAGCACTGCCCGCCGAACTGCCTGTACCTGTCATGGTCGTTCAGCATATGCCGCCCGAGTACACCCATTCCCTCGCCCGCCGCCTCGACGAGATCTGCCCACTGCAGGTTACCGAGGCCGCGAATGGAGCGGTGGTCAAGGCGGGCAGCGTGCTGATCGCACCCGGTGGGCGGCAGATGATGCTCAATAATCGAAAGGAACGCGTCCACGTGCAAATCACGGACGACGCCGCGGAGCACGGATGTCGCCCTGCTGCGGACTACCTACTTCGGTCGGCCATTGAGGTCTTTCAAGGCCAGATGCTTGTCGTTATAATGACGGGCATGGGTCACGACGGTCTCGAAGGCTGTCGTCTGCTCAAGGAAAGCGGCGGCTGCATTTTCGCGCAGCATCCACACGGCTGCGTCGTTTACGGCATGCCCAAGGCGGTGATCGATGACGGGATCGTCGACCGAGTGCTGCCGCTGGGACGTATCGGCCCCGCGATCGTTTCCCATTTGGGGCGGAGCCCTGGCGCGCGAAATCTTTGACGAATTAATCGAGGCGAATCATGGACTCGACAAGCCGGTCCGAGGTCACGGTGTTCATCGCCGAGGACAGTCGCACCCAGGCACAATTCCTTTCCAAGACGCTCACCGACGCGGGATTCGAGGTACGACTCGCCGAGAACGGGGCGATCGCGCTCGAACGCATCCGCGAGAATCGACCGACGATCGTCGTTTCGGATATCGAGATGCCGCAAATGACCGGCTATGAACTGTGCGGGACGCTGAAGAGCGACCCAGACCTCAAGAGCATCCCCGTCATTCTGCTGTCCACTCTTTCCGATCCTCAAGACATCATCCGCGGACTGCACTGCGGGGCGGACAACTACGTCACCAAGCCCTACGACCCCGAGTTCCTGATCGCGCGGATTGATTCCCTGCTGACTACGCCGCTGGGCGACGAAGGAGAGTCCGAGCAGCTCGAGGTCACCCTGGCAGG
>Ga0209987_10001679_pt1 | contig 12139 bp, 9 predicted proteins | sample N074metaG_FD_182134 | JGI IMG/M metagenome (GOLD analysis project Ga0209987, IMG submission 182134) | Deep subsurface microbial communities from Kermadec Trench to uncover new lineages of life (NeLLi) - N074 metaG (SPAdes) (version 2) | ecosystem: Environmental > Aquatic > Marine > Ocean trench... | reverse complement strand
TATTCCTGGATTCAATTCACTGCTAGCTGCGTACCGGCAGATGGCGGCCCCCGTTCACACGATCTCTGAGGTCTTTACCCGGCTTGAAATGCGGAACATGTTTGCCGGCCAACGCGACCGCGTCGCCTGTCTTAGGGTTTCTGCCCATCCGGGGCGGACGGTAATGCAGTGAGAAGCTGCCGAAGCCGCGTATCTCGATACGCCTGCCCCCAGCGAGAGACTCGCTCATCAGCTCCAGAATATGTTTTACAGCAAGCTCTACATCTTTAGCGGGCAGATGTTTTTGCTTGCTGGCGATTGATTCAATCAGCTCGGATTTTGTCATGGCAAGGCACCATCCTTTTTGGCCACAGCGTGTCCTTGTTGTTATCGGGGCTCGGTACTTACTCCGGAGTCAGTTGCTCCTTCAGCAGGTCACCCAGCGTCGCTCCCGCAGCAGGTTTCGTTGCGTCGGATTTGTAATTCTGAATAGCCTGGGATTCTTCGTGAGCATCCTTGGCTTTGATCGATAGCGAAACGATCCGTGTCTTTCTATCGACCCCAGTAAATTTCGCTTCCAGCTCTTCGCCTGGCTTGAGGACCATGCGTGCGTCCTCCACTCGATCCCGCGATATCTCAGAGGCCCGCAACTGGCCCATGACGCCCCCGTCTAACTCGACCGTCGCGCCCTTAGCATCTACTTCCTGAATAATTCCCTTCACGATCTCGCCCTTCGGATGTTTTGCCAAGAACAGAGACAACGGATCCTTGTCGAGCTGCTTGACGCCCAGCGAGATTCTCTCTCTGTCCGGGTCGATGGCGAGCACCAGCGTCTCCAGTTCTTCGCCTTTGGTGAAATTGCGAACGGCCTCTTCACCAGGGATTTCCCAGGACAGGTCAGACAGATGGACTAGCCCGTCGATACCACCCGGAAGACCGATGAATACACCGAAATCCGTAATGGACTTGATCTGTCCGGAGACTTTGTCGCCTTTATTGTAGCCCTCGGCGAAGTCCGCCCAGGGATTCGCCTTGCATTGTTTCAGGCCAAGAGAGATACGCCGGCGTTCCTCGTCGATATCGAGCACCATGACTTCGACTTCATCGCCGATCTGCACGACCTTATGCGGGCTCACATTCTTGTTGGTCCAATCCATCTCGGAGACATGAACGAGACCCTCGACGCCCTCTTCGATCTCAACGAAACAGCCGTAGTCCGCGATGTTCGTCACCGTGCCGAATAATCTGGAGTCGGGAGGATAACGGCGGCCGAGATCAACCCAGGGATCGTCACCGAGCTGCTTCAACCCGAGCGACACGCGGTTGCGTTCGCGGTCGAACTTCAAGACCTTGACGTCCATTTCGTCGCCGACGTTGACCACCTCGGACGGATGCTTCACCCGTTTCCAGGCCATGTCGGTAATATGCAGAAGGCCGTCGATGCCACCGAGATCGACGAATGCACCGTAGTCGGTCAAGTTCTTCACAATCCCCTTGAGTACTACGCCCTCCTGCAGATTCTTCAGCAGTTCATCGCGCTCGGCACTGTATTCCTCTTCGACGACAGCGCGGCGGGATACCACGACATTGTTGCGTTTCTGATCGAGTTTGATGACCTTGAACTCTAGCGTGCTGCCTTCCAAGGCACTGGGATCTCGGACGGGGCGAACGTCTACCAGTGATCCGGGCAGAAAAGCACGAACGAAATCTATGTCGACGGTAAAACCGCCGCGGACGCGGCCGCTGATCGTGCCGGTAACGACTTTGCCTTGTTCGAAGGACTCCTCGAGACGCCGCCAGGTACGGGCACGCTTCGCCTTCTCTCGGGATAAGCGAGTCTCGCCGAAACCGTCTTCTACGGCGTCAAGCGCGACTTCGACTTCATCGCCGACCTGGACTTCGATTTCACCGTGTTCGTCGAGAAACTGGTCAGCGGGAATGACGGCCTCGGACTTCAAGCCCGCATGGACGATGACGACGTCCGCGTTCACATCCAGGACGATAGCCGTCAGGATGCTTCCGTGCTTAAGCTGTTGATTAGCGAGGCTTTCTTCCAATAACTCCGCAAAAGATTCGGTCATTATGTTAACCGCTGACGCGGTATCCTCTAAGTACGTCGTCGATGCATCCTGTACCGACGGTTGACAACAACATGGCTTCGCGCATCCTGCCGAAACCTCCTGACTTCTACCTCGCCAATTCGCCCAGTTCCGCAAGCAAGGACTGGATCCGCTCAATCACCTGTTCCGGTGTGGTCCCCGTGGAATCGAGGATGTGAGCCCCTTCCACGGCTTTCAGCGGCGCCACCTTCCGATTTGCGTCGCGTTCGTCCCGCTCGCCAATGTCTCCGGAAACGGCCGGCAGGCTAACATCAATCCCCTTTTCTTTCAACTGGTTATAACGTCTCAGCGCTCTTTCCTCCGGGCTCGCGGTGAGATAGATCTTGAGCACCGCATTGGGAAACACGACGCTTCCCATATCGCGTCCGTCAGCCACGAGACCGGGAGGCTGGGCGAACTCTCGTTGGCGCTTCAATAATGCCGTGCGGACCAGGGGCAGACCGGCCAGTCGGGAGGCTGCAGCACCATGCTCCTCGGTGCGAAGCTGCGCAGTCACATCGGCACCGCCGAGACATACACGCTCGATATCCTGGGCGGAAGAAAACTCGATAATCATGTCAGCGGCCGCTTCCGCTAAGCGCGCCTGATCTTCGAGTGCGATGGACTTCTGGGCGGCAACCAGCGCTACTAGGCGATACAACGCGCCGCTGTCCAGTAGATGCCAACCCAGCTGTCGCGCCAGGCCACGGCTCACAGTTCCTTTGCCCGAACCGGTCGGCCCATCGATGGCGATTACCGGCGCCCCGTCAGCCATGCGCGCTACCCGTGATCGCGTCCAGCCGGAGACCGCTGTGCGATGCCGTCGCCAGGAAGCCAGGAAAAGACGTAGCCACCTGGCCGGTACCCAGAATCTCGATCGGCTCCCGGGCTCTCAGGCTGGCGATCGCGAACGCCATCGCGATCCGATGATCGCCGTGGCTCTCGACGCTCCCGCCTGACAGTGGACCACCGTCGATCGTCAGGCCGTCGGGTTGCTCGTCGACCGTCACGCCCAACGCTCTAAGGCCTGCTGCCATGGCGGCCAGGCGGTCGCTCTCCTTGTGGCGCAGTTCTCCGGCGCCGGTCACGACGGTTCGCCCTTCTGCACAGGCGGCCGCGATGAACAACACCGGCAACTCATCGATACTGAGAGCGACCAGCTCTGCGCCGACCTCGACGCCGCACAGCTCACTTCGCTCGACATAAATGTCCGCAACCGGCTCAGCGCCACCTTGTCGTTCGTTCCGGAGCTCGATTTTTCCGCCCATGTTTCGCAAAATCGTCAACAGCCCGGTTCGGGTCGGGTTGATCCCGACCGCCGGCATCAGCAGGCCATCGGGCGCCCCGAGAAGACCGGCCACCATGAAAAACGCGGCGGAAGAGAAATCACCCGGGATCTCGATCGCAGTGCCGGTCAGCGATGTGGGCCCGGTCACCGAGACGATGTCGTTCGACTCCTGCTCGAGCGGTACGCCCATGGCCTGAAGCATCCGCTCGGTATGATCGCGACTCGGGCCGGGCGACCGGACCGTCGTGCGCCCCTCGGCCCATAGGCCCGCTAACAAGATGGCCGATTTCAACTGTGCGCTGGCGACGGGTAACGTGTAGTCGATGCCACGGAGCGTCTTCGCGCCTCGAATGCGGACAGGCGCCCTTCCCTGATCCGTCGTGATCCGTGCACCCATCGCGCACAGCGGTTCAGCGACACGCTCCATCGGTCTTTGCCGTAAGGACGCGTCGCCGGTCAGTACGGAGTCAAACGGCTGAGCAGCCAGCAGGCCCATCAATAACCGCATCGTGGTACCTGAGTTACCGAGATCTAATGGTGCAGCGGGCTCGGTGAGTCCGGCGGGACCCACGCCCGACACGGTCAGCTGCGGGCCGTGATCGTCGATGGTCACGCCCATCGCACGCAACGCCGCTAGCGTCGCGAGACAATCCTCGCTACGGAGAATGCCGGAGATCGTGGTCGACCCCTCGGCCACGGCGCCTAGCATCAGGGCCCGGTGCGAAACAGATTTATCACCGGGGATCGTGACCGTGCCGCCCACCCGTTCGGCCGGGTGAGCGAGATAGGCCTCTCGAGAACGATCTAGAGGATGCTGCAGCACGCGACGAAGGCCTCTGCGATCCTAGCCCGCTAGAGAATGGCCTTGGGGTAGGCTCCCAGGACGCGAAACAAGTTCGCCTGCGCGTCGATTTCCCGCAACGCGTCGCTCACTCCCTTATCCTCGGCATGGCCATCGATATCGACAAAAAAGACATAGTCCCACTTCTGTCGCCTGGACGGGCGGGATTCAATTCGTGTCATGCTGATACCGTATCGCGCGAGCGGATCCAGTAAGTGATGTAGTACGCCCGGTCCTTCGGTGCCGGTGGCGGACAACAGCAACGAAGTCTTGTCTTCGCCGCTCGGTGGGAAGAGCTTACGGCCTATGACCAAAAATCGAGTCGTATTATCGGCGTGGTCTTCGATATTTGCGAACAGTATGCCCAGTTTGTAGATCTCGGCTGCAGCATCTCCGGCGATAGCAGCGGTATCGTCTTCGTCCCGAGCGCGGCGCGCGCCTTCAGCATTGCTCCCAACGGCAATCGTCTCGATACCGGGTAGGGTCTGCGCCAGCCACGCCCGACATTGCGCCAGCGACTGCGCATGAGAACAGACGCGCTTTATTTGGCCAATCTCCTTCATTCGACCCATGAGGTGTTGGCAGATTCGAAGCTCGACTTCACCGCAAATTTTGAGCGGCGAGGTTAAAAACATATCCAACGTGCTGTTGATCGTTCCCTCAGACGAATTCTCCACCGGAACGATTCCGAAATCGGCAACGCCGGCCTCGACCTCGTGGAAGACCTCCTCAATCGTCCGCAGTGGCAATGCGCGCACGGAATGGCCGAAATGTTTGAGGACCGCAGTCTGTGTGAAAGTCCCTTCCGGGCCCAGGAACGCGACTTTCAACGGATCTTCCTGCGCGAGACAGGCCGACATGAGTTCTCTGAACACCCGGACGAGTTCTTCGTCTCGCAACGGTCCGTCGTTGCGCTTCACGACAGCCCGCAGTACCTGAGCCTCTCGCTCCGGTCGGTAGAAGTCCACCGCCTGGACTAACCCTTTGGCGGCCCCGATCTGCTGGGCGCAGCGAGCACGGTCTGCGATCAGCGCCTGAATATCGGCATCGATGACATCGATTCGCTGCCGCAGTTGCTCCAACGCAGCGGCATCGTCAGAGTCGGGCTTCTTCTTCATTACTTCGGGCTCGTGTGAGACGCACTGACAGGCTAATGACGTGCTTACTCAATGATGGGTAAAACTCGTATCGAGAGTATGCCATCGATAGAGCCTATCCGCTGCAGGGTTTCCTTGCCCGCCGGGCCATCCAGATCCACGAGCGTGTGCGCGACATTGTCTTTCGAGACGTTCAGCAGATCCGCGATATTGATGCCCTCTTCGGCCAGAGCGGTCGATACTTGCCCGACCATGTTCGGGACGTTGGCATTCGTGATCACGAGACGGTGAGGTCGAGTGCGTCGTAGCACTGCTTCGGGGAAATTTACGGAACGGCGGATGTTGCCATTCTCCAGGAACTCCCGGAGATTCTCGACCGCCATCACGGCACTGTTCTCCTCGGCTTCTCGAGTCGAAGCGCCGAGATGAGGCAAGCAGATGACGTTGTCATGGCCGATAAGTAGCCGCGACGGAAAATCGGTGACGTAGGTGCTGATTGCGCCGGTGTCTAGCGCCGCAATCAACGCTTCCTTATCGACTATGCCCTCGCGCGCGAAATTTAAGACGACTGCGCCTTTCGGCAAAAGCGCCAAGAGCTCTCGGCTCAGCAATCCCCGCGTACTGTCGTTGAACGGCACGTGACTGGTTAATATCTCCGCACGCGAACACAACACATCCAAATCGGCTGCTTGTTCTACACCCGACGAGAGTTGCCATGCCCGTTCGACCGTAATATTCGGATCGTAGCCGATCACATTCATGCCGAGTTCCAGCGCCGCATTGGCAACTTCGACACCGATCGCGCCAAGACCGATGACGCCGAGTGTGCGCCCCGGCAACTCGAAGCCGACGAATTGTTTCTTTCCGGCTTCGACGGCGCGCGCGATATCTTCATCCGTTCCTTCAAGGCCGCGCACATAGTCCCACGCAGCAGCCAGATTTCGCGCCGCAAGAAGAATGGTCGCGATGACCAACTCTTTCACTGCGTTGGCGTTCGCGCCCGGCGCATTAAATACCGGAATGCCCAGCGCGCTCAGCTTCGACACGGGAATATTATTCACTCCGGCGCCGGCGCGAGCGACTGCGCACAGGCTGGCCGGTATCTCCATACCATGCATTTCGTGCGAGCGCAGCAGGATTGCGTGGGGATTAGCTACTTCTTCGCCCACCTCATAGCGGTCGCGGGGGAAACGCGCTAATCCCTCACTCGCAATATTGTTGAGTGTCAAAACTCTGAAGGTGTCCCTCATGTCACTCAACCGTGCTTAACCTCGAAGTCCGACATGAACGCAACCAACGCATCCACGCCCGCTTCGGGCATCGCATTGTAGATGCTGGCACGGAGACCACCGATCGACCGATGGCCCTTGAGATTGGTCAAGTTGGCCGCCTTTGATTCCGCGAGAAATATGGAATCCAACGCCGCATCCGGCAACGTGAATGGAATATTCATTCGGGATCGGTAGTTCACATCGACCGGATTCGTGTAAAAGTCCGAAGCGTCGATCGCTGAGTAGAGCTTGGCCGCCTTGGCGTCGTTGCGCTCTGCCATCGCTACGAGCCCACCTTGCGCCTTCAACCATTTGAATACCAAACTCGCCATGTACCACGCGAACGTCGCAGGCGTGTTCCACATCGACTTCGTGTCTGCCATGACGTGATAGTCCGTTACGCCCGGCGTCTGCTCGACTGCGTGTCCGAGTAGATCTTCGCGCACGATGACGACAGTCAGTCCTGCCTGCCCGATGTTCTTCTGAGCCCCCGCGTAAATGAGGCCAAAGCGGCTGATATCGATCGGTCTCGACAGCAATGTTGACGACATATCCGCTACGAGGGGGGCTTCGGATACGTCCGGAATACTATGCATCTCTACGCCGCCGATCGTCTCATTAGGCGTGTAATGCAAATAAGCCGCCTTGGCGGATATCTGCCAGGTTGCCGGGTCAGGCACGGTCGTGTAGTTACTCACCGCAGCATCGGCCGCGACATTGACCTGTACGAAACGCGATGCCTCGGTCTTGGCTTTTTTGCCCCAACTTCCTGTCACGACGTAGTCGGCTACCTGATCCGGTGTCGCCAGGTTAAGAGGTACCGCAGCAAACTGTAGCGTCGCACCACCCTGGAGGAACAGGACTTTGTAGTTCTCCGGAATCGCGAACAGTTCCCGAAGATCCGCCTCCGACTGCGCTGCAAGATCCATAAACTCGGCGCTACGGTGACTCACTTCCATGACCGACATGCCCGTGCCGTTCCAATCGAGGAACTCTGCCTGAGCTTGTTCCATGACCTGTGGCGGCAACACAGCGGGACCTGGGCTGAAGTTATAAACGCGATCCATCTGTGTTTACGTCCGTGTCCGAAGCACGCCGTCAGCCCGGCTCCTGTTCCTGCAAGACCTCCACGCGCGCTAATCCGACCAGCTTGTCGCCTTTGTCGAGCCGGATCAGTCGAACTCCTTGCGTGTTTCTACCCATCACGGAAACCTCCGCGGCCGGTGTTCTTACGAGCGTACCGGCGGAGCTGATCAGCATGATCTCGTCGTCTTGCGAAACCTCCAGCGCACCGACGGCACGGCCATTACGCTCCGAGGTCTGAATGGCAATAACACCCTGCCCGCCGCGACCCTGCACCGGAAATTCCTCCAACGGTGTCCGCTTACCATAGCCATTCTCTGTGGCGATGAGCACGACATTATTGTCAGGGATGCTCAGCGCGATGACTTCGTCGTCAGGGCCTCCCAATCGGAGTCCACGCACGCCGGCGGCAGTTCTGCCCATGGATCGAACGTCGGCTGCGGCGAAACGAATCGCTTTTCCCGAACGGGCAAACAGCATGACGTCCTGGTCGCCGAGCATGAGACGCGCCCCGATCAAACGATCGTCCTTGCGCAACTCGACGGCGATAATACCGTTCGCGCGAGGGCGGGAGAACGCGCTCAGGGGCGTCTTCTTAACCGTACCCTGTTTGGTCGCGAAGATGATGTGCTGATTATCTGCGTATTCCTTAATCGGCAAGACCGCGTTGATGCGTTCGTTTTCCTCCAGCGGCAAGAGATTGACGATGGGACGTCCTCTCGAACCTGAGCCCGCTTGCGGAACTTTATAGACCTTGAGCCAGTAGGCTTTCCCTCGGCTGGAGAAACACAACAGTGTGTCATGGGTATTGGCGATGAAGAGTTGATCGATAAAATCCTCATCTTTTACCCGTGCGGCAGCTCGGCCGCGTCCACCTCGGCGTTGCGCCTGGTACGCCGCCACCGGCTGAGCTTTGGCATAACCGCCGTGGGACAACGTTACGACGACGTCCTCCTCCGGTATCAGATCCTCGATCGTGAGATCGGCATAGTCTTCGACAATCTCCGTTCGCCGGGGATCGGCGTAACGCTCGCGAACCTCCAGGAGTTCCTCGCGGATCACGCCTTGCAGCGCTTCGGGATTTTCCAAGATTTTCTGATATTCTAAAATGCTTTCCACTAAATCGCTGAATTCACTACGTATTTTATCCTGCTCAAGGGCCGTCAGCCGGTGCAGACGGAGATCCAGTATGGCCTGCGCTTGAACCTCAGAGAGACGATAGCCGGTGGCAGTCAAGCCAAAAGCTTCCGCTAGACCGTCCGGTCGCGTCGCTTCAGCGCCGGCGCGTCGCAGCATCTCGACGACGGCCCCCGGTTCCCATTCACGCTCGGTCAAGCCCACCTTGGCTTCAGCGGGCGACGCGGCGGCCTTAATGAGATCGATGACGGCATCGATATTCGTCAACGCGATTGTCTGCCCTTCCAGCACGTGCGCCCGTTCCCGCGCCTTCCGAAGCTCATAGAGCGTCCGGCGAGTGACGACTTCACGACGATGACGGAGGAACGCCTCGAGGAACTCCTTGAGCGTGAGAAGTTTGGGCTGCCCGTCCACGAGTGCGACCATGTTGATGCCGAACACAGTCTGTAGCTGGGTATGTTTATAAAGGTTGTTTAAGACGACCTCGGAGAGCTCGCCACGACGCAGCTCGATCACGACGCGCATCCCGTCTTTATCGGACTCGTCTCGTAGCTCGCTGATTCCCTCTAGACGCTTGTCGCGGACCAGTTGCGCGATCTTTTCGATCAACCGGGCCTTATTGACCTGATAAGGCAGCTCCGTAATAACGATCGCTTCGCGGCCGGCTGTCGCGAGCGGCTCGATATGGGATCGCGCCCTGACATAGATTCGGCCCCGTCCCGTGTGATAGGCACTCACGATGCCCTGAGAGCCGTGAATCAATCCTGCTGTCGGAAAGTCTGGTCCCGGCACCAGCTTGATGAGATCGTTGATACCGAGTTCGGGATCTTCCAGCAACGCCAGGCACGCATCGGCGATTTCGCCGAAATTGTGCGGCGGTATATTGGTGGCCATGCCCACCGCGATACCGGACGAACCATTAACCAGCAGGTTGGGTACGCGCGTCGGCATGACGGTCGGTTCGTGCTCGCTTTCGTCGTAGTTAGCCGAAAAGTCGACGGTATCCTTATCGATGTCGGAGAGCAGGTCCTGAGCCAGCCGAGCCATGCGGATCTCGGTGTAGCGCATTGCCGCCGGGGCGTCCCCGTCCACGGAACCAAAGTTACCCTGCCCGTCCACCAGTAGGTAACGCATGGAAAACGGCTGTGCCATGCGGACGATGGCTTCATAGACGGCAGTATCTCCATGCGGGTGGTACTTACCGATCACATCGCCCACCACACGGGCAGATTTCTTGTAGGGCTTGTTGTAGTCGATACCTAGCTCACGCATCGCATGCAGCACTCGGCGATGAACCGGCTTGAGCCCGTCTCTTACATCCGGAAGCGCGCGTCCGACGATTACGCTCATGGCGTAATCCAAATAAGACCGCTTCATCTCGTCTTCGAGATTGACAGAAAGGACTTCTTTGGCGATTTCAACCATGGTGTTTACCACAAATACTGGCCCCTCCCGGCCTGTTAAAAGGCACCGGCTGAGCTAGAACGCACTGAGAGAGAAACGGGTCGTCAGGCCACTGTGGCCGCGAATTTCGAAGGGCCAGACAAGCTCGATAAATCAGGTTCCGAGTACACAACAATTCCGTCAAATTCTACCATAAGGGCGTCCTTCTCCGTAGGGTTACAGGGCGAGTAAACGGCTATACTTCGCCGCGAAGTTAATGCGCCGGCAACCCCCATGAGTGAGTCATCCGGATAGTGAGTCAACGTATCGATGCACTGATCTGCCCCCGCTGGACTATCGCGGTGGAGCCAGATACCGAGGTGCAGACGGATCTCGCTATGGCGATCGACAAGGGCCGAATCCTGGCGCTGCTCCCCCGCCGCGAGGCGACCGAACGTTTCGTGCCGGACGCGCTTCACGAGCGCCCGGATCACGTACTGCTGCCGGGCCTAGTCAACGCCCATACGCATGCTGCCATGAGCTTGATGCGAGGCTATGCCGACGATATGCCGCTATCGCGCTGGTTGGAGGAGCGCATCTGGCCCACGGAGATGAATCTAGTCAACGCGGATTTCGTCGCCGATGGCACCCGCCTGGCCGTCGCGGAGCTGCTTCGCGGCGGCACGAGTTGCTTTGCCGATATGTACTTTTTTCCGGACAAGGTGGCCGAAGTCGCGGTAGAGACCGGCATCCGAGCCGCCGTCGGCATGATCGCAATCGATTTCCCTTCTCCATGGGCCGCAACGCCGGATGAATACATCAGCAAGGGTCTCGCCGTGCACGATGCCTATCGGACACATCCGCTCGTGAGCAGTTTCTTCGCGCCCCATGCACCCTATAGCGTCTCCGACAAGACGTTACGGCGCATCCGCCAGCTTGCCGATGAACTAGAGGTCCCCGTGCAGATGCACATCCATGAGACCGCGCGCGAGGTGGAGGATGCCGTCTCTGAGTCTGGCCAGCGGCCGTTGCAGCGTCTGAAAAAACTGGGCTTGTTGAATTCGGCGCTGATGGCAGTACACGCGACGCAGTTACTCGATAGCGAGATCGAAGCTCTCGCTCTGGCCGGGTCGAGTGTGGTGCATTGCCCGCGATCCAATCTCAAACTCGCCAGTGGTGCCTGCCCCGTCGCCGCGTTGCTGGCCGCTGGCGTGAACACCGCGTTGGGAACAGACGGCGCAGCCAGCAACAATCGATTGGACCTTTGGGCCGAGATGGAAACGGCCGCGCTGCTCGGTAAGCATGTCGCCCAGAATCCCGAAGCCATACCCGCGTCGGCGGCGTTGAAGATGGCGACGATTAACGGCGCTCGAGCCCTGGGCCTGGCCGACGAGATCGGATCGCTCGTTGCTGGCAAGTCCGCGGACGTGATCTGCGTTAAATTAACCGAAGCCGCCGTACGACCGGTTCTAGACCCGTTGTCCCAATTGGTTTATTGCGCCGGCCGCGAACATGTGACCGATGTCTGGGTTGCCGGCGAGCATCTACTGACCGCCGGTTCGCTGACGCGAATGGAGTCGGCGACGATCCTCGAACGCGCGGATCAGTGGGGACAACGGATCCTCGACTCGTGAGCCAGACTTCCCAAAACTTGGACCCCGCAGAACTCGCCAAGTTTGAGGCGATGGCCGCCGAATGGTGGAATCCGGACGGTCCGCTGAAGACGTTACACGAGATCAATCCGCTGCGCCTGGGCTACATCGAGGAACGCGTGACGCTTAAAGGGGCGCGTATCCTGGATGTCGGTTGTGGCGGCGGCCTCCTCAGCGAGGCGCTCGCTGCCCGGGGCGCGGACGTGGTCGGGATCGATCTCGCGGCGGCCAGTCTCGAGGTCGCCCGGCAACATGCAGCCGAGACCGACACACACCTCGAGTACAAACAGATAGACGCCGCCGTGTTGG
>Ga0209987_10001678_pt1 | contig 12145 bp, 12 predicted proteins | sample N074metaG_FD_182134 | JGI IMG/M metagenome (GOLD analysis project Ga0209987, IMG submission 182134) | Deep subsurface microbial communities from Kermadec Trench to uncover new lineages of life (NeLLi) - N074 metaG (SPAdes) (version 2) | ecosystem: Environmental > Aquatic > Marine > Ocean trench... | reverse complement strand
TCGGGCGGGCGCCCGAAATGGCCGTACGCCGCGGTGCGCGCGTAGATCGGCCGGCTCAGCTCGAGGCGCTCGCGAATGCCGCGCGGCGAGAGATCGACGAGCTCGCCGAGCGTGTCGCCCAGGCGGGCCTCGTCGACGCACCCGGTATCGTGTGTCTCGACGTAGATCGCCAAGGGGTGCGAAACGCCGATCGCGTAAGCGAGCTGAATGGTGCAACGATCGGCCAGCCCCGCGGCGACGACGTTCTTCGCCAGATAGCGCGCCGCGTAGGCCGCCGAGCGGTCGACCTTGGTCGGATCCTTGCCCGAGAAAGCGCCGCCACCGTGCGGCGCCGCGCCGCCATAGGTATCGACGATGATCTTGCGGCCGGTCACGCCGGCGTCGCCGTCCGGCCCGCCGATGACGAAGCGCCCGGTCGGATTGACGTAGAACGCGTCGTCGTCGCACATCCAGCCTTCGGGCAGCACGTTCTCGACGTGCGGGCGCACGATGGCGCGGACGTCGTCCTGGGACAGCTCCTCGCCGTGCTGGGTCGAGACCACGACGGTGCTCGCCCGCACCGGTTTGCCGTCGACGTACTGCAGCGTTACCTGGCTCTTGGCGTCGGGACCGAGGCCCGGCTCGGCACCCGAGTGGCGGGCTTCGGCCAGCGAACGCAACATGGCGTGCGCGTAATGGATCGGCGCCGGCATCAGTTGCTCGGTCTCGCGGCAGGCGAAACCGAACATTATGCCCTGGTCGCCGGCGCCCTCGTCCTTGTTGCCCGCGGCGTCGACGCCGCGGGCGATGTCGGCCGACTGGGCGTGAACATGGATGTCGACGGTGGCGTGCCGCCAATGGAACCCGGTCTGCTCATAGCCGATGTCCCGCACGCAGGCGCGCGCGACCTCCTCGAGATGGTCGGGCGTGATCGACGCCGGGCCGCGCACCTCGCCGGCGAGCACGATGCGGTTGGTCGTCACCAAGGTTTCGACCGCGACGCGCGAGGCGGGATCGGCGGTCAAGAACGTATCGACGATGGCGTCCGAGATGCGGTCGCAGATCTTGTCGGGATGGCCCTCTGAGACCGATTCGCTGGTGAACAGATAATCGCGTTTTGCCACGAACGCCCCCCGATTCAAAGCCGAGCCCGATGTTAACCCGAGGTGGCGCGCGGAACAGCGTGGTTGCGGCGCACCAGCCGGTCTCGGCGGCCCGCGAGACCATCGTCGTTTTGACAAGCTTTCCGGCACGGGTCAAGCGCTTTTCAGGAACGCTCCCGCGACGTGATCGTCAGCTTTCGATGGGCCCCCCGAGCCGGCCGTCGCAGCAGCCTAGGACGACAGCCTGGCCATCGCCTTGGTCAGCTCGAACAAGCGCTTGCGGGCTGGCGCGTCGGTGATGCGGTAGTAGGCGCGCACCAGCTCGAGCGTCTCGCGCTTGATCATCGGGTCCTTTTCGAACGGCGCCGGCGGCGATTCGCCGAGGCCGGGCATGGCGCGTTTGTCGAGAGGCGGCATCTCGTCGAAGAAATACGAAACCGGCACATCGAGGATCTGGCTCAGATGGTAAAGCCGACTGGAGCCGATGCGGTTGACCCCGCGCTCGTATTTCTGGACTTGTTGGAAGGTCAGTTTGAGCGCCGCGCCGAGCGCCATCTGACTCATTCCGAGTAGGGTGCGCCGCAGTCGTACGCGCCCGCCTACGTGGATGTCGATCGGATTGGGAACGGAAGCCATTTTGTCGAAATCCTCACTTCACTTGATTCTATATCGCCCGTCCGGTCGGTCGACGTTGTCGAAACGGCATCCGCGGTCATCCCGGCCCGAAAACGAGCAATGTGGACACGATTCACCCGATTAATAATTGATTAATCGCCGCGAAGCTAGCATACGATTGCGTGCCGCAACATTACATTACCGCCCCGGCCCGGACTTCCCACCACGGACCAGTGCGGCGCGAACCGACCACAATGCGGACAGCGCGCCGAGCAGCGCGGCGAGGGCCAAAGGAATCGCGTCGCCGAAGCGGCCGTAAGGTGTCGCGGCGGCAAGCGCAACCGGCAGCCCGGAATCGATCACGCCGCGTGTATCGAGACCCAGGCGGGCGCGCACGCGGCCATGGGCGTCGATCACGGCCGAGATGCCGGTATTGGCGACCCGGACCAACGGCAGGCCCTGCTCGACCGCGCGCATGCGCGCGCTGGCGAAGTGCTGGAAGGGACCCAGACTGTAACCGAACCAAGCGTCGTTGGTGACGTTGAGCAGCCATTCGGGCCGGTCGTCGGGGTCGACCACCTGGTGCGGGAAGACCACCTCGAAGCAGATCAGCGGACCGACCGGCGGCAGGCCAGGCAAGCGGATCGTGCGCGGCCCCGGCCCCCGCGAGAAGTCGATGTTGCCGAAAGTCAGGCCGACCGCCGCCAGCACATCGCGCAACGGCAGGTATTCGCCGAACGGCACCAGATGGAACTTGTCGTAGGTTTCGAGAATCGCGCCCTTGGCATCGATCGCGTAGATGCTGTTCCAGGCTTCGGGCGCGCCGTCGGTCGGGCGCAGCACGCGTACCGCGCCGCTCAGCACCAGGCCGTCGGGCGGTGTCACCGCCGCGATCAGCTGACGCCGCACGGGATCGTCGGCAAGCGGGTAGGTGATCGCCGTCTCGGGCCAGATCACGTGGCTCACCGATGCGTCGCGATCATCGGCCGTCATCCGCAGATAGCGGGTGAAATGGCCGTCGCGCAGCTCGGGGCGCCACTTGTCCCGTTGCGCGATGGCGGGCTGCACCAGACGAAGGCCGACGCCCTCGACCATCGCCGTCTCGGCGTCGGCGAGACGCAGCGCGCCGCCGGCCCAAAGCGCCGCGACGAGGGCGGTGGCGGCGATGGTCCCGGCCCAGCGGCGCGCCCCGCCACCATCGGCGAGCGTCGCCGGCAGCGCCGCGGCGAGCACCGTGACGAGGCCCAGGCCGGTGCTGCCGGCCAGCGCGGCGAACTGGATCATCTCGTCGGATACCGTCCAGCTGTAGCCGATCAGGTTCCACGGGAAGCCGGTGAACAGGCGGCCACGCAGCAATTCGGCGACGACCCAGGCGGCGGCCAGGCCAAGGATGCGCGCGACACCAGGCCGGCACAGCCGCGCCGCCAATGCGGCGAACCCGGGGGCGACGCCGAGCAGTGCCCCGGCGCCGAGCACCGCGAAGGGAATCAGCGCCGCGAACCGCTCGGGCTCGACCAGCATGGCGTGGGCGAACCAGTAGAGCCCGCTGGAGAAGTGGCCGACGCCGAACCACCAGCCGGCGGCGAAGGCGGCGCGGCGCGTCGCCGCGGCGTCGATCAGCCAGACCAGACCGACGAAGGCGACGACGAGCAGCGGCAGGACATGGAGCGGCGGCAGAGCGAGCGTCGCCAGGGCGCCGAGCAGGGCGGCCGCGGCCCAGCGGCGCCAGCCGACGAGCGCGGCGATGCGTGCCTTGTAGCCGGCCACCGTTACGCCGCGGCGCCGGGCGTCATTCGGGGGGCGCCGGCGCGTTATGAATGCGCAAACGCTTGATGCGGCGCGGATCGGCGTCGACGACCTCGAATTTCAGGCCCGATGGATGCGCGATCAGTTCGCCGCGTGTCGGCACCCGGCCGACCAGCGCGAAGACCAGCCCGCCCAACGTGTCGACGTCGTCCTCGGAGCCCTCGAGGTACAAGTCGCCGCCGACGCGCGCCTCGAGATCCTCGACCGGCAGCCGCGCGTCGACCTCGATCAACCCGCCCGGCTTTTCGACCAGCATGGGCTGGTCGTCGGTGTCGTGCTCGTCCTGGATCTCGCCGACGATCTCCTCGACCAGGTCCTCGATGGTCACCAAGCCGTCACTGCCGCCGTACTCGTCGACGACGACCGCCATGTGGATATGCGCGTCGCGCATCTGAAGAAGCAGGTCGCGCACCCGCATCGACGGCGGCACGAACAGCAGCGGCCGGACGATGTCCTCGAGCGTGAACGGCTCGTCCGAGCCCCAGTAGCGCAGCAGGTCTCGGACATGCACCATACCGGCAATGTCGTCGAGTGTGCCGCGGAACACCGGCAGCCGCGAGTGGCCAGCCTCGTGCAGCGCCTTGACGACGTCGGCCGCCGGTGTCTTCTGCTCGACCGCGACGATGTCGGCGCGCGGCACCATGACGTCCTCGACGCGCAGCTCGCCGAATTTCAGCATGTTGAGCAGCATGGTGCGCTCTTCGGCATCGATCGCCTCGGTCTCGGCGGCGTGCTTCTCGATGAACTCCTCGAAGCTGCCGCGCAGCGCTTCGTCGCCGTTGCGGTGCTGGCCGAGCCCGCCGAGCAAGCTGCGCAGGAACCGGCGGAAGCCCGACTGGGATGCCACGCCGCTGCCGTGCTTTGCGTTGGCTGGCGCGCGGCCCGTCATGTCAGGCCGACGAATTGCGCGCGGCCGTGCTCGGGACGCCGGCGCGCTGGGCTCGGGGCATAGGGGTCGGCGATGCCGAGGCCGGCCAGAACGGCGGTCTCGAGCCCTTCCATGACGTTTGCATCGGCGTCGTTCTCGTGGTCGTGGCCGACCAGGTGAAGCACGCCGTGGACGACCAGGTGGCCGACGTGGTCGGCGACCGTCTTGCCCTGGGCGCCGGCTTCGTCGAGCACCGTCTCGAGCGCCAGCACGACGTCGCCGAGCGCGAGCGGCGCGCCGTCGTCGGGCAACGCCGGCAGGCGGCCGGGCGTCGCATCGCTGGCGGCGAAGGACAGCACGTTGGTCGGCGCGTCGCGGCCGCGGTAGCGATGGTTGAGGCGCCTCAGCTCGGCGTCGTCGGCGAGCCGCACGCCGAGCTCGACGCGCGGCGCCAGCGGGCCGAACCCGGCGGCATCGAGCGCGGCCTTGGCGGCGTCGCGGCACAGCGCCGCCGGTTCGTCGAGCGCGGCGCGCCAGCCGGCGTGGTCGATCACGACGTCGATGTCGGGCGCGCCGGCTGTCGCCGCGTCCTGGTTTTCGGGTATGGGTACGTCGTCGTCGCTCACCGTGCCGGCTCCTCGGTGACCGGTGGCGGGCCGGACGAGCGACGGTCGTAGGCGCGCACGATCTCGGTCACCAGGTGATGGCGTACCACGTCGGCGTCCGTGAACGTGACCGTCGCGATGCCTTCGACGCCTTCGACCGTGTCGAGTGCGTCGCGCAGCCCGACGCGCGCGCCCTGGGGCAGGTCGATCTGCGACAGGTCGCCGGTCACCACCATGCGCGAGTTCTCGCCCAGGCGGGTCAGAAACATTTTCATTTGCACCGGCGAGGTGTTCTGGCCCTCGTCGAGGATGGCGAAGGCGTTGGTCAGCGTGCGACCGCGCATGAAGGCGAGCGGCGCGACCTCGATGTCGCCGTTTTCCAGGCGCCGGCGCACGACGTCGCCGGGCATCATGTCGTGAAGCGCGTCGTAGAGGGGCCGCAAATACGGATCGACCTTGTCGCGCAGGTCGCCGGGCAGGAAACCGAGGCGCTCGCCCGCCTCGACCGCCGGCCGCGACAGGATAATGCGGTCGACCCGGCCCGAGGTCAGCATCGACACCGCCATCGCGACCGCGAGATAGGTCTTGCCGGTGCCCGCCGGGCCCAGCGCGAAGACCAGCTCGGACTCGTGCAGCGCCCGCAGATACGCCGCTTGCATCGCCGAACGCGGCGCGATGCGACGCTTCTGGGTGTTGATGATCAGGTCGGCGCCGGCGATGTCGCCGCCGGCCGCGATCGTCTCGGCGTCGCGCAACGCGGCATCGACGTCGGCCGAGCCGATATCGTCGCCGCCCTTGAGCCGGTCGTATAGGCCGCCGAGCACCCGCTTGGCGGATTCGGTCGATTGCGGCGCGCCGGTGATCGCCACCCGATTGCCGCGCGAGACCAGCGTCACGCCAAGGCGCTGCTCGATGCGCGCCAAATTCTGGTCGTGCGCGCCGAACAGTGACGACAGCAGCGCGTTGTCGTCGAAAGTGACGTAGAGCGGCGGCGCCTCGCGCGCCGCGCCCGCCGAACGGGTCGATGCGCTCATGCCCCAACCCCGATCGTCTCGGGCGCGGCCGAATGCGGCGCGCAGCCGGTCACCGTACCCGCCAGGCTGTTGGCGTGGCAGGCGGTAATCGTGAGCTCGACGATATCGCCGATGGCGGCGCCGGCGGCGTCGGCATGGACCGCCTGCATGTAGGGGCTGCGGCCGACCAGCTGGCCGGCCCGGCGGCCGGCGCGTTCGAACAGGACGGCCAGGCGGCGGCCCATCCAGGCCCGGTTGAATGCGTTCTGCTGCGATTTGAGCAGCGCCTGCAACGCCGCCAGGCGCGCCGACTTGGTGGCGTCGTCGATCTGACGCGGCAGCGTCGCCGCCGGCGTGCCCGGCCGCGGGCTGTACTTGAACGAATAGGCCTGGGCGAAGCCGATCTCGTCGACCAGCGCGAGCGTCGCGGCGAAGTCGTCGTCGGTTTCGCCGGGGAAGCCGACGATGAAGTCGCCTGACAGCGCGAGATCCGGCCGGGCGTCGCGCAGCCGGCCGACGACGCGACGGTAGTCGTCGGTGCCGTGACGGCGGTTCATCGCGCTGAGCACGCGATCGGACCCCGATTGGACCGGCAGATGGACGAACGGCATCACCTGGGGCACCGCACCATGGACAGCGATCAACTCGTCGTCCATATCGCAGGGATGCGAGGTGGTGTAGCGCAGCCGCGCCAGGCCGTCGATCTCGGCGAGCCGGCGCAGCAGGCGGCCGAGGCCCCAGTCGCCGCCCGGCCCGGCGCCGTGATAGGCGTTGACGTTCTGGCCCAAGAGCGTGATCTCGCGCGCGCCGGTGGCGACCAGGCACTCGGCCTCGGCGACGACCTGGGCGACCGGCCGCGAGTACTCGGCGCCCCGGGTGTAGGGCACGACGCAGAAGGTGCAGAACTTGTCACAGCCCTCCTGCACCGACAGGAAGGCCGAGACGCCTTGCGGCGCACGTTCTTCGGGCAGCGCGTCGAACTTCGATTCGGCCGGGAAGTCGGTATCGAGCACGGCGCCCGCGCCGCGCGTCGCTCGGGCGACCATCTCGGGCAGGCGGTGATAGGTCTGCGGCCCGAACACCATGTCGACAAACGGCGTGCGGCGCAGGATTTCCTCGCCCTCGGCCTGGGCGACGCAGCCGGCGACGGCGAGCAGCATGGGCGTGCCGTCGGCCGCGCGGCGTTGCTTGACGCGACGCAGCCGGCCGAGCTCGGAATAGACCTTCTCGGCGGCCTTCTCACGGATGTGGCAGGTGTTCAGAATCACCATGTCGGCGCCTTCGGCGTCGTCGGTGGGCACATAGCCCAACGGCGCCAGAACCTCCGCCATACGCGCGGAGTCGTAGACGTTCATCTGGCAGCCGTAGGATTTTATGAAGAGTTTCTTCGCCAATGTCGTGCTAGGGGCACCAGCGATTCAGCGGTCCGGTATTCACCCAGGGACCCTCGATGTTGCAATATTGCATCGACTGTAGCACCCAGCCATGCGGAGTCAAGCCGCGCCAATTTGCTTCATGGCGCCGGCGTTTCGCCGCTCACTCGCCCGTTCCCTCGTCGTCGTCGTCGAGGCGGACGCCGTAGAGCACCAGATCGTGGTCGACCAGCCGATAGCCGTAACGCTTGGCGATGACGCGCTGAAGCTGCTCGATCTCTTCGTTGCGGAACTCGACGACGGCGCCCGATTCGACGTCGATCAGATGATCGTGATGCTCGTCGGGGACCATCTCGTAGCGCGCCCGTCCGTCGCCGAAGTCGTGGCGCTCGACGATCCGCGCCTCCTGGAACAGGCGCACCGTGCGGTAGACCGTTGCCAGGCTGATGTGCGGGTCGATGCGCGCGGCCCGCTGGTAGACCTCCTCGACGTCGGGGTGATCGTCCGATGCCGACAGCACGCGCGCGATCAAGCGCCGCTGCTCGGTCATCTTGATCCCCCTGTCGACGCATGCCTGCTCGATGCTCGTCGTCATGGGCGACAACTATTCCCGCGGTTTGAACGCCGGCGGCCGGTCGCGTGGTGCCAACGGCCCGCCGACGCGTATGATTACGACTTCCGGCCGATTGATTACGACTTCCGGCCGATTATGATTTTTTCCGGCGACGCTTGCGCGGCTTGGTGCCGAGACCGATTTTCTTCGCCAAGGCGCTGCGCTGGGCCGCGTAGTTGGGCGAGACCATCGGATAATCGGCCGGCAGTCCCCAGCGCGCGCGGTACTCGTCAGGCGTCATGCCATAGCTCGTCATCAGGTGGCGTTTCAACATCTTAAGCTTCTTGCCGTCCTCGAGACAGACGATATAGTCCGGCGTCACCGATCGCTTGATCGTCACGGCGGGCTTCGGCCGTTCGCTCACGGCGGCTTCGCCAGGCACCATCGCCAGCGTCTGGTGGATCTGCTGGATGAGGCCGGGCAAATCGCTCACGGCGACCGCGTTGTTGGCGACATGAGAGACGACGATTTGGGTCGTCATGGCAAGAATCTGGTTGGAGCTCACGGTTTCCACCATAAATAATGGTCCTTCCCTATAGTCGACGGGTCACCTAAACGATGAACCCGGCGGCGTCACCAAGAACAGTTGGTGCATTGTTGAGGTAACGATGGGCAATCCCGCGACCGAAACCATGGACTTCTTTCTCGATATCACGGCTGACGTCTGCCCGATGACGTTCGTGAAAACTAAATTGTTGATCGAGCGTATGTCAAGCGGTCAGACCGCCGAAGTCCGCCTCAACGCCGGCGAGCCGCTCGACAATGTGCCGCGCGCCGTCGTCGAGCACGGTCACACGGTGCTCGATCTCGCGCCCGAGACCGAAGGCGCTTCGGTTCACCTGCTGCGCCTGCGCAAGGCCTAGCCCGCGCCGTATCGTTAAAGGTTCCATCTATTTCTCGTATAGAAAAATAATATTTTGGCTATCGCCTGGTTGCGCGCAGTATGGCCTCGTCGCAAAACGTCGCATCGTCGCGCAGACGATCGCATCCGCGCTTGCCGGATGCCGCGAAGGAAGGCACGGAAATCATGTCGAGCGCACGCCACCCCATCAGCGGTCCGTTCGTCTGGACCGGCGACGATCTCGCGGCGAGCGGGCGATGGATCAGGGCGTTCACGAGCGATGAGATCGAACGGATCGATCGGGCCATTTCGGCCTATCGGCGTTCCGGGCGCGGCTGGCGAGAGGCCAACCGCGATACGCTGCCGCTCGAGGGCTTCGAGGCCCTGTTCGATGATGTCGCGGACGAACTGGAAAACGGCCTCGGCCTGTTCCGCTTGAGAGGCGTCCCCGTCGAGCGCCACGACCACGAAGCGCTCAAGGCCTTCTATCTCTCGTTCGGCGATCACCTCGGCACGCCGGTGTCCCAGAACCTCGAGGGCGACCGGATCAATGCCATCGAGGACGAAGGCGCGAAGTCGAACGACTACGGCATCATCGATGATCGCGCGACCGGCGGCGGCTTCCGCTCATCGCGCGCCCGCGCCTTTTCGAGCGCCGGCCTGCGCTTTCTTTGCGACCGCTGCGACGTGGTCGGCCTGCTTTGCGTGCGCCAGGCGAAGATCGGCGGCCACAGCATGATCGCCAGCGCCGTGGCGATCCACAACGCCATGCTCGAGCGCCGTCCCGACCTTCTCGAGGAACTCTTCACCGACTATCCGCGCAGTCGCTTCGGCGAGGAAGTGAACGACGCATCCGCGCACTACATGCTGCCCGTATTCACATCCAAGAACGGCAAGTTCGCGACGCATTATTCGCGCACCTATGTCGAGGCCGCGCAGACCAACCCGGACGTGCCCCGCCTGCGCCCCGAGCAGGACGAGGCGCTCGACCTGCTCGCCGAGCTTGCCGGCGAGCTGTGCTTCGAGATGACCCTGCAGCCGGGCGATATCCAGCTTCTCAACAACCACGTGATGTATCACGCGCGCGAAGATTTCCAGGACGATGCGTCGACCGGACAACGCCGGCTGCTGTTCCGCCTGTGGCTTGCCATGCCGAACAGCCGCGCGTTGCACGAGAGTTTCGCGGTCCTGTTCGGCAATACCGACCCGGGCACCGTCCGCGGCGGCATCTGGCCGCCGGAGCGCGCCTACCAGCTGCCGCTGTGACGTTGGGAATCGCGCGCGGGCGGCCAGCCCCGGCCGTTTGAAGCGCGCGCCGGGCGAAGCCCTAAGTGCCCGGTTCGCGGGCGCCGGACGAGCGCAGATAGAGCGGCGCCGGCGGCGCGCTCGGCAAATTCACATTCGGACCGGCAAAGCGGCGCGCCACCAACGCGGCGATCACCGCGGCGTCGGGCAGGCGCGGCGCATCGAGTTCCGAGACATCGCCGGCGCGCCCGGCGAGTTCGGCCGCGATCAGCGGCGCGCCGTCGCCGACCAACGCCAGCGACCCCGCCGGCAGGCCGGCCGCCACCGCGCCCGGCGTGGCGGCCCGGGGCTCGTCAAGCGGTGCGAGATCGCCGTCGAAGACCTGCGCATAGACCTCGCCGCGCCGGGCGTCGAGCGCGGCGACCAGGCTGCGCCCATCGAGCGCCGCGCGGTCGACGCCGTGGGCGAGCGCCTCGAGAGTGGTGACGCCGACGATCGGCCGGCCGGCGGCGAGTGCGATGCCGCGCGCCGCGGCGAGGCCGACGCGCAGCCCGGTGAAGGTGCCGGGGCCGACGGTCGTCGCGATCAAGTCGAGGTCGCGGTACGCCGCGCCGGCCTCGGCCATGACCGCCTCGACCATCGGCATCAGCGCCTCGGCGTGGCCGCGGACCATCTCGACGAAGCGGTGCGCGCCGAGCGCATCGCCGCGCCACAGCGCCGCCGAGCACGCGGCGGTGGCGGTATCGAGGGCGAGTACGTTCACGGCGCGCCCCGGTGGCGCGAAGGGTGGCCGTCCGTGGCCCGGATGGTACAGTCTCTCAACATCGGTTCAATTTAGCACGCCGGGAGTTTGCCTTGGTTCTGGTCGAGATCGCGCCGCCCGACTACGACGTCGAGGTCTACATCGTCTATGCCACCGCGCACAACTTCACCGGGCGGCCGATCTACCGGCGGCCGGGCTGCTACCTCAACCCGGAAGCCGCCGAAGCGTTGGCCCGCGCGATCGACCTGGCGGCGGCGATCGGCCTGCGCTTCAAGATTTACGACGCGTTTCGGCCGGTCGAGGCACACCGGCTGTTGTGGCAACACACCCCGGACCCGCAGTTCGTCGCCGAGCCGACGCGCGGTTCACCGCACTCGCGCGGCGCCGCGGTCGACGTCACGCTGATCGACGGCGACGGCAGCGAGCTCGCCATGGGCACGGCGGTCGACACCAACGAGGCGCAAGCGCATCACGGCCGCACCGACGTGAGCGAGGCGGCGCAGCGCAATCGTCTCACGCTGTTGGGCCTGATGACCGCCGCCGGCTGGGACAACTACCGCTACGAATGGTGGCACTACCAGCTGTTCGACGCGCGCCGCCACCCGCTGCTCACCGATCGCGCGGCCGGCACGCGCATGATGTGAGCGCCGGGGCATGGCATCCAAGCACTCCCGATTGTCGACGCGTTTCGATCGGAATGAAAAATCGGCTTCATGCGAAACGCTTATGCGGGACTTGGATTTATACCAAGGATCTGTCGTATGGAATATGTAGCGGGGCCGCCCGATACAGCCGCATGCCGCGGCCGCGGAGTCGATCAGTTCCGAGCTTGCGCCTGTGGCAAGGTCAACCGGCCTTCGCCATAAAATACGTGACGACCGATCTTTCGACCAGGCTTGAGAGCGGCGGCCCAGCTCGGTTTCACATATTCCGCATGATACCAAAGCGCGCCCTGGGTGGGGTCCTCGGATAAACCCCAAAAAAGCCGGCGCGCAACAGCGACGCTTGTTTTCCACGACGTCAAATCCCGAGGTTTGTCGCTGCGACCGTCGCACCACCAAGAAAACTGGCAGCGATGCCGAGGCCACGCGCCGCCCTGTCGCACGACCTTACAGATCTGCGAAGGGAAACGAATATCCGACACGCGGTTGATCACGACATGCCCGACGGCAAGCTTGCCGATATCCGGTTCGCCACGAGATTCGAAGTAGATCGTCGAAGCGAGGCATTCGATCTCGGCACGGACATCGGTACCGGGATCTGCCGTGCCAACACCAAACCGTCGTGCGCGCCGATTTGCCAGATTCGATTCCTGGAGGCG
>Ga0209987_10001677_pt1 | contig 12149 bp, 7 predicted proteins | sample N074metaG_FD_182134 | JGI IMG/M metagenome (GOLD analysis project Ga0209987, IMG submission 182134) | Deep subsurface microbial communities from Kermadec Trench to uncover new lineages of life (NeLLi) - N074 metaG (SPAdes) (version 2) | ecosystem: Environmental > Aquatic > Marine > Ocean trench... | reverse complement strand
GCACAGAGCTTGTTGCAGTTACAGTCCCGTGCCAGTGCAGAACATAATGCCGTTTCAGGGAGCTTGTTTGGGGTGCTCGCCGGTTTTACCAGCTTCAGCATTCACGCGGGTGGGCCGCCGTTTGCCATGTATTTAATGTCGAAAAAGTTGCAACCGCTGCTGTATGCGGGCACCGCCGGGCTATTTTTTGCCGTGGTCAACGCGGTTAAAATTATTCCCTACGCGATGCTGGGCCAGTTCAACACCAATAATCTGTTGTATGCCCTCGTATTGGTGCCGCTGGCACCGTTGGGTGTAAGCATTGGCCACTACCTGGTAAAGCGTTCCGACCCAACACTCTATTACCGCATCATCAGTTTTTTTCTGCTGGTTGTGGGTGCCAAGCTGTTGTGGGACGGCCTGTTTGGCGCATGACCTGGCGGCTAAAACGCCGCTGCGTCCATCGCCATCACTGTTTCCGGCCCCGCTTTCACCGCGGCTAAATACCCCGAATTTCTGGGCATGATATACAGCGCGAAGAATGTGGCGGTATTAATTTTGTTATCATTGAACGAAGCGTTTCCTTCTCCTTCGCTGTTCAGGGAAGCCGCCGCCACGGCACTTTTCGCCATCAGGGCACCGGCAGCGGTGGTGCCCAGTAACATCAGTATATTGTAGGCCGCAGCCCCCGGTGCTTCCCAGGCAGCGTTATTGTTGCCAAGTAAAACCTCCAGAGCGGCTTTGCAGCTGTCAATACCGGCTTCCAGTGCGTCGGCGATGGCCGCGAGCTGTTGTCCTGCACGGCGGGCGCTGGCCAGGGTTGCGGTCCATTCCTCAAACAGTTCGGTTGCTGCGCGCCCCCTGTCCCGGGCAATTTTTCGGCCCACCAGGTCCAGCGACTGGACGCCATTGGTGCCTTCATAAATTGGTAGAATACGTGCGTCGCGCATGTGCTGGGCGGCGCCGGTCTCTTCAATAAACCCCATGCCACCGTGAACTTGAACGCCCAGGGATGTGGTTTCCATGGCGTGCTCGGTACACCAGCCTTTGACCAGTGGCGTGAGCAGATCCACCCGGCGATGGTGGTAGGCGGCCTCTTCGGCGTCGGTGCTTTTCAGGGCGATATCTTCGTGGGCCATGGCGGAGTAAGACAGGGCTCTGGACGCTTCGGTTACAGCGCGCATTTGCATAAGCATGCGCCGCACATCCGGGTGGCTAATAATGGTGGCCTTGTCATTGCCCGGCACACCGCCCTGCACGCGTTCCCGGGCAAATTCCGCGGCTTGCTGGTAGGCGCGCTCGCTTACCCCAACCGCCTGCAGGCCCACCGAGAGCCGGGCGTGATTCATCATGGAAAACATATACACAAGGCCTTCATTTTCCTCGCCCACCAGATAACCCACGGCACCGCCGTTTTCGCCAAAGGCCAGGCTACAGGTCGGGCTGGAGTGAATGCCCAGTTTGTGTTCCAAGCCAACGCAGTACACATCGTTGCGCTCACCCAGGCTCTGGTCTTCGTTGATCATAAATTTCGGTACGATGAACAGGGAGATGCCTTTGACGCCCTCGGGTGCATCGGGGGTTCTTGCCAACACCAGATGAATGATATTGTCGGTGTATTCGTGGTCGCCCCAGGTAATGAATATCTTCTGCCCACTGATGCGGTAGTGATCTCCCTCGGGGTCGGCTTTGGTGCGAATAGCGGCCAGGTCGGTACCCGCCTGTGACTCAGTCAAATTCATGGTGCCTGTCCACTGGCCGGATATCAGCTGTGGCAACATCGATTGTTTCTGCGCCTCATTGCCATGCTTGCCCAGTGCAGTAATGACACCGCGAGTAAGAAGCGCGCACAGGCTGAAACCCATATTGGCGCTTTGGGACATTTCGTCGACGGCAAAAGACAACACCTGTGGCAGACCCTGGCCGCCATAGTTGGGGTCGGCTGCCAGGCTGGGCCAGCCGGCATCCACCATCTGCTGGTAGATGCCGTCCAGGGAGGGGGCTGTCACAACCGTAGTGCCATCCAGCGATGAACCCTCAGCGTCTGCCAGTGGATTGCTGGGGGCTAGCACTTCGCCAAAGAATCGGGCGGCCTCGGTTAAGATGGCATCGACCATGTCGGAGCTGGCCTCTTCATAACCGGGTAATCCGGCGATTTTCTCCATGTCCAGTACATGATTCAGAAGAAAATTAATTTCGTCGAGAGGCGCGTTGTAAACAGTCATTTCCCAGTCCTTTAAGCGGTGTAGCGGGGTTGAGCCGGGCGTATTATAGGCCATTGGAGTTGGCGGGGGTATTTCGCTGGGGAATGTCAGCTATTGCGTGCGATTAGCGGGCCGGTGAACCCCTCAAAAAGTATCTTTGACGGTCACCAGGAATTGAAAACTGTCTACGTCATCATCTTTCACCAGTGGGAATGCGAAGTCCACGTGCACCACGCTGCTCTTGTCTGCGCGGCTGGAGTTGAAGCGTAGGCCCACGCCCACATCGGCCAATACATCGCCATTGGAGCCATTGTCGCGGTTGTTAAACCAGGCCCGGCCCACGTCAAAAAAGGCTGCGGCTCCCACCCGTACCAGGCGAAAGGGGTGCCAATCTGAGTAATAGCGCTGCTCTAGATTAAAGACAAAGGACCGCTCGCCCACCTGGTAATGCTGCTCGTACCCGCGCAGGCCGTTGCTACCCCCCAGGGTGAGTTGCCGGTCACCGGTCAGCCCATCGGTATAATCCAGCCGCAGGCGCCCGGACAGCGCCCATTTTTCGGATTGCTTCATATGGTAGCGGCTGGAAGCGCTCCACCACAGATTTTCAAAGGACTCATCATCGAAACTCCAAAACCCGGAAACTGAGGTGCCCGCTGTCCACAGGTGAGCGGCATTGGCGAGTAAGGTATTACTGTAGCGCGCGTCCAGGGCTATTTGGTCCCGGGTGGCTCCCAGAGTTTCGCCCGACCATCCCAGGGTCCACTGGTAGCTCTCCCCGGTGAAAAAGTCCTCGGTACGGCCCAGGTAGTTTACGTTAATGATTTCGGTGTACTCGTCCTCAACCGACTGGTAGCCAAAAAACGGATAGGAATAATCGCGGTTGTCCGGTAATTCAGCCGGGGGGATACTGGAGTCGCTGAAGCTGAAGTCATTGGTTTCGAAGTGGTAGCCGGCCAACCAGCGACCGACCCGGTGATCCTCACGTATCTCCCCAGCAATGCCGCCAAATACACGGTACAGTTCGCCCTCGTGATCAAATTCCTCCACCTCGTCTCCGCGAAACCAGATTTTCTCCTCCAGCTCAAATTGCTGCAGCTGGGTGCCCGCTGACCATTGTTCGTATACCGAGAAGAAGGGGCGAACCACAAACAGGCTGTGATTAAAGCCGTCGTCGTTGTCGGTGATACCAAGCCGCAATCGCCAGCGACTGCCCAACAGGGCGGGGTCTTTGTAGATAAAGGTTGTGCCGGAGCGCTCTTCGTCGCTTTCAGCGCGCAGGACGATCTGTTTCCCGGTTCCCAGGAAGTTGGTATCACGAAAACCCAGGGCGTAGCTATCCTGGCCACCGCTGCGAGAAAAGGACACCGTTGGGGTAAATGTCCAGATGTCCCGGGTAATCACCTCGATGTCGACAACATCGCCACACCAGCGCCAGGGGCGGACGCTGGCGTCGTAGATAAACTTCAGCTCTCGCAGAATGCGCTCGCTTTCCTTCAGGCGGGCCAGATTAAACTCATCGCCAGTAGCCATTAGCAATTGGTCGCGTATCACCTTCTCACGGGTCAGGCTGTGGAACCGGTTAGCGGCACGGTACAGCCATTTGTCCTCCTCGGGGTCCTCCAGGTCAAAAACAGAGAGGCGCTGAATGCGTATGCTACCGATAATTGATCGGTGGGGTATGGTCGCCGCAAGCTCATTGTGCTTACTTGATGGGGTGAAACGAAAGTCTTCTGACACGGCCCGCGGACCCACCTCGGTGCAGCTTCGCGTATCCACTACCGTGTCGCTCCATGCGAGGCTATCGGGGTAGAAGAGCAGGGCAAGACCCAGTATTGCGACTAGTTTGACGGTAGGCCTAGTGGTCTTCATTGGCGTGTGACGTGACTTCAAGACTCCAGTTCGCCCGCCGCCAGACTAGATAGCCCAGAAGAAAATTCAGCTGCAGAAGCAGTGCCAGGTTCCATTCAAAAGCGTCCTCAACGCGGTCGTACCAGTGCTCGTTCCAAGCGTCCAAAACCAATGTCATCACGCCCAGCACGATTAATGCCACACTGACAACTAACATGGCATCAACAAATAATTTTGCCAGCGGCGGCCGAAGCTGACGGATCTGGTGCAAAAGTAATAGCTGCGCCAGGTAGGTAAAAGAGAAAAACAGGGCCGTTCCTAACCGCCGTTGTCTGGCCCATGCGGCCCCTGGCTCCCCCAGTACAGTAACATAGAGAATCAGGCCCAGGCAGGCGAGCACACCCAGTATCAACATGGCGTTGTTCGGCCAAGGGCGATAGTGCGGCTGGTTTGCCCCCATCACCTTTAGCCAGGCGTGGTTCAACCACCAATAGGCCATCATAATCACTGCCGAAGGCAGCATGGTGGCCCGAAAAAGATAACTGGCGGGTGCATGCCTGCCGGTCGCACTGATAGAGGTGCAGCTATCAAAATAGGGGTTACACCACTCTACCTGACCGTAGCTGGCCGCGACCAGATAGGTGGCGTGAACCGCAGCAAAAGGCAGTAGGGCAGCCAGCAATGCGACAAACCGGACGTTCATGTCTTCAGTCTAACAGTTCTCAATTCACTCAACTCGCTTTATAATGCACTATTGATTCTTCCGGAGTAGAAAAGTGCAACTGCTGCCCCCCCGTGTTCGACTGGTTCTCATACTTGTCATCTGGCTTATCGCTTTGGGTGCCCTGGCACTTTGGCTGGGAAGTAGCCGGGTTCAGCGGGTTACAATTGCCGGTGGCCCCGCGGGTAGCGAATCCCTGGCATTGGTCACTGCCATTGCCAAGGTGCTGAACGAGGCGCAGCAGGGTTTTGTTCTTCGAGTTTATGAATCGGGTGGCAGCCGTGAAAATCTGCGCTTGCTCAGTAGTGGTCGAGTTGACATGGGCACTATACAGGCTGATACGCCGGTGCCCGATGGTATTTCTGGCGTGACCATTTTATATGGCGATGCCTACCACCTGATCGCCCGGGATGACGCCGGAATAGACAGTTTTTCCGACCTGCCGGGGCGCCGCATTGCAATTCCCCCACAATCCAGTGGGCAGTACAATTCGTTCTGGTTTTTGGCGGATCATTATGGCTTTAATGAGGATAAATTGAATGCACTGCCTATGGCGGAGGAGGCGGCCAATTTTGCTATGGAGCAAGGGCAGGTCGATGCAATCTTCCGAGTCAGGGCGCCGGGTAACGCTGTCATTAGAAAATTAATCGGCGACAAGCAGTTACACCTGGTGCCCATTGAGCAATCCGAGGCGCTGGCTCTGCAGCAACCCGCGATATCCCCTGGCGTTATTCCACTGGGCTCTTATCGCGGTTCCCCCGCGCTACCAAAGGTTAATCTCCCCACGGCGGTGCTTGATCGCCTGTTGGTAACGCGAAACGATATGGATCCGGCGCTCGTCTATAAAGTTACCCGGGCAATTTACCAGCGCCGCTCCGATATTCACGAGCTGAGCAAACTCTCCGGGTTCATTGCGCCATTGCCGGAAGATGCAAAAAGTGTGATACCGGCCCACCCTGGTGCCCGCAGTTATTTTGACCGCGAAAGGCCCGGAATTATGCAGCAAAATGCTCGGCTGGCCTCCGCTTTGCTCTATCTAGTCGCCATCATTTTTTCCGGGTTACTGGCCCTGCGCACGGTTTGGGTAAAATCCCGACGCCTGCGTATGAGCCAGTTTAATCGTCGCCTGATGACCATCGCCGGTTCTGCGAGACATGAAACCGACCGCAATTTATTGTTTAATAGCAAACACCAGTTAATGGATATTCTGGGAGAAGTGATGACCGACCTGGAAAAGGAAAAGGTCAACCAGGAAGAATTTGAACACTTTAGCTTTACCTGGCAGTCGGTGGACGCGCTGGTGCGCGATCGCCTGACTATTTTTGCTGAATCGGTCTCCCATCAGCCGGATAGGGAGGCGCCGCATGTCTCCTAGGAAATTCTGGCTGTTCAGTTGCCTCACCCTGGCCCTGTCTACGGCTGCGTTAGCCTGGGGTCTTTCTCAGTGGTATTTGAGCAGTTTCACCAAAGATGTGGGTGACAGGCTGGAGTTGTTGGTACAGTTGCGCAAAGGTGCCGTTGAAGAGTATTTCTCTACGGCACAGGCTGAGTTGCAGTTCTGGAGTACCAACCCGGACATCCTGAACGCACAGCAAGGCTTTAACAAAGCCTGGTCTGAGAGTACAGCGGAGGCCATGGCCGGGAAAATACGCGCCAGCTACGTGGCACGCAATCCCTACCAGGGTAGCCTATTCCAGCTCGACGATGCGGGTGATGGCACGCCCTATAGTGCCCTGCACGCCAAGCTGCACCCTCTCACCAAGCTGTTCGTCAGCGAGAGAGGGTACTACGATGTGTTCCTGATTGGTGCTGACGGGGATGTCTACTATAGTGTCGAAAAGGAGAAGGACTTCGGCAGTAACCTGCAAAGCGGCCCCTGGCGCGACAGTGGCCTGGCTGAAGTTTACAACCGTGCAGTTCGAAGCAGGCATGGCGAGGTGTATTTTAGTGACATGCAGACCTACGGCCCCAGCCTGGGTGCACCGGCCATATTTATGGCAAGGGCATTGCGCGGGGTCGGCGGCGATACTCTGGGGGTCATAGCCTTTCAGTTACCCACGACGAAAATCCTGGCCATCATGGAATACCTGGAGGGAATGGGCGAGACTGGCGAAACCTATCTTGTAGGCCAGGACAAACTGATGCGCAGTAATTCGCGTTTTTCCGATGCAGTGAGCGTACTGGCCCAGGAGGTTGATACTGCGGTGGTGAGCAAGGCGCTTGCCGGTGAGAGTGGGGTAGAGTTTATTACTGACTACCGGGGTGTGCCAGTCATGTCTGCCTATACCAGCCTTGTGGTGGGTGGCCACACCTGGGCTGTTGTAGCCGAGTTCGACCGGGAAGAAATTGTCTCATCCGCTGCCCAGGAACGACCGTCGTTAACGGGCGCGCTGTTGTTTATCTATGGGCTGTCACTGTGGTCGCTGTGGTATTGGCGCGGGCGCGATTCGGCTGGCCCAGGCGGGGGCGGCGAGTTAGCAGATATTGACCTGGATATTGGTGATTTGGGCGATTCCTCCGGTCTGGGTAGCTAGCGGTGTTAAAGCCCGGGCATCACCTGTGCTGTTCCGGTTGAAGCGCGGCTAAAAACATGTGAGTGCTACTCTCCAGTAGTGCATAGACATCCGCTCCTGGAACCATCTTTTCCAGATGCTGGTTTAGTGCAAGACTGCTCAGGCCATGCACCAAGGCCCACAACCTGGTGGCGAGGCTGAGTGCATCGCCTTCATCCCCGCCGCAAAGCTCCTGCACTGAATCAACCAAGGTGTAGAACCCAGAGGACTTTAGTTCTGCCGAGCCTGAATCAATGGCCTGGATTCCCCGGTCGCCCCACATCAGGTTATAAAACGCGGGATGGCTGGTGACGAATGTGATGTAGGCTTTTCCGAGGGCAATAATATGTTCAGGTGTGCCTGGTTTAAAGGGCTGGGAGGCGGCGTCTATGGCATCAGAGAGCGCCATAAAGGCCACCAGGCAAACCGCTTCCAGCAGGGCGTCCCTATCTTTGAAGTGTCGGTAGGGCGCCGCGCTGCTAACGCCGGCCCGGCGCGATGCATCGATCATGGAAAAATCGTTGGAGCCGCGCTCTTCAATGAGTTCCGCCGCGGCCACTATCAGGGCATTGCGCAGGTTTCCGTGGTGGTAGTCACTCATGGTTCGCTCGCCAGTGCATTTGTCATCAGGGTTTCAGCGGATTTGGCCTGGCCGACCAGGACAAACATGGGTGGTACCAGGAAGAACGAGACAATGGTAGACAGCAGTACGCCGCCGGCAATCGCCATGGCAAATGGCGGCCAGAACTGGCTGCCCTCCAAGATGAGCGGGAGGAAGCCGCCAAAGGTGGTCACCGTGGTGGATATAATGTGGCGACTGGAATCCATTACCACATTGCGAATTGCCAACAGGTCTCCGCGTGCCGCTTTTTCGTCAATTTTAAGAGCGGTTATGATAATAATGGCCGCGTTGATGGAAACACCCACGGAGCCAATAACGCCTATCAATGCCTGTATGCCGAAGGGGTAGCGAAAGATTGCCAGTGACAGCAGGCTGAGGCCCAACGAGCATATAAATACCAGCAGCGTGACGCCGGTCAGGCGCCAGGAGTTAAAGGTGAGGACGATGGTGGCCATCAGCGCGGAGATGATCAGCCCAAGGGGGGCCATGATGTGTTCGATAACCGACTCTCGCTCACCGGTGTCGCCACCGAATTCATAGCGATACCCTGTGGGCAACTCAATGGGTTTGTCTGCCAGGTCTGCGCGCAGGAATTTCAGCGCTTCTTCGGGTAATACGCCCCGCGTTAAATAAGCCTGTACGACATTGGTGCGCTCACCGTCCAGGCGTGAAATCGGGCTGCGGGAGGGCACCAGTTTGGGTCGTCCCAGGGCCGCCAGGGGGATGGCGGAGAGCTGCCCCGGACCGCGTTGTACGCTGTTGGGCACCGGCACGCGAATACTGCTTATCTGGTCGGTGTCGGCCCACTGGGTTTCCCCCAGCCTGACCCGCACCGGCAGGCGTTCGGTACCCTCCAGTACTTCACCGCCGGTACGACCGCGCAAGCTGGCATCCAGGGCATTGGCAGCATCCGCCAGACTGAGTTTGGCCAGGCGCAGTTTGGCCTCATCCAGGGTGAATACCAGTTTTGGGGCACCGCCCATCAGGCTGGCACTGGTGTGGGTCACGTCGGGAATGGCTTCCATCCTGAGGCGAAATTGTTCGCCCAGGCCCTGCAACACATCCAGGCTGGGGCCGTACAGTTCTATCTCCAGTGGCGCTTGTACCGGGGGACCCTGGTCTATGCCCCGGATGATAACGCGAGCCTCCGGGAACAGGGCGTCTACTTCACCCTGTAATCGGCGTATCAGTGTATCGGTGCGGTTTTCATCGGTGGTCAACACCAGTGCTTCCGCCCAGGTGGCGATGCCGTCTTTGTAGCGGAACATATTGTAGTAAAAAGCGGGCGGGCTCTCGCCAATGGTCCAATCCACCCGGCGGATAAGGGGTTCCGCGCGCAACTTCGCATCCAGGCGCCTCACCAGCTGCTCGGTATCATAGATTGAGCGGCCCTCGGCCATCTTGACCTGTACGTAGAGTTGGTCGCGGTCTGTGCCGGGGAAAAACTGGGCGGTGAGGGTGTTGAATGAGAGAAACCCGGTCACCGGCAGCACCAGCGCCAGGGCTATGGCGGCGGCCGGGTTGTGCAATGACCAGTCCAGCGCCTCGGTTAGTTTGTGCCCCATGACACCGCTGTCTATGCCACTCACCCACCAGTGTCCGTCCGTTTCCAGACCCCTGGGCAGAAGCCAGGCCGCCAACACCGGTGTAAATACCAGGGCGAGCAGCAGGGATGAACTCAGCATGACGATGACCGAGATGGCGATTGAACCCATAAAATCGCCGGCGGGCCCGGGCAGGATGGCCAGGGGCATAAAGGTCAGTACCGTGGTGACGGTGGAGGAGAGCAGGGGCACGCGCAGCCGGTGCACCGAACCGGCAATAGCCTGCAGCGGTGATTTGCCGTTATTCAGGCGTTTGCGAACCTCATCGGTCATCACAATGGAGCCGTCTACCAATAATCCCAGGGCTACGATCAGGCCGGTGACCGACATCTGGTGAATGGCCATGCCCATCAGGTCCAGCAAGGTCAATGACATTAATCCGCAAAGCGGCAGAATGAAGGCTACCACCAGTGCGGCGCGCCAGCCCATGGTAACCAGTAGTACCAGAATGACCAGGACAACGCCCACCGCCATATTTTTTGACACGCCCACCAGGCGGGCGCTGGTATAGACACTCTGCTCGTAGGTGGTTTCAATTAATATTCCAGCCGGTGCCTGGCCCCGGTAGCGGTCCACGAAGTCGGCGAAGGTTCTACTCCACTTCTCTACTTGCAAGCCCTCGTTCATGGCCACGGCGATCAGGATGCCGCGCTGTCCCTGGGCCAGCACCATGCTGGAGGGGGGCGTGGCCTGTGCCTTGAATACGCTGGCTATATCGCTTATGCGTGTGGTTGCCCCGCTGGGTGAACTGTCGACAATGACATCGCGAATACGCGCCATGGAGTCGAAATCCCCGGCGATTTCAATGAGCATGTCGGTGCCCGAGCCGGTGACACGCCCGGATGACAGGCGGGGGTCGGCGGCCTGTAAGGCGCTGGCAACCTGGTCCAGACTCAGGCCGCGGGAAATTAAGGCATTCTCGTCAATTTCTACCCGCACCTCTTCGCTGGGCTCGCCATAGAGGTCGACCATTTTCGTGCCCGGGATATTGCGTGCCTCATCGGCGAACTGCTGTGCCAGGCGATGTAACAGGGACAGGGGAACATCCCTGCCCGGGGCAGAGGTGAAGGCGAGAATGGTGGTATAGGAACGGAGTCTGTCATCGTCAAAAACCGGGGCGGCGACGCCCGGGGGAAACTGGCTGGCGGCATCATCCAGGGCATCGCGAATTTCCGACCAGCTGCGTTCGATATCACTGTCATCCAGGGTTTCAAGCAGCTTGATGTTGATAAAGGAAATACCGGTGCTGGAGATGGAATGGAGTTCGTCAATTTCTGGAATCCGGCGCAATCGATCTTCCAGCGGCCGGGTTACCAGGGTTTCTATACGCGCCGGTGAGGCCCCGGGTGACACCGTGGTGACGGTTGCCACAAAATTGGTAATGGTTGGGTCTTCCTGTCTGGCGATGGAATTGAAGCTGGCCACGCCCACGGCGATGATGACAATAACAAAGAGGACAAAGTAACGGGCCCGACGATAAAGGAGTTCTGCCAACATCTTATTGACCTAACACGGTTACCGACACGCCCGGGGTAACCCGGTGGGTGCCCTGGGCGACAATTAGCGCACCATCGATAAGGGTGCCGACGACGTAGGCCATATCACCCTGCACCTCCAGTACCTCTACCGCCTCGCGCACGGTGCGATGCACACCGTCCTCGTTCACTATCTGCAGCACTGTCCAGATACCACGCTGGCCCTCTATCAGAGCGGCGATGGGCAGCCAGCCCCCCTGCATGTAAACAGCCTGGGCCAGTTCAAGGGTGATGGGCTCGCCATCCAGAGCAGAGACCTCATCAGGTAGTGCAAATACGGCTGTCGCAGTGCGGGTTATTGGGTCGACATCGGGCCGTACCGACAACAGGGTGGCGCGCACCGCTGCATGGCGTAACTGCAGCTGGTGTTGGCTGCCCGGTACCAACAGTTTGATCTGCTCAACGGCGACACCGATATGGGCCTCGCGCCGCTTGGTTTCCATCAATTTGACCACCGGTGTGCCCGGGCTGACAACGGCCCCTTCATCCAGGTAGCGATCCGCAATAACACCCGTGTACGGTGCCCTGAGTATAGATTTTTGCAGGTCAATATCGATGCTGTCCAGCTGGGCTTGTACGGAATCTACCTGAGCCAGCAGTGCCTGGGCGACCAGGCGGGTTTCATCGTAGGCCTCCTTGGACACGGCGCCGGTATTGCTCAGGTTTTTCTGCCGCCTGGCCTTTATCCTGGCCAGCTCCAGTTCGATGTTCACCCGCTTCAGGTCGGCGACGATTATATTGCGTCTCGATTGCAGTTTGGCCTCGTCCAGTGAGGCGATAATGTCACCCGCGGTGATGGCCGAACCCTCTTGTACCTTCAACTCTTTCAACAGGCCGGGCAATTCGAAGCCCAGCACCGTTTTGCGGCCCGCGTGTACCAGGCCCAGGTAAGAGGATTCCCGTTCGTAGGATTGTTGTACAACGTAAGTGGTGGCTGCGACAGTCATGGGTTTGGTCGTACCTGTCTCATCGGAAATGGCAACCCTGGCGTAGAGAATCAGGGTGAGTGCAGTTGTCAGGAACCCGGCGGTGAGGGTGGCAATAATGGTAGTGCGGTTCATAGCTCGAAACCGAATGTAATAGA